>ERZ894223.91-NODE-91-length-93878-cov-90.592243_pt1 | contig 93878 bp, 59 predicted proteins | sample MGYA00380293_ERZ894223 | MGnify/ENA primary metagenome ERZ894223 (study PRJEB32331, sample SAMN06328445) | human gut metagenome | biome: human gut microbiome; feature: stool | host: Homo sapiens | collected 2014-11-05 ...
CTGGGTTCAGAACGTCGTGAGACAGTTCGGTCTCTATCTATCGTGGGCGCAGGAGTTTTGAGTGGTGCCGTCACTAGTACGAGAGGACCGTGATGGACAGACCTCCGGTTTGCCAGTTGTGCCGCCAGGCGCACCGCTGGGTATCCGAGTCTGGTTAGGATAAGCGCTGAAAGCATCTAAGTGCGAAGCCATCCGCAAGATGAGAACTCCATTGAGGGTCGTTGTAGACGACGACGTAGATAGGCTGCAGGTGTAAAGACGGTGACGTCAAAGCCGAGCAGTACTAATTGCCCGAGACTTTCTTCACAAGTAGTCGTGCTTTCAGTTGTTGACACGTTTAACAACAGTTTTTGCTATATCAAGTGTCTATCTTATACGCACGCCACAAATAATAAATACTAATTAATAAATAATAATTAGAGTGAGCGTAGCGAACGAACATTAGGCGGTTATTGCGGCGGTGTCCCACCTCTTCCCATTCCGAACAGAGAAGTTAAACCCGTTTGCGCCGATGGTACTGCAATGCAATGCGGGAGAGTAGGTGGCTGCCTTCTTTTACTTGAGGTCTTCAGAGTCTAACGACTTTGGAGACCTTTTTTTTGTGCCCTGACGTGAAGTACATGATCTTTTTGTTTCATGAACTATTATGGACTTGCATAAGTCGTATTTATCTGATAACTTTGCTGTCGCTATACAGAGATGATTCTTAAAAGCCAGAAATCGCAATTAGATAATGCAGCAGCCAAGGATATAGAGTTCTAAGAATACGATTTGATTTTTTTTATAGTAGCGAGGGCTTCGGTCTTCGCTATTTTTCTGTTATTCTTTAGAGTGAACTATTATGAACTTGTTTTGTGTTTTTTTATTCTTTAACTTTGCATTGTTAATTATTAATATTGCAAACAATAAAAATCCTTATGAAAAATAAACCTTTTCTTGCAATAGCTTTTGCTATTCTCGCAGCATGTTCTTCTTGTGGTAATGACGGCCCCAGTGTTCCTTCCACTCCATCCGAGCCGGACAAACCTAATGTGCAGATACCTATTAATATAGGCACAACGATAAGCCGTGCAACAGAGACGGCGTTTGAGAATGGTGACCAGATGGGTCTGTTCGTTGTCAACCGCAATGCTGACGGCAGCGCAGTGCCACTAAAGCCTTCCGGTAACTATGTGGACAACATGCTCTATACTTATGTAACGTCATGGAATCCAGCTTCTGCTCTATACTGGAAGGACGCCGAGACGCATGCCGACTTCTATATGTATTATCCATACACCTCGACCATCACAAGTGTTGACGCAATGCCCTTTAAGGTCAATGCAGACCAAAGCAGCGAGGCTGCTTTCAAGGCCTCTGACCTGATAGTAGGTTCTACATTCGATGTTGTTCCAACTGCTTCCCCCGTGAACATCATGGCAAAGCATATCATGAGCCAGGTAGCGATTGTGCTCAAGGCAGGAGCGGGATTTACAGAAAGCTCGCTTGCTGCTTCAAATCCGTCGGTGAGGATCAACAATCTTATCACTTCGTCAACGGTTAACCTCAGCACGTCGGAAGTAACAATGAACGGAACAGCAAGCAATGTCATACCTTACAAGGACGGCAATGTCTATCGCGCCATTGTTGTTCCGCAGACGGTGACTGGCACCAAGCTTATAACCGTGACGATTGACGGATATGAATATAAGCTCTCCCAGAACATTACCTTCGTAAGCGGAAAGCGCCACACGCTTAACGTGACTGTCAAGAAGTTAAGCAACGGCGTGAATGTCACTATCGAAGGCTGGGAAGACGATGACGTTGATTATGGTGGCATAGCAAGCTGATCATGATATATAGTAATGTATAAATGAACTTTAAAAACCATTGCATTTAATATGAATTATAAGACACACAAAAACTCTTATATATTTACAGTTGTATTAGCTCTTTGCATGATGCTTGCCGCTTGTTCTGACTATTTGTATGACGAGAACGGCGGCAAACTTAACAGCGAAGATCGCATACAGTTGTCGGGCGACATCACACAGCTCTCGGTGACGCGCGTCAATGACAGCGGCTTCTGTGACGGCGATGTGATGGGTGTGTATGTTGTTGATTATGATGGCGGCACACCTGGCACATTGAAGCCCGACGGCAATCGTGGTGACAATGTTCGCCACACGTATGAAGAGGCCAGCAACCATTGGAATTCTGCTTACGACCTTTTCTGGAAGGACAAGCACACACATATCGATGTGTATGGTTACTATCCCTTCGCCAATCCCGAGAGCATCGACGACTATCAGTTTGAGGTGCAGAAAGACCAAAGCAAGATTTCTGAGGATGGAGAAATGGGCGGCTATGAGGCGAGTGACTTCCTTTGGGGCAAGGTGGGCGACGTAGCTCCAACGACCAACGTCATCCGTCTGCCGTTGTCTCACCGTATGTCCAATGCCCGTGTAACACTGATTCAGGGTTCGGGCTTCGCAGAAGGCGAGTGGGCGAATACAGAGAAGATAGTGCTTGCGCCGAACCTGGTGCGCAAGGCAAGCATCAACCTCGCCAACGGAGAGGTGAAGCCAGCCGGAAGCGTGGAGAGTACAGCCACAATACCCTCGCGCGTAGGCGACGAATGGCGTACCATTGTAGTGCCCCAGACCCTGAAGCCCAGCACCACATTGTTCAGTATCACCATTGGCGGCGTGCCTTACAAGTTTGCCAAGAACGAGGCTCTTACGTACGTTGCTGGAAAGATGATGAACTTCGGCATCAAGGTGGACAAGAAGGCGGGAACCGGACAGTATAAGCTGACATTGGTGAGCGAGAGCATCACGCCGTGGGAGAACGACCTCGTAAGCCATGATGCCACAGCCAAGGAGTATGTGATTGTCAATTCCACTGCAGGACATCTGAAGGATGCCATCGCTGCAGCTAATAAGGACTATACGAAGGTCCGAAATCTCAAGATTACTGGAAATATTAATGCAAAGGATTTCTACTTCATGAGAGATTCTATGCCAATTCTTTCTGCTCTAAACCTCAAGGAAGTACATATCAAAGCATGGACTAATCCAAATAATCCAGGCGAAAAATATCTTGAAGACAAAATACCTGTTTCGGCATTTAATACACAAGGTGGTGGTGGAAATTCAACCCTGGTCAATTTTGTTTTTCCTGATAAACTTAAGGCTATTGGTGACAACGCATTTACTGGCTGCAAAAACTTATCAGGCTCGTTAATTATTCCCGAAGGAGTTGTAGAAATTCAAAGAGGAGCCTTTACTGGGTGTAGTTCATTAAACGGTACTTTATCTTTACCTTCAACTTTGAAGAAATTAGGAACTTCTGGAGATGGACCAGACAAAGATACCAAAGACGAGGGTATTGACTATTACAATGGAGTGTTCAGTGGTTGTAATAATCTAACTGGCAACCTCATTATTCCTGATGGTGTAGAAATTATCCGAGGATATTGTTTTGATAACTGTTCTGGTTTTTATGGTGAATTAAAACTTCCTTCTAAACTCAAAAAGTTAGGAGAAAGAGCTTTCTTCTTATGTAAGAACCTAACAGGATCATTAGAAATTCCACAAGGAATTTCATCCATCCCAAACGAAGCATTTACGGGATGCGGTTTCAATGGTACTCTAACATTGAATGATGGTATAACTAGTATTGGACTATCTGCATTTGGAGAAAACAGTTTTAAAGGAGAATTACATCTGCCAAAAGGTCTGAAAGTAATTGCAGACAATGCGTTCTATAATAATGATTTTTCCGGGAATCTAAATATTCCTTCAACCGTCTCTAGAATAGGTAATAAAGCATTTGCCTATAATTGGCGAATAATGGGTACATTAGAGTTTCCAGAAGGGCTTGAAAGCATCGGTGCTGGCGCATTTGCCAATTGCCGTAGCTTAGAGGGACTCATTTTCCCTGAAAGTCTCGAAAATATTAGATGGGAACCTTCTTGGACAGATGATGGTGGAGCCTTTCAAAACTGCTATGGCATCAACAGTATCATTTGTAAAGGAACAATGCCACCACATGTTTACAAACAAGTTTTTGATGGCGTAGCCAAGGATAACTTCACTCTCGAAGTCCCAGAATCTGCCATTTCCCAGTACCAATCATCACCAGGTTGGTGCGACTTTAAGCGCATTGCAGCCCATCACGAGCTGGTATGTCGTCCGTCCGTGGCATGTGCATTGAGCACACAGCACAAGCAGAAACTGGTGATTAATGCCGAGGGCGAGTGGGAAGTGGCAAGCAAGCCCAGCTGGTGTGAGGTGTCTCCTGCCAGCGGCAACAAGAAGACAGAGGTGACCCTGACTATCAAGGGTATGGCAATAACCTCTGGCAACCGCGAGGGCAAAGTGGTGTTCCGACTGAAGAACAAGGACTATACCCACGAATGCAGCGTGTCGCAATATGGTTATAAATATGGCGAGGATGAATGGATAACCCTGCAAAAAGCCACCAAGGGACGCAACGGCGGCATCAATATTGTGCTTCTCGGCGATGGATATAACGCCAAGGACATTGCCGACGGCGACTACCTGAAGCACATCAAGCAGGAGGTGGAACACTTCTTCGGCATAGAGCCTTACAAGACTTATCGCAATTACTTCAATGTATATACAGCCATACCATTGTCTACGGAAAGCGGAGTAGGAACCGTAAACACTATCCGCTACAACAGATTCAGCACCACCTTTACCGGTGGCGTGGGTCTGAAGGCTGACTATGACGAGATATTCAGCTATGCCCTTGGTGCACCGACGGTAAACAAAGACAACCTGAAAGAGACATTGATAATCATCGTGCCTAACTCCACCGACTACGGCGGCATCTGCCAGATGTGGCCAGACGGTTCAGCCATAGCCTTCTGCCCTCTTAGCACATACGGCTATCCGCTCGACACGCGTGGCGTGGTTCAGCATGAGGCAGGCGGTCACGGATTCGGCAAGCTCGGCGACGAGTACATCTATCATAATGCCTTCATCGATGCTTGCAGCTGTACCTGCTGCGGTCATGTCATGGAATTTAACAGTGCGAAGTCGCTCGGCTGGTATGACAATCTCTCGCTTACGGGCAAGATGCACAATGTAGGCTGGAGCCATCTCATCTTCGACGACCGCTACAGCGACATAGTTGACGTCTACGAGGGCGGCTATATGCACAACCGTGGTGTTTTCCGCTCGGAGCAGAACTCCTGCATGAACAACGACATCCCCTACTATAGCACCATCAGCCGCGAGAGCATCGTGAAGCGCATCAAGCGATATGCCGGTGAGGAGTTCTCGTTCGAGGAGTTTGTCAAGTATGACAAGAGCGATGCAGGAGACGTGACACGCGGTGTGAACACGGACAACAAGCTCAATGCACATACCTATCAGCATACCCCCGTTATACATAAGGGCAGTCCGCTGAATATGAAGAAAGTGAGAAGACACCGTTGAGTAAGTCATAAACTTGAATTTCTAAAAGAATAAATATGAAGAACTATATAATAAGATATGCCAGTTTGGCGTTAGCTATATTAGGAGTGGTGGCTTGCAGTGAGGAGCATGAAACGGCTCCGAGTCAAGACGCCAAGTCTACGCCGATGTCTTTCGTGGTGACTCATCCGGGTCAGACCCGTGCCACAGCTACAGCCTTTGAGCGTAATGACAGAATAGGTCTGTATGTGGCTGATGTAAATGCCCCGTTGGAGTTGGGCGGCAATCTGGTTAACAACGAGGCTCTCACCTTTGACGGCAACAAATGGGCTGCCAGCCGCACCCTGTTTTGGGACAAAGGTTCGTTCAATGCTTACGCTTACTATCCGTACATCAAAGGGATAAGCAGCATCACCGACCAGCCCTTCAGCGTCAGCACCGACCAGAGCACAGCCAAGACAGCCACCGCTCTCGGCGGTTATGAGGCGAGCGACCTGCTCTTTGCAACAAGCAAGAAAATCATGGCTTCGGTTTCCCCAATAAGACTGACCTTCAAGCATATCATGAGCAAGCTGAAGATACGTCTGATAAAGGGTGAGGATTTCGAGGGCGACATGCCCACCACCGCCACGGTGTATATCCACAACACCGTGCCAACAGCCACCGTGGACCTTCAGGCTGGAGTGGCTACACGCTATGTGAAGGGCACGCGCCAGACCATCACGGCACATCAGGACGGCGATACGAGCTATTCGGCCATCATTGTGCCGCAGCGCATTGACAACCGACAGCCGCTCATCGAAGTGGTGATGAAGGGTGTGAGCTATCTTTTCGAGAGCAAGTCCCAGTTTAAGCCAGGCACAGAGCACCTCGTAAATCTCATCATATCCGACAACCCGGATAAGGTAAAGATAGATATCGGCGGAGAGATACAGGACTGGCAATAACTCTATTTGAATGAAGAAAATAACCTGCATATTGTCAGCCGTAGTGCTGGCACTTACCCTATGGGCAGTAGCTTTATGGCTGCTGCCCTTTGGTGATTATAATGATAACGTCAAGGAGACGCGCTATGGAATGAACGAAGGCATGGAAGTGGTGGAGCAGACCGTGGCAGACGGTCAACGTCAGCATATAGTGGAGGACGCCCGCGGCAACATGCTCTTCCGCATACCGCTGCGTGGATGTATGATAGACACGCGCTTCCGTAGCGGCAGACTACGCTTCCGCGAGATGGCGACAGGACGAGAAGGGTATGTAGACACAAACGGTATGGTTACATTCACGGCTGGAACAATGGGGCAAGCTAAGGTTGTAGTGCCCGAAGACAATCTGACGCAACAGAGTGTGGACATGCAAAGCCAGACAGCCGAACCTGCTTCTACGTCTGCCCAGCCACGTCGTGAAAGCCATGTCAAGGCGGTAAGGCTGAGCCAGACAGACATCCGCAAGATAGCACAAAGCAGCCCGTTCTACAACGAGGCGGCAAAGATAGTAAAAGGAAAACTCACGGAGACAGATGCTTCGCACCGCCGGCAGATACTCAACTACTGCGAACATCTGCGCACGGCATACACCACCAAGGACATCGACTTCCTCCGTCAGGTCTTCAGCGACGAGGCTCTGATCATTGTTGGCAATGTGGTGAAAGAGTCGGCTGCCACTGGTGGCGTAGGAGCTGACTCGCGCGTAAGCTACGCTCTGCACACCAAGCGTGACTATCTCTCGCGGCTTGCCAAGGTGTTCGGCATGAACAAGAGCGTGGACGTAAAATTCTCCGACTTCCGCATAATGCGCCATCCCACGAAGGACGGCATCTACGGCGTGTCGCTCCGCCAGCGTTATAAGAGCGACCGCTATGCGGACGACGGCTGGCTGTTCCTGCTATGGGACTTCCGCAACGCCTCCATGCCGCTCATCCATGTGCGTACATGGCAACCTTCTGCCACGGTCAGTGGTGTCGAAGGAGTGATAGACATTTCCGACTTTAATCTTGAATAGACAAAACATTGTATTATGCTAAACAATAGTTCACGGACAATAAAGTTGAGCTTTACGCTACGTAAAGTGGCGCTTCTTGTGGTGTATACAGCCGCTTTATGGTGTCTGTCGTTGCACGATGCCAAGGCAGCCGTTCCTACGGACAGCACATTCTCTGTGGAGAGTTTCCGTCAGTTGCCCACAGACGTGAGTGCCTTCATCGATGCCGTCCGCGACCTTAACGATGAGGCTTGTGCCCTTCTGAAGGTTGTGGCTCCTGCCGACTTCGCCTTCTCTTCGCCGTTGGGCATCGTGGAACGTCGCGACAAGGTGGGCGAGATATGGCTTTTCCTACCCAAGGGCAGCAAGAGCATAACGCTGAAACATCCCCAATGGGGAGTGCTGCGCGACTTTCAGTTCGGCACAAAGCTGGAGAGCCGCATGACCTACGAGATGCGTCTTCGCCTGCCGCAGACGGCGGTGGTGGAGAAGCACGACACCATCGTATACACTCAGACCATCGTCGACACCGTAACCGTGGCGCCGCTCCGACGCGTGGTGCCGCTACATGCCTACACGTTGCTCACAGCCTCCATGCATACCGACGGACCTTCGTGGGGCGTTATGGCAGCCATGATGAGCCGTCATGGTGGCTATGTGCATGCTAATACCAATCTTCGTTCCGCCCAAAAGACCATAGGAACATGCAACCGCGAGGGCTATCGCAACGGAGCTGCAGCCGTTAAGCCGTATTACACCGGCAAGACGCAGACATCCGAATACGCCATTACTGCGGGTCTGATACACCGCATAAACGACAACCTTAACATCTTTGAGGGAGCTGGTTATGCCAGCCTGACCACAGCATGGCAGCTTGCAGAAAGCGAAGGTGGCGGATGGCTTCGCAATGACGGACTCACCCACAAGGGAGTGGCGGCGGAGATAGGCGTCGTCTTTACAACGGGACGACTGAGCCTGAGCGCCTCTACGCTTACCATCGGCGGCAGCCATTGGCAGGGATGCGTGGGCATTGGCATACGTATAGGCAAAAACCGCGTGACCACAAAGCCCGTCAAGCTTTGACCGACCGTATAAATATATATGTGAATCAGACTCTCTATATATGAATCATAGCTTAAATCTTAATATGTTCCATCGTTTATATTTCGCATTCATGGCCGTCCTGACGCTTATGTGTTCGTGCAGTAGTGACAGACCGGACAGCCTTGAGCCGCATTTGCAGACGCTGCAAGCAACCGACATAACCCGTACGGAAGCCACCATTTCCGGAATGTGCCAAACGGACAAGGCTACGCAGATGCCGCAGCTGTGGTTTCGTTACGGTGCCGATGAGAGTATGTCTGAGCGTTCGGACGTGCTTGACAACGTGGACGGAAGTGTGAGCATGCGCTTACGCAACCTCACGGCTGGCACCACATATTACTATATGCTGCAAGGCGGCAACGGCACGGCTGTGCTGTCCGGCGAGCCTCTCAGTTTCACGACCCTCCCAAACCTGCAGCCAACAATGGGGGAGGTGAAGGTGTTGAGCAGCAGTCCTATGAGTGTGATTGTGGGCTACAGCATTGCCGACGACGGTGGCGACGATATAACCGAAAGCGGTTGTCGAGTGGCGCGGCAGGACGGAGCCGACATGGACGGCGGCAGCGAAAAGCAAATCACCATAATGCAGACAGGCTCTGTAGGCGCTGATGGATTCTTCCGTCTGCGCATAGGCAATCTGCAGCCAAACACTACATACGTCATCACGGCGTTCGCAAGAAACAGAAACGGTGAGGCGGTTGGCGAACCACTTTCGTACACCACGTCTTCGGCAGTAACCCTTGATAAGCCGGGCATGCTGTCCGTTGTCATTGGCGACGACATATATAAATACACCACCATCACGATAGCCGGACCTCTTAACGGCGACGACCTGCGCACTCTGCGCCACATGGCAGGACTCGGCATCGACGGCAGCGCCACAGACGGACGCCTTGCCGACATCGACATCTCCGGAGCCCGCATCGTTGCCGGAGGCGGCACGTACGACGCGTCGCGCTATTCCGATGACAATGTCGTAGGAGTGGGACTGTTTGCCTCATGCGTAAATCTGAAGAACATCAACCTGCCCATGGACGTCGTTAGGATAGAAAAGGATGCTTTCCTTAATTGTTCCTCGTTGCGCAGCATCGTCATTCCTGCCTCAGTCAACGACATTGTGCCGTCAGCAGGCTGTACGTCGCTCGAGAACATAAGCGTCTCAGAAGCCAACACAGCCTTTGCAAGCCGCGACGGAGTGCTTATGAGTCGTGACGGCAAGAGCATATTGTGGTTCCCGATGGGCAAGCGTGGCGAATACTCGTTGCCTGCCACAATCACGGCAGTAGGAGCGTATGCCTTCCGCGACTGCAGCATAGAGAAGTTCGTCTTCCCTGCAGGACTTGCAAAGATAGGCGAGTGCGCCTTCTATAACAGTAAGGTGAAGGAGGTGGTACTCCCTTCCACGCTGAAACTGTTGCCCACGGGCGTGTTCCAGAAATGCGCCAGCCTGAAGACTGTGCGCTTAGGCGACGACGTGGAGCTGCTGTCAGACCGCGTGTTTGACGGTTGTCCGCTTGCCGATCTCTACATCAGCGCCCCTACGCCGCCAGTATGCAGCCCCAATACGTTTACCACAACCGGCACCGACTTTACCAAGACCTGCCGTCTGCATGTGCCGATGGGCAAGAAGAGATTTTATCGTGCCAATTCTAAATGGAATGTTTTTGATAATATCGTAGAAGAATGAAATCACCGGAAATAGAAGAACTCAAGCGTCTCGTCAAGGAGAAATACGAGGACACACTTGCCACGTCCACCGACTTCGAGGTGTTCTCGCTTATGCTTAAGAATAAATATAATGCCAATGTGTCGACATCCACGCTTAAACGGCTCTACGACTATGTCGGCGACGAGCACAAGCCACGCATGACCACCCTGAATGCGCTGTCGCGTTATATCGGTCATCCTGACTTCAGCAGGTTCGTGGCATGGCTGAAGACCAGCCCTTGTTACAACTCGTCGTTCTTCAATGCCGACCAGCTCATGAGCAGCGACCTTCGTTGCGGCGACGAGGTGGAGATAGGCTGGAGCCCCAATCGCATGGTACGTCTGGAATACTTAGGAAACAGCCGCTATACGGTCATTGAGTCGAGTAACAGCAAGATGTTGTTTGGCGACATCTTTGTCACGGGATGTTTCATCGTCGAGCAACCGCTTTACCTGCCGTTCCTCGAGCGTGGCGGCGAGCGTACGCCTCCGTTCGTAGCCGGACGCAACGGCGGACTCTCTATAGTCAGAATTTTAAAGACATGCGACAATGAATGATAAGGATAAACAACCTACATCGGGATTCGTGTCTGACATAGGCGACGAGAGCGACTTCAATTCCACGCGTCATAACGGCGGATTCACGAACATAAGCGAGGCTTACGTCTCGAAATCAGGCTTCACGCGCATGTTTTCTGCTATTCGTTACGGCAAGCGCTATATGCTGAAATGCCTGAAGCCCGACTTCGCCTACACACCGACATATCGCCAGGCACTCATGAAGGAGTTCGAGATAGGGCTGCAGCTCGACCATCCCAACATCTGCCGCACCATAAGCATGGAGCCGGTGGGCGAACTGGGCGACTGCATAGTGATGGAGTATGTGGACGGCGAGACGCTCGAAGCGACTGTCAAAGGAGGCAATATGACGGAGGATAAGGTGCGCAAGATAGCCTCCCAACTGCTCGACGCCATGGAATATATGCACGCCAAGCAGACCGTGCACCGCGACATCAAGCCTTCAAACATCATGCTCACCCATCGTGGCGGCGATGTGAAGCTCATCGACTTCGGACTCTCCGACAGCGAGACGTTCTGCGTGCTGAAGATTCCGGCTGGCACAATCGGCTATATGGCGCCCGAACAACTGCAGTCTGGAGCAAAGAGCGACCCTTGCGCCGACATCTATTCGTTCGGAAAGGTGCTGGAATATATGGCTGAGGCTGCCCGTTGCAAGAGTCTTGCAAGGGTGGGGCAGAAGTGTGCTGCGGACGAATGCGACCGTCGTCCTGCCGACATAGCACAGGTAAGGCGATTGATAACAGGCAAGGGTGGGTCGTTAGCCGTTGTGAATGCTGTTCTCGTGGTATTGGCATTGGTGCTGCTCGTCGTTATCGGCGTTATGATGAGCTCACGCCAGACCGCCCCAACAAGCACGCCGCCCACCGACTCAGCTTCCGTTGGAGCGACCAATAAGGTGATTGATAGTAGTCTTTGGTGAGGTGTGAAAGTAATTCCTTCTCCAAAATAATAATAATCTGCGGATTGTTGCGTTATACATTTATATGCAATGGACTGACCAAATACGTAGAGTCAAGATTCTTCTTGTGTTTGCTGCGGTGATAATAGCCGTGGCATCACTTGTCGTGTCACATATCCTCATCCGCGACCTCGCTACGGAGGAGCATAACAAGATGGAGGTGTGGGCGGAGGCTATGCGTACGCTTAACCGCGCCGACGAGAACACCGACATCAATCTGGTGCTGAAAGTCATCAACGGCAACAACACCATTCCTGTAATAGTGCTCGACTCGAAAGGCGACGTACAGGCTTACCGAAATCTTATCATCAAGGACTGCTCCAACGAAGCCGACACGATGCGCTTCGTGACCGACATGGGACATCATCTCCTGCTGGAGAAACGCAACATACGCATAGCCATCGACGATAATCCTGAGAACGGCGTGGCTAACGCTGACTACATAAACGTGTGCTACGACGACTCCGTGATGCTGCGCCGACTGGCTTCTTATCCTTACATACAGTTGGGCGTGGTGATGATTTTCGTGGTGATAGCCATATTCGCCCTCCTTACTTCCAAACGCGCCGAGCAGAACAAGGTGTGGGTGGGACTGTCGAAGGAGACGGCGCACCAGCTGGGCACTCCCATTTCCAGCCTTATGGCATGGGTGGAGATACTCAAGGAAACCTATCCCGACGACGACCTCATACCCGAAATGAACAAGGACGTGAAGCGACTGCAGCTCATTGCAGACCGCTTCTCGAAGATAGGCTCCCTGCCCGAACCTGTGGAGACCGACCTCAAGGAGGCTCTCGAACATGTAATCGACTATATGGACCGACGCACGTCCAATAAAGTGAAGATGATTCGCGACTTCCCCGACGACGACATACAGGTGAAGATCAATGCGTCGCTCTTCGAGTGGGTGATAGAAAACCTGTCGAAGAACGCCGTGGACGCAATGGGCGGCGAAGGCACCATCACGCTGAAGGTGTTTGAGGAGAACAGGAAAGCCGTCGTGGAAGTGACCGATACGGGCAAGGGCATCCGCAGCAAGGACATCCGAAACGTCTTCCGACCCGGCTTCACCACCAAGAAAAGAGGCTGGGGACTGGGCCTCTCGCTCGCCAAGCGCATCGTGGAGGAATATCACAAAGGACGCATCTTCGTGAAGTGGTCAGAAGTGGGTGTGGGCACCACATTCCGCATAGAACTAAAGAAATAACCCGTATAAACCCAAAAACTTTTGAAAGAATATATGGTTTGTCGGAAAATATTCGTAACTTTGCACACCAAATGTGTAGTTCAGAACAACTTAAGATAAATCTGAAGGATTTGGACGAGGGCCGTACAGCCCTTCAGTTCCACCTTGGCGACGCTTGGTTCAGCTCCTTGGAAGAGGACGAAATCAAGCGCGGAGAAGTGTGTGTGTCTGTAGACATACGCCGTACAGAAAGCTATTTTGAGCTCGACATCCATACCGAAGGCTCCGTCGTTATTCCGTGCGACCTCTGCCTCGACGATATGGACCAGCCCATCGAGACGGACGACCGCCTCGTGGTGAAGTTTGGAGAAGAATATTCCGAGGACGACGACCTCGTGACGGTGGAAGAGGGTGATGGCACGCTCGACCTCTCATGGTTCGTCTACGAATTTATAGCGCTCAACGTTCCCATTAAGCACGTTCATGCACCTGGAAAATGCAACGCGGCGATGATTAAGACTCTGGAAGAGCACTCAGCTACCCGAAGTAGTGATGAGGACGAAGAGACAGCGGTAGATCCGCGATGGAATGAACTTGAAAAATTAAAAACAATAATTAAAGATTAAAGAAAAATGGCACATCCTAAAAGAAGACAGTCAAAGACTCGTACCCTCAAAAGAAGAACTCATGATAAGGCAGTAGCTCCTACATTGGCAGTATGCCCTAACTGTGGCGCTTACTACGTATACCACACAGTATGTCCTACTTGTGGCTACTATCGTGGCAAGGTGGCTATCGTAAAGGAAGTTGCTGAATAATTAATTTTACCACGATGGGTAAGATAAACGCAGTAATCACCGGAGTTGGCGGATACGTGCCTGACTATGTCCTCACCAATGAGGAGCTGTCGCGCATGGTGGACACCAGCGACGAGTGGATTATGACTCGTGTCGGCATCAAGGAACGTCACATCCTCACAGAAGAGGGTCTTGGTACGAGCTACATGGCGCGTAAGGCTGCCAAGGAGCTTATCAAGAAGACAGGTGTTGATCCCGACACTATCGACGCGCTCATCGTCACCACTACAACTCCTGACTATAAGTTCCCCTCTACAGCGTCCATCGTTCTGGGTAAGCTGGGACTGAAGAACGCTTTCGCTTTCGACCTTGAGGCTGCATGCTGCGGATTCATCTATACGCTCGACGTTGCTGCTTCAATGATTCAGAGTGGTCGCTTCAAGAAGATCATCGTCATCGGTGCCGACAAGATGTCGTCACTCGTGGATTATCAGGACCGCTCCACTTGCGTGCTCTTCGGCGACGGTGCCGGAGCGGTGCTCTTGGAGGCAACAGAAGAGGAGAATGTCGGCGTTGTCAATTCGTACATGCGTACGGACGGCAAGGGTCTGCCCTTCCTTCACATGAAGGCAGGTGGCTCTGTTTGTCCTCCGTCGAAGTTTACGGTAGACCACCGTCTGCACTACCTCCACCAGGAGGGACGCACCGTGTTCCGTTATGCCGTGACCAACATGGGCGACGACGTTACAGAGGTGATGAAGATGAACAACCTTACTGTTGATGATGTCAACTGGGTGATTCCTCATGAGGCTAACCTCCGCATCATCGAGGCAGTGACCAAGCGTGTCGGTTTGCCTATGGATAAGGTGGTGGTGAACATCGAACGCTACGGCAATACAAGTGCCGCCACAATTCCTTTGGCATTGTGGGACCACGAGAAGAACCTGAAGAAGGGCGACAACGTCATCTTCACAGCCTTCGGCGCAGGCTTCGTTCACGGAGCTTCGTTCTATAAGTGGGCGTATGACGGCGCAGCCGTAAAGTAATCAGAAATCTATACAAGACACCTTTATAAAAAGAGGGTGTGTCAGAACGACAATCGTTTTGGCACACCCTCTTTGCTGTTTATAATCTTCTTCCTGCTTCGTCCACCAGTTCCTTTATCTGGTTGTTGAAGTCGCGCTCGGCGAGGAGAGTCTCTATGGTCAGATGCATGCGATAGCGCCAGTAGTGCTTCGGGTTGGCAGGGATGTTGATGCGCTCGGCGTTGGCGTCCTTCAGTCTGATGCTTTCGTCGATGGCGAGCCAGTCCTGCAGCGAGAGGATGCACAGCATGGAGGGAGAGGTCAGCTGGCGTGAGATGATGTCGCGGGCGAGCCATCCGGGGAGCGGGTGAGGAGCGGCTCCGGCATGATAGAGCATGGAGTTGTAGAAGTCCTGCGTGCGTTCCTCGTCTTCATCCCACCACTGGCGCAGCGTAGGCATGTCGTGTGTGGAGACTGTGCAGACGGAACGGTAAGGATTGCGCGAGAGCTGGCCGAAGCGTACGTTCGGGTCCTTCGGCATCTGCTGTAACTCAAGGCTAAGGATGCGAAGCTCCTGCATCACCCAGGGCACGCAGTCGGGCACCATGCCGAGGTCCTCACCGCAGACCAGCATACGCGTTGCCTGCACCAGACGCGGCAGCTTCTTCATTGCCTCCGTATACCAGAAGTCGTTGTTGCGGCGATAATAGTAGTCGTTATACAGACGGTTGAAAGCGTCCTTGTCCTTATCCCACAGCGCCTCGTAGCGGCAGGTGGTATGCGCTGTGATGCGCGGATGGAAGAGCTTTGGGTTCTGACGGTCGCGGATGAAGAGCACGTCCTGCACGAGCTTATACAGTCCTTCTCGCATAAGAATGTCCTTCTCCGATGTCTTCTCTTTGAACACAGCCTCAATCTTACGCTCCGTATCATATTCAGGCTTAAGCTTGTAGAGGTCGTCACGGTCTGCTTCGAGGTAAGTATTGACAACCTCTTCAGCCAATTCTCCGAACAAACTGTCCACCACCCAACGGGCTATGAACGGGCGTGTGAACGCTTCCTCCTGGAAGTGCAGTCCGTAACTCTCAATCTCTTCGCACGTCATGCCGAGAACCGGCTGGAACTGTCCGAGCAGACCATGCACGCATTCGGTTGGTATTGCCCAGATACGGAAGAAGCCGAGAATGTGGTCGATGCGGTAAGCGTCGAAATACTTCTGCATGTTCTGGAATCGTCTTTCCCACCATTTACATCCGTCGCTGATCATCCGCTCCCAGTTGTATGTGGGGAATCCCCAGTTCTGACCATTGGCAGAGAAAGCGTCTGGCGGAGCGCCCGCCTGTGAGTCGAGGTGGAAATATTCGGGTTCGTGCCACACGTCGCAGCCGTTGCGGTTGACGCCGATTGGGATGTCGCCCTTCAGAATCACGCCGCGAGCCTTGGCATACTCGTGAGCCGAGCGCATCTGACGGTCGAGGATGTACTGCACGAAATAGAAGAAAGCCACGTCCTTGTATGCCTTCGAGCTTGGGTCTGACAAAGGTTTGCGGTCAGCCTCGTCCCACTGCTTGTGGTCGAGCCATGTATTGAAGAGGCACGAACCATACTTGTCGCGCAGATAGCAGAACTGTGAGTAAGGCACCAGCCAGTGCTGGCTCTCCTCGAAGAACTCCTTGAAGTCGTCCGAAGCAAGCATCTCCTTTCCCTCCTGCTGGAAGAGAAGGTGCAGATAGCGCAGCTTGGCGTTGTTGACGCGCTCATAATCAATCTGCGGCAGAGCGTTCAGCTCCTCGCGTAACATCTCGAAGCGGTCAGCCTCCACCTTGTCCTTGAGCTGCGGCAGCTGACGCAAGTCGGCATACTGCGGGTGCATGGCATAGATGCTGATGCAGGAATAAGGATAAGAGTCGGTCCAGGTGTGTGTGGACGTGCTGTCGTTGATGGGAAGAACCTGCAGCACGCGCTGATGAGTCTTAGCCACCCAGTCAATCATAAGCTTCAGGTCGCCGAAGTCGCCCACGCCGTAGCTGCCTTCCGAACGCAGCGAGAATACGGGGATGAGCGTGCCCGCCACCTTCTCGTCGCAGAGCGCGAAGAACGCCTGGTCGAGCACAGCCACGTGAGCTTCGCCCTCGTTCATGGCGGGAATGTCGAGCACGCGGTTTTCGCAAGTCTCCCAAAGTTCGTCGCCCTTGTCGTCGAACGCCACGAACTTGAACTCCATCTTCATGTCCTCAGCCTCCACCTCGTTCACGCAGCTTGCCTTCTTGTTGCGCTGCAATCCTCTGTAGCGCGGAGTGCGCTGCAAGGCCTCTATACGCTTGGCGTGCTGCAAAGCCACATAGCGGTCAACGTCGATGTCCACCATCCATTCGTTATGGTTCTGCTCAGTCATAGGAATCGCCTTGGTAAGGTCCCAGTTGCCGAGGAAATCGCCTGCGCCCAATAAGGTCAGACGGCTTCCTATGCGGAGCTGCGGAGCACGCACCACCAATCTGAGGACGCGTGGCAGGTCAGTTGGCGTCACCTTTCCCTCAGCGCGTCGGTTGACGCAGTCGGTGAATGCCGAGCTGTAGAGATAAGTGTCGCAGGGGATATCGTGCCATCGGTCATGCACGACGTATCGTTTGGCGGCAGTGGCGTTAAGATATATCAGATGCTTCATCATCTTCCATTCAGTTCGCTTGATGCCGCGATAGTTTCTCACACTATAGTAGTAGCTTACCTTTGTGGTGTCTTCCGGTACGTCGATGTCGCATGACCAGTTGAGTCCGTCACGTGTAAACATCAGCACGCTGTCCGCAGACTCGTCCTGACCCTCAACATTCAGAAGCAGTTCCTCTCCAAAGGCTGTCTTGTATTGGATGTCAAAATAGATTTTCATATTAGTTTAGTTTGTTCTAAATGCAAAATTAAGAAAATAATCATATAAACCTATAAAGGTGGATGCTAATTTTAAAAAAGTTAGGCTTAATCCTTTATCTTTATGTAAAAGTTGGTTTAAAGCGACCATAAGGCAAAAAAAATACGTAACTTTGCATAACATTATATACCTTACCACATTATAAATAAACAACCACTTATATTACTAACAATCATAAAATCAACCCAGCTATGAAGAAATTGTCATTTCTTTTCTTTCTTCTCGTAGCAAGTATAACGGCGTTTGCCACTAATGTGACTGCGGGCAAGAAGGCTGCTCCGTTGCGTGCCGCCGCCAAGATGCCGACGTTCTGCAGCGAGACGGACGCCAATCCGCAGTATTACATCGTGACGTTCAATCGTTCGGGAACGTGCATGAGTGAGAGCACCAACGGCACGGACAACTGCATCCGACTCTATAACTCCACTGGCGACGCTTCGCAGCAGTGGAAGCTTGTGGGCACGCAGGACAACTTCCAGTTTGTCAACAAGAACGGCAATTATGCCGTTGTCAGCTCAGAGTCGATCTATACTTCTGAGGGAGGCACCAATCCCAACCCTATCCGCGCTTCTAAGTCGGCACAGCCTGGCGGCTACAAGCTCGTGGTAAGCAGCTGCATGGACAACGGTGCTGGCTTTGAGGTTATCGCAAACTCGAAGTCGGGCAACAACTACATGAATCTTTGGGGCGACCCGAGAGGTGGCAATACCATCGGCTTCTGGAAGGTTGGCGACCAGAACAACGTGGTGTCGTTCACCAATCCCGGTGCCATGAACGGCGCACTCGACTATAAGACAGTCGGCGTAACGGGATATTCGCCCGCCAACATGCTCACCCTCTGGTATGACGAGCCTGCCACAACAGCACAGCTTTACAGCGGCGGACAGGGTTACAGCAACTGGATGGAGTATGCATTGCCCATCGGTGACGGAAAGTTCGGAGCCAGTCTCTTCGGCGGTGCCTATAAGGACGAAATCCAGTTTAACGAGAAGACCCTTTGGTCAGGAACTGCAGCACGTTCGCCCTACGGCGGTAAGGGATATGGCAAGTATGAGAACTTCGGTTCTGTCTTTGCCGAGGACCTCAGCGGATGCTGCGGCACAACAGCCGAGACAGCCGCTACGGGATATCTCCGTCAGCTGGATCTGACCACAGCAACCGGACTCACACAGTTCACTTCTCCCGAGGGCGTCACATATACACGTCAGTATATCGCTTCAAATCCGGCTCGCGTCGTAGCCGCTCACTATGCAGCTGACGCCAAGGGCAAGATAAGCATGCGCTTCACTCTCGTTCCTGGATCCGTGCTTACAAGCAACGTGACGTACGAGAACGAGGAGGCTAAGTTTAACGGCAAGCTGGATCTCGTCAGCTATAGCGCCGTCATGAAGGTCATCCCCAATGGTGGAACAGTGGAGACAACGGAGGAAGGCATCACCGTAACAGACGCTGACGAAGTGCTCGTCATCCTCGCAGGTGGCACCGACTACGACATCTCTTCACCCACATACATCGCCAACACCTCTTCACTCGTCTCAGACATCGAGGCTCGCGCTACGTCAGCAGCCGACAAGGGATGGAGAGCACTCTATGACGAACACCTCGCAGACTACGCTTCACTCTTCGGACGTCTGGACTTCCATCTTGACGGAACAGCCAATACGCTGCCTACCAACAAGCTCATCGACACATACAACAGCGGCAACGGCGACAATGCCCTTATGCTGGAGCAGCTCTATTTTGCCTACGGACGTTATCTGGAGATAGCCTCTTCACGCGGCGTTGACCTCCCGTCTAACCTTCAGGGCATCTGGAGCAATATGGTGCAGCCGGCTTGGAACGCCGACATCCACTCTAATATCAACGTGCAGATGAACTACTGGCCGGCTGAACCGACCAATCTCAGCGAGATGCACCTGCCGTTCCTCAACTACATCTGGAACCTCGCAGAGAACCACACCGAATGGAAGCAGTGGGCACAGATGCAGGGACAGGACCGTGGTTGGACCTGCTTCACGGAGAACAACATCTTCGGTGGCGTAAGCTCGTTCAAGAACAACTACGTCATTGCCAACGCATGGTATGCCTCACACCTCTGGCAGCACTATCGCTATACGCTCGACCGCGACTATCTGAAACGCGTATTCCCTGCAATGCTTTCTGCATCACAGTTCTGGATGGACCGTCTTATATTGGCTTCCGACGGCACTTACGAGACTCCTGACGAATGGTCGCCGGAGCACGGACCTGAAGCTGAGAACGGCGTGGCTCACGCACAGCAGCTCGTTTACGACCTCTTCGACAATACTCTCAAGGCCATTGACGTACTTGGCGATGACGCCAACGTCACAGAAACAGACCTTGCCGACCTGAAGACAAAGTTCGCGAAGCTGGACAACGGTCTGCATACCGAGACATACACGGGCAACTGGGGCTCAGACCGCATTGCCTCTGGCACGCAGATTTTGCGCGAATGGAAGTACAGCCGCTATACTGCCACCACCGAAGGTCGCGACCACAGACACATGTCGCACCTGATGTGCCTCTATCCGTTCTCTCAGGTGGAGCCGGGAACAGAGCTTTTTGACGCTGCTGTCAACTCACTCCGCCTCCGTGGCGACGGCGCAACGGGATGGTCAATGGGATGGAAAATTAATCTTTGGGCACGTGCCCTTGACGGCGACCACGCCCGTAAGATTCTTAACAACGCCCTCCGCCACAGCAACGGCGACGCAGGTGTGTTCTATAACCTCTTCGATTCGCACGCTCCGTTCCAGATTGACGGCAACTTCGGCGCTTGCGCTGGTATGGCTGAGATGCTCATGCAGAGCAACAGCGGCACCATCCGCATCCTCCCCGCACTGCCTTCTGCATGGAAGACCGGACACATCGATGGCATGAAGGCTGTAGGCGACTTCACTGTAAGCATCCAGTGGAAGAACAACAAGCCCACTCTTGTGACCATCACAAGCAATCAGGGACAGACAGCTCCGCTCGTCTGCGAGGGTATTGGCAATGCAAAGGTGTACGTGAACGACGTGCTTACTACCGATTTTGCTTTCGATTCTACAGACCAGACCACTCTCTCAGGCGAGGCTGGCACCGTGTATGTGTTTGACTTCGAGGGCACATACAATCCGCCTACATCCATCGACCGCATCGAGAACAATGCGAAAGGCGACGGACAGACCTATAACCTCCAGGGTCAGAAGGTAGGCAAGAACTACCGCGGAATCGTAATACGTAACGGAAAGAAAACAGTAAACAAGTAGACTTGTCTACTAAAAACGAACTATGAGAATAAACTATTTGATTGGAACCGCCACTATTGCCGCTCTGCTTTTCGGCAATGTGGCTATGGCGCAGAAGAAGGTGGCGCGCAAGTCAGCGCCCCGCGCCCTGCAGACAGCCTCCGGACCTAACCGCACCATGCCCCTCAAGACGGTGCCGAAGGTTTCGGCTGAGGCTCCGTTTGACGAGTCATGGGTGGAGAACGAGAAGGTGTTTGAGCACTGGAAGCAGAAGGCTCACGCCACGTTCATCCCTTATTCGTCTACAGCACTTATGCAGAAAGACGACTGCTACAAATATCCGTGGCTCGAGCCGAAGCACGCTGACGTGCTCTCGCTCAACGGCGACTGGAAATTCCATTACACGGCAGACCGCAGCAAGGGTCGTCCAGGAAAGGACGACTTCTATGCTGATAACGCTGACGTGTCGGGTTGGGACAACATCCGTGTGCCGCTCAACTGGGAAATGGCAGGTTATGACGTGCCCGTATATAACAATGTGGGCTATCCTTTCCATAACAATCCGCCGTTCATAAAGGCGTTTGACGACAACTTCGACAAGAATCCGGTGGGTTCGTATCGCCGCAACTTCACTCTTCCTGAGAACTGGAAGGACGGTCGCCGCGTGTTTATCCACTTCGACGGTGCTTGCAGTGCCATCGTGGTATGGGTGAACGGACAGTACGCCGGTTACTCGCAGGGCGCCAATACGGACGCTGAGTTTGACGTTACCAACTATGTACGCAAGGGCGAGAACAACGTTTCGGTACGCGTATACCGCTGGTCGGACGGTTCGTATCTCGAAGGTCAGGACATGTGGCACCTCGCAGGTATTCACCGCGACGTATATCTGGTGTCAACTCCGCGCACATTCGTGTTCGACCATTACATTACATCGTCGCTGAATGCAGCCAGCAAGTACACGGAAGGTTCGCTCGATGTGGCGCTGACCGTTAACAATGCACTGTGCGATAAGGTTACCAAGAACCTTGAGGTGGAGCTTCTTGACGCCAACAATAAGCTGGTGGCAAGGCAGAATGTCCAGGCTGTGATGACAGCGAAGGACTCTCACAAGACGTTCAACGTAAAGATGGAAGGTCTGAAGGGACTGACTCCTTGGTCGTCAGAGAATCCTTATCTCTACACCGTCGTAGTGCGTCAGAAGCAGGGCGACAAGGAAGAGATGGTCTTCTCAACGAAGTATGGTTTCCGTTCTGTAGAGCAGCGCGGCAATCTTATCTACGTGAACGGCGAGCGCGTCTTCTTCAAGGGTGTGAACACGCAGGACATCCATCCTCTCCTTGGTCACGCCATCGACACCGAGACAATGCTTAAGGACGTGATGCTGATGAAGCAGGCTAACGTCAATACTGTACGTACAAGCCACTATCCGCGTCAGCCGCGTATGTATGCCATGTTCGATTATTACGGTCTTTACTGCATGGACGAGGCTGATGTGGAGTGCCATAACAACCAGTCGCTCTCTGACACTCCGTCTTGGGAGAATGCTTACGTGGACCGCACCGAGCGTATGGTGCTCCGCGACCGCAACCATCCGAGCGTAGTGTTCTGGTCGTTGGGTAACGAGTCGGGTGGCGGACAGAACTTCCAGGCCACATACGACTGCGTGAAGCGTCTGCTTCCGGGTCGCGACAACTTCGTACACTACGAGGGCTACAACCACGGCGAGAAGTATTCTGACTTCGGTTCGGACATGTATCCGAAGGTGGAGACAGTCATCAAGCAGAGCAGCGGTCTGAACAACAAGCCTTACTTTATCTGCGAGTATGCACACGCAATGGGTCAGGCTGTCGGCAACCTTCAGGAATACTGGGACGTTATAGAGAAGAGCACGGGCATCGTGGGTGGCTGTATCTGGGACTGGGTGGACCAGGGTATCTACGATACACGTCGCATCAAGGAGCACAAGCCTCTTATTGACAGCAAGACAGGTCTTCACTATTATACTTCTGGCTATGATTACACACGCATGAATCGTGGTGACAATGGATTCCAGGGCGACTTCATGTCCAACGGTATCATCACTCCGGGACGTGAATGGACAGCCAAGCTTGAGGAGGTGAAGTACGTATATCGCGACGCCGACTTTGTTGGCTTCAAGAACCACAAGGCCACTATTAAGAACAAGAGCGCATTCACCAACCTTGCTGATGCCTATACATTGACATACCGCGTACTTGCTGACGGCAAGGAGGTGGAGAAGGGTGCTGCTGCAGTTCCTTCATGCCAGCCTGGCGCAACATGCGATGTGGACATCCCTTACACAACAGCCGTAAGCGCTGACAAGGAGTATGTGGTGGAGCTGAGCCTTAATCTCAAGAACAACGCTTCATGGGCTAAGAAGGGCTACTCAATGGTGGCAACCCAGTTTAAGCTTGGAGCTGATGCTGCTGTAGCAAGTGTTCCCGTTGCTGACCCGACATTCGTAGAGCAGCCCCACGGCACACTGCCCGTTATCGGCAAGCTGAAGGGTAAGCTAAAGATTGAGGGTCGTAAGGTTGTCGGTAAGAACTTCGCCATCAGCTTCGCAGAGAACGGAACAATAGCAGATTGGACATTCAATGGCAAGCAGATTGTAATGCCTGAGGCTGGTCCAGACTTCAACGGTTTCCGCCGTATCGCCAACGACAATATCTCACTGGGCGCTACCGGTGGTGTGGCAGAGAACGAGAACAAGGAAGAAGGTGCCATCTCTGGTCAGAAGCATCTCGTAAAGGCTCCGACAAAGCAGGGCAAGAACGTTGTTGTGGAGACTACAGTGGGCAACGGCAAGGACACACACGCCATCGTATATACCATTTATCCTAATGGAGTGGTGGACATGAAGGTGACATTCGAGAACTCGTCTGTAGACACTCGTCGTGTCGGCATCACTATGCAGTTCGCTCCGGGTATGGAGAATGTGGAGTATTACGCCAAGGGTCCGTGGTCAAACTACATCGACCGTCAGCGTAGCCAAATGCTCGGCAGATACAGCACAACAGTAGACGGTATGTTTGAGGAGCAGAGTGCACCGCAGACAATGGGCGATCGTCAGGGCTTGCGCAGCTTGAAGTTGTCTGGCAACGGCACGTCTCTCGATATCACAGTAGAGGGAATGCTCGCATTCTCGCTCTCTCACGTAGATGACCTGCAGTTCAACTATGACGTCTTCTACGGCGGCAAGCATCCTTACGACCTCACACGCAGCCCGCAGGTGTTCGCTCACTTCGACAGCTGGCAGCGTGGCATTGGTAACCACTCATGCGGCGGCGACTCTTGCCTCCCGCAGTATCAGGTTCCAACCGGCAAGCATGTCGTAACCATGCGATTCGCTCCGAAGGCAGAATAAGGGGATAGGCGCTCTAGACGCTCTGGCTTTTCTATAGTTTCTAGATGTTCTAGACTTTATAGGCTTTCTATATTATCTAGGCCTTTCTATGATAATAAAAAAAAGCAGAGCTTTAACTTTCTATGGTTAAAGCTCTGCTTTTTTCGTATGCTGCTTTTCCTTATCCTCTTATTTCTTCACTCCCATATTCCACAGCGTGAAGCTCAGGAGGTCGGCCTGTTCCTGGAGGCGCTTTGCTAATGGCTTGCCTCCGCCGTGACCGGCGTTAACGCCGATGCTGATAAGGACGGGCGCCTTTCCAGCCTGACATTCCTGCAGGCGAGCAGCGAACTTGAACGAGTGGGCTGGTACCACACGGTCGTCGTGGTCGGCTGTGGTGACGAGGGTGGCGGGATAGCTTACGCCTGGCTTCAATGTGTGGAGCGGCGAGTAAGCCTTGAGATATTCGAACATCTCCTTCGAGTCCTCCGATGTGCCGTAGTCAGGTGCCCAGTTCCAACCGATTGTGAACTTATGGTATCTGAGCATATCCATAACGCCTACTGCGGGCAGACACACCTTGTAGAGGTCAGGACGCTGCGTCATGCAGGCTCCTACGAGCAGACCGCCGTTGCTGCCGCCTTGGATGGCGAGATAGTCCTTCGATGTATAGCCCTTATTGATGAGTAGTTCGGCTGCTGCAATGAAGTCGTCGAAGACGTTCTGCTTCTGCAACTTCGTTCCTGCCACATGCCATTCCTCGCCGTACTCTCCGCCACCACGCAGAACAGCATGCACGTAAATGCCGCCGCGCTCCATGAAGGGGATGTAGTTAGAGAGGAAGAAAGGATTGTATGAGAGGTTGAAACCGCCGTAGCCGTAGAGCAGAAGCGGATTTTTGCCGTTCATCTTCAGTCCTTTCTTATAGGTGATGAAGAGCGGAGCACGTGTACCGTCCTTTGACGTGTAGAACACCATCTCCGTCTTGTAGTCCTGCGAACGGAACGACGTCTTCGGCGCTGCCCAAACCTTGCTTGTTCCTGCCGTCATATCATAGCTGTAGACAGTGGAAGGAGTGGTGTATGACGTGAACGAATAATAAACCTCCTTCTGTCCTCGCTTGCCGCTTGCGCTGACCGAACCGTATGTAGGCAGCTCTATCTCCGAGAGTCGCTTGCCGTCCAGAGAGTAGACGTAGAGCTGATGGCAGTTGTCCTTCATGTATTTCAGAATCATGCGGTCGCCGGCGAAAGTCACTCCGTCAAGCACACTCTCGCTCTCCGCCACCAGTTCTTTCCAGTCGCCATATCCCGGCTTGTTGATGTCAGCCACCATCAGTCGGTAACGCGGAGCGTCGGCGTTGGTAAGGATATACATCTTGCCGTCAATGGTCTGCACGGGATTATAGATATAGTCTGCATTGGCGCACATCTGTATGAACTGCGAGTTGGGCTGCTTCAGGTCGCGGACGAAGAGGTTATTGCCGTTCGCCATACCAGCCTCGGTCAGATACATTACCGTTTCGTCGCGGTCGATGCTTACGCTATAGAAGCGCAGCGGCTGCGTGGGGTTCTGATAGAAGAGGCGGTCTTCGCTCTGCGGTGTGCCGATCTTGTGGTAATAAATCTTCTGCACAGAGTTCTTAGCCGATGTTTCCTTTCCCTTCTCAGGAGCATCGTATGCGCTATAATAGAATCCGTCGCCGAGCCATTCGGCGCCCGTAAACTTCGCCCAGACAATATGGTCGTCAAGCACCTTGCCCGTCTGACAGTCCTTCACGTAAATTTCCTCCCAGTCCGAACCGTTACGCGAAATCACGTAAGCCATATAGCGTCCGTCATGTGAGAAGTGGGTTCCCTTCAGCGCTACCGTTCCGTCCGCGCTAAGCGTATTCGGGTCGAGCCAGACGCGCTGCTGGTCTTCCTTTGCATCTGGGCTGTCCATCTGATAGAGCACAAACTGGTTTTGCAGTCCGTTGTTACGGTATACATACCACTTGCCGTGCTGCTCGAACGGCATACCGATCTTCTCGTAATTGGCAGTCTCCTTCAGTCGCTTCAGAATAGACTTGCGGAGCGGGATGCGGTCGATATACTTACGTGTGACGGCGTTCTCTGCCTCCACCCACTGCGCCGTTTCGCGACTTGTGTCGTTCTCCAACCAGCGGTACGGGTCGGCAACCTTCTCGCCGAAATACTCGTCCACGACATTGTCCTTCCGCGTCTGCGGATATCTCACGTCCTGCGCCTGCACCATTGTGGAGGCAAGCAAGGCAGAGGCTGTTATAGAAAAGAATAATCTTTTGTTCATTTGATTTAAGGATTTTCTGCAAATATACGAAAAATCCCCCAATGTGGGACGCTTCGTGCGAAAGATAATATCTTTTCTTCTGAAACGTCCCGCATTGGGGGATTATATAAAGTCTTCTTGTCTGAAATCTTTATCCGTAGATGATGTTTCCGTCGGCGTCGCGGTTCTCGTCGATGAACGACTTGTTGTACTGCGTCATGCCGCGGAGCGACATACCCATGCTTGAGAAGCCGCCGTCGTGGAAGAGAGTCTGCATCGTAACCTTGCGCGTGAGGTCAGAGAACATCACCACGCAGTAGTCGGCGCACTCGTCAGCGCTGGCATTGCCGAGCGGCGACATGCGGTCTGAGAAGTCGTAGAGGCCGTCGAAGCCCTTGATGCCGCTACCCGCTGTCGTGAATGTCGGCGACTGTGATATGGTGTTGATACGTACGCCCTTCTCGCGTCCGTAGATATAGCCGAAGCTACGGCAGATCGACTCGAGCAGCGACTTGGCGTCAGCCATGTCGTTATATCCGAAGAATGTACGGTGTGATGCGATGTAAGTCAGTGCGAGCACTGAAGCGCCGTCGCTCAGCGCGTCCAGCTTCTTGGCAGCCTGCAGCATCTTGTGGAACGAGATGGCAGAGATGTCCAGTGTCTTGTTCAGGAAGTTGTAGTCCAGATCGTCGTAAGTGCGCTTCTTGCGCATGTTCACGCTCATTGCAACAGAATGGAGCACGAAGTCAATCTTGCCTCCGAGAGCTTCCTGAGCCTTCTCGAAGAGGTTGGTCAGATCCTCCACCGATGTCGCGTCGGCAGGGATGATGGTTGCGCCGGTCTTCTTTGCCAGCTCGTCGATGGTGCCCATACGGCATGCCACCGCTGTGTTAGTAAGCACAATCTGTGCTCCTTCCTCTACTGCGCGTTCCGCTACTTTCCACGCTATCGAAGCGTCATTCAATGCGCCGAATATTATACCGCGCTTTCCTTTCAATAAATTAAAAGACATAACTTTCTTATTTCGTTTATGTGATAATTCTTGCCTTAGGCGGTGCAAAGTTAATACATTTTCTGCACACAACGGCTACAATGTGTGCAAAAATGTATTCTTAAAGGGCAGATTTGTGTTCAAATTACCATTATAATTCATTTAAATATTACTTGGAGATAACAAAAATTAGTAGTATTTTTGCATTCGTATACTATAAACCTCTCACCAGATAACACGCTAAAAGCCTTATGCTAATCAGACGTTTTACATTATTATATAGCTCACCCCAAACTGCCCCCGTCCTGCTCTCACGATGCGGTCTTCTTGCCGTAACGTGTCTTGCCGTCGTGTTTCTCCTCACTTCTTGTCATTCTTCGCCTTCTCCCAGTCATCTTCAGGCTCTGCGCTCTCATGCGGACAGCATCGTGGACGAGGTGGATGGTGAGCAAAGCCTCGACAGTCTTGTGAATGTGGCGGAGCGCAAGGGCGACCGCATGCTGGAGATGCGTGCACGCAAGAAGCTCGGACGCGTCTACCGCGAGGCCAACTTCTTCATCAAAGCCATCGACTGCCACACACGCGAACTCAAGCTGGCAGAGCAGCTCGGCGACACCATTGCTGCCGTTCAGGCGCTTAACAACATCGGCACCAACTTCCGACGCATGGGCATCCTCGATGAGGCAGTAGACTATCATTACCGTGGACTGCATCTCTGTGAGGAGTTCAGCCTTAAGGATGACAGCACCGCGCGTAAGAACCGCGTGATTTCGCTCAACGGCATCGGCAATATCTGCCTCACGCTCGGCGACACCGAAACAGCCGACTCCGTATTCAATGCCGCTCTTGAAGGCGAGAAGCGTCTTGGCAGCCCCCTCGGTCAGGCCATCAATTACGCCAATCTCGGTTCGCTCTACGAGCGTAACGGCCAGATAGACTCTGCCTGGACGTTCTATCGTCGATCTATGGAGCAGAACCGTCTGGCAAAGTCTGATCTTGGCATTTCGCTCTGCTACACCCACTTCGGACGCCTTAACGAGAAGCAGGGTAGGAGGGCAGAGGCGATAGCCGAATATCGCAAGGCTTACGAAATAATGGCGCCCTCCGACGACCGCTGGCACACCATGGAGCCGTGTCTGGCATTGGCGGAGATTTACATCAAGATGGGCGATGACGCCACCGCCATGCAATACCTTGACACGGCAGACCGCCTGGCTCACGACCTCCATTCGCTGGAACACCAGTCGCAGATTGCCCGACTCTATTACGACATCTATAACCGCAAGGGTGACACGCGTCAGGCGTTGCATTTCTATAAGATATACAACGAGCTGGGCGACAGCGTATCGAGCGAGAAAAACATCATACACATGCAGAACATGCGTGTGCGCTATGAGCATGAGCAGCACCGCGCCGAGATGGAATCCGTCAATCAGCAGTATCGTACGGAGCGCACGCTGAAGCGCCTTAGCTTCGCTGCCGGTATGCTGGTCGTCATCCTCGCCGCCGTCATCGTGTGCTTCATGCTCTATGCTCTCCGTGCCCGTAAGCGCAAGCAGGAGGTGCAGCACCAGTTAGACGAGATGCGCCTCTCGTTCTTCACCAACATCACCCACGAATTTCGCACCCCGCTGACCGTCATCCTCGGCTATTCACGCATGATGGAGGAGGGCAAGGTGCCGATGGGCGACATCACGCGAGTGGCTAATATGGTGTCGCGCCAGGGCTCGCGCCTCCTCTCGCTAATCAATCAGCTCCTCGACATACAGAAGGTGAAGTCGGCTGTGGGTAAGTGCGACTGGCATCGTGGCGACGTGGTTCTCTTCCTCTCCAACATCATTGAGAGCCATCTCAACATGGCTCACTCTCGCGGCATCCGTCTGCTTTATGCGCCGAAGCAGCAGAAGGCGGTGTGCGACTTTGTGCCTGACTACGCACAAAAGGTGGTGTGCAATCTTGTCACCAACGCCATAAAGTTCTCGAAGGAGGGCAGCGAGGTGCTCGTGTCGCTCGACGTGGAGGACGATATGCTGCAGATGCGTGTGGCTGACTTCGGTAGCGGCATCTCGCAGGACGACCAGCAGCGCATCTTCGAGCCGTTCTATCAGACCGAGAGCGACAAGAAGAACGTCGGTTCGGGCGTCGGACTGGCGCTTGTCAAGCAGATAGTCAGTGCTCTTAACGGCAGCATAAGCCTCGTCAGTAAGGTGGGCGAGGGTTCGGTGTTCACCGTGTGCATTCCGGTGAAGGCACCGGAAGGAGTAGAGGTGAAGTCGTTGGAATCGCTTGGCTCCGTCCCCACGTCCATCCTCTTGAACGCCGAGAACGATGTCATGCCAGAAACAGACTGCTCTGCCTCCATATCAGAAGCCGACGATGCCGACGACGACAATCCGTCCGACACCCGTCAGCTTGTCCTCATCGTAGAGGACAATGCCGATGTGGCGGAGTATATGACCATGCAGCTCAAGACACGTTATCGCTTGGTCATAGCACACGACGGCATGGAGGGTCTGGAGAAGGCCACCCAACTGGTGCCCGACATCATCGTCACGGACGTCATGATGCCCCGCATGGACGGCTACGAGCTTTGTCAGGCCGTCAAGCAGTCGGAAGTGCTCAATCACATCCCCGTAGTCATCGTCACGGCAAGAACCTCGCAGGACGACAAGCTGCGTGGCCTGCAGATGGGAGTGGACGCTTACATCTACAAGCCCTTCGCCGCGGAAGAGCTGGCCGTCACCGTGGGCAATCTGCTTGAGAAGAACCGTCTGCTCCGCGAGCGTTATATGAAGGCGGCGGCTGAGCACCAGCCCGACGCCGAGGCTGCCCTTCCCCCGCAGGACCGTGCCTTCCTCGACCGTGTGAACGCCATCGTGGAAAAGGAGATGAACGATGGCAATGTCACCGTCGACACTGTGGCAGCGGCTCTCTGCTTGAGTCCGGCTCAGTTTCGCCGCAAGCTCGGCGCCGTCTCCGGCAGCACTCCGTCCGTCTATATCCGCACAAGGCAGATGTATGCGGCGCAGCATCTGCTCGACAACCGCCCTGACCTCACCATCAACGAGGTGGCCATGCGGTGCGGCTTCTACGACATGTCGCACTTCACGCGCGTCTTCAAGCAGACGATCGGCATGACGCCGACGCAGTATCGCAAGGGAGAAGAGGGTTAGTAGGCAGGGCTTACCATCTAAAAAAACATGTTTTCATGTCTTCCTGTCAAAAAAACGTGTCTTCCTGTCCGCCATGCAAATATCGTCCAAGAGAGTAAAAACATGTTACAAAATAAAAATCGGTTTTAGAGATTTGTCTTGCTGTTTTTGCGTGGTTTTGCTTCGTTTTTGACCCCATAATATATCAGAAGAGCCTCTCTTGTCTTCCATTACAGCCACTATTGGAAGGCAAAAGTGGCTCTTTTGTATGACAATAGAGGCTGTGTTTGAGTAGCAAAGAGGCTCTATTGTGCCCCTTTGATGCATGTTTAGCACCGTCATTCATTGCACATTTCTCTTCTTGGCTGCATAACCGACTGTGCGTCAGTGTGCTATTGTTGCACGCTCAAAACTCGAAAATTTCGCATCAAAGATTTCTTAGTGCGCTGAACGAGGAGTATTGAGCGTCAGGAATGCAAATATAGTCTTCGGCGGAACCGCCGAAGAGTTAGGAATTTTGAATTTTGATTTTTGAATTGTGCGCCAAGGCGCATTGTGAATTATTCAGTTTTGAATAGATAGGATGAATGTCTTCTTGTCTAAAAGAGTATGTCTTACGTCGAATAACGGACATTATTCGCATGTGATTATTGCCTCTTTTTTCTCCCCGTCCACCCCAAAATGTCTGTTAAATCCCTTGTCAAATTAGGTGCGTAAATTGTCTGTTGGCTTGTCAAATTGCGCTTTGACCTTAATTTTGTAAAGAATTGGCCATTTTTTGTTAAGTTTATACAATTGACTTGAGCGAATTTCAGCTTATTTTGCAGTGCTGACAGACATAGCGTAAGGCATGTTGTCTCATGCAAATATTACTAACCACAAATAACGTACAATATGAGACCGCAAGACCATACTATTGAGAACGAATCTTGGCGACATTCTTATGATGACGTCGAGGGCAAAATCAGGGAGCATGTGGAAAAGCTGGGGACTGAACAGGAAATAACCAAGAAACCCAAACATCACATTATTAAACATAAAACTAAATAGATAACATATTATTCACCTTTCAAATCATTTTTAATATGAGGAAACAATTATTACTAATGCTATCCCTACTGCTATATGCCGTAGGTATGGCGGCACAACAACCCGATTGGGGCTACAATCCCAATGCCTACCCTGACGAGCACGTCATTTATGTAGGCTTGGTAGATGGCCAAGGCAGTGCAGTACAAAGTTTTAATGACAACACTTACCTTGGAGCATTCATTGATGGTGAATGCCGCGGACTTGCGGAGGTAAGCCAAAAGTCTGTATCGGACACCAAAACCATTTATTATTTCGCTCTGCGTGTAAAGGGTTCGGATACAGACAATGGAAAGGCTATCTCGTTCCGTTTAAGTATTCCAGGAGCCAATATGTCTTATATTTACAACGACCTGAAGCCTGCCGCAAATGCCGTAACCTATACTAATAAGAAAACCACCGGTACGCTGTCAGACCTCTTCCCGCTGAAGTTTATCCAGCCTCTATATTATGGTTTCACCCAAGAGACAGTATCAGTTAAGGTGGGTGAGCAGATCAATTTGTTGGATTATATTACATTCGAGCCAGCGAATGCCAACATACCAGAATTAAACTGGAATATGTATGAAGAGAGTGAAAATGTCATTATCGAAGGAAATAAGCTCACAGCCATTAAGTCAACTGGCAAGTATGGTTCCGTCGGCGTTTTCCCTAAGCTTTGGGACATGAAGAATACGGGACAGTATTCCGACATTAATATTCGTGTCATCCAGCCTGCCACCTCTATTGAGCTTCGCGACGAGTATAAGAATGGCATCACGGTTAACTTGGGCGACACTGCTGCCCTCAACACCGTGCTTCGCAGCGGCTACACCACAACACCTGCCGACTGCAACGAGGAGCTGACATGGAAGAGCAATGACGAGACTGCCATCCTTCCGATGATAGGCTCTGATATTGGCAAGTTTAATCCAGTAAAGCCCGGCACATACACCATGACGCTTAGCGGCGAGAATGCCAGCGTGGACCTGAAGGTCACAGTCGTCAAGCCGGTGGAGTCTATCATTCCGGTTGGCTCTGTTAAGACTATTAAGATGTTTGTAGGCGAGAACCTTCTCAACATCCTTCCTGCCGGCTATAAGGTAATGCCGGAGGATGCTTCTGACCGCAGCGTGGGATACGAAGTCAACCAAAGTTTTAGCGATCAGGGAGTGTACGAGGATGGTGACGGAGCTTATAAGTATACCGACATATTTGGTAACTTATATTTTAATGAAGGTGCCGAGATGATCGCCCTTAAGCCTGGTAGAGTTCGTGTTGTGATACGTTCAGTGCAGAATCCGCAAATGGGTTGCGAATACGAGGTTATCGTAAAAAGAGGCCCTACGAGCATTACGTCCAAGCAGGACGAGATGACATTCATGATGCCAAGGAAGGACACTGACAAGTGGGACATCTCTGAGGACATCCGTAACAACATCATCATGAACCCGTCATGGCCTAAGTATGAAGAGAATGAAGAGTATGATGTATACAACACTGATCTGCAAATCTCTTCTCCTGACAAAGCCATAAAGCTGAACTATACCTTCAGTACAGACAACCTCGAAGCTTCTATCGTTGAGGCTGGCAATGCGACAATCGACATTAGCTATACGACTGAGCACACCGTTGCTACAGAGGAAGGTCTAAAGAATGACCATTTATTACTTGAAAAACATTTCCTTGTTACCATTTTGGAGTCTCTTAAGGGATTCAAGGTTGAAGAGTATATAAGTATGGCAAGCACCGAAACACGCGACTTCGTGCTTACTCCCGACCCCGTTGACGCAGAGGTTGATCCTTCAAGAGTGGAGGTGACAATTGTGGACGCAAATGTTCCCGAGATGTGGAAGAGCATAGTGGAGATTGAACCTACTGACGAGACCAAGCTCAACTACACCATCAATCCTCGTAGCGTGGGCACAGCCACAATCAGCGTGAAGCTCGACGGCGAAGAGGTGGCAACATCTTTCGTCTCTATCGGTCAGCGCTACATGCAGAAGGCAGGATGGAAGTGGACTTCGCTCTATGGCGGCGACGTATCATGGAACTCTCCTGAATACGAATTAGGCAACGTGGTGGAGGAAATCCGCTCAGAAGACGCCCTTCTCCATAACGACCCCGAATACGGATACTTCGGCGATATCAACAGACTGGAGTCTGGCACATGCTATAAGATTAAGGTGAAGGAAGAGGAGCCCGGTCTGCTTGACTTGAGAATCATGTACACCGGCGCTTACGAAGACATGCGGACTCATCGTCAGATTGTGCCGATGTGGAACTGGCTCGGCAATCCCTATCAGTATGACCACGATATCAACTCGGTGTTCTCTACCGAAGATGCATACGCAAACAAATTCAACGTGGGCGACCGCATCGTATCGAAGGACAACGGTTTCGCTGAATACAATGGCGAAAAGTGGACAGGCACCCTTACCACTCTGCATGCCGGACTCGGATATATGTATTTCAATGCAGCATCAGACACCATCGACATGGAATACCAGCGTGAGGGCCGTATGCCTCAGGGCACTCCGGTGATGAACGCTCCTCAGCGCAAGCAGACCATCTGGACATACAACAGCGCTCCGTTCGCTGACAACATGACCATCGTAGCTGACCTCGGCAACGATTATTCGGCAGAACGCTTCACGGTTGGCGCCTTCGTAGGCGACGAGTGCCGCGGTGAGGGCGAGATGATAGACGGCAAGTGCTTCATCACCGTCCATGCTGACAAGGGCGAGACCATTTCGTTCAAGCTCCATGACGCCGTCAGCGGCGAGATGCGCACCATCAACGAGCAGATGCCGTTCGCAAAGATGGCAGGTTCGCTCTGCGCTCCGCAGCGTCTGACTGTAGGTGGCATCGTCACCGGCATCACAGCAGCCGACATCGCATCTTCGGGCATCGCCGTTGTGGACGGACAGATCACAGTCCAGGGCATGGACGTGGCTGACGTCATCGTATGCAACGCATCCGGTGCTGTTGTCTCAACCGGCGAGACCACCGTTACCGGCCTTCCTTCAGGCGTTTACGTAGTGAAGGTGAAGACCAAGGACGGCAAGACCGTTACGAAGAAGCTTGTCAAGTAAGTTGACTATACTAATATAACTAAAAGTTTCGCATGTCTCGAGACATGCGAAACTTTAAATAACCACTAAAAGAACCAAAGCGATGAAAAGCCACTTACACATAACCATACTGACGGCTGTGGCAGCACTCTTTCTGCATACCAGCGGCACAACAGCACAGAACATCACGGAGATTGCGAAGAGCGATCCCCTTATCATCACGGGTTCCGTAGGTACACAGAACACCTACTTTCACTCAACGGCAGGCAGCGCATACGCCTCGCCGCTGAGCAATACGCTGTTCCTCAACCTCAACATCAGCATGTATGGATTCAACATGCCTTTCTCGCTTTATTACTCCAACAACAATCTGGACTTCAACTATCCCCATATCTCCTTCAATCTCTCGCCGTCGTACAAGCAATGGCACGGACATATAGGAAGGTCGTCGGCAGGATTCTCACCCTACGTCATGAGTATGTCGTACAACGGCGTGGGTCTGGAATATCGTACGCAGAAGTTCCGCGTAGGAGCTTTCTATGGCACGCTGCGCAGCGCCGTCAACGACGACCCGACATCGCCCTCGCCGCGCAATCCGCAGTATCGCCGCATAGGATGGGGATTCAATATAGGCTACGGCACGGGCAGCAACTACCTCGACCTTTATCTGCTCCGCGCATACGACCGCCGCAGCTCCATTGACGAGTACTGGCAGGAGCGCATCTCGCCGCAGGAGAACATCGTGGTGGGACTGAAGGGAGGCGTGAGCATCAAGAACTGGATGTCGCTGACAGCCAACGTAGCCACATCAGCCTTCACCACCGACACACGCGCGGAGAAGGTGACGGACAGCAAGGTGACAAGATGGGACAAGGTGTTCGACACACGCTACACCTCCATGGTACGCTTCGCGGGCGACGCCAACCTCAACATCAACGCCGGCGGCGTGAACGCCTCGCTCTTCTATCGCATCATACAGCCCGACTATACGTCGCTCGGCACCTACTATATGGCTAACAATTATCACAGCGTCGGAGCCAGCCTCGGCACCACGCTCTTCCGCCGCGTGTCGGTGGCAGCCACGTTCTCCGCTCAGGAGGACAACCTCTCCAACAAGCAGCTCTACACCACGCGGGGCTTCGTCTATTCGGCTTTCATAGCCACACGCATAGCCAACCGCCTCAACCTCTCGTTCGGCTATAACGGCTATCTGCAGACACAGGCTGACGGCACGGCACACGTGAACGACACCACTCGCGTACGTCGCGCCATGAACACCTTCACGTTCACGCCGTCCTACGCCGTAGATAACGACCAGTTCGGCCACGCCTTCTCGCTCTCTGCCAGCCTCGTACAGAACAAGGACCTCAACCGCTTCGCCACCGGCGTGAGCGACGTAACGTCCCTTGCCATCGGAGCCAGCTACGGACTGGAGGTGAAGGCATGGAAGACCAGCTTCCAGACCTCCATAAACCACCAGTCGTCAAAGGGATTCAACACGCGCTACACCAGCGACCTCGCCTCGGTGACAGCCAACCGCGCCTTCCTAAAGGACGATGCCCTCAACCTCTCAGCCACATTCTCGATGTGCTACAATGAGGTGAAGCGACAGTCGAAGAGCCTGTCCATGGGATGCGACATGGCTGCCAGCTACAGCATCAAGCAGAAGCATCTCTTCTCGATGACTGCCGGATTCAACAAGTACGGCGACGTCAACATCACCAAGACACGGTCGAAGCTGGACGCAACGGACATCAACCTCAGCTTCAACTACACCTACACCTTCACGCTCCTCGAGATAAAGCGTAAGGCGGAAAAGGAACAGAACAAGTCGCTATAGTGTAACTTTTATTCCCACGATAAAATAAAGATCAAGATATGAACAGACTGAGATTCCACATCCTATCACTACTCATCATCCTGGGTGCCATGCTGCAGGCAGCCGCTCAGGACGTAATGGTGACGGTCAATCCGGTACAGCCCACGCTGCCTCCGCAGGCAATGCTGTACGTAGCCAATCCCGGCAACTACTTCAACGTAAGTCTGATCAACTCTTCTGGCGAGACGCAGAACGTCTATCTCGTCATGGACCTTGAGCAGATAAATCCCAACTCGGGACTTTACGTCAAGATTCCTGCACAGTATCAGCCCGACAAGCCCATCACGGTGCCTTCCGGCGGAACGCACATTCTGAGCATGGTGGAGATGAAGAATCTCTTCAATCATGTGCCCAACGACCGCATTGCCACCACCCCGGGTCTGTTCAGCGACTATGAGGGCGGCGCCTTCGGACTCCTGCCCGAGGGTCAGTATCGCATGCGCCTCGTGGCTTACCGCTGGGAGCCGGGACGTGACACTCCCGTCATGGTGAGCAGTCCGAGCAGCGGACAGTGCATCTTCACTATATGCTACAAGGCTCAGGCGCCGGAGTTCCTGATGCCTATGCCCGGCATCGGAAGTTCTTCCGACGCTTCGGTATGCACCATGGACAAGCAGAACGCACTCTTTACGTGGAAAGAACCCATCGTGACGTGCAATCCCGGCGCGGCACGCTTTACGTATAAGTTTAAGGTGGTGCAGCTTGTCGGCGGTCAGACGCCTGACGAAGCCATAGAGTATAATCCTGCCGTGTACGAGAAGTCGGGACTGATGTCGCCGATGCTGATTCTGCCGCAGGAGCGCATCCGCTCCATGATAGACGACATGACCTACGTGGCACGTGTCACGGCGGAACAGTCAGGACTCGGCAACACTTACCTCAACTACTCCATGGTGGAGAACGACGGCAATTCCGACCTTCGCCTCTTCCGCTTCGAGCCTGACGCCACCACCGTGGTGACGCCGCCAGTCCCCGACAAGGAGGACAAGAAGGAAGACAAGAAGAATGAGGAGGAAGACGATGACGAGTTCGACTTCGGATTCGGCAGCGGCAAGGAGGAAGTGACCGATTCGGTATATAACTTCCGCAATCCGCAGATCATCCGCCCCAGCTTCCCCGGCAATGCAGGAGCACGCAAGTCATTCACGGGCGACGACATCGGCGTGGAATGGAAGAAGGCATGGTTCGTGGGTGGCGTAGGAGAACGTCAGGACACGGTGAAGATCAATTATGAGGTGCAGCTTTTCCGCGGCGAGCCAGAAATGGACCGCGCCGACATCTTCGCCTCCGAGCCGGTCTACACACACTCCACGTACGACCTTTCAGACTCCATCAAGTGGGAGAAGATCAGCGACAAGGTGGTGGCTGGCGACTATATGGTGCTGCGCGTGCTCCCCAAGAGCGAGAACGTACAGTCCGTGGCGTTCGTCAACGACTCCGTCAACGTCATCGACTTCGCCCTCGCACAGCGCATCAGCCAGAAGTTCTTCCAGTGTTCGTCAATGGTAAACATCGAGAACCTCAAGCCCACGAAGAAGTCTGCCAAGGACTTCATCGGCAAGGAAGTGGGCATCGGTCAGTACCAGCTCACCATTGACGAGATGAAGGAGAACGGCAAGGACGGCGGTTTCCGCGGCAACGGTCGTGTGGAATGGTCGCCGCTCGGATTGTCGCTGATGGTGAAGGTGGAGTTCGATTCGCTCTTCATCAATACCGACGACATCGTTTATGCCGGCAAGGCTAAGGGCATGAAGGGCGACACATGGGCGTCGAACAACGGCGAGCAGGTGGACAAGCTCTTCTCCGACTGGGGCATTGACAACCTTATCGGCGACACTGGCATACCTTATGCTAAGATGTTGCAGAAGGAAGCGTCTAACAGAGGTCGCGACATCGCCAAGCAGCTCAGCCTCGGCAAGTATTATGATTATTATCATCGAGCTAAGGACTTCCTCACGGAAGGCAAGCTTGACAACATCATGATGCCGATGAAGCTGCCGAAGTCGGTAAACAAGACTCCGGTGGACATCCAGATTGTCAACGTGACATTCGCTCCTTCGTGGGCTTCAATGGACCTTATCGGTACGTTCACGCTGCCCGAAAGCCGCTATACGGACAACAATATCCTCATCCTCGGTGCACCACACACATGTATCAGCCCCGACCGTCTGTTGCCGGAGAGCGGATCGATGTGCCTGCTTTCCACCATAGACGTGAAGGAACCGTCGTCCGGTTTCCAGATTAAGTTTAAGGCTCCGACCGACATCACGGTGGCTGACGAAGGTCAGGCACCTGCGGACGGATGCTACATCAACTGGCAGGCTGACTCTTTGGCAGCCTTGCACATCGACATCGACATCGCCATTCCTAAGCTCAAGAAGGTGGCTAACGGCACCGCTACGGAAGAGCGCCCCGTCCTCAACATCCAGACTGACATCAAGGACTGGAACAACTGGACGGCAAGCGCTGCGATGGACGACTTCGAAGCAGAGGCTCTTCCGGGCTGGACGTTCTGCCCGGGCGCCATTGTCTACGACCACTCCACAACGGTGAACGACAACAACATGGGATCGTTCCCCGCCGGTTATGACAAGAGCAAAGCTGACATCCGCACCAACGACAAGGAATGGATGGGCCTTTACATCAGCAAGGTGGGCGTAAAGTTCCCGAAGGCTATGGAAGTGGGCAAGGAAGACGGCGACGGCGACCGACGCCTTACCCTCGCTGCCAAGGACATGTTCTTCGACAAGTCGGGCGTTTCGCTCAAGTTCGGTGCGGAGGACATCATCAGCGCGAAGACCGGAAAGCTCGGAGGTTGGGCGTTTACGCTCGACAACGTGGGCGTGGAGTTCCTGCAGAGCAACTTCGAGAAGGCTTACTTCGACGGCAACATGAAGCTGCCGCTCGTCAATTCGGACATCGCCTATACATGTAATATATATAACCAGAAGCGCTTCAAGAAAGACAACGACAACGGCTACGCCTATATATTTAAGGTGCAGCAGGTGGAGGACATCAACTTTGACTTCATCCTTGCAGAAGCAAACCTTGAGCAGAAGCAGACTTACTTCTTCCTCGAAGCAGAGGACCAGGCTGACGGATCGACGAAGACCCGACTGGAATTCTCGATGGGCGGAAGCATCACCATCGGTTATGCCGACGAGATTCAGAGCAAGCTCGACGTGGTGAACAATAAGGTGGACAAGGCAAAGGAGCAGTCGAGCTTCGTGAAGAAGGCTCTCGACGGACTGCCGCTGAAGCTCAGCATCCCCGGCATCCACTTCACAAAGATGCGCATTGCCAACTGCTCTACGTGGGAATCAATCTACGATAAGGAGGAAACACAGAAGAAGGCACACGCAGCTCAGGCTGAAGAACTGAGACGTTCGGCGTGGAAGACGCTTTGCGAGGAGAAGGAACGCAACCTCGGTTCTGAGGACAAGCCCATCTATTTCAACATGGGCGAATGGTCGTTGGCTTCTTTAGAGAAGAAGATAGGTCCGTTCTGCTTCGGCATTACACGCTATGACCTCGGCTATTCGGGTGGCGCAATGACGCTCGACCTCGAGGGAAAGATTGGCTTGCTGGAAGACCTCGTAGTGGCAAAGGCTGGCATTCAGTTGCAGGCAGAGGTGAAGAACCTCGACGACATCAGCAACATCTCGCTGGAATATAAGGACTGTCTGTTTAACTCCATCGAGGTTTCGTCCAACCTTCCGGGCATCACCATCTCGGGAAGAATGGACGTCATACGTCCTAACGACAAGGTGAAGGACAAGGGATATAAGGGCCATCTTAAGTTTGCGCTCCCCGGAAATCTCTTCACCTTCGACTCAAACGGCGGCTACTTCGAGCACAAGGAGGAAGGCAACAACTTCACTTGGGGCTACTTCAACATCGCTATCGGCTCGGCTGTGGGTCTGCAGATTCCGCCAATCGAGCTTAACGACATCCACGGCGGCTTCTACTTCAACTGCCGAAAGGACCCGAAGGACGCAACGAAGGCCATCGCTCAGAAGGGCGTCATCGGCGTAACGGCTGGTCTGGGAATAGCAGCGTCGGGTGGCGACAACGTCATCGGCGGCAAATTCTCGCTCACCGTGGTATACGATAAGGAGCACAAGTGCCTCACCACATTCATGCTTGACGGCAACGTGAGCGCTATGGCAGGCTTGGTTAATTCGAGGGCGTCCATCGTTTATCAGAACGACGACCAGTCGAAGTACCTGCGTCTGAACGTCACGGTTGACGCCACGGCGGACGGACTCGCAAAGAAGTATGCGGGTGAGATTACGAAGTACACGGAACAGCTTGCGGACAGCAAGATTCTGAAGCAGATGCAGGCTCTCAACGACACCATAAAGACCACTTACGACAAGCTGGGATCAATGGCTGGACTGGACAATCTCCATCAGGAACACAGCACGGAGGAGAAACACGAGAGCAAGGATGAAAACAAGAGCGAGCAGAAAGATAACTTCAAGGCTACGTCAGGAGCCAAGATATCTCTCGACTTTGGACTTACATGGCGCGACAAAGGTGTGAACTTCGACAAGGTGAAGTGGCACCTCTATCTCGGCAAACCGCAGAAGAGCGAACGCTGCCAGTTCATACTCATAGACCTTGAGGCGAAGATTGTGGAAGTGAAGATTGGAGCGGATGCCTACTTCTGTGTGGGCAACGAGCTGCCAGACAACGGCGCTCTGCCTCCTATTCCGGAGAACATCCGTCAGTTCCTCACCGGCAGCCGCGGCAGCAACGGCGTTCAGTCGGCTGACGTAAGCAAGGCTGAGCGTGCCCGCGAGGAAGCCATCAGGGAATTCCGCGCCAACGCCACGGGTGGCGTAATGCTCGGAGCAAGCGTATGGGGCTACATCAATGTAGACCTCGGCATTCTCTATGCCGACATGGGCGCCACGGCTGGCTTCGACGTCAGCATCACGCACATCGGCGACGAGGTATACTGTGTAGGCGTTCCCGGCGCAGCAGGATGGAAGGGATGGTACGGCGAAGGACAGCTCTACGCTTACCTCTATGCCAAGATGGGTCTGCGTCTGAACCTCGGTTTCTGGAAGGGCAGCATTGACCTCGTGGACGCTGGCATCGGCGGCGTGCTCCAGATGGGCTTGCCTAACCCGAGCTACTTCACCGGCGACCTCCGCATGAAGCTCCGTCTCTTGGGCGGCCTCATCAACTTCAACCGCCGCTTCCAGTTCACTTGCGGCAAGAAGTGTGACATCTTCTACGGCAATGCGCTTGACGACTTCCAGCTTTGGGGCGAATCGTCCATTGGCGAGGAGACAAGAAAGAACGGATGGAACCACAAGATGACCATCAGTCCTGACCTGCCCACCGACTTCACCATCACTCCGATGGCACGTCTTAACGAGCAGTATCCGCTGCTCGACCAGACCGATCTCCACAGACAGATGAAGCAGGTGGAAGCCGAGAGAGAAATCCTCGAGACCACGTCAACTCGTACGTTCCGCTTCAATCCGTCCACCAAGCAGGTTAAGCTCTACGAGTATAGCGACTCTACAATGCGCGACAGCGTGATACGTTACTATAATATAGAGTTCAATGCCACTAAGGTGACGGTACGAGGAATGCGCAGCCTCAACCCCAACCGCTTCTACAAGCTCGAGATTACGGGTCTTGCCAAGGAGCTTCGTGCGGGCACATGGCACGATCCCGAGACATACAATGTCAAGAAGGGCAAGTATGAGGAAGTGCCATGGGAGCAGACCAAGGCGTTCTACTTCCGTACCGGCAACAGCGACGGCATGAACATTCAGGACGGAGGCGACCTCCAGTCGTTGGTGGCTGTGGCTTATCCGTCGAAGTATAATGAGCTGAAGTCGGCTGAACCCGTCATTGCTTATGCCACTGATGTGCAGAATCCGCTCATCGTGCTCAAGGAAAAGAACGTACTGAACCGCCTCTATTCCGACGGCAAACTCAAGTGGAAGCTGAAGAAGGACGGCAAGGTGATAGAGGAGCAGGACGTATATGCAGGCTGGGAGAACAGAGCTTCTGCGTCATTCAAAACCAAGGTTCTGCCGGGTAACACCTACAACCTCGTGCTCGACTATGAGAAGACCAAGGTGACGAAAGAGACAGTTGTAGCGGAGAAGACCATTCACTTCCGAGAGAAATACTACTCTAGGTACACCAATGGAGGCAGTCCTAACGGCAAGGCACCTAAGTCTATCGGCGGCTATAAGGTGATAAAGATAATCAGCTCAAGACGCTATTCGGCACCAGCCATCAGGGATAATATAGGAATGGACTATAAAATGGATTTCTTAGATGACAAGATAAAAAAGGACCTCCGCTTCGGACCTGCATTCCATGGTCCATATATGGATGCCAACGAGAACGTCGACCTTTATGCTGACGCTATGTCGCCGCAGACAAGGAAGACAAGGGTGACCAAGTCGTCTGCCATAACGAAAGCTTCGTCGGGCACGACCTCTACATCGGGCAACACCACTTCGTCCGAGACAACACCGACAAGGCGACAGCCCACAACGCAGACTTCGCCATCCACAAAATTAGGCACTCGCGTAGTGCCCAAGGCGGACAATTCGTCATCTTCATCGTCTACGGAAGAGAAGAAGGAGGAGCAGTCCCTGACGAGAATACCCAACGGCACGTTGTCGGGAGGCATAAAGAAGTCTGACGACGACGCTCTGCAGTCGGGTGTGACCGACGAAAAGACGATGTCTCCCGGCATTATATTGCCAGACAAGACCGACGACCAGGCTCCTGAAGGCATGGAATGGAATTGGGAGTTCGTATTCACCTGCTACGACAACCGCGAGACCGAAGAACCGGTGGTAGCTGCCAACATCATGGACCTCAACGTCACAACCATCGACGGCAACTGGACAACCGGCAACAACGGCAGACCGCTCGACTATGAGTTGCCGTTCATCGGAACGAAGGTCGGTATGATACAGTATGACGGTTCGGACCTCAGCAACATCCCCGACGTGGAGATTGGATATAAGACTTCGCTAATGGAAAGACAGAAGAAGTATCCTAACACCAATACTCTCCTCGCCTACTACGACCCGTTCTACTACATCAGCTACCTTGCCAACTGGGCATTGATAGGCGGATGGAACATCGAGTCAGACCGTATACAGACTATGGTGACCACCACCACGTCGCTCACATACAGCGACCTCGGCGGCAACTACAGCGGATTCCTTGCCGAAGGCGACGTAAACTACAACATCGTGAACGACTGGGAGAAGATTCGTCGCAACTCTGTCTATCCGTCGGGAGGTTACGGTTCGGAATATCCGCTGCCGCTCATCGACAATGACCGTTACGACTACGTGAATCCTATCAGAAGCCACGCCACCATTCCGGAGTATAACCCCAAGAACCCGGCAGGCGACATTCTTAAAAACATCGCCAACGTCTATTACCTCGCTGAGGACGTGGACAAGAAGATAAAGGAGAATGCCAAGGTGGTGCTCGATAAGGGTGGAACCACGTTCTATACCAAGCGTGCCAACGCTGTGGAAGAATGGAACCTCCAGCACCTCGGAACCGACATCGTAGTGTCGCGAGAGGGTCTGAACGAGACCACGCAGATGATAAAGATTCCGTACTATCAGATGACACTGCTATGGTGCGGCATCATCGAGAACTCCGAGTCAGGACGTAAGGTATCGCTCAACAGCATCATGAAGGGAGCCGGAAAGCGAGCCACTCCACGCCAGAGCATGAATCAGAGCCGAATGGTGCTCTTCACCTTCACGGGCGACAAGGGTTATCCCGAAGCTTCGTTCAAGGCTAAGGAGGCGATGAAGAACCTCAAGAAGATGATTGTCGAGACTTACCGTATCGACGACTATGACGTACAGAAGAAGGAGTATACGGTATTGCACAGCAGCAGTAAGCGTGACATCACCATCTACGAGCCGCTAAAGAAATTCTATTAACAGACCATAAAACGTACAGATATGAAGATAATGAAAGGACTATCAGCCGCATTCGCCGCCACCTGCGCTTTCGCCGCCATCACAGCGGTGGCGAGTGTCGGCTCACGAACCGGATATTCCTTCTATGGAGGAACACAGAACGACACCATCCCGACAGCCGGCAAGATGCTGCCGGGAGAGGTGGCGCAGGACACCACGGCTTTCAAGGGCAAGCCATACGAAGGCTCCGACATCATGCTCACGGCACGTGCCTACGGCGACCGTATCGTACTGAGATGGGCTCCCTCCGACTATGCTGCATGGATGAGGCTCAATCTCATCGGATATAACATCTATCGCTGGGACGAGAAAAACCACTGCGACACGCTGGCGTTAGGGCTGAAGCCCAAGACGCTGGAGGAGTTTCGTGCGAAGTATCCTACCACCGATACCGTTGCCACCATCGGCTACGGCCTCATCTACGGCGACAACCTGAAGAAGTCCACCGAGACACGTGAGGAACCGGGATCGTACGGATCGATGCTCGAAATGTATGACGACCAGGTGACAAGCCTTGCCTTCGCAGTGCTGGCGTCGGAATGGCGTCAGGACGTGGCAGAGGACATGGCGATGCGCTTCGTCGACCGCAACGTGCGCAAGGGAGCACGCTACACCTACCTCATACAGCCCGCGCGACGCTTCAAGAACGACAACATGTTCATAAAGGGCAAGGAGCTTAGCAAAGTGGAGAACAAGCCCTACGTTCCGCAGCCTTACAACGTGGGACTGAAGGACAGCATCACCGGACAACTCGCCGTGACGCTCTATTGGACCGACAAGCACAACTCTTCGTTCGAGATTGAGCGCCGCGTGGCTGGCACGCAGGAATGGCGCCGCGTCAACAGCAAGCCCTACATGCCGATGTATAAGCAGGACCTCGACGACAAGGACGAGGAAGTGATGTACGTCGACAAGGTGCCGCAGCCCGGAACCTACGAGTATCGCGTGATGGCGCACGACGCTTTCGGCGACACCACAGCACCGAGCGAGACGCTAACCGTAAAGGTGGGCGACATGAAGCCGCCCAAGGGCCCGACCATCACACTCGTCAACATCGACCGTCCCGACGAGACTGACCCCACAAAGCAGATCTTCGCCACCATCGAGTGGGAGAAGGACACCGTGGAAGCCGACCTCGCAGGATTCCTCCCTCTCTACTATAACGAGCGATTCACGGGCAACGACTGGAAGCCGCTCTGCGAAAAGACGCTTCCGGCGGACGCAAGGGAGGTGAAGGTGGACGTCACCGGACTCTCCACGGGCATGCTCGTAATGGCAGCATACGACGAGGCTGGCAACGTGGGCTACTCGATGCCCGTGCAGCTCCGCATCAGCGACATGAAGGCTCCTGACGCTCCCGCCAATCTCCGTGCAGAGGTGTCGGCGGACGACGGCACCATCACCCTGCGCTGGGACAAGCCGGCGGACGACGACGTGGCTTACTACGAGCTGGCTTACGCCAACGACACCACCCACCACTTCCTTATGCGCAACCAGGGACAGCTGAAGGACACGATGTATGTCGACACGGTGCAGATGACCGTCAATCAGCGATTCATCTACTATAAGGTGCGTGCCGTGGACTACAGCAACAACACCGGTGAGTTCTCGCCCATCCTGCAGGTGGAGCGACCGCACATCACACCGCCTACACAGCCTCACCTCGACTCGGCTTGGGTGGACAATTCGGGCATACACATGGACTGGGTGACTGGTCTGGACGCCGATATGTACTATCATCGCATCTACCGCCGACTGGAGAACAGCAACACGTGGGACCTCATAGCCATCGTCACGGCGGAGGACGTGCTCAAGGCAAGCCCCGACGGAGTGATACATCTCACCGACAAGCCGCAGACCAACAACACGTACTACTATGAGTATATGGTAGTGTCGTTCAACCGTTCGGAGATAGCTTCCGAGCCAAGCCTCATCTTCTCAGCACGCTTCGCCGACTTTACGGAGGCAGAACTCGACATCAAGGCAGTCGGAACCTACGACCCCGTAAAGGACGAAGCACGTCTCTCATGGGAGCACAAGGCAGTGGACGGCAAGCAGACACCTTACTATTACTGCGTCTATCGCAAGGGTAAGGACGAGGCAGACTACACCTTCCTCTGCTCCACAGAGCCGGACATGCCGCTCCATACCGACCAGCTCCTTTCACCGGGCGAGTCAGCCAGCTATTACGTCGTGGTGCGCTTCACGGACGGAAGACGCAGCCAGCCTTCCAACAAGGTGACGATAACGGCTCCGGCGAAAGCTCCCTCTAAGGCGAAATAAGTAAACATCACAGAAAAAAATCACAGGCAACATCCATCCGAAATGAAAAAGACAAGACTATTCATAACCAAGCTTCTGTCGCCACGGGGTGTCAGGACGCGTATGTGGCAACTCCTTACATGTTGCCTGTTGGCAGCCATGCCGCTGCTCACTTCCTGCGGCGAACTATTCGACGTGGACGAGGCGGGCGAGACAACGTCAGCGACGATGAAGATGGACCGCGACACCGTCTTCATCATGCCGGGCGACTCGCTGCGTCTGACCGTAACATTCTCGCCGCCCGAGGTGAAGGACAAGGGCGTGATGTGGCTTGTTGACCAGCCCGAAATAGCACGTCTTTGCGTCGACACACTCGTGGCGCAGCAGCCCGGCACCGCCTACGTCACGGCGATGTCGTCAGCCACAATGCGTCTGGACACCTGCGTGGTGACCGTAATGACCCCGTGGACAGTTGACCGTAACAAGTACTTCTTCGACACCGTCGTCTACGCCGACATCAGCGTAGACGGCAGACAGCTCGGCGACGACATTGCCGTGGCTGCCTTCGTGGACAACGAGCTGCGAGGCATAGCCGAACTGAAGGAGGCGAAAGGCAAGCGTTATGCCGTCATCCGCGTGTACGGTCCGGTGAGCGCCTCTGACGAGGACATCATCACCTTCAAGTGCTACGACCGGCGGGAGGTACGCCTACGCACCTTCGACGTGCAGCTGCCCTTCGACGGCGAGACGCACGGCACGCTCTCAAAGCTGATAACATTACACCTCGACTGACGTTTAAAGGAGTTACGAATCTATAAAACCCGACAACTATGAAAAAGATATTCTTACTGATCCTCACCGCCTTAGCTTTCGCCTCCTGCACGCTCTACATGGACGAGCCGGAAGACGAGAAGAAGGGCAAGGACGACAACATAGAAAACGGCGACGGCTTCAGCTCGCCGCGTACCGACGTGACCGCTGACGGCACCACCACCTACCAGTTTAACCCCACCACAAAAGTCTTCGACGAAACAAACTCTCAGTACGTCCTCAATGTCGAAGACTCTGTGGTGTGGCTTTCCACGTCAACGCCATACGAGATGATACCGCAAATGGGAGACGCTATCTACTCCAATTTCTCCGAAACATTCCCGGACGCAATGATTGGAAAGGTGGTGTCGGTAACGAAGGAGAACGGTATGATAAAATGTGTGTGTACAGACACCACATTGGGTCATGTATACAAGAAGCTGGACATACATGCCAGCATTAACGTAGCTGACTATATGGATCCTGCCATCGCGGACAAGTCGTTGGCAGAGAAGCGAAGATATGCCATGCAGAGGACGAGGGACGAAGGTGTTGGTGAACCTGAAAAGACGGAATTCTCTTTAGAATTAAATGCTAATAAGGATCTAAAGTCATATAAATTTTTGACAGGATCCTTGACAGGCTTTTTTAATTTTAAATATTTGTCGTTGAAATATAGAAAGATTGACTTTGACTTAAGTCTTGAAAAAGAACATGTCAGATTCATCTTTACTGATTCCACCGTAACCACCAAAAGATTTAAGGTAGGTGGTACAGCATCATTACAGGCAGATATAATGTCAACCGCCGAATCGTCGTTGCTCCCAATCACAAAGAAACTCGAAATACCTATCGGTTCTTCCCCTGTAGTAGTGGGTTTTGATCCTTCACTTTCTGTTTCTGTATCAGGAACAGCCGAAGCAATTGGTGTAAATCGTGAAACGTCAGTACAAAAGATGGGTATAGAAAAAACCGCCAACAGTTCGAAACCTAAAATCATCAACTCCAAATATTCCAAATCACAAATGGAGTCGGGTAATGATATTAACGGCAATCTTACCATAAATGCAGACCTGACTCTTGAATTATATGTTGCTGTAAAGGGATTGGACAAGTTCTTCAGACTGTATGGTTCAGGAACAATCGGACCTCAACTTAAATTTAGTGCCGATACAGATATTAATGATATGGGAGTACTTATAAACAACCCACCTACTATAGAAGCAGGATGGAATCTGAGTTTTAATATTGGTGCAAGGTTCCAGCTCTTGAAGGAAAAACCGATATGGAACTTCAAAGGCACGATATTCGAGGGATACTGGCCAGTCAAGACATTCTACTTGTCGCCAAGAATAACGTCTATGGCTATAATTCCTCTCGACTATGTTTCAGATATGAATGTAACCAAGAGGCGTTATGTTGCCAGAGTATGGTTCACCGAAACACCAAAGACCTTCAATCCGTTTGTGACAATATATAATTCAGATGCAGAATTGGTGATGCACGATTATTTGAAGAAAAAGAGCAAGAACAGTTGGGAGACAGAATTTGAGATAGACAACAAGAAGAACAAGACGTTCTACGCCATGGTTGGCTACGATGACGATTCCAAACGTGCGATTTATTCGGACAAGACACCATTCGGAGTGCGGACTATAATGGAACTGAGCAATTGCCGTCAGGCATGTTCGTATACAGATTTCGACAATCCGAAGAGACCGGTAGGTTATGAAATCAGAGGTGAATTGTATGCAAGCGGAAAGAGCACCGTTACGCAATGGGGCATGCGTTTCGAACTGCATAGACCCGATGGAACATTTGCTGCATCCTCAAAACCAGTATTCTTTGAATTGAGAGACGGCAAGAAGAAGTGGGGACTCAGACTCAACTCAAGAAAGCCTGAGAAATATATCATAAGAATCGTCCCAATTTATAAAACCGGATATGGTAAGAAAGATAAGTTTACGGCTATGGAAGATAAGGCTATGGAAGTGACGCTTGATCCAGAGTTCGGAGAATGCAAGGAACCGACATCGGAGGATCCCAATATCTACTTCGATCTTTTGCAGACGAAGTAAGGTAAACATAATATTGGAGCCTTTGCAGTAAATATAGCTGTTTTCTTGCCGTTATCGGCAAGAAAACAGCTATATTTGCATATTATTACTCACTTTTTATGCCGATAACGTATGGAATATATATCAACAAAAGAATATGCAGACTTGCATGGGGTGTCAGAAAGGACCGTACGCAACTATTGTGTGCAGGGAAAGATATCGGGCGCTCAACTGATAGGAAAGACATGGAGTGTTCCTGCGAATGCTCCATTGCCACAAAGAAAGAATGCAAGGAATAGTGTTTCGCCCCTTCTTCAGTCATTAAGAGAACAAAAAGAAGGGAGGATGAAGGGCGGCATCTATCATCGTATACAGATAGATATGACCTATAACTCTAATCATATTGAGGGCAGCCGACTTACAAAGGAACAGACCAGATATATTTTCGAAACCAATACCATAGGAATTACTGACGAAGCGGTAAAAGTGGATGATATTATTGAAACCACAAACCATTTCAAATGCATCGACTTTATAATTGACAAGGCAAAAGAACCGTTGACAGAAGCTATGATTAAACAAATGCACGCTTTGTTGAAGGCTGGCATGTCAGATGCCTCAAAGTCGTGGTTTGCCGTAGGCGAATACAAACGATATGCTAATGAGGTGGGTGGCATTGAGACGACAGATCCTAAGTTGGTAGGCAAGGCCATCCGCGAATTGCTTAGGGATTATAAGAACAAGAAGGTGATAGCTTTCGAGGATATTCTTGACTTCCACCATCGTTTCGAAACCATCCATCCATTTCAGGACGGCAACGGACGAGTGGGGCGACTGATAATGTTCAAGGAATGTCTCAATCACGCCATTGTGCCTTTCATCATAACCGACCCCGGCTATCTTACCGACACATGCCTAACAGCGCAAGACCATTTCAAGATGTTGCTCGATTACTTCAAGATTAAGTATTAAAGAACCAAAACGTAAGGAATGCAAATATCGTACAAGAGAGTAAAAACCTGTTACAAAATAAAAATCGGTTTTAGAGATTTGTCTTGCTGTATTTGTGCGGTTTTGCATCGTTTTTGACCCCATAATATATCAGAAGAGCCTCTCTTGCCTTCCATTACAGCCACTATTGGAAGGCAAAAGAGGCTCTTTTGTATGACAATAGAGGCTGTGTTTGAGTAGCAAAGAGGCTCTATTGTGCCCCTTTGATGCATGTTTATCACCGTCATTCATTGCACATTTCTCTTCTTAGCTGCATAACCTTCTGTGTGTTAGTGTGCTATGCTTGCATGCTCAAAACTCAAAAAATTCGCACCAAAGATTTCTTAGTGCGCTGAACGAGGAGTATTGAGCGTTAGAAATGCAAATATTGTCTGGCAAACTAACCGATAAACAGGAATTTATCTAACGAAGTTGAGAGTTGAGAGTTGAGAGTTGAAATTTGAGAGTTCTTGCTAAGGCAAGCGGCAAAGCCGAGCGATGATTACCTTATTAAGTATATTATAATCAATATGATTAACTATCATACATATCATAACTCTCAACTCTCCATTCTCAACTCTCAACTAAATAAACTGCAATTCACAAGCTGTCAAGGTAAACCTATGAGGCTATGGCGTCCCGCCATAGCCTCATAAGTTTGTCCCAAAGCCCACAGTCAACAAAAATCATGTCTTCATGTCAGACAAACAAGTCGTCCAGAGTAAGTGAAGCCGTGAACATGTCTGAGTATTCGTTCCTTACCAGTTCCGTACAGCCTATATAAGTCAAGTGGAATGTCAATGCAGGGAATTTCTTCTCCATTGTCTGCATACGGGCACTCAGCACTTGTGCATACTGCTTAGTAAGCACGAAAGGCGATCTGTAGAACTTCATCTCGCATACATTCACCACGTCATCGGCACGTTCTATGAGAAGGTCTATCTGCATACCCTCCGTTTCTTCACCACCTTTCACCACCCAAGCAGATTGTTGGGATGAAACGCCAGCAATATTAAGAGAATACTTGATTTGGGCAATATGTTGCAGGCACACCTCCTCAAAGGCTATGCCACGCCATGAGGCGACGTCGCTCTCCTTGAGATGTCGCTGCCAATAATCCTCCTGCCCTATCTTCTTCCCTTCCTTGAAATGAAGCCAGAACCAACAGAACGAGTCAATCAACTTATAGTGTTCTTCGCGCTTGGACATTCCGAACGGCACGTACTTCACAACGAAATCGCTACCAATCAGAGCCTTCAACATTTTAGAGAAGTCACCATTAGGGTTAAGTCCGGTCTTTTCGGCTATCTCCTTACGAGTAAATCCGGAATGCCGGGAGCCTAACAAGCGAACAATACGCATGCAGTCTTCAGCATTGTCGAAGACAGAATTGAAGAGTCGCTCAAACTCATCCCCCAACTTGGCATTACGAGCAAAGAACAGAGCATCAATGTTCTGCGCCAAACTGTATGAAGGATTGAAGAAATTCATGTAGAAAGGAATTCCGCCCATAATCATATATGCCTGCGTGGTGTTATAACGAGACATCTTTATGCCACGGCTAAGATAAAAATCTTCGCATTCCTTCAATGTAAACGGCGACAGCTTGATTTCTCCAGTCAGGCGTCCGTACAGCCCACCCTTATTACTGATAAGATTATCGAGCATCCAAGAGGTAGCCGAACCGCAAACTATTAGCAACAGATTATGGCGCATGTTACCCCAACCGTTCCAGAAAGCTTCCAATGCCGTAAGAAAACCGGAACGAGCAGTATCCATCCACGGCAATTCATCTATGAAAACCACTTGACGTGCTCCGTTGTCGCATGTTTCCAGGAAACGCTCAAGCAAGAAGAAAGCCTCCATCCATGACTTGGGTTGAGCTATGTCTTCCATGCCTTGACGAAGAAGAGAGAAATAGAAATTCTGTAATTGGTCTCTAAGGGTTATCTTACGGCGCCGGTCGTAAGGCGACAATCCGGTATGATGAAACACCATGTTGTCATGAAACACCTCATCTATCAGGAATGTCTTACCGACACGACGGCGACCATATACGGCAACAAACTCAGCCCTACCACTCTCGTAGTAACGCCTCAATTCAGCTATCTCCCTTTTTCTACCAATTATTTCACACATAATTCTTCTTGTTGTTTACATCGCAAATTTACAAGAAAATCACAAAACAGCGAAGGAAAACGGTGTTTATTTCGCTACGAACGCTCAAAAAACGGTTCCGTAGCGGAATAAGCAATATCTTGCTGTACGTGGGTGCGTGGCTATGGCGAGACGCCATAGCCTCCTAAGTTTGTCCCATAGCATACAGTCAACAAAAAAAATCATGTCTTCTTGTCTTCATGTCTAAAAATCATGTCTTCATGTCTTCTTGTCTAAAAATCCCGTCTGCATGTCTTATTTTTTTCTGCTTTTACACAATAATTATATTACATAGGCGTTATACATACGTGTTTAAACGCAAGATAATTATAATATTCGGGCTTACGCTTGTCTCGCTTTTGAGCCATGCGCAGTACGACGTGTCCTTCAGTCACTACTTCGACATGGAACCGTCGTTTAATGCCGCGTCCGTAGGTAAACAGCCCAAGCTGAACGTCTCGGCAGCCTATGCCATCGACCTTGCCGGATTCAAGCATAACCCGCAGACCATGTACGCGGGCGCCGACATGCCCTTTGTGTTCCTCAAGACCACGCACGGAGCCGGACTCCAGTTTATGAACGACAAGATAGGTCTGTTCACGCACCAGCGACTCGCCCTGCAGTACGCCGTCAAGATGAAGCTATTCGGCGGCCAGCTCTCCACCGGCGTCTCGGCAGGAATGCTCAGCGAGAGCTTTGACGGATCGAAGCTCGACCTCGAGGACTCCAGCGACCCCGCATTCACCTCGTCAAAGGTGGACGGCAACGCGCTCGACCTCGCCGTCGGACTCTATTACACCCACCGCAACTGGTATGCCGGCATCTCCGCACAGCACATCAATTCGCCCCTCGTCCGTCTCGGCGAGACCAACGAGCTGAAGGTGGACGCCACCTATTATTTGACCGGCGGATGCAATATAAAGCTGAGAAGTCCGTTTCTTACAATAAAGCCGTCCTTCCTTGTGCGCACCGACGGAGTGGCATATCGTGGCGACATCACCACGCGCCTCGTCTATACGCATGAGAAGAAGATGATGTACGTGGGAGCGGGATATTCGCCCACAAACTCCGTGACGGTGCTCGTCGGAGGAAACGTACACGGCATCGTCATGGGCTATTCCTACGAGATGTATACTTCCGCCATCAATCCCGGCAACGGCAGCCACGAACTCTTCATCGGCTACCAGATGGACCTCAACCTTCAGAAGAAGGGAAAGAATCTCCACAAGAGTGTACGCATACTATAAAAGACTGACATACAGACAATAACACTAAGAAAGAAAATCAGATAAAACATAGATGAAAACAAGAAAAAGCATACTCCTACTTTGTGTCGTGGCATTCTCCATGATACTGACTGGCTGCTTCGGCAGCAAAGCCTCCTCGTCGGCAGGACGCGGCGGCGAAGTGGTCGGCGTGGGCGGACGTTCCTTCGCCGAACCGGCTCCCTACGGCATGGTGAAGGTCGCAAGAGGCTACCTGCGCATGGGACTTGAGAAGCAGGACTCGCTCTGGGGAAAGCAGACACCCGTGAAGGACGTCTCTGTGGACGGATTCTGGATGGACGAGACAGAGGTGACCAACTCAAAATACAAGCAGTTCGTGATGTGGGTGCGTGACAGCATCATCCGCACACGACTCGCTGACCCGCAGTATGGCGGCGACGAGACATACATGATAACAGAGGACAAGAACGGCGACCCCGTCACGCCGCACCTCAACTGGAAGAAGCCGCTGCCCCGCAAGCCCAACGAGGACGAGCAGCGTGCCATCGAAAGCGTCTACACACGCAACCCCATCACCGGCGAGAAGATGCTCGACTATCGTCAGCTCAACTATCGCTATGAGGTGTATGACTATACGGCTGCAGCCCTGCGCCGCAACCGACTCAATCCCGAGGAGCGCAATCTCAACACCGACGTAACGGTAAATCCCGACGAGGTGGTGATGATTTCGAAGGACACGGCTTACATCGACGACGAGGGACGCATCGTACGCGAGACCGTCAACCGCCAGCTCTCCGGCCCGTGGGACTTCCTCAATACCTATATAGTAAATGTATATCCTGATACGACGTGCTGGGTGAACGACTTCCAGAACGCCGAGAACGAGACATACCTGCGCAACTACTTCTCTAATCCCGCCTATAACGACTATCCCGTCGTTGGCGTGACATGGGAGCAAGCCAATGCCTTCTGCGCATGGCGCACCGACTACCTGCTCAAGGGCCTTGGCCCCGAGGCACGCTTCGTGCAGCGTTATCGTCTGCCGACTGAGGCGGAATGGGAGTATGCTGCACGCGGAAAGGGCGGCAACGAGTTTCCGTGGGAGGACAAGAGCGTGAAGAGCGGCGACGGATGCTTCTTCGCCAACTTCAAGCCTGACCGAGGCAACTACACCAAGGACGGCAACCTCATCACGTCAAAGGTGGGAATATATAACGCCAACTCAAACGGACTCTTCGATATGGCTGGCAACGTGGCAGAGTGGACCAGCACCGTATTCACCGAAGCTGGTGTGGAGGCGATGAACGACCTCAACCCGACGCTCTCCTATAACGCAGCCAAGGAAGACCCATACCGTCTGAAGAAGAAGAGCGTGCGCGGAGGATCGTGGAAAGACCCCGAGTCGTTCATCCGTGCGGCATGGCGAACATGGGAATATCAGAACCAGCCCCGCTGCTACATCGGCTTCCGCTGCGTACGCAGTCTTGCAAGCACATCCAGCGTGAAGGGTAAGCACAAGAAGAAGTAGAAAAAATCCTAAATAAACTCTAAACACCAGACATCATGACAGTATATAGCAAATTCAACATAGTCTACCATCTTCAGAAATGGATGGACAGTGTCCCCGGACAGACCTTCCTCAACTATGCGTATAGCTGGGGCGCCTCTGTCGTTATCCTCGGTACGCTCTTCAAGCTGACTCACCTTCCGGGAGCCAACATCATGCTTTTCGCAGGTATGGGCACTGAGGTGTTTGTGTTCTTCCTTTCCGCCTTCGACCGCCCGTTCGACAAGACGCAGGACGGCAAGGAACTCCCCACTCATATCGACGACGAGGAGATAGACAATGAAGAGGCAGAAGTGGAGGCAGCTTACGAGGCTGGCAGAAACGGAGAGTCGCCCGCTGAGGCAGCAGCCCACGTGGGTGCTGCCGTAGGTGGTGGCGGAACCATCATCATCGGTGGAGCCGTGTCATCTGGCGAGGCCGTGCAGGGTGGCGTATTCCAGGGTGGCGCAGCTGTTCAGGGCACAGTAGGCTCTGGCGTAGCAGCCGGTTCGGACGCAACAGCCGTGAACGTTGCAGCCGCAGCAGCCGATTTTGCCGCCAACCGTGAGGTGGCTGTGCAGCTGGCAGACGCCCAGGCCAGCTACTTGGAGCAGCTCAAGAACCTTACCGAAACCCTTCAGAAGGTATCGGAGCAGAGCGTCCGCCTCACACGCGACAGCGAGGAGATGGAAAATCTCAACCGCACGCTTACCGGCATCTGCAAGGTTTACGAGATGCAGCTTAAGGGAGCCAGCCAGCAGATTGGCACCATCGACCAGATTAACGAGCAGAGCCGCCACATGGCACAGCAGATTGAACAGCTCAACTCTATATACGCCCGCATGATTGAAGCCATGACTGTGAACATGAACCTCAATCAGAAGTAAAGAAAAAGGAGCAGACAAAGAATATGGCAATAAAGAAGAAAACCATATCACCCCGCCAGAAGATGATCAACCTCATGTATGTGGTGCTCATGGCTATGCTGGCGTTGAACATCTCGTCAGAGGTGCTCAACGGATTCTCCATCGTGGAGGAAAGCCTCAACCGCACCACTGCAAACTCTTCCAAGGAGAACGAGGTGCTCTATGGCAACTTCGCGGAGCAGATGAAGGCCAATCCGCAGAAGGTGAAGGAGTGGTTTGAGAAGGCCACGGCGGTGAAGCGCATGAGCGATTCGCTCTACAACTTCGCGCAGAGCCTCAAGGAGCAAATAGTCATTGAGGCGGACGGCAAGGACGGCAACATCTACGACATAAAGAACAAGGACAACCTTGAGGCGGCAAGCCACGTGATGCTCGCTCCCGGAACAGGTCAGGGCAAGCGCCTTTACAACGCCATCAACTCTTTCCGTCAGCGCATCCTAAGCATGGTGACTGACCCGCATCAGCGCTCCATCATAGAGAGCAACCTTACCACCAAGCTGCCGAAGAACGCTCATACGATGGGCAAGAACTGGCAGGAATACATGTTTGAGGACATGCCGGTGGCTGGTGCCGTGACGCTTCTCTCAAAGCTTCAGAGTGACGTGCGCTACGCTGAAGGCGAAGTGCTCCACACTCTTGTTGCCAACATCGACATGAAGGACATCCGCGTCAACAAGCTCAGCGCCTTCGTCATCCCCGAATCGAAGACCGTCATCAGCGGCGACCAGTTCTCGGCACAGATTGTTATGGCGGCTGTAGACACCACACAGCAGCCCGAAATCTACGTCGGCGGACAGCGCATCAGCAACGGACTCTATCGCTTCACGGCTGGAGCGGTGGGCGAGCATTCCTTCGGAGGATACATCACCATGCGTGACGGCAGCGGCAATGTCATCCGTCGTGACTTCACACAGAAATACACCGTAGTGGCACCGAGCGCTACTGTTTCGGCAGACCTCATGAACGTGCTCTACGCAGGATATGACAACCCCATCAGCGTCAGCATTCCTGGCGTGCCTCTCAGCGCCGTATCGGCTTCGATGTCGGGCGGTTCGTTCCGCAGCATCGGCATGGGACGCTACATAGCACGTCCTTCAGCCGTAGGCAGCGACGTCACTATCAGCGTGGCAAGCAACGACAACGGCAAGTCACGTCAGATGGGCAAGTTCACGTTCCACGTACGTAAGTTGCCAGATCCGGCTGCTTACCTCAGCATAGGCACCGACCGCTTCCGTGGCGGCGGACTGGCAAAGGCTTCACTCATGGGTGCTCACGGCATCAAGGCAGCCATCGACGACGGCATACTCGACATCGAATTCAAGGTAACCGGCTTCGAGACCGTCTTCTTCGACAATATGGGTAACGCCGTTCCGATGGCGTCAGCAGGAGCTTCCTTCTCAGAACGTCAGCGCGACACCTTCCGCAAGCTGTCGCGTGGCAAGCGCTTCTACATCTCGCGCATCACGGCAGTGGGCCCTGACGGCATCGCAAGAAAGCTGAACGGATCGATGGAGGTGATAGTCAAGTAAGGACATTACGAGCCTGTGACAATAAAGCAAACATATAAAATACAGCACAACCAAATACTGAAAAATGAAGAAAGTAATAATGATACTGCTTGCAGCCTTCTTCGCTTCGGAGATGGCGACAGCCCAGCCGGCGGCACGCCGTCGTGAGCAGGCACAGCAGAAGCAGCAGAGCGATCAGGGTCTGAGCGTGCGCGCCCAGATATCCTTCCCCACGCAGAAAGTGATGGACGAGGACGTGACGTGGCGCCGCGATATCTATCGTGAGATAAACCTCACCGAGGACGCCAACGCCGGTCTCTACTATCCCGTGGAGCCGGTAGGCTCGCAGATGAACCTCTTCACCTACATCTTCAAGCTGGTGATGCGCCGCGCCATTACGGCTTATGAATATCGTCTGGACGGCAACGAAGTGTTTGACGATGCCTCGAAGGTGAACCTCAAGTCGCTCCTCGACAACTATCACATCTTCTATGAGCGCACCGACCGTGGCATCCGCATCGACGACAGCGACATTCCGTCACGCGAGGTGATGGCATACTACGTGAAGGAGTCGGCTTACTACGACGACCGCAACTCGGCTTTCCACACGAAGGTGTTGGCTTTGTGCCCTATCTTGAAGCGTGAGGACGACTTCGGAGACGCCGCCACAAGCTATCCTCTCTTCTGGGTGAAGTATGACGATCTGGCTCCGTTCCTCACCAAGCAGACCATCATGACCTCCAATCTCAACAATGCCGCCACTATGTCCATGGACGACTTCTTCACGAAGAACATGTACAAGGGCAAGATATACAAGACCACGAACATGCTGGGCAAGACACTCGCACAGTATTGTCCCACGGATTCTGCCATGAAGAAGGAGCAGAAGCGCATCGAGGGCGAGCTGCTGGCGTTCGAACAGAACGTATGGGGAAAGCCCGAACCGAAGGACTCGCTGGACAGCATCGCAGCCGTGGACAAGAAGGCTGCCAAGGCATTGAAAAAGAAGAACCGCCGCGCAGGTGGAACCACCACTAAGAGAACAAAGGTGAAGAAACAGCGTCCCGCATCATCTTCTTCATCGTCATCAGGCTCAGCACGCGTGACGGTCCGCAGACAGAGACATTAAAGCAAGGCGTAGGAGCTCACGGCTCCTACATTTGCCATTAAGTTATATTTATTAACTAACAACAAAAAAGGTATGAAGAAATTATTTACAGCAGCAATCGTTGCCCTTTCGATGATGTTCGGCGCCAATAACGCTCAGGCGCAGGTGCAGTTCGGTATCAAGGGTGGTCTTAACGTTACGAGCATGAGCCTTGACAAGGACAAGCTTCTCGACACAGAGAATCAGGCAGGCTTCTTCATCGGTCCGACCGTGAAGTTCACTCTTCCCATCGTAGGACTCGGCATTGACGCTTCTGCACTCTATGACCAGCGCGAGGCAAAGATCAAGGGCGACGGCGACGAGAAGGACATCACATCAGCAAGACTGAAGACACAAGCCATCAACATTCCTATCAACTTGCGTTACGGCGTAGGTCTGGGTAGCGTAGCCAACGTCTTCTTCTTCGCAGGTCCTCAGTTCGGCTTCAACGTAGGCGACAAGAACAAGTCAATTTTCCAGGACGCAGCAGAATGGAAGCTCAAGTCATCCAACTTCAGCGTTAACGTAGGTCTTGGCTTCACCGTCCTCAGCCACCTCCAGGTGTCTGCCAACTATAACATCGCTTGCGGCAAGACCGGCGATGTTACCGTTTCTGACGCAGCTGGCACAGCTCTCCAGGAGATGCTCGGCAACAGCGGCAAGGCCAATGCATGGCAGGTAGGCTTGGCTTACTACTTCTAAAGAGTTATTCACTCAACATAATAGCGGGGGCGTAAACCTCCGCTATTTTATTTTTATCATACAATTACTGTCCGCAAGTATAAATCCAAACCATTAAATTCCCGTCTATACCAATTTTATTAGTCCATATTAGTTCTTATATCATTATTTTAACGTACCTTTGTCAACGTAAAAGAATGGTATATATTTATGAGCAAGAAGGTTTATTTATTTGATTTCGACGGTACGATTACTTCCGCCGACACATTACTCCGTTTCATACGATTTGCGTGTGGAACGTGGCGCTTTCTGCTCGGATTTTTTCTTCATTCCCCGATGATTATCGCGATGAAGCTAAAACTCTGTGATAACGGCAAGACTAAGCAGAAAGTCTTCTCGTGGTTCTTCTGCGGGATGAGCATTGATGTCTTTGACAATCTCTGCAAGCGTTTTGCAACAGAAAACTTCAACTTAATGCGCCCTAAAGCCACCGACTTGCTCAACCGGCTCTTCCGCGACAACGAGGATATCGTCATCGTCAGCGCCAGTTTGGTCAACTGGGTTAGCCCCTTCTTCACCCATATCCAGCGCGACAGCAAGTCTAACTTCCACGTTCTCGGCACTATTCCGGAGGTAAAGGACGGTGTGATAACAGGACGTTTCCTTACATACAACTGCTACGGAGCAGAGAAGGTGCATTGCATACGCCGACTCTATCCCGACCGCGAGAACTATCATTTCATTGCTTTCGGTGACAGTAACGGCGACAAGCAGATGCTTGCCTTCGCAGACGAAAGCTACTATCGCATATTCTGATGCCCGCCAAACAAAGACAACCCCAACCTATCATACTTTCTCCGCATGACTCATAACGATATACTGACACCCCAGCAACGCGAACGCCTCGGCGAGGTGGTACGCTTTGGCTTAGTCGGTGTTGCAGCCACCCTTCTTCAATATGCCATCTATTGGGTGCTGCTCCACTGGCTCTCGCCAAGCGTGGCGTTGACAATAGGCTACATTATAAGCTTCTTCTTTAATTTCTGGGCGTCCACCCGCTTCACGTTCCGCGTGAAAGCATCGGCGAAGCGAGGCGCAGGATTCGCCCTATCGCACGTCGTCAACTACGTGTTGCAGCTCGCAACGCTCAACTTCTTCATCTGGGTTGGCGTCAACGAGAAGTGGGCACCCATCCCGATGTTCAGCATCTGCGTCCCCGTAAACTTCCTTCTCGTAAGGTTCTTCCTGAAGAGATAACGGCGTGAAGAATCGCCACCCCCTATTTTTTATACCATCATTCACACCATATTAATCCGTATGCCAGCAAACAATAAATTATCAGAAATATTCCGTTCGCTCTCCGGCGTCTTCCGTTCGCTCTTCCGCATAAAGCGTGAGGAACGCCTCCTTGCGTCTTTCCTCCTCATCGTCTTCCTTGCTCTTGACGCTTTAGTGGTGTGCAAGTATTACGACGTGTTCACACCGCAGACCCGACATTACTGGCATCTCTTCATATCGAAGTTCCACGTCTCCGGCTTCGACCCCATCACGTACAGCGTGGTGTCTGACTGGACGGCAGGATATAACGTCTATCGCCATCCCTTGCTGGCGTTCTTCATGTATGTGCCATACCTTATCAATCAGGCACTGATGTGGATTACGGGCATCAACTGCGCCATCTTCATCGTCTCCGCCATCCAGACATTCTGCGCTTTCTATGCCTCAATGTTCCTCTATCGCATCTTCCGCGAGATAGTCGGAGTCAGCCGAACCGACTCATCCCTGCTCACCATATTCTTCTTCGGCTTCTCCTTCGTGATGCTCTCGGCGATGGTGCCCGACCATTTCATCATCTCCATGATGCTCCTTCTGCTTGCCCTCTATGTCTCAGGCAAGCTGATACTGAAGCGACGCAGCCTTACCATCTGGCAGTCGGCGCTCTACTTCTTCCTTACCGCAGGAACATCGCTCAACAACGGACTGAAGATTTATCTCTCAATGCTCTTTGTCAACGGCAAGCGAATCTTCCGACCGAAATATCTTTTCTTCGCCATTCTCCTTCCTGCCGCACTCACATGGGGAGCGGCACGCATGAGTTATGACCACATCGTCTGGCCCCGCGACGTGGCGGCAAAGGCTGCACGTGCCAAGGCGAAGGCTGCGAAGCAGAAGAAGCAGGAGGAGGAAAAGCTCCGCAAGCAGCATGACGACTCGGTGCGCATAGCCTCTTTCACAGCTTATCAGCTCGACTCGCTCTCTGCCGACTCAGCCAGACGCGACTCCATAGCCAAGGCAAAGCCGAAGCCAGTTAGACGCCGCAAGAACGGCAAACCCATCAGCAACGGCGAGTTCCTCAGCTGGACGGACGTCACTACGTCGCGTACAGAATCGGTGGTAGAGAACCTTTTCGGCGAGGGAATACAGCTGCACGAAGACCATCTGCTTGGCGACGTGCTCAAGTCGCGACCGATGATAGTGAACTATCGTCACGCCTTCAACTACATCATCGAGGCAGTAATCGTACTGCTCTTCATCGCTGGCATCTGGTGCGGACGCCGGTCAAGGTTTATGTGGCTGGCAATGTCTTACTTCGCCCTCGACATGGCGCTGCACGTAGGACTCGGTTTCGGCATCAACGAGGTGTACATAATGTCCGCACACTGGATATACGTAATGCCGATAACCATGGCTTTCCTTATGAAGGCAATGGCAGGACGCCGCCGTCAGGCACTCGCGCTGAAGACCCTCGTGGCTCTGCTTGCGGCATATCTGTGGATATGGAACGTCAGTCTCATCGTCCGCTATCTCTATTTCACCTGATAAATCCATCTATACATTATGTTAGGACTACGTAAAGAGGAGCGGCCACTCGCCATAACAGCCGCCGTCGTCTTCACCATACTGAACGGTCTGCTCATCTATTGTCATTTCGACTCGTTCACACGCGGTGCACGTGTAGGGTTCTGGTCAGTCTTTTACAACCATCTCTGCATGTCGGGCTATGACGTCTTCTCGCTGATATTCATATCGTGCATGAGGCTTCATTGGAACGCTCTGCGCCATCCGCTATTCGTGGCTGTGCTCCTGCCGCTGTACTGGATAAACCATTGGCTGATGCCGCAGACGGAGTTCAACTTCGCCGTCTTCCTCATGGCGGCGATTCTCATAGCCGCAGACGTTTGGGGAGCCGTACTGCTACATCGCATTCTGCGCGACATCGTAGGGGTGAAGTCCGGCGACGCCACTCTGCTAACAGCCCTCTTCTACGGCTTCGCCCATGTGATGACAGCCGCCATCGTGCCCGACCATTTCGCACTTTCGCTGCCCCTGCTGCTCCTCGCCCTCCTCATGACGGGCCGTCACCTGCAGCGCGGCACCCGCTTCACATGGCTGCAGCAGGCTCTGCTGTTCTTCCTTACAGCCGGCGTGACGCTCACCAACGGCGTGAAGATAGCTCTGGCGGCATGGATGGTGAACGGCAAGAAGGTCTTTTCGTGGAAGAGCATCCTTTCTTTTGTTGTGCCCACGCTGATGCTCGGTGCCGTCTTCGTATGGCAGCAGGAGGCCATCATCAAGCCGCAGGAGCAGCGCATCAAGCACATTGAGGCTGCCGTGGCAAAGAAAGACCCTGCCCGCATAGAACGACTGAAGACGCATGACGCCTTCGTCAAGAAGCAGAACGGCGAGGCGCTAACCAAGGACGTGCCGCTCTTGGAATGGAGCGACATGACCACATCGCGCACACGCTCCGTCGTGGATAACCTCTTCGGCGAGTCGCTACAGTTCCATAAGGACCATCTCATGGAGGACGTACAGCAGACGCGCCCCGTCTTCGTAAGCTATGGCTCGGGGTTGAGCTACGTGGTAGAGGCGTTGATTGTTCTGCTCCTCGTCGCAGGAGCATGGGTGGCACGCCGCCAGCGCTTCTTCCTCATCGTAGCCACGTGGTTCGGCTTCGACATGCTTATGCACCTCGGCTTCGGTTTCGGCATCAACGAGGTATACATAATGACAGCCCATTGGGCATTCATCATCCCCATCGCCGCAGCTTATCTGCTCCGCCAACGTCAGGACGCATGGCTCCGCTTTGCCGTCGCCGCCCTCACAATATGGCTGTGGGCATACAACGGCACGGTGCTGGTGGGTTATCTTCTAACCATCTAAAACTATACAGACTTATGAGAATTTTCCATCTTATCACCCATTTCGATCTTGGTGGTGCCGAACGTGTGGCTGCCAACATCGCCATGTCGAAGACGCCCGACATGGAATATCATATTGTAGAGATAATGCGTGGCAAATCTCTTTACACTAACAAGTCCATAACCGAGATGAAGCGAGCCGGCGTTGTGTGTCATCGCTCCCTAATGCCCGACGTCAATTTCCACTTCATCTTCCAGCGCATAGCCGCCATACTCTTCCCCCTGCGCATGCTCTACATCATGCTGCGCTGGCATCCCGACGTCATCCACGTCCACACGGAGACGCCCGACATGTGTATATACGCCTTCTCGCGCATTTTCCCCTGCCTCCTTCGCCACACCCGCATCGTGCGCACCATCCACAACACCCGCCTCTGGAGCGGCCTGCCGTCCATCGCCTCGCTTATCGAGCCCTACTATATTCGCCATAACGCCAACATCGGCATATCCGATTCGGTCTGCCAGTCGTATAAGCAACGCTTCGGAGCCGACGCGCCAATCATCCACAACGGCGTGCGCGTTGTGGAGCAGCAGACCTATCCGCGCCTTGTCCGCGGCAAGCTGAACATCCTCTTCGCCGGACGCTTCGAGCCGCAGAAGGGCATCCCCGTGCTCTGCGACGTAATCAGCGCCCTTGCCAACGACCAGCGCTATCATTTCCATATAGCCGGCGACGGCTCGATGATGGAGATGGTGGAGGAACGGTTGGGTGGACTTGCCAACACTTCCATCCTCAAGCCCATCTTCGGTCTCTCCTCCTTCATGTCGTCCTTCGACTATCTCTTCATGCCATCCGAGTTTGAGGGTCTGAGCATGCTGTCGATGGAAGCCAGCATGAACCGTCTCCCCGTCATTGCAAACCGCTGTCCAGGATTGAGCGACACGCTCCCCGAGGACTGGCCCCTGCTGGTGGACAACAACAGCGTCAGTGCCTTTCTCCACCTCTTCCGCGACGTCCTCCCCACAGCCGACCGCAACGCATTAGCCGACAAAGCCGCCGCCTTCGCCGAGCAGCACTTCTCCGTAAGGAAAATGCAGGAGGAGTATGAGAAGGTTTATAAGGGGATGCAAATATCGTACTTAGAGTAAAAACATGTTACAAAATAAAAATTGATTCTAGAGAATTCAAGAGCTGTTTTTATCGTATTTTGAAGCATCTGACAAGCCTATACAATCCGATAGAGCCTCTTTTCCACCCTGACTGCGGCTGTTTTAGAGCACAATAGTGGCTGTATTGTATGACAATAGTGGCTGCATTGGAGTGTAAAAGTGGCTCTATAGCATCATAAAGTGGCCTTTTAAGTCCTCTGATTTCGTCAGTTTTTTCTTGTTAGCGACATAATCCATTGTGTATTAACAAGATATCCGTTATTGCTCAAAACTCAAGAATTTCGCACCAAAGATTTTGTTGTGCGCTGAACGAGGAGTATTGAGCGTTAGAAATGCAAATATCGTATCGGACGCCACCCGCTGTCCGAATTAGGAATTAGGAATTGATAGAATAAACATGTCTTCATGTCTTCCTGTCTAAACAACCTGTCTTCCTGTCAAACCCCTCCGTCTAGCCGTCAAAACTTCGAGATTGTAACCTTTCTTCCTCTTTTTGCTTTGACACAGGTCAAGAAACAGGGGTTTTGGTTTCATTTTCGTTAAATTTGTGGTACAAAAGCTTTGCCGTTTCATCAAATACCTATATCTTTGCAATGTTTTTCATGGTATTAGATTTAAGGTTAACAAAGGTTGGGACTCGGCGGAGCCCCTTTTTTTGTATATATACCTACCGTCAAGCCGTCTGAACCAATCGTTCCGCCGTCATTCTTTTCTACAGTTTCGCTATTTTTCCGAAGCATAATCCGAATATTTTCTTGTTATAACAAAAATTATATTGTATACTTCTTCTCATTGCTAACTTTTTCTTAATTTTGTATCACGCCTAATAAAACCATACATTACATTATATATAAGAACTTACAATACTTAAAAACCATAAAATCATAAAAACCTAAAGATTATGAGTAAATTTCCTAAGATTGGCATACGCCCCACTATTGACGGACGTCAGGGCGGCGTACGCGAAAGCCTCGAAGAGAAGACCATGAACCTTGCCCGCTCAGTGGCAAAACTCATCACAGACAATCTCCGCAATATCGACGGTTCGCCAGTGGAGTGCGTAATCGCCGACACTACTATAGGACGCGTGGGAGAGAGCGCTGCTTGCGCCGAGAAGTTCGAGCGTGAGGGCGTCGGCTCCACCATCACCGTGACATCTTGCTGGTGCTACGGCGCAGAGACTATGGACATGAACCCGCACTGGCCGAAGGCTGTATGGGGATTCAACGGTACGGAGCGTCCGGGTGCTGTATATCTGGCTGCCGTCCTCGCTGCACACGCACAGAAGGGACTCCCCGCATTCGGCATCTACGGACACGACGTTCAGGACCTCGGCGACGACTCGATACCTGAGGACGTGGCAGAGAAGATTCTGCGCTTCGCACGCGCTGCACAGGCTGTTGCCACGATGCGCGGCAAGTCGTACCTCTCAATGGGTAGCGCTTGTATGGGTATCGCCGGATCTATCGTCAATCCCGACTTCTTCCAGGAGTATCTCGGCATGCGCAACGAGAGCGTTGACCTCACCGAAATCATCCGCCGCATGACAGAGGGCGTATACGACCCCGTGGAGTATGAGAAGGCTATGGCTTGGACACGTGAGCACTGTATGACCAACGAGGGCGAGGACATCGCCAACCGTCCGGAGAAGGCAAAGACACGCGAGCAGAAAGACCAGGACTGGGAGTTCATCGTGAAGATGATGATTATCATGAAGGACCTCATGCACGGCAATCCGCGCCTTGAAGAGCTCGGATTCAAGGAGGAGGCCATCGGACATAACGCCATCGCAGGCGGATTCCAGGGACAGCGCCAGTGGACCGACTTCTATCCTAACGGCGACTATCCCGAGGCTCTTATGAACACCTCATTCGACTGGAACGGCACTCGTGAGCCGATCATTCTCGCTACGGAGAACGACGCTGGCAATGGCGTGGCTATGCTCTTCAACCACCTCCTCACGGGTCGCGCCCAGATATTCTCTGACGTGCGCACATACTGGAGCCCCGAGGCTGTGAAACGTGTTACCGGCAAGGAACTCACCGGACGCGCTGCCGGCGGCATCATCCACCTCATCAACTCAGGCGCTACCACTCTGGACGGATCGGGCGCCGCTTCTGACGCTGAGGGCAATCCCGTTATGAAGCACTTCTGGGAGATGACAGACGAGGACGTGGACGCTTGCCTCAAGGCCACAACATGGTATCCTGCCAACCGCGACTACTTCCGTGGCGGCGGCTTCTCATCCAACTTCCTCACACGCGGTGGCATGCCCGTGACAATGGTCCGCCTCAACCACGTGAAGGGACTCGGCCCAGTTCTGCAGCTCGCAGAGGGATGGACTGTTGATGTCGATCCCGAAATCCACAAGATTCTGGACAAGCGCACCGACCCGACATGGCCTACCACATGGTTCGCTCCGCGTCTTACGGGCAAGGCTCCGTTTAACGATGTCTATTCAGTGATGAACAACTGGGGAGCCAACCACGGTGCCATCACATACGGTCACGTAGGTGCCGACCTCATCACTCTCTGTTCAATGCTCCGCATCCCGGTTTGCATGCACAACGTGGAGGAAGACCAGATCTTCCGTCCCGCTTCATGGAACGCATTCGGTATGGACAAGGAGGGAGCTGACTTCCGCGCTTGCAAGAACTACGGACCTATCTATAAGTAATTTATAATTGAAAGTTGAGAGTAACAATGATACAGGACTATCAGATACAGGAATTTCTGCGTCAGGCCCATCGTGTGGGCGACGCTGGTTTGACACTTTGCTCAAGCGGTAACATTTCATGGCGCATCGGCGACGAAGCGCTTGTTTCGGGCACCGGCTCTTGGGTGCCTACACTCCCCAAGGAGAAGGTGGCAGTCTGCCGTGTGGCAGACGGCGAGGTGCTTAACGGCGTGAAGCCTTCGATGGAGAGCGGTTTCCATCTCGGCGTACTCCGTGAGCGTCCCGACTGCGACGTAGTGCTCCACTTCCAGTCGAAGTATGCCACGGTGGTTTCGTGCATGCAGGAGACCCCGAAGGACTTCAACGTAACAGCGGAGGTGCCGTGCCACGTGGGAAGAGAAATCCCCGTAATACCTTACTTCCGTCCCGGTTCGCCTGAGTTGGCAGAGGCTGTGAAGGCAGCACTCAAGGACCACAATTCCGCCCTTATGCTCAAGCATGGTCAGGTGGTTTGCGGAAAGACCTTCGACGAGGTGTTCGAGCGTGCCATGTTCTTCGAGATGGCTTGCCGCATCATCGTCCTCAGCCAGGGCCACTACAAGACTCTTACTCCTGAGGAAATAGACGACCTCGAGGCTTATGTACTCGGAAAGGTGACGAAGTAAAAAACGTATAAAGTTGAAGAATTGAGAGTTGAAAGTTGAGAATTGAGAGCGATGATTAGTTGATATTTAAAGCTGATAATTAGCAATCAAAGTAATCATAACTTTCAACTCTCAACCTTCAACTCTCAATTTAATTTTAAACGACTCTTCAAATGACATATTTGGCAATCGACTTTGGTGGTGGCTCAGGACGCGTCATCGCCGGAACACTCACCGCTGGAGAGGACGGGAAGAAGCGCCTTGACATGCAGGTGATACACCGTTTCACAAACCGGCAGGTGCGCCTCGGAGAACGACTCTACTGGGACTTCCCCGCACTCTTTGCCGACATGAAGGAAGGACTACGCAAGGCGGCTGCCCTGAAACTGGACGTGAAGGGAATAGCCGTGGACACGTGGGGTGTGGACTTCGGACTCGTCGACCGCAACGGATGCCTCGTCAGCAATCCCGTCTGCTATCGCGACGAACGCACGAAAGGAATGGCTGCTGAGTTCTTCAAGGAGGTGGACGCCACCGCACATTATGCCGTCAACGGCACGCAGGTGATGGACATCAACACTCTCTTCCAGCTTCTTAGCATGAAGAAGGCTGGCAGCCCGCAGCTCGATATCGCCGACCGACTGCTTTTCACGCCAGACCTCTTCTCCTTCTTCCTTACCGGAGAAGCCAACACCGAATACACCATTGCCTCAACGTCGGAAATGCTCGACGCTGAAAAGCGCGACTGGGACTGGGCGCTCATTGACAGCCTCGGGCTGGAACGCCGCCTTTTCTGTCCTATCGTAATGCCCGGAACGGTCCGCGGACAACTTCGCGAGGACATCGCCGAAGAGACAGGACTGGGACGTGTGGACGTCATCGCTGTCGGTTCGCACGACACGGCGAGCGCCGTGGCTGCTGTGCCAGCCGCCAACGACGAGTGTCCCGTGGCATTCCTCAGCTCAGGCACGTGGTCGTTGCTGGGCGTGGAGACGGACAAGCCCATCCTTACCGAGCAGGCACGCGTGGCAGGATTCACAAATGAAGGTGGAGTGGGAGGTAAGATTACCTTCCTGCAGAACATCACCGGCATGTGGATACTGCAGCGTCTGATGGCAGAATGGAGCGAGGAAGGCGACCCGCAGGAATACGGACCGCTGCTCGCAGCTGCTGCAGAGGTGAAGACCGACGCCATTATCCCCGTGGACGACGAGGCTTTCCAGAACCCGCAGTCCATGCAACGTGCCATCAATGCTTACTGCCACAGCCACGGCATGACCGCTCCGCAGACCAAGGCAGAGACAGCCCGCGTAGTATTGCAGTCGCTTGCCGCACGTTATGCCCAGGCTGTCAGCCACCTTAACGATATGTTGCCGCAACCCATACGCTGCCTCCACATCATCGGTGGCGGATCGCAGAACCATCTCCTCAACACCCTTACCGAACAGGCACTCGGCATCCCCGTCATGGCAGGACCCGTGGAAGCCACCGGAATGGGCAACATCCTTACGCAGGCACTTGCCAAGGGCGAAGTAAGTGGAGTGGGAGAGATGAGGCAGATAGTAAGAGACAGCATCTAAATACTAACCCAAAAGAATGAAACAGTCAATACTTTCAAAGGACGGCGTAAGCTACGTCGTCCCCTTTATCCTCATCACGTCTTGCTTCGCGCTATGGGGATTCGCTAACGATATCACCAATCCGATGGTGAAAGCATTCTCAAAGATATTCCGTATGTCAGCCACTGACGGCGCTCTTGTGCAGGTGGCGTTCTACGGAGGCTACTTTGCAATGGCGTTCCCCGCCGCCATCTTCATCCGCCGCTTCAGCTATAAGGCTGGCGTCCTCGTCGGTCTCGGTCTGTATGCACTCGGCGCTTTCCTCTTCTATCCCGCCAAGATGACGGGCGACTATTATCCTTTCCTGCTCGCCTACTTCATCCTTACCTGCGGTCTTTCGTTTCTTGAGACGTCCAGCAATCCCTATGTTCTCTCTATGGGAACGGAGGAAACAGCCACGCGCCGACTGAATCTGGCGCAGTCGTTCAATCCTATGGGATCGCTGCTCGGCATGTTTGTGGCAATGAACTTCATCCAGGCAAAGCTCAATCCGCTCGATACGGCATCACGTACGCAGCTCAGCGAAAGTGAGTTTGAGGCTGTAAAGGAATACGACCTTTCTGTGCTTATCGGACCTTACCTGGTCATCGGACTCGTAATCCTCGCCATGTTCCTCGTTATCCTCTTCTGGCGAATGCCGAAGAACGGCGACAAGAATCACGCCATCAACTTCATTCCCACCCTGCGCCGCATCTTCTCGCTGCCACATTACCGTGAGGGAGTCATAGCGCAGTTCTTCTATGTAGGCGTCCAGATTATGTGCTGGACCTTCATCATCCAGTACGGCACACGCGTGTTTATGGCTGAAGGCATGGCAGAACAGCAGGCGGAGGTGCTGTCGCAGCAATATAATATTGTGGCAATGGTGATATTCTGCTGCTCACGATTCATCTGCACTTTCCTCCTCCGCTACATCAATACGGGACGTCTGCTGATGCTTCTCGCCATCGCTGGTGGTGCTTTGACAGTCGGAGTGATATTCCTGCAGGACCGTATGGGCCTCTATTGCCTCGTTGGAGTAAGCGCCTGCATGTCGCTGATGTTCCCTACGATTTACGGAATTGCATTGACAGGACTCGGCGATGACGCCAAGTTCGGTGCAGCCGGACTCATCATGTCCATCCTCGGCGGTAGCGTTCTGCCCCCGCTCCAGGCTTCCATCATCGACCGCGGCACCGTCATCGGTATGCCCGCCGTAAACGTATCGTTCGTCCTCCCCTTCATCTGCTTCGTGGTTATCGCCATCTACGGCTTGAGAACATGGCGACGCAGCATGAGTGGAACGGAATAGAATAGAAAGATACATATTAGTATATTGAACTTGCTAAAGTTCGGTTAGTATATAAACAAATAAAGACAGCAAAGCCAACGAATTGATATGGTATGCCATATACAAATCGTTGGCTTTGCTGTCTTTTATGTTTGTCTGAAGTTACTTCAGCCTTACAGCCTTCAGTATGGCTTCTGTTGCTCCCGTATGCTTGTCCACAACCTCTGCTGCAGCCTTGCCACGCTCCTCTATGAGCTTCGGGTCGGCGATGAAGCGGTTCATCATAGCAGCGAAATCGTCGTACGACGATATCTCGATGCCACCCTTCGATGCCTTCAGCCATTGCGCTTCCTGGAAGTGTGCGTTGTTTGGACCGAAGAACACCGGCATGCTCCATACTGCCGCTTCCAGCACGTTGTGGATGCCAACACCGAATCCGCCTCCCACGTATGCCACGTCGCCATAGTTGTATACCGATGAGAGAAGGCCGAAACAGTCTATGATCAGACATTCCGCCTGTGCTGCCTCCTCGGGCGTGGTCTGCGTGTAGCGCACGGTCTTGCGGTTGAGCTTTGAGAGAATCTGCTTGAGATGGTCCTCGCTGATGACGTGCGGAGCTATTATCAGACGCCATTCGGGATGCTCATTGAAGTAGCGGATGAAGATATCCTCATCCGGTCCCCATGACGAACCAGCCACGAACACCTTATGTTCCGGTCCGTCTCCGCCGTCCGTCCTGCCCTTGCGGAACGCATCCACGATGGGCAATGGCTTGGCAGCGTCGCGAATCTGGAGTACACGGTCGAAGCGGGTGTCGCCCACCACCTCCGATGCATCTATGCCAATGGTGCGCAGCAGACGGCTGCTCTCCTCGTTCTGCACGAAGAAGCGCGTCACGCAACTCAGCACCTTGCCGTACTGCCTGCCATACCAACGGAAGAACACCTGGTCCTTTCGGAATATGCTCGACACGCTGTAGATGGGCACGCCACGATGCTGAAGGATGTGGAAGTAATTGTACCAGAACTCGTACTTGATAAAGAACGCCATGACTGGACGCACAGCCCTCAGGAACCGACGCGAATTGCGGATGGTGTCGAGGGGCAGATAGCAGACGATGTCGGCTCCCTTATAGTCCTTGCGCACCTCGTAACCCGAAGGCGAGAAGAAGGTGAGCAGAATCTTGTATTCGGGATGGGTCTGGCGCAGACGCTCCATAAGCGGGCGGCCCTGCTCGAACTCGCCGAGCGAAGCCGCATGAAACCATACATACTTAGCGTCGGGGTCGACCTTTTCGCGGAGCAGCTTTATGGTCTGACGTTCCCCTCGCCACATCTTCTTCACCTTCTCGCTGAAGAGGCTGGCTATGGCGACGCCGGTCAGGTACAAGTAGATGACTATGTTATACATTTCTTTGTTTGGTTGTGGATGGATGTGTGCTTATTCTTACTTAAGCACCTCTACGGCTTTGCGGAGACGAGCGAGCGTCTCTTCCTTGCCGAGGAAGGCTGAGATATCGAACATTCCGGGACCCTTGCCGATTCCGACGAGGGCAAGACGGAAGGCGTTCATAACGTCGCCGAGCTTATATCCCTTCTCTTCCACCCACTTCATCACGATGGGCTCCTGACCTTCTACGGAGAAGTCGTCGATGCCCTTGAGCACTTCTGCCAGTTCGGTCATCACCTTAGCCGAGTCTGCCTTCCAGCGTTTCTTGACAGTCTTCTCGTCATACTCCAGCGGAGCGATGAAGAAGAATGAGCAGAGAGGCCACAATTCCTTTACGAAGCTTACGCGGTCCTTCATCATTGACACCACCTTGGTGATGCGCTCCATGCTCTCGTCAACGCCGTTGTTGGCAACGATGGGAGCGAAGAGACGTGCAATCTCCTCGTTAGACTTGCGGAGGATATACTCATGATTGAACCACATGCCCTTCTGATAGTCAAACTTGGCGCCTGACTTCGAGCACTTGTGTATGTCGAACTGCTCAACAAGCTCGTCCAGCGAGAAGAGCTCCTGCTCCGTGCCTGGGTTCCATCCGAGCAGAGCCAGGAAGTTTACGACTGCTTCGGGGAAGTAGCCGCTCTCGCGATAGCCTGAAGAGATGTCGCCGGTCTTCGGGTCGTGCCACTCCAGCGGGAACACGGGGAATCCGAGACGGTCGCCGTCACGCTTCGAGAGCTTGCCCTTGCCCTCCGGCTTGAGGAGCAGCGGCAGGTGAGCGAATGTCGGCATGGTGTCTTCCCAACCGAAAGCACGATAGAGAAGCACGTGCAGCGGAGCAGACGGAAGCCACTCCTCGCCACGGATAACGTGTGTGATCTCCATGAGATGGTCGTCCACGATGTTGGCAAGGTGGTATGTGGGCAGCTCGTCAGCGCTCTTATAGAGCACCTTGTCGTCCAGAATGTCACTCTTTATCTTGACGTCGCCGCGGATCATATCGTTCACGTGCACCTCTATTCCGGGCTCCACCTTGAAGCGTACCACATACTGTTCGCCGTCGGCGATGCGGCGCTCCACCTCCTCTTTCGGGAGAGTGAGCGAGTTGGTCATCTCCAGACGTGTACGAGCGTCGTACTGGAAGTTCTGCACAGCGGCACGCTTGGCTTCGAGCTGCTCGGGCGTATCGAAGGCGATGTAAGCCTTGCCGTCAGCAAGGAGCTGGTCAACGTACTTCTTGTATATGGCGCGACGCTCGCTCTGGCGGTAAGGACCGTGGTTGCCGCCGAAGCTGACACCCTCGTCAAACTTGATGCCGAGCCAGCGGAACGACTCGATGATATATTCCTCTGCTCCGGGAACGAAGCGGTGAGAGTCGGTGTCCTCAATGCGGAACACCAGGTCTCCGCCGTGCTGGCGGGCGAAAAGATAGTTATACAATGCTGTACGCACACCACCGATGTGCAAAGGTCCGGTAGGACTCGGTGCGAAACGCACCCTTACTTTTCTCTCTGACATAAATGAATATATATATGTTTATGTATCTGTATATCGTTTATTTTTACAAAGGTAGTACAATTTTTCCGATTCTGACATTTTTTTCGTAATATTGCAGTCTAAACATAAGAATATAAGCACAAACGTCCGCTGGCAAAGCCCGCAGGACACCTAAACGACATCCCAAAGACAACACCATTATGGAAAAATTCTATTCAAGCAGAAAGCTTAAGTGGCGCAACTTCCTCAGCCGCACGCTACTCGTGCTAATCACCGTTCTCCTCATCGTATGGGCGCTGCCGCGAAACGAAAGCAAGCAGTTCCGCTACGACATCGGAAAGCCTTGGATGTACGGATCGTTCATCGCCAAGTTCGACTTCCCCATCTACAAGACCGACGAGGCCATCAAGGAGCAGGAAGACTCGCTGCTGGAGACCTATCAGCCTTACTATAACTACGACCCGGCGGTGGAGAAAAAGCAGGTCAGCAAGTTCCTTGCGGACTATCAGAACGGCATCCCCGGACTGCCCCACAATTACGTGCGCCTCATAGCCGACCGCCTGCACCGGCTCTATCAGGCTGGCATCATGGATACGCCGGAATATAACGAGGCTTACCGCGACTCCACTTCGCAGGTGAGGCTGGTGAGCGGCAACAGCGCACAGAGCATATCATTGGGCTGCGTCTATTCCACTCTCTCCGCCTACGAGCAGCTCTTCATCGACGAGCAGATAGCCATGCAACGTCCCATCCTACAGCGATGCAACCTCAACAATTACATCGAACCTAACCTTATCTATGACAAGGGCAAGTCAGAGACCGAGCGCAACGACCTCCTCTCCTCCATACCGCCCGCCAGCGGCATGGTGATGAGCGGACAGAAGGTCATCGACCGTGGCGACATCGTGGACGAATACACGTACCGCGTGCTCAGCTCTTTCGAGCGAGAGATAAAGAGAAGGTCGGCAACGCAGACGCAGATAACCAACACCATCATCGGTCAGGTGATATTCGTGACGCTCATGGTGTTCCTATTCACAATGTACTTGGGACTCTTCCGCCGCGACTACTTCAACAAGCCGCGATCCATAGCCATGCTCTATACGCTCATAACGCTGTTCCCGGTGGTGGTTTCGCTCATGATGCGCCATAACTTCCTCAGCGTCTACATGCTGCCGTTCGCCATGGTGCCCATCTTCGTGCGAGTGTTTATGGACTCCCGAACGGCGTTTGTATGTCATGTTACGATGATATTGATATGCACCACCGCCGTGCGCTATCAGTACGAATTCATAATCATACAGCTTGTGGCAGGACTCATCGCCATCTATTCGCTGCGCGAGCTGACAAGGCGTGCGCAGGTGTTCAAGACCGCCATCCTCGTGGGAATAGGCAGCACATTTGTTTATTTGGCGCTGCAGCTGATGCAGGACAACGACTTCTCAAGCATGGACCACGACATGTATTACCACTTCGTCGTTAACGCCGTGCTGCTGCTCATCGCTTATCCGATGATGTACATCATAGAGAAGATGTTCGGATTCGTGTCGAGCGTGACGCTTTTCGAACTTTCCAACACCAACCGCGGTCTGCTGCGCGACCTCTCCGAGATAGCCCCCGGCACCTTCCAGCACTCCATCACCGTGGGTAACCTCGCCGCCGAGATTGCCAACAAGATCGGAGCCAATGCCCTGCTCGTACGTACGGGTGCCCTCTATCACGACATTGGCAAGATGAAGAATCCCGTGTTCTTCACCGAGAATCAAGCTGGAGTAAATCCGCACGACACGCTCTCTTATCAGGAGAGTGCCCGCATCATCATCTCTCACGTCACGGAGGGCGTGAAACTGGCTGAGCGCGAGAACCTGCCGACCATCATACGCGACTTCATCGTGACGCACCACGGCACGGGCATCACCAAGTTCTTCTATATAAAGTATAAGAACGAGCATCCCGAAGAGGAGGTCGACCCGGCTCCGTTCACTTATCCCGGTCCCAACCCGTTCACCCGCGAGCAGGCCATCCTTATGATTGCCGACGGCGTGGAGGCTGCTTCGCGCTCCCTCCCGGAATACACAGAGGAGAGCATCTCCACTCTCGTCAACCGCATGATTGACCAGGACGTGACGGACGGCTACTTCAAGGAATGCCCCATCACCTTCCGCGACCTCGCCATTGCCAAGCTGGTTCTCATAGAACGCCTGAAAGCCATCTATCACACCAGAATCTCTTACCCGGAGATGAAGAAGCAGAACGAGGAGGAGAAGAACTGAGAGGATGTGTATTCTCAACTCTCAACTTAAAAAACCAGCAATTTATTCCACCACCGCATTCCCAATCGTCGCCCTCACGCGTTCTGCCGACGTATACATCAATGTGGACTCGTCGGCGTCCTTGGCTCCCATGAAGACGTCGGGATTGGCGAACTGCATGCGACTGCGGACGGGGGTGCGGGCAGAGAAATGGAATTCGCGCACGCCGGTCTCGTCACGTATCTGACGGATGTTGTTCTCGTTGACGCCACAACCGGCGAGGATGATGATGCGTCCTGCGGCGAGTGCGTTGAGGGTGCGCAGCAGACCGATGCCTTCAAGGGCGGTTGGCTGCTGACCGGAAGTCAGGACACGGTCAACGCCGAGCTGGATGAGCTGTTCGAGGGCGAGGTGCGGGTCGCGGCAGCGGTCGAAAGCACGATGGAACGTCACGGACATTCCTTCTGCAGCCTCAACGAGGCGACGGTTAGCTTCCATGTCCAGCGTACCGTCCGCATTCAGACAGCCTATCACCACGCCGTCAACGCCAAGCTCACGGCATACGCGGATGTCCTCCAGCATACGCTCCACCTCAAGCGGTGAATAGAGGAAGTCGCCGCCGCGCGGACGGATGATGACGTGCAGACGGGTGGTGGTGAGCAGACGGCGTGCCACCTTTATCTCTCCGTACGACGGTGTCGTGCCGCCCTCGGGAATGCCCGCACAAAGTTCCACACGGTCAGCGCCTCCTTCCTGCGCTGCCAGACAACTCTCCACGCCATTGGCGCATATCTCAAACTTAAAGTCTTCTCTCATTATTATATAATATAAGGTTGATTGATTTGTTTATCTGATTGGGTCAGCAAATTTACATTAATTTATGTAATATGCCAAGAAGAACCTATGGATTTATAGGTTATTAAAGAGCTAAGAAACAGCGGCTTTTATTGCACAAACCTAAATCTTTGTGCAATAGAAGCCGTTTGTTTTGTTAATAGACTTTAAATTGAAAGTCGCAAACACGGAAAAAGAGAACAATTTGTTTACCTTTGCAACCAATTTATTAAAGGTTATTTAAGATGAACAAATTAAAAGCAGCTTGTTTGACAGCAGCGATTGCGTCAAGCAGTGTCTCGTTTGCAGGAGGATTCCTCACAAACACCAATCAGAATGTAGCGTTCAACCGAATGATGAGCCGTGAGGCTTCTATAGGAATAGACGGCGTTTACTATAACCCCGCCGGCGTAGTGTTCCTCGGTGACGGCCACCACCTCTCCATCAACTGGCAGCTCGCCTATCAGGACCGTACGATAAAGAACGACTACAGTCTGTTCACCAATAACGTCAACAACCCCATCACACCACGCGAATTCAAGGGTGAGGCGTTCGCGCCCGTCATCCCCTCATTCCAATACGCCTACAACAAGGGCCGCTGGTCGTTCCAGGGCAACTTCGCCTTGACCGGTGGCGGCGGCAAGTGTACGTTCGACAACGGTCTGGGATCGTTTGAGCGCATCGTGGCAGAGACAGCCATGGCAGCTTGCGGTCTTGCACGCACCGTTGACGGAGCCCTCGGAAGCGTTCTCGGCAGAGAGGTGAGCATGTTCGGCTCTGACCAGGCTTTCGGAGCTGGCGGCAAGTACAGCTTTAACAGCTATATGCACGGCCGTCAGTACTACTTCGGTCTTTCGCTCGGCGCCGCTTACAAGGTGTCTGACAACTTCAGCGTCTTCGGAGGCGTTCGCGGCATTTACGCCACAACCAACTATTACGGATACGTGGAGGACATCAAGGTGGGCAACATGCCTCTCTATATGGTGCTCGACCCCACTAAGAAGGACGCTGCCAACATTGAGCTTAGCTGCGACCAGAACGGCATCGGCTTCACTCCGATTATCGGCGTTGACTTCAAGACCGGCAAGTGGAACTTCTCAGCCAAGTACGAATTCAAGACCCGTATGCGTCTGAAGAACAAGTCGGTGAACCTCGTGCCGAGTATCGGTAACCTTCCCGCCAACCTCTCTTCTCAGATGACTCAGATTCTGACCGCTCAGTTCACTCAGGCTGGTCTGCCCGCCGAGCAGGCTGCTGCCAAGGCAGAGGCTGCAGCGACTGCAGTACTTGCCAACCAGACTGTGCAGAATACTATGCTGGGTCTGAAGAATCAGTTCGACACCGAGCTGGACGAGGCTATCGGCGAGTATGCTGACGGCAAGAAGATTGCCGCTGACATCCCCGCATACCTCAGCGTAGGCGTAGGCTACAGCCCCATCGATCCGCTCCGCATCAACGTAGGCTTCCACTTCTTCGACGACAAGAACGCCAAGGCATACAATAACCGTCAGGAGAAGCTCGACCACGGCACACTGGAGTATAACGCCGGCGTGGAGTATGACATCAACAAGAAGTTCACGGTCAGCGCCGGATGGCAGAGCACCAACTACGGTCTGCCTGAAGAGGAGGCCACAACATCGAAGGACAAGCGCTTCATGGACGACAAGTCGTTCGTGACCAGCTCTAACTCAGTGGGCTTGGGTGGCGTATGGCACTTCAACAAGAAGATGAGCCTCACCGTGGCTTACTTCCACACTTTCTATCAGCACAAGAAGACAACGGAGTCAGTGGAGCTCATCCCGGGCAACGCCATCAATTACTCCGCCGACTACTCGCGTAACAACAACGTCTTCGCAGCTGGTATTGACATCAACTTCTAAAAGAAAATGTCATAAATATAAAAACTCAGTTCACTCAAAAAAATATGGACAGCCCCAATGGCTGCCCATATTTTTTTTGCTTGTCGTCCCCCATGCAAATATCGTACAAAGAGTAAAAACATGTTACAAAATAAAAATTGATTTTAGAGTTCTGATTTGCTGTTTTGGGCGTGTCAAGCTACGCAAACAGCACCCGTGCTTAACAATAAAGCCTCTTTTACAGTCCAATAGTGCCACTATTAGAGTGTAAAAGTGGCGCTATTGCATGATAAAAGTGGCGCTATTGGAGGGTAAAAGTGGCACTATTGCAGAGAAAAACGGCTCGTTTGCGAGTCTGATTTCATAACGCTTCGCTTAGGAACCGCATAATGCGCTGTGTATAAGCGCATTATCTCAAACCGCTCAAAACTCAAGAATTTCGCACCAAAGATTTTGTTGTGCGCTCAGCTCACAGTATTGAGCATCAGAAATGCAAATATTGTCATACTAATTCTGCGTCAGCGCAGCCCTATTGACCTTCCTTCTTTATGCTTTGACGCTTTCTGAATTCCGTCGGCGAGACGCCGAGGTGTCCCTTCGTGAACTTTCCGAAGAAGGAGAGGTTGGGGAATTCCAGCTTCTCCGATATCTCCTTTATCGACATGTTGGAGTATTTGAGATATCTCACGATGGCCTTCATCGTATAGTCGTGCACCCAATAGAGCGCCGTCTTCTGGCTCACCGACTTGGAGATGAACGAGAGATATTTCGGCGTGATGCAGAGACGTTCGGCGTAAAACTTCACGCTGCGCATGCGTCCCTCGTTCTTGCTCAGCTCATCAATGAACTTCTTGAAGATGAGGTTGGCCTGCTTTAGGTTGCCGCCGCCTAACTCATAATGGATATGTGGCGAGATGAGGGCGCAAAGCTCGTAGAAGGCACACTCGAAGATGCCGTGCATGATTTCCTTGTGGAAGAGTCCGTGCGGATTGTTAATCTTGTGCGAAATCATCGAGTAATACTTCGACATGAGCACCTGACGCTCGGCGTCGAGATGTACGATGGGATTCTGTGCCACGTAGCTGAAGATGTCGATTGCGTCGCTTGTGAGGCTTATCTTTCGCTGCGATGCGCTGTAAGACAAGCCAATGATGTGCGACTCGAAGTCGGGGGATATGAGGTAGTTGCTCAGATACGAGTTGGGAAGGCAGATGATGACATCTCCGGCATTAGCCATATAGGTCTTTTCGTTGATGTCACACTGCATGCGTCCCTTCGTACAGAACACCATAAGGATCATATCCAGCTTTATGTTCTCGTTGATAGGCTTCACTCCCAACTTGTCGATGACGATGATATCGCCGTCAGAATAGTCGGCCACACCGCTGTCCGCGATAAGATTGAAGTCTACCTTTCGTTCTTTCTTATCTTTATTCACTGTATCCATATTCTTTTATCCTTCTTATGCGTGTTAATTATCTTTTATGCTTTAGAGTTAGTCTGATGAATTTGTTGTGTTACAAGTATTCTTTTGCAAAGATAGTCATTATTTCCTATATCTATATTATCAGTTCTTCCTTTTTTATAACATATTATTCGTTTTTCATCTCTTTTTAATGACAAAATAGTATAAAAGGCTAATTCTTGGGTTGCAAATATGACAAGCGTAAAAAAGCACGGTGTTTATATTGCTTTTGTCGTCTACTTTACGTATCTTTGCATAACTATGGCAAATGAACAGACTTCCGTTCGCGACCGTGTTCGCTCCGACCTGAAGGAGCCGCGTCGCTATAAGGTTATTATTTTCAACGACGACTTCACTACGATGGACTTCGTGGTGAAGGTCTTGACGTCCGTATTCTTCAAGAGCCAGCCCGAGGCTGAGGCTCTCATGCTGGATGTCCACCGCAAGGGCAGCGCCGTAGTGGGCGTATACAGCTACGACGTGGCACGCTCGAAGGTGAGGAAAGCCACGACTATGGCGCGTGACGAGGGATTCCCGCTGCGCCTCGAATGTAAACCACTTTAAGCACACAAAAGACACATGACCAACAGTAACGATACATCAAAAGCTTTTCAGTACGCCATTTCGCTTTGCGACAAGTGGCGACATGAGTTTGTCACGCCTGAGCATGTGCTTTACGCCATCGCCGAGCAAGAACCTTTCGTGGAGGCTGCCTCCACTGCCGAGCTGGACGCACGAGCCATTCAGGAGAAGCTGCGCCCTGAGCTGACGAAGATGGAGCAGGTGCCTGAGGGTGTCTCTTACACCATAGAAGGTTCCGAGCAGTTCAGCGAGATGATGGCGCATGCCGTGAAGCAGGCGCAGTTTGCGGAAAGCGACGAGCTGGACATCCCGCATATCATCTCCGCCATGATGGAGCTGAAGGAGTCGCTGGCGGCTTACTGCCTGCACCTCGCTGTAGGCGATGACCAGCCGGGATTTATGTCGTTCCTCGTCAGCTGCTACGAGATGTCGCGCATGAGCTTCATGGACATGTCGGAGGACGGCGATGAAGAAGGCGACCACATGCAGCCCAAGCAATGGCGCAGCCTCGTGACCTGCCTCAACGACACGTACGCTTCGCACAATCCGCTCATCGGACGAGAGGACGAGCTGGAGCGCACCATTCGCGTGCTCTGCCGCAAGGACAAGAACAATCCGCTGCACGTCGGCGAACCGGGCGTGGGCAAGACGGCTCTCGTCTACGGACTGACGGCGATGATTGAGCGTGGCGAGGTGCCAGAACGTCTGAAGGGGGCGCATGTCTATATGATGGACATGGCAACGATGGTGGCTGGCGCACAGTTCCGAGGCGACTTCGAGAAGCGCATGAAGATGGTGATGGAGGGTCTGGCTGCCGAGGGCAACGCCATCCTCTACATCGACGAGATACATAACCTTGTAGGAGCAGGACGTTCGGGTGGCGACTCTTCGCTGGACGGTGCCAACATCCTCAAGCCTTACTTAGAGAACGGCGTGATAAGGTTTATCGGATCGACGACGTACGACGAATTTAACCGTTACGTAGCCCGACAGAAATCTCTGGTGCGACGTTTCCAGCAGATTGACATTGCGGAGCCGTCCATTGACGACGCCATCCGCATCGTAAGCGGACTGTTGCCGGGATATGAGAAATTCCATGGCGTGAAGTATGCCAAGGGTGCGGCGGAGTATGCCGTGCGCTATACGTCGCGCTATATGAAGGACCGCTTCCTGCCTGATAAGGCGGTGGACCTGCTGGACGAGGCTGGAGCTTACCGCGAGACTCATCCGCTTACCACGCAGAAAAGGCAGAGCGTAGACCGAAAACTGCTGAGCGACGTGCTGGCGAAGCTTTGCAAGATTGACGCAGACGTACTGAAGGAGGGTCGAGACGACCGACTCATGACGCTTGCCGACGACATGAAGCGTCAGATATACGGTCAGGACACCGCTGTGGACAAGGTGGTGGAGGCTGTGCAGATGGCAAAGGCAGGTCTCGCCGAGGATCAGAAGCCCATGGCAAGCCTTCTCTTCGTCGGACCTACGGGTGTGGGAAAGACGGAGGTGGCAAGGGTTCTCGCCAACCAGCTCGGCGTGCGCCTTGTACGCTTCGACATGAGTGAGTACGCGGAGAAGCATGCCGTGGCTAAGCTTATCGGTTCGCCTGCGGGATATGTGGGCTACGAGGACGGAGGTCTGCTGACCGACGCCATCAGGAAGACGCCCAACTGCGTGCTGCTTTTCGACGAGATAGAGAAAGCGCATCCCGACATCTACAATATCTTCCTCCAAGTGATGGACTATGCTTCGCTGACCGACAACCGCGGACAGCGTGCCGACTTTCAGGAGGTTATCATCATCATGACGTCCAACGCCGGAGCGCAATACGCATCAAGGGCTAACATCGGATTCGGCGGAACGGTGTCGAGAGGTGAGGCGATGCTCACGCAGGTGAAGAAGACCTTCAAGCCGGAGTTTCTCAATCGCCTTACGGACACCATCGTCTTCCACGACATGGACCGCCACATGGCAGAGCTGATACTTGACAAGTCGCTGCGTCGTTTGGCTGACAAGCTTGCCGCAAAGAAGGTGGAGCTGACGGTATCTGACGAGGCACGTGAGCTGTTGCTGAAGAAAGGATTCACGGCGGAGTACGGAGCGCGCGAGTTGGACCGCGTGGTAAGCAACATGCTGAAGCCACTCCTGATGCGCGAGATTCTCTTCGGATGGCTGCGCGGCGGCGGAAAGGCTGAGGCTGTGGTGACGGAAGGAAAAATAGAGTTAAGGAAAGTGGAGAAATAAAAAGACAAATATGATATACAGAATAGGTAAGGAACTGGTGTTTCCTATGCCGGTGAACGTTGAGCCAGACGGACTGTTGTGTGTGGGTGGCGACCTGAGTGTCGACCGCCTGCTCCTCGCTTACTCCAACGGCATCTTCCCTTGGTTTTCGTTCCGCGACTGCGACGAGCCGCTGTGGTATTGTCCGCAGCAGCGCTTCGTGATATTCCCTGACGAGATTCACGTGTCGCATTCCATGCGTACGCTGATGAACAAGGGAATGTATGATGTCTCCATCGGCGAATGTTTCGACGGCGTCATCCAAGGTTGCTCGGAGGCGCAGGGTCGCGACAAGAAAGAGGGAGCATGGCTCGGCACGGAGATGATGGAGGCTTACAAGGAGCTGCATCGTCAGAATCTCGCACAAAGTGTGGAGGTCTGGCAGGGCGACCGACTCGTCGGCGGACTCTACGGCGTTACCATCGGACGCTGCTTCATAGGCGAGAGCATGTTCTCGCTTGTGCCCAACGCCAGCAAGATAGCCCTAATCTTCCTCGCTGACTTCATGCGTGAACACGGCGGAAAGATGATAGACTGTCAGTTGGAGACTCCTCATCTGAAGTCGATGGGAGGAAAGTTTATCAGTTACGAAGAGTATATGAAGATACTGCGAAACGTATAAGAGGATAAGGGTTTCGCAAATAAAAAAAAGGAGGTACAGCTTCTTGCCGTACCTCCTATATTTTTATGTTTTATTTATCCCTCGCGCTTATCAGCGATGGCTTGCTTGATAAGAGCTTCGAGTTCTTCCATTAGTTCGGGATTGTCCTTGAGGAGCGACTTTGTTGCGTCGCGACCCTGCGCTAACTTCGAACCGTTGTAAGAATACCATGAGCCTGACTTCTGGATGATGCCATACTCCACACCGAGGTCTACAATCTCACCAACCTTTGAGATGCCTTCGCCGAAGGTAATCTCAAACTCTGTCTTGCGGAACGGAGGAGCCACCTTGTTCTTGATGACCTTCACGCGAACCTGATTGCCGATAATCTGGTCGCCGTCCTTGATGCCCGTCACCTTGCGGATGTCCAGACGTACTGAAGCGTAGAACTTCAGGGCGTTACCACCCGTTGTTGTCTCAGGATTGCCGAACATCACACCGATCTTCTCACGCAACTGGTTGATGAAGATACATGTGGTGTTGGTCTTCGAGATGGTGCTGGTGAGCTTGCGGAGCGCCTGCGACATCAGACGAGCCTGGAGTCCCACCTTGTTGTCACCCATGTCGCCCTCAATCTCCGCCTTCGGAGTAAGAGCCGCAACGGAGTCGATGACGATGATGTCGATGGCTGACGAGCGAATCAGCTGGTCAGCAATCTCGAGCGCCTGCTCACCGTTGTCGGGCTGTGATATCCAGAGATTGTCAACGTCTACGCCGAGCTTGGCTGCATAGAAGCGGTCGAAGGCATGCTCAGCGTCGATGAAGGCAGCGATGCCGCCGTTCTTCTGTGCCTCTGCGATGGCATGGATGGCGAGCGTGGTCTTACCAGACGACTCCGGTCCGTAGATTTCTATGATACGTCCCTTCGGGTAGCCGCCAACGCCGAGAGCGGCGTCCAGACCGATACTGCCGGTCGGAATCACTTCGACATTATCCACCTGCTCGTCGCCGAGCTTCATGATGGCTCCCTTGCCGAAGTCTTTTTCTATCTTTGACATTGTTGCCTGGAGAGCTTTCAGCTTGCCCTCCAAAGCAGCATTCTGTTCTTCTGTCTTTGCCATAAAAGAATTATGAGTTTTGAATTCCTAATTACAGTTCAAGGTCGCCGCCGAACACTTCGTGCCAGGGCAGTCCCTGCTTGTTGAGCTGCTCCATGAACGGATCCGGATCGAACTCCTCCACGTTCCATACGCCCGGCTTGCGCCACAGTCCCTTGAAGAACATCATGGCACCGATCATTGCGGGAACACCGGTAGTGTAGCTTACGCCCTGCATGCCGGTCTCCTTGTATGCAGCCTCGTGCGAGCAGTTGTTATATACGTAGTAAGTCTGCTCCTTGCCCTCGTTGTCGATACCACGGATGCGGCAGCCGATAGAGGTCTGTCCGTCGTAGTTCTCGCCGAGGTCCTGCGGGTTAGGCAGCACGGCCTTGAGGAACTGCAGGGGCACAATCTTCACCTTCACCTTCTCTGAAGGATTGTCAGCGAGCGGAGCCTCGTATGTGATTTCGTCGATGCGAGACATGCCGAGGTTCTGGATGCAGTCGAGATATGTGAGATACTGCTGACCGAAAGTCATCCAGAAGCGAGCACGCTTGATGGTCGGATAGTTCTTTACGAGGCTCTCAATCTCCTCGTGGTGGAGCAGGTAGCTCTCCTTCGGACCGATTTCGGGATAGTTGAGCGGCTTGTGTATTTCGAGCGGAGCAGTCTCCACCCACTTGCCGTCTTCCCAATAGAGACCCTTCTGAGTGATCTCACGGATGTTTATCTCAGGGTTGAAGTTAGTGGCGAAAGCCTTGTGATGGTTGCCGGCGTTGCAATCCACGATGTCGAGATACTGAATCTCCTTGAAGTGGTGCTTTGCTGCGTAAGCTGTGAAGATGCTTGTCACGCCCGGGTCGAATCCGCAACCGAGGATAGCGGTCAGTCCGGCATCCTCGAAGCGTTTCTTGTAAGCCCACTGCCATGAATACTCGAAGTGAGCCTCATCCTTCGGCTCATAGTTGGCAGTATCGAGATATGAGCATCCGCATGCCAGACAAGCCTCCATGATGGTGAGGTCCTGATAAGGCAGGGCGAGATTGATGACAAGTTCCGGCTTGTAGTCGTTGAAGAGAGCCTTCAGCTGTTCCACGTCATCAGCGTCTACCTGCGCGGTCTTGATGTTGGGGTTGCCGATTGCCTCAACAATCTTGTCGCACTTCGACTTGGTGCGGCTGGCTATCATAAAGTCAGTGAAGACATCAGCGTTCTGGGCTATCTTGAACGCTGCAACGGTAGCGACGCCACCGGCGCCGATCATTAATACTTTTCCCATTTCGTCGTTGTTTTTTATTTGATTGTTATTGTTATATTTCTGATTCTTATATCTCGTCACCCTTTATTCCGAGTGCGTTCATCAGCGAGTAGCCAAGTATTTCCTGCTTGAAGTTGCCGCCTGAGAGCGGCTGCATGGCGAAGATCGTTATGCGTTTTTCCTCGTCGTCGATGTCGCGCAGGGCGTGTCTTATCTCCTCCCACAGCGGCGCGTGCTCTGCGTTAGGCACAGCCATCACGCGGTGTACGTCCTTATGGTTGACCACGGTCTTGAGGACATCGAGGAAGAAGTCGTCGTGCTTCACCACTTCCTCCACGGGATAAGAGCTGATGATGAACTCTCCGAGCGTATCCTTGAAAGCCTTGGCGTTGAGGTCAGTCTCGTACGAACCCGGATTGAAGTTGTCGAGAGCAGTCTTCTCCTTCGAGTGGATGAATATCACCTGCGTCTCTCCGTCCGAGTCGCGTCCCTCGCGCATTCCTCCGTCGAGCGCTATGCAGTCAATCCATCTTGCCGTATCTGCTTTCTGAATGCGTCTGCCTATCATTCTCTCGAAGTTGACGATAAGGTTGAAGGCGACATTGTCCACGTAGTCGCCGTCAACGAGAATTATGTTGCGGCTCCATTTGGTATTGTTGAAGTCCTGTATATTCATGTCTTGTTAAGTTTGGTAGTGGCAGTAGTATGTCCACATTTCCTCATTATAATATATGAAGCAAATTTACGTATAAAAGTTGAGACCCACAAATGTTTGAGGGGGTTACATTATGCTAATCTATATTAATTTATCACGCTCTATACTTTTTCGATGATAAATCAGCTGTTTACTTTTCTAATACGTCTACCACTACAAAGCACCGATTTAATCGTAATAAATGATGCTGCGTACTACGCGTATCGGTTCTTCAGTGTCGTCAGCAGGTACCGTCTCGCGTCTGGTCCAGTTGCCGTGGTCGTCAATGCCCTTATACTTATATGTATTCTTCACATCCACCTTCTCCGGCTTGTCGGCTCCCATCTCCGTGTATTCGCCGACCTGGTGGTCGCTTGTAAGGAAGCCTGCCTCATTGTATGTGTAAGTGGTGACACACTCGCCCATGTCATTAGTGATGCGCTTTTCCAGGAAACCGTTCTTGCCGTATACCAGTTTGAACGACGAAACCATGTCGTACTCGCCCTCAGTATATGCCGAGATTCGGCCTTGCTCATCGCGCTCAACGTTCTGATACCACTCATTGGTCTGTACACCGTTGATGGAGATAAGCTTGCCCTCCTCGTCGAAGTTATAGCGTACCTTGTCGTATTCAGTTTTGACCACTACAGACTGTACGCTGCCCTTCAGCTCGAAGGCGGCGAGGTCGCCCTTGCCGATGGTCTTCTCCTCGTCTGTGAGATTATTCATTCTTGCCTCTGTGCTCTTCTCGCGTAAAGTGGTCAAGCCTTCGTCGTTGGTGACAACGATTTTCACAATGCGGTCCCAGTCATACAGTTTCCTGATGCGACTTTTGTAGTTGCGTTCGCCGAATTTGGTTGATTTCAGCATGTAGCTGCTGATGGAGCCTTCGATTGTGTAGGTGTTGTGTGGTCCGTAATTTGTGACAAGCACTCCGTCCTTGTCCAGTCCGCAGATATGTATCCTTTCGCCATAGTCGAATGCTCCTCTCACATCTTCAGACAACCTGGATTCATAGCGTGCATAACCGCCGGTGTGGTTAATGTAGTAAGTGTTGCACTCCTTCTGGAACTTGATGATTCCCTTAGTTATGGTTTCGCCTTTCATAACCTCGCACTCCACCTCGAAGCTTTGGTGTTCGTCCATCACCTTTTGATACTTCGAGTAGTCGTCTTCTATTGTGCCTTCCTTTATCTTTTGTGCGTTTTCTGCGAACATTAAGGGGATTTCTCCGAAGATGCCTTTGCCCGTAAACTTGAATCCTTCTATTTCCTTAGAAGAGTCGCTGCATGATGCCAGAACAAGCACGAGCAGCAGCGTGAACAATGTTGAGATAGTTTTTTTCATATTAATGTAGTTTTAGGTAGTGATTATACAAAAAGAGGGTGTCGCAAATCTTGATATGTGATTCTCGATACCCTCTTTTGTTGTTGATTGTGTTATTGTTTGTTCTTTCTTAGCAGAACTTCTTTGCTTACTTCTGGAGCAAAGCCATAGTGTCCTTTGCGATCATCAGCTCCTCGTCAGTTGGGATTACGCATACCGTAACCTTTGAGTCGGGAGTAGAGATGATGGCCTCTTCGCCGCGAACCTTGTTGGCCTCCTCATCAATCTTGATGCCGAGGAACTCAAGGTCAGAGCAAGCCTCGAGACGTGTGCCAATCTGGTTCTCGCCAACACCGGCTGTCCATACGATGATGTCAACGCCACCCATAGCGGCTGCGTAAGCACCGATGTACTTCTTGATGCGGTAGTTGTACATTTTGAGAGCGAGCTTTGCACGTTCGTTGCCCTCAGCAGCAGCGTTCTCAATCTCGCGCATGTCTGAAGAGATGCCGGTGATGCCGAGCACGCCGCTCTCCTTGTTGAGGAAGTCAGCCATCTCCTGCGGCTTCTTGCCGAGCTTCTCCATGAGGAAGGTTACGGCAGACGGGTCGATGTCGCCAGAACGGCTACCCATCATAACGCCAGCGAGCGGAGTCAGACCCATAGATGTGTCGACGCACTTGCCGAACTTAACGGCAGAAACGCTGGCACCGTTGCCGATGTGGCAGGTGATGATGCGCTGTGTCTTAATGTCGCGACCGAGGTATTCGCAGACGCGCTGCGATACGTAGCGGTGGCTGGTTCCGTGGAAGCCGTAGCGACGTACGTGATACTTCTCGTACAGCTCATAAGGAATGGCGTAGAGGTAAGCGTAGTCTGGCATTGTGCTGTGGAAAGCGTTGTCGAAGACGCAGACTTGCGGCACGTTAGGCATGAGCTTGTCCACGGCACGCAGACCCTTGAGGTGACCTGCGTTGTGAACAGGAGCGAGGTCACAGAGGCTCTCGATGCCGTCCTCTACAGACTTGTCCACGATGACGCTCTTCTCGAAGAGGTCGCCACCCTGCACGATACGGTGTCCTACAGCGTCGATTTCGTCGAGGCTCTTGATGGCACCGATTTCAGGATCAAGGAGGCACTGGAACACGAAGTTGACGCCTTCCTTGTGGTCCGGCATGTCGTGCATAATCTTCTTCTTCTCGCCGTTGGGGAGAGTCACCTTAATGAATGCCTCGTCGAGGCCGATACGCTCAACACCGCCTGCTGCTAGCACGGAGTTGTCGTCCATATTGTAAAGCTTGTACTTGATGGAAGAACTTCCACAGTTAAGCACTAATATCTTCATATTAAATTACGAATTACGAGTTACGAATTAGGAGTTGTTTTTAATTACGAATTACGAGTTACGAATTAGGAGTTGTTTCTGAATTAGGAATTATGAGTTTTAAATTTATCCCAGTTTCGAATTTTAAATTATTATTTATTTTTTTGCTCATCGTTTCTCTGGACGTCTTGAGACAAATTGGCTCGTGCGTTCTTTGTCGCAGACATCAATATTCGTTTTAGTTCGTCACAGTCATTATATATAGAGGAGAACTGTTCTTTATTGATGTATCTGGTCTTGTAAAGTAGTCGAAGCCAATATAAAGTTTCGTTCGATTCCTTTAAAGAAATGTAGAGCTTGGAGATGAAATCGTTTCTACTGACGGCACATTGCGCCTCTGCAATGTTTGCACCGATGCTTGTACCGCTTCTGAACATCTGATTGGCTATGTTGAACTCGTGCTTTTCTTCATTTAGAAAATGGCATAGATTAACGATGCGAATCGAGAAATTCATGCACTTGTCTTCCAATATGTTTCCGAATTCACTCATAGCCAATTATTAATTGTTCAATTCAAAATCGCGAAGCGAATAATTCCTAACTCCTAATTCCTAACTCCTAATTGGATGCAAAGAAGTAATGTCGCGGAATGCGACATTACTTCTTTGCGTCCATTGCTTGGCAAGCTGTAATCGCTACCATGTAGTAGATGTCGTCCACTGAGCAACCGCGTGAGAGGTCGTTCACCGGACGGGCGATACCCTGGAGAATCGGGCCGATGGCGATGGCGTTGCCGAGGCGCTGAACCAGCTTGTATGAGATGTTGCCCACCTCGAGGCAGGGAACAACGAGGACGTTGGCGTGGCCTGCGATGGGGCTGCCAGGAGCCTTCTTCTCGCCTACGGCAGGAACGAGGGCTGCGTCAGCCTGAAGCTCGCCGTCAAGCTTGAGGTCAGGAGCAAGCTCGTGAGCGATGCGTGTGGCCTCCACTACCTTGTCCACAACCTCGTGCTTTGCCGAACCCTTTGTAGAGAAGCTGAGCATAGCAACGCGCGGATCCTGAATGCCGGCTACCGAACGGGCTGTCTGTGCTGTGCAAACCGCAATCTGTGCCAGCTGGTCAGCTGTAGGCATCGGAGTTACTGCAACGTCGCCCATTACGATGATGCCGTCGTCGCCGTACTGATGCTCGTGTGTGAGCATAAGCATGGCTCCACTAACACATGTCACGCCGGGTGCGCACTTGATAATCTGGAGAGCGGGACGAAGAGTGTCGCCCGTTGTGCTGAGAGCGCCAGAGATCTGTCCGTCTGCACCTTCAGTCTTGATGATCATACATCCGAGGTAGAGCGGGTTCTTCACCAGCTCGCGAGCCTGCTCGATAGTCATGCCCTTCTTCTTGCGAAGTTCTGCGAGCAGTTCGGCATACTCCTCTGCCTTGGGGTTGTTCAGCGGGTCGACGATAGTAGCCTTGTCGATGTTGTGGAGGTCCCACTTCTCTGCGAGGTTCTTCAGCTCGTCGGGGTTGCCGATAAGAATAAGGTTGGCGAGGTCGTCGGCCAGTACACGGTCGGCAGCTCTAAGTGTGCGCTCCTCTGTTGCTTCAGGGAGCACGATGCGCTGTTTGTCGCTCTTTGCGCGCGCAACGATGTGTTCAAGTAAATTCATAATTTTCTTTTATAGAATACTTAAAAGTTTATTGTCAAGGTGATGGTGTATAGTACGATTTCGCTTATACTGCGAGATTGTCACATACACTTTGCAAAAGTAGTAAATTATTTTCATACGAGTGGCAATAGGGCTCAATTAATTTGCTCTACAGCCCTTGTTGCTTTCTTGTATGCTTACATGGCTTTTTTTCAGCAAAATTCTTCTATAATCTGCTGAATAGCTTAAAATGAGCGATTTATAAGTGTTCAACCTCAATAGAGGTAATGATTTGGCAATAGTCACAACTTCTGCAATATGCATATGTTTGCTTTGCCTAACAACTCTTTACAGTTGCAAAAATACAAAATAAAAATGAAACCACACTATGTTGGTGCAAAAAAACAATAGTCATAAAACAAAGATTAACTTCGCCTTATGACTATTGTTGTCCACATTAAACTTATTTATCATTTAATTGGTTCCGCATGCACATAGTATTCACTGTTTATAGGGTCTTCCCCGTCAGTTTTAAGTATCAGTACCATGCGAGAATGTTTTGTACGCCAATATGCTTTAATATCAGCATCTTCGGGTAGTGCCTTAAACGTTTTACACAGCGAAGCCTTTTCTGTTTCTTTTATAGTACTATGTGCTTCATAGTACTGGTCCATAATCTTCAACAGACCTTCTCTTTCACGTTCAAGCACGCCTAACATATATTCCTTGTCGTTTTTGTCTTTTGCTCCTTTCAGTACAATACGTAACTCTGCATACGGTTTTGTAATGTCTTCTTTGTAGGCAGTAGGTGGAGTTAGGATAAACTCACGGCTCTTGTCCAGCAAGCAATATTCTGTTAGTTCGGGGTTCTTGGAATTATACCTTACGTTATCCCAATCGTAACCAAAGAATCCATCATTCACCAAATAGAGCCTCTTTCGGGCTTGATAGACAATACGGCCATCTTTATAGCCATTGGCATAGACAATAGTATTGTCATGAGGCGTGAAGAAGTATGTGCTCCACCAATAGGAAGTATTCAAACAGTTTGTCTTACGTTCCATGATTCCAAAGCTATCTGGCATATCACGACAATCACTCGTCCAAGTAATTGAATCGTAGTAGTTGTAATAGGCATTATCTGAAGAGTTGAAACCATATTCATCGGTAAGCTCAAATGTTACAAGGCAGAAGGTCTGAAACACAGGGTCTGTGTTGTCTTTGTCGTCTTCTGCATAGTATGCCTTAATCTTAAACTTGCAGTTGTCGGGAACAGAACGGTCAATATCCGTATCATACGTGTAACTTTTCTTCATCATTTCCAAATCGGTTTCGGTCATGCGTTTATATACAATCATGCCATATATAGACTTGTAACCATTGCTGCCATCACTCGTCGCTCCCAATTTTTGTATGGTGTACATTAAGGTCTTGCCATTCGACTCGTCAAGCTTAAGAATCTGCATGTATCTGCTGTCTGTTGTCTGCTTGTTGCTGCCAAACAGTATGAAGCCTTTGTCCATGTCATAAGTCCATGATACACGACTGAAACAAAAGGCTGGCAAGGCATCACTATAAAAATAACTAAAAGCTTGCTGTGATGTCTCAAACCAAAAGTGTGTAGGGCTGCCACCAAATCTGTCTTTCCAAAATTCCTCCTTGCTCAACTTTCCGTTTTCCTGTACCTCATAAGTGGCAATACTCTCCCAACCATAGCCCTTGACCTTACTCTGTATTTCTTCTGCTGCTATTGGCTTTCTCCCTTTTAGCACACAGCACCCCTCATCATTAACAGTATAGGTTTGGTTGAATAGATTCATATCCAACTTACATTGCTCAACACTCAATTCCTCAGACTTATCGCAACTGCCAAATACAACAGTGCAAGCTACGATGAGTGCTATTAACCAAAACTTCTTAGTCATAATAATCCAAATTTAAAGATTTTACATATAGACAGATTACGGATTTTCAGTGTTTCAAATTCTGCTGTCCAAGATAACTGAGTGCAAAAATACAAAAGTATCAACGTAATAGTGCATTTTTTTATTTTTTATAACACTCAAAGTAACTACTCAGGTAGGTATGCCGTACTCATATTATGACGAAACAATAGCAGCTT
>ERZ894223.106-NODE-106-length-90528-cov-17.216938_pt1 | contig 90528 bp, 86 predicted proteins | sample MGYA00380293_ERZ894223 | MGnify/ENA primary metagenome ERZ894223 (study PRJEB32331, sample SAMN06328445) | human gut metagenome | biome: human gut microbiome; feature: stool | host: Homo sapiens | collected 2014-11-05 ...
CTCGCCCACAGAAAGTGTGAGGTCATGGCGCAGTATCTCGTTCAGACGGCTTATGTAAGATTCAAGGTACAGCTTCCCAAAAGAAAAATACCGCCCTGCAAGACAGGCGAAAAATTTTGTCGGGTGAGACAGCGGCAAAATAGATCGGGTGTGTTGCGGGGCGGTAAAAATCTTCATGGGGAATAAATCCTCGCCGTTCTGTGTTTTTCTACAAAAATGGTGGGATTTGCGATAAAGGGTATCATGGATTACGGCGAGCGTCAAGATGGTTTTACAAATTTTATTGCAGTAAAGCGGTGATAGTAGGACTTATCATCTGAAACCGCGCAGAAATCAGCTGTTCTGCGAATGATACCATTCATTAAAATAGCGGTTGCTTTCCTCTTCATTGTGAACCCATTTTTTTGATGATTTGAAGGCATTGAATGGAGGACTGTACCCTCTCAGCGGCGTGATTTCCTGCACGTCTTTGACATTCCGATGCTGGATAATTTCAAACTCACTGCGCTCTGGAAGATATGCAATCACCTTGTCGGCGTGAATTGTTCCTTGATATACATGGCAGGAGCAGCGGTAAAAAAGTTCACTGCGGTGTGCAAACCATTCAGCAACATCGTAAGAGAGCGACCATGAAATAGAAAGCGGTGCGCGCTCAATGCTGCCGATGCCGCCGCGATATACGGTAAACATCTCAATGTCTCTTACGCTCTCCGGCAGAGCATCGCGCCAGTTGTCAGGACGAATGATTTTGGCTCGGCGGACATACTTCCGAATGATGGGAGAATGATCGCCGTAACTGTAATAATGTTGTAAGGCGTACCGACATTTGATTTCAAGAGGCATCAGATGTTCGCATTTGTACAGAAGGTCTTCCATCATCTTGGCATCGTAGAAGGAATATTTTTCAAAGGTTTGCCAATCTTGGTCATGGGCAGCTTGAACAGCCTCTTGGAATCTGGCGTTGAGAAACAAATTGTCTCGATAGATCACGCTTCGGGTCGCCTCCTTGTCATGGTTTGGTGAAAGGTTTGCAGTTTCTGTCCCATAAAAGAAAAGAACCGCCCTGCAAGTCAAGCGAAAAATTTTGTCGGGTGAAACGGCGGCAAAATGAATCGGGTGTATTGCAGGGCGGTAAAAATCTTCATGGGGAATAAATCCTCGCCGCTCTGTACTTTTCTACAAAATTGGTGGGATTTGCGATAAAGGGTATCATGGATCGCAGGGCGCGTCAAGATGGTTTTGCAAATTTTATTGCAGTAAAGCAGTGATAGTAGGACTTATGAAGCTGATTGAATACTTCTTTTATGGCATTGCGCGGTGTTGCTTTTGGATTCATCCCGGCAGGGCACTGGAAAATGGGGTGCCCTGATGAAAACGGTGGATGGTACACATTCACAAACCCCGAAAGGTGTGTTATTATAGTACCATCAACAAATGGAAGGGAGGGCGGCGGATGTTCAGCATTGCAGGAATTGACCTGTTGGAGCAGGAACTTTTGGATCATGAACGCACCCTCCTTGAGATTTTGCTTCAGGACAAGACCACCAAGAAAAACATCATCTGGGCAACCGATGATTACGCCGAACTGGGCGAACGATACAGCTTCAAAAAAGAAATCCTGCCGGAGCTGGTTACAGGCGAACAGGACAGCCTGATTCAGCCCAGAGTGGAAAAAGCACTGGAGCACCAGACCAACCGCACCCGTGACAAAGCAGAGGTGTTTACCCCCAGTTGGATCTGCAACGCACAGAACAATCTGGTAGATGAGCAGTGGTTTGGCAGAAAGGATGTTTTCAACATCCAGAAGGAGATGTCGTGGAAAGCAACGGCTGACAAAATCGCTTTCCCGGACGACCGTCAGCACACATGGCAGAAATATGTGGATGCACAGCGGCTGGAAATCTCCTGCGGCGAGGCTCCCTATCTGGTAAGCCGCTACGACACCGTAACGGGCGAAACCATTCCCATTTCCCAGCGAATTGGCCTGCTGGACCGCAAGCTGCGTGTTATCGGCGAAAACACGGACACCGAAGAAGAATGGTTCACATGGACAAAGCGGGCGTTCCAGAGTGTGTACGGCTTTGAGTATCAGGGCGACAGCCTGCTGCTGGCACGGGAAAACCTGTTTGTGACCTTCGTGGAGGCTTACCGGGAACGCTTTGGCAAACTTCCCTACCTGCGGCAGATGAAGGTGATCGCCAACATCATTGCGTGGAACCTCTGGCAGATGGACGGCACAAAGTATGTGGTTCCGGGCAGCTGTAAGGAAAACAAAATTGAAATTATCAGCTGGTTCGGCAGTGAGGAACAAATTGACCTCTGCCCCGGATGCAAAAGCGGAAATATCCGGGCGCACAACGGGATTTACAGCATCATAAAAGACTGGCGTTCCAACCAGACAATGACTTTTCTTTCAATGGTGAGAGGAGGAAAAGCAAGTGGCAGCGTATAAGCCAACCATGTCGTATCGGTTGATTTACATCTTTACGATTCACGATGCCCAGCACGAGGGCTACTGGAAGATCGGAAAGACAAATTTTGACAGCGTGAACAGCTACAAACAGCTTCCGCCCAACTGTGCGGAGCTGAATTGTGCTGCTCGTGACCGCATCGACCAGTATACCAAGACGGCGATGGTTGAATACGACCTGCAATATACCGAGCTGGCACGCAGAACCGTCACCTTCCCGGATGGTACGACCGATACGGAATTGTTCGATGATGACGATGTCCATAACGTGCTGTACAATTCTGGCTTTTCGGCCCGGAAGTTCTCCAATTCCAATCAGGACAGCGAATGGTTTGAGGTGCCGCTGTCCGTTGCCATCCATGCAATTCAGGCGGTCAAGGAAGGCCGCACGGCGCTGACCGCTGCCGAAAAGAGTGAGGGGCAGATCAGCTTTCTGCCGCAGACTGTCCCTGCTGCGCCCAAAAAGAGAGCCATTACCCTGCGGGATGAGCAGATGGACTGCGTCAACCGGACGCTGACGATTTTCCGCAAGCAGAACTCGATGCTCTGGAACTGCAAGATGCGTTTCGGCAAAACGGTCACGGCCTATGCGCTCATCAAAAAAGCAGGCTACCAGAAGGTGATTGTGGTCACCCACCGCCCGGTGGTAGAGGATGGCTGGCGCAACGATTTCGATTTGATTTTTGGGGAGGGCGACGACCGCACCTTCCTGAAGAAAGACCGTTTCGATACGGATTCGTCCGTTTACGATGCGGCAATGGATGTACGCAACGATGCAAACCTGACAGCCTACCAGAATTCCGGCAAGGCTTTTGTTTACTTTGCCTCCATGCAGGACCTGCGTGGCTCTCAGCGGGCAGACGGCAAGTTTGACAAGAATAACGCCGTTTTCGATATGGATTGGGATCTCGTGATTTACGATGAAGCCCACGAGGGCACCCAGACCCAGCGGGGGCAGAAGGTGCAGTCTTTGCTGGAAGCGGAAAAGAACGGCAAGGCTCCCAAGGTTCTGCAGCTGTCCGGCACACCGTACAACCTGATGCAGAAGTACGAGAACAACGTCTACACATGGGACTACGTCATGGAGCAAAAGCGCAAGCGGGAGTGGGACACCCTGCACCCCGGCGACCATAACCCCTATGCAGACCTGCCGGAACTTCGCATCCTGACCTTCGACCTTGGGAAAAGTCTGCCCACCTCCTACCGCTACGAGACCTTGGAGATGGCGTTCAACTTCACCGAGTTTTTCCGGGTGTGGACGGGCGACCCTGCACGGGATTTCCGTCCTCTGCCGGCTGGCGCACAGGTGGGTGATTTTGTCCACGAGGCCGACGTGCGCAGCTTTCTGGACCTGATTTCTTCGGAGAACCCGGAGAGCAACTACCCCTACTCCACGCCGGAGTATCGGGAGATGTTCCGGCATACCCTCTGGATGGTTCCGGGCGTGAAAGAAGCCAGTGCCCTGAGCAGGCTGCTGAAAGACCACCCTGTGTTTGGAGCCTATAAAGTTGCTAACGTTGCAGGCGATGGCGATGCCGAAATGCCTTACGACAATGCCCTGACACTGGTAAAGCAGGTCATCAAGGCGAACCGCTATACCATTACCATTTCCTGCGGCAAGCTGACCACCGGCGTGACGGTGCCGGAGTGGACGGCTGTGATGATGCTGACCGGGTCGGCAAGCACGGCTGCGTCCGGCTATATGCAGACCATCTTCCGGGTGCAGTCGGCAGGGGTGCTGGACGGCAAGCAGAAGGAACGCTGCTACGTCTTTGATTTTGCCCCGGACCGTGCCCTGAACGTGATTTCTGAGGTCAACCGCATTACCAAGCGGGGTCGAACCAACGAGGAGCAGAACCGGGCGGCACTGGGCGAGTTTTTGAACTTCTGCCCGGTGATTGCGGTGGACGGCACCCAGATGACTGCATACAGCGTCTCCAGAATGATGCGGCAGATCAAGCGTCTGACGGTGGATAGAGCCATCAAGAGCGGCTTCGACGATGAATCGGTCTACAAGCAGGACACCGGCATCGTCATGGACGAGGACGATGTGCAGCTGTTCCATACCCTGTCGGACAAGCTCAGCGAGCAGAAAGCCGCCAAAAAGGAAACCAAAGTCCACATCAATCATCAGGGGCTGACGGGCGAGGAATACGAAAAGGCAGACAAGATTTCCAATAAGCCCAAGCGGGAGCGCACCAAAGAGGACGATGACCTGCTCAAGAAACTACAAGAGCAGAAGAAAGAACGGGAGAAAGTCATCCGGCTGCTGCGGAATGTGTCCATCCGCCTGCCCCTGCTGATTTACGGTGCCAAGGTGGACCTGACCGAGAGCATCAAGATGGCAGACTTCATCACGCTGGTGGATGAGGAATCCTGGCAGGAGTTTATGCCCAAAACCGTGGACAAGCCCCTGTTCCGCAAGCTGCTGAAATACTACGATGAGGATGTGGTCAGCGGGGCGGGTCTGCGCATCCGCCGCATGGCAAAGGCAGCGGACGAGCTGCCGCCCACCGAGCGTGTGAAGCGCATTGCCGAGATCTTCAGCCACTTCCGCAACCCCGACAAGGAAACCGTTCTGACCCCATGGCGGGTGGTGAACCTTCATCTGAGCAACATGGTGGGCGGTTATTGCTTCCTCAACGAGCAGTTCGATTCGCAGGAGGTTCTGGAGGAGCCCCGTCTGGTGGATCAGGGGCAGGTCACGGAGGACATCTTCCTCAACCCGGAGGCACGGATTCTGGAAATGAACTCCAAATCCGGCTTGTATCCCTTGTATATGGCATACAGCCTGTACGCCATGAAGCTGCCCGGCCCGGAGGACAAGCTGCCGCTGGAGCAGACACAGGCTCTCTGGCAGGAAACCGTGGAGCAGCAGATCTTTGTTCTGTGCAAGACCCGGATGGCAGAAAGCATCACCCGGCGGACGCTGGTGGGCTATCAGGATTGGACGGTCAACGCCACCTACATTCCGCACCTGCTGGAACGGATGGAAAACGACCCGCAGCGTCTGGCAAAGAAACTGGAAAAGCCAGAAACCTGGAGAAAGAACGGAGAACCAATGACTTTTGATGCAATCGTAGGAAACCCGCCTTATCAAATTGCGGACGGTGGCAACAACGCTAGTGCAATGCCAGTGTACCAGAGGTTTGTAGAACTTGCGACAACTATTGAGCCGCATTATGCTTCTATGATTATGCCTTCTCGTTGGTATTCTGGTGGTCGAGGATTGGATGATTTTCGTGCAAATATTATGAATGACACCAGAATGCGTGTGCTTTATGATTATGCGAGTTCGGATTATTGCTTCCCAGGCGTTGATATTTCGGGCGGTATTTGTTACTTTCTGTGGGATAAAGACTATGATGGTCCTTGTACGGTGACAAATGCCGAAAGTCAAATTGCACACAGCGTAAAGCGCTATCTAAACGAGTTCCCAATTTTGGTTCGTTCTAATGCGGCAATTTCAATTATTGATAAGGTTGCAAGAAGAAAAGAGCAAACGCTTGATACATTTGTCAGCAGTCAAAAACCGTTTGGCCTGCGGACATTTGCCCGCCCTGACGAAAATGGTGACCTCACTTTGCGTTGGAATGGTGGAAAAGGACCGATTTCTAGCGATAAAGTTACCGGCGGAACAGAGCTCATTGATAAGTGGAAAGTAATTGTTTCCAGAGTTTTGTATGAGCATGGTGGAAAGGCAGACAAGAATGGTCAGTCTCGAATTTTGTCGATTCTTGAGATGTTGGGTCCCAAAGAGGTATGTAGCGAAACATATATCGTTGTGAACAGTTATGATACAGAAGCGGAAGCCGCTGGCTTGTATTCCTATCTCAAGACAAAGTTTGCACGATTCCTTATTATGCAGGCGACATCTTCTATTATGATAACACGCGGGTGCTTTATGTTTGTTCCTGTACAGAACTTTACGGAAGGATGGACGGACGAAAAGCTGTACAAGAAGTATGAGCTGACGGAAGATGAGATTGCGTTTATTGAGAGTACGATTAGAGTGATGGAATAAGAAAAAAACCAGAAGATTAAGGACGAACGGAATATCGGTTAAAAATATTGATGAAGAGATAAAATTACATTATATCACGATTGGATGTAAAAAATCAATAACCGTTTTCTTATGAAATATGTAGTGGATTTCAAACATCGTGTTGTGGTATGATGAAATCGGAAAGGGGTGAGATTCGTGGAGAAAATTTACGCTTTCACGGACGAATCTGGTTCTTTTGGCTGGGAATTAGATAACGAAAATACATCTACACACTTTATTATTACGGCGATTATTGTGAAGGAATCGGATGTTGATACGGTTAGAACCGCTGTGGCTGGTATTCGAGACCGTTATTTTCCAAAAGGCGAAATAAAGTCATCTAAAATCGGAAAGAAACATAATCGCCGAAAGAAGATACTCGAAGAAACGTTGGAAATCCCGTATCAGATTTTTGCAATCGTTGTAAATAAAGAATCCCTAAAAGATTGGAATGGGTTGCGCTTTAAGAAATCTTTTTACAAATTTATGAATAATATTGTTCATAAAGAACTTCGTGCGGCTTTCAAAAATCTGGTAGTAGTTGCGGATGAAATTGGCGGAAGCGACTATATGCAGAGCTTTTGTAGGTATGTGGAAGATCATGCTGAAATTCCCAATCTATACGGCGATAGCGAGTTCTCATTTGAAAATAGTAAATCAGAAGTAATTGTCCAGTTAGCAGATCTGATTAGTGGAACCCTATCCTTTTTGTATGATGAACATAAAAAAGATGCGAATGTTCCGGACTATCAAGGAATCCTAAAAAACAAGATTATTAGGATAGAACAATATCCTAAAATGTATGATAATTACGATTTGGAAAAGAGCGCTCTTGCGTCAGAATATGATAAGGACATTGCCGAAATATGCCTTCATCAAGCGATTGATTTCATTAACACATATAAAGATGATGATAGCGAAATTCGTCAAGGGCAGTTGATTGTTCTTAAATATCTTCTGTTCCGATTTATGAATAATGATACTAGAGGTTATATCTCCACGAAAGAGTTGAGCGGACAACTTGCATGGAAATACGGAAAAGTTGGTGAGCGAAAATTCAGAAAAGAGATAATGGGAGGATTAAGGGATTCAGGAGTGATCATTTCAGGATCTCATGATAAAAAAGGCTACAAAATTCCCTCTAAAAAAGCAGACATTGATGATTTTTTGAATCACAACATTTCCATTATCTTGCCCATGCTGGGGCGTTTGAAGAAATGCCATGATATAATCAAACTGGGTACTTGTGGAGTGGTAGACTTGTATCATGCGGACGCATATAAAAAACTGAAAGAATTTATAGAAAAAGATATGGCTGAATAAATTTTTGAGGAAAGGAGGCCCCAACCATGACCGAACAAGCACTCCGCAAAATGATTGCTGCCGGGGAAAGCACCCGGCAGGAGTTTAAGTCGTGGGTGAAGTGCAAGGACTACCGGCAACGGAAAGACCTCGCGGTGAAAAGTGCGGTTGCGCTGGCAAATACAAAGGGCGGCGTTCTGCTGTTTGGCGTGGAGGATGACGGCACCATTACGGGCTGCCCCAAGAGCGACCCGCAGGCACTGATGGAAGCCATCTACGATATGACCCGGCCCAGCCTGTTTACCGAAATCGAGCCGGTGGAAACCTCTGACGGTGTGGTGCTGGTGGTGTCGGTGGAGAAATCCAATTCTCATGTTGCCACCACCGGCGGCATCTATTACAGGCGGCTGGGGAATGTGACAAAGCCTGACTACCCGGCAAACGATGTGTACTCCCCTGCCGATAACCCGGATTTTTCGGCAAAGATCGTGGAGGGCGCAACCGAAAGCGACATTGATCTGCTGGAAGTGTACCGCCTGAAAGAAAAGCTGCGGATTCGGGATGCAGGCTCTGCCCTGCCAGATTTGGCAGATACCACCTTTCTGGATAACCTGAACTTGATCCGCATGGACAAGGACGAAGTGCGCGTGACGGTGGCAGGGCTGCTGTTTGTGGGCAAGGCGGCTTCCATTGCCCGGCTGCTGCCGCAGGCAGAGGTGATCTACCTCCATTACAGCGACGAAGCGCAGACGGAATACGATAACCGCATGGATATGCAGGAGCCGGTGATCTCGATTCTGGATAAGCTGACCGAGCGCATCCGCACCTATAACCGCCTGACCAATGTGCAGGTGGGGCTGTTCCGGCTGGAGGTGTACGATTTCTCCGAAGCGGTTTTTCAGGAGGCGTTGCTAAATGCGCTGGCGCACCGCTCCTATGAGGACATGGCACCGGTCTACGTCAAGCACTACCCCACAAAGATCGTGATTGAGAACCCCGGCGGCTTTCCGGGGGACATCAACGAAAGCAACATCATCACCCACCAATCCATTCCCCGGAATAAGCTGATCGCCTTGACCCTTCAGCACCTGAAGTATGTGCAGCGTTCCGGGCAGGGCGTGGACATTATGTTCCAGAGTATGCTCACCGAGGGCAAGCCCTACCCGGAGTATGCCAGCACGCCCAACTCCGTCCGGCTGACCCTTCGCAGCACGATGGAGAATCAGAGCTTCGTGCGGTTCATCGCAGAGACGCAGGATAAGCGTTCCAAGATGTTCACGCTGTCGGAGCTGATGATTTTGCACTATCTGCGGGAGCACCAGAAAATCACCCTGAAGCAGGCAGCAAAGACGATTCAGGAAACCGATGACAACGCCCACAAGGTTCTGAACAGTCTCCGGGACGAGGGGCTTCTGGAACTAAACGGCAAGACCTATATGCTGTCCCTCAAGGTCTACGAAACGGTGAAAACCGATGTGGCCTATGTGCAGGATAAGACGGTCAGCCAGATTCAGGCAAAGGATCGGATTCTTGAATATCTGAAGCACAAGCCGTCGATTACGAATCAGAAAGCACAAGAGCTGTGTGGGTTTAATAAGAATCAAACCTATTATATCCTGCATCAGATGTGCAAGGACGGCATCTTGCAGCCTGATGGCATAGGCCGGGGAACGAAGTACAAGAGCGTGAAGTGAAAATTTACGCTGACTTTTACGCTGAAAGTTTGATTTGCGCTGAATTTACGCTGACTTTCCGGGATTTACGCTGAAAATACGCTGACTTGGTATGGTTTGCGCTGAATTTGCGCTGAGAAACGCGCGCCGCGCGATTAGCGATTTTGCCGCGCGTTTTCTGCGGCTCAGTCATCCAGCCTGCCGTGGTCACATCCCAGCGACAGGTAGTGCTCCATCTCCCCTCTCAGCACCATCTGGGCATACTCCAAGGGCTTATTATACAGCAGCCAGTCCAGCTCTGCCCGCTGTGCCGGGGAGTTGCCGTATTCGTCCTCCACAGCGATGCAGTCAATGGCAAGGGTGGTGCCATCCTCGAACCGGGCTTCCACCCGGTTGGTGTCCATGTTGTAGCGGCAGGAAAGCAATTTTGTCATAATAGTATCCTCCAAAACTTGATTTTTGGTGTGCGGTCACTCAAACCAATGCCGTCAAGTCGTTGTCGGATGAATCTGGATTTCATTTGTCTGAGAGTAAGTGCACGGTTTCTGCACGGTTTTTGCACGGTTTCAAAACGTGCAAAGGGTGCAAATCGTTGCAAAATCGGACAAAGGATGCAGAAACTCGAAGTTCAAAACCTGCGATGTATCGCAAAGAAATAACGTTGATACGTAACTTCCAAAAATTGAGAGAATCGCCCGGTGTGCGCTACGAATCAGTAGGCCGGGGGTTCGAGTCCCTTCCATCGCACCAAGCAAAATCCAACGATTGACCGTTGAAAATACGGTGTAAATCGTGGGATTTCTTGCTTTACATAGGATTCGAAAAGGCTGGAAAGTGCCTCATTTGTGCCTTACTGCCCCAAAAACTGCCTCTTGTGTGCCTTACCGTGTGCCTTATGCTGGATGCCCGGCGGGGTGGTCTGAGGGCAAAGAAAAAAGCCTGTCCGGCGTGTGCCGGGCGGGCTTTCGTGCTGTCTGTAGGTGCTGCGGCTCTATCGTGGGTCATGCACTCTGGGCGGTGGGTTTCTCTTTTTCAGTCTTGGCAAGGTAGTTGTAGGCCATGCGGCAGACACCCTCCTCGGTGTAGTAGTCCCCCAAGAGGTCCGCAACCTCTGCCCATGTCAGGCAGCGGACAAAGCGCAGACGTAAGATCAGATACAGGCGTGCGTCCTGAATCGTGAAGCAAAAGGCAACGGCCTTATCTCGCTCCTGTTCGGCCTGTTCCTTAAGGTAGGTGATTCGTGCATCTATACAGCTTATCAGGAAGTGGGTTACTGTCTTAGCTGGCGTTCTGCTCTTGCGTTCCCGGTACATCCTTCGCCCCTTGCCTTCCGGTTGTGCTTCCCTTGCTGTGTCTTTACTGTGTTACGAATTGCGTAATTTGTTAATACGTTTTGCGTAATTTGTTGTGAAAAAAATTTCGATAATCGTATTGACTGTGAACGAATGTCGTAGTAATATGAAAGCAAGGAACGAGGTGAAAGAAATGGCTATTCGCTATCATCTTAAAGCAATGTTGGCCGACAAGGGTATGACTCAAAAAGAACTCGCTGAGGTTACAAAAATTCGAGCACCTACGATTTCGGCAATCTGTGTAGGAAGCGTTAAGCAATTTCCCATTGGAGTGCTGGACAAAATATGCACTGTGCTCGACTGCCAGCCGGGTGATCTGCTGGAGTATGTGCCCGCAGAGGACGCCGCCGGGGAGTAAATGGAAGGAAGTGTAAAATGATGGACTCAAATCAGGTTGTTCAGCTGAAGAATGTGTTTGACCAAATTGTACATATCACAGAGGATGGTATAGAGTTTTGATATGCGCGCGAACTTCAGTCTGCACTGGGATATACCCGATGGGAAAACTTTGTGAATGCAATCGAAAAAGCAAAGGTGTCTTGTGCTTCTAGTGGTCGGGACATAGATGGATGTTTTCGTGACGTCACGAAAACATCCCCCATGCCCAATGGTGGCACAAAGGATATTGCTGATGTGATGTTGATTCGCTATGCGTGCTATTTGATTGCCCAGAACGGTGATCCGCGAAAGCCTGAGATTGCTTTTGCACAGGCATACTTTGCCTTACAGACACGTAAGCAGGAACTACTTGAACAGCGCATTTCTGATTTGAATAGGGTGCAGCAGCGTCAGCAGCTGCGTACGTCTGAAAAACGGCTTTCTCAAAACATCTATGAACGTGGTGTAGATGACCGTGGTTTTGCACGGATTCGCTCAAAGGGCGACAGTGCACTGTTTGGCGGGCGGACAACAGAAGAAATGAAGATGCAGTATGGAGTGAAGAGTGGACCGCTTGCGGATGTTCTCCCGCCTGTTACTCTGGCTGCAAAGAACCTTGCAACAGAGATGACAAACCTCAATGTTGAACAAAAAGATCTTCAGGGAGAAAGCTCTATCACACATGAACATGTCCAAAACAATTCAAGTGTTCGATCGATGCTTTTAGGTCGTGGTATTCGGCCTGAGGATCTTCCGCCAGAAGAGGACATTAAAAAGCTGGAACGCAGATTGAAGTCTGAAGAAAAGAAACTTGCCAAAGGGAAAGACGTTCTAAAATGACTTGCCCACTTTGCAAGGGCGAAATGAAGCCTAGCACGACCATTCACACGGTTCAGCTGAAGAACTGTGTCGTGGTCATCAAGAACGTGCCTTGTCTGAAGTGCGAACAGTGCGGTGAGGTCGTTCTGTCAGCTGACACGGTGGAGAAGATAGAGCACATCTTGCAGACGGTCGAAAAGGCCGTGGCAGAGATCACCGTTGTGAACTTCCCTGACTGCGCGGCATAAGCCCGCCGGGGCTGCCTGAGCCAGAATCAGAACGGACCGTAATTGATGAGCTGTGCCACAAACAGAGCCACACAGCCCGTGACAAACCAGATGCAGAACAGGGGAATCTGCGCCTTCAGCCAAGTAGTGTACTTTACGCCGGTCATCTGGATCGAGGCAACATAGAAGCCTGCAGTCGGGAAAATGGAGTTTGAGAAGCCGTCACCGAACTGATAGGCCAAAATCATGGTTTGCTGATTGATGCCCACAATCTGTGCAACAGGGGAAAGGATCGGAATGATAATGGTCGCCTTGCCAGAACCAGAGGGAATACAGAAGTTCAACAGAGTCACCAGCAGGAACACACCGATTGCCAGCAGAGCGTTCGGAAAATTGCCGAAAATCTGGACTGCTCCATGAACGATGCTGTCCAAGATCTGACCTTCTGTCATCACGACCGCGATAGCACGGGCAATGCCGATCATAATAGCCGCAGAAATAACGTCTGCCGCACCGGAACAGAATTCATTGCAGGCGGTGTTAACGCTCAGACCGGAGATTAGCGCAGAGCCAATGCCTAGCAGAATCATGATGCCGCTCATCTGAGGAAGATCCCAGCCAAATTTCAGGATGCCGAATACCATCGTCACAAAGCTTCCAATAGCGAACGCTGCGGCAATTTTCTGCCGGGTGTTCAGAACAATGTCCTCTTCCTCCACGATGTTAGCACGGTGTTCCTGCTCCAACTCATAGGTGGGGCTTTTTTCTGGATTAGCCTGAATCTTTTTCGCACGGATGCAGATGTAAAACATGGAAATAACGTAGAGCACCCTCCAAGACTTGATTTTTGGTGTGCGGTCGCTCGAACCAATGCCGTCAAGTCGTTATCGGATGAAGTGGCTTTTAGTTTGTCCGGGAGTAAGTGCACGGTTTCTGCACGGTTTTTGCACGGTTTCAAAACGTGCAAAGGGTGCAAATCGTTGCAAAATCGGACAAAGGATGCAGAAACTCCAAACTTAAAACTTGCGATGTATCGCCGAGAAATAACGATAAAACGTAACTTCCAAAAATTGAGGAAATCGCCCGGCGTGCGCTACGAATCAGTAGGCCGGGGGTTCGAGTCCCTTCCATCGCACCAAGTAAAATCAAACGATTGACCGTTAAAAATACGGTGCAAATCGTGGAATTTCTTGCTTTATATAGCTGTCAAAATGGCTGGAAAGTGCGACAAAAATACGACAAATTCAAGAAAAACCTGTTTGTGCGACAGTGTGCGCCCCTGTTCTGTATGCTTTGTCCTATATCATACGGCTGTATAATGAGCAATCCTCACCCCTGCTATGGGCTGGGTGTGTAGTGTTTCACGACCCACCTACCTACAATCTGAACTGTTGATATATCAGAGCAGCTTTCTCCACCTGTGGGGAAAAGGGCATGAACCAGATTCACACCCCGACACAAGCGGCGATGGGGTCAATCTGACGGACTGCCATGGATCGGCGTAAAATTGCGCTGGTGTTGGATGCGCTCAAAATTGAGCGTAACCCAATTACGACCCTTTGCCCGGTCTGCCTGATAGCACTATCACAGAATTGTGATGCCCGGCGGCTTCTTGGCAGAAGGTGCACCCACCTGTGAAGATGTCCCCACTTTTGGGGATACGGTCATCACCTCAAGGCCGGAGCCCATCCGGCATTTCGTTACGGAAACACTGGGACGCACAGCGACCCAGCAGGACGCCACCGGCGTGTACACCGGCGAGCCCCGCACCATGATCATGGTGGCGCTGACCCGGCGGCAGGTAGGGCTGCTGCGGGATTTCTTGCGCCGGGAGGACCCGGAGGCCTTTCTGACCATTGTCAACTCCAGCGAGATCATCGGCAAGGGATTCCAGTCCATCTGAAAACGCAAAATGCCCGCCCACCGTGGGTCTCCACAGGTGGGCGGGCATCATTATATATGGTATCAGAGCATGGGCGCACGGTTTCTGCACGGTCGGTGCACGGTTCATATGATTTGTGTCAGAACATGCTGCGGCTGCTTCAAAACAGCGGAGCGGAAGAAGCAAATTCTAAACAAATATTGGGGTCGGGAAAAATCCCGACCCCAAAACTATTATAAACCTATTATTCTGTCTGTTTGACAGAATACACCTTGGATGCAGTGCGCCGTCCGGCTGTCTTTCATCAAAGCGATCCGTCAGCGTTTGACGGCGATGGCTTCGATCTCTACCCTTGCATTCTTTGGAAGTGCTGCTACCTGAAAGGCTGCGCGGGCCGGATAAGGCTCTGCAAAAAATTCGCCGTACACTTCGTTCATGGCACCGAACTCGTTGATGTCTGCCAGCAGCACGGTAGTCTTTACCACGTCTGTCATTGTCATACCGTTGGCCTCGATGATTGCCTTCAGGTTCAGGAGCGACTGCCTAGTCTGCGCTGCAATGTCCTCACCGGGGAAGGCACCGGTAGCGGGATCAATGGGCAGCTGACCGGAAATGAATGCATGTTCCCTGGCAGAGATCCCTTGAGAGTAGGGACCGATGGCCGAAGGAGCAGCGGCTGTATAAATTGCTTTGTTGGACATGACACTTCTTTCCTTTCTATTGTTGCTTGCGGACTGCACGTTCACTTTTCAGGCTCAGCACAAACAGCAGTGCAAGCACTGCCATCAGGCCCAACCCAAAAGGACGGCAGATTAGTCCGAAAATGTTGTCGGAGTACTGCATCAGCGCCCGTCGCAGGGAGGTGTCTGCAGTGGGTCCAACCAAAAGGCCCAGCACAAACGGTGCGATCGGGTAGCGATACAGTTTCATCAGATATCCCAGCAGACCAAAAAGCGATAGCTGGATCAGGGCAAACGGTGTTCCTATGGCACTGTAAGCGCCTATTGCGCACAGCACCGCCACCAGCGGCATCAGAAGACTTTGGGGAATGGTCAGGATGCGGATCGTCAGCTTGGAACACAGGAAGGAGACGACGCCCATTGCCGCTGCGGCCATCAGCAATAACAGGCACAGCCCACAGAGGATGCCCGGTGACTCGATCAGAAGCGTGGGGCCGGGACGCAGATTCATGATGAACATAGCAGACAGAAAGATCGCCGCTGTGGAACTGCCGGGGATCCCGAGCGACAGAGCCGGGATCAGCGCACCGGCCGAGCAGGCATTGTTGGCGACTTCCGCCGCAATGATCCCTTCCTCGGAGCCGTGGCCGAACTTCTCTTTTTGCTTGGAGGAGCGCTTGGCAAGATCGTAGGAAAACCAGCAGGCGGCAGACTCGCCGATGCCTGGGATGAAGCCAATCCACAATCCCGCCAGAGCGGAACGGAGCATGTTGCCGAGATTGGCTTTCAAGACCGTCCAGTTGATGAGTGGAAAGCCGGTCTTTTCCACGGTCCGCTCCAGTTCGGGAGCGCGAAGCGTGTAGAGAACCTCTCCAAGGCCAAACAGCCCTAGCATGGCGATAACGCTGTTGAAGCCCGATAACAATTCTCTGCGCCCAAAGGTGAAGCGCAGCACGGACTGTACCCCATCCGCTCCGGTCAGAGACAGCAGGCACCCCGCCAAGGCGGCAATCCACCCCCGCCGCCGGCTGCCGCCAGAAATAGAGCCGCAGATGAGCAGACCGAAAACGCAGAACAGAAAGGTCTCCCAATCGCCAAACTTCAGGGCGATGCCAGTCACGAAGGGCTGGATCAGGAAGATAAGGATCGTGCCCACAAGCGTTCCCACAACAGACGCTGCAATGGAATAACCTACGGCCTCCCGGCCTCGGCCCTGCTTTGTCAGGGCGTTGCCATCCAGACAGGTCGCCGCTGCTGCGGGTGTGCCGGGGATGTTGATCAGACTGGCGGTAATGCCGCCAGAACCGCACGAGGCCACAAAAATGCCCACGAGCAGTGCCATACCGTGGGTGTACTCCAAGTGGAATACCAGCCCAAGGCAAAGTGCCATGCCCATCGTCGGCCCAAGTCCTGGCACGACGCCGACAACAAAGCCCAGAAACACGCCGCCGATCAGGAACAGCCAGACGCCCGGATCGCACAGAAACGCAGCTGCCGCCTCGGGCAGATAGAGCCATTCAGAAAACATGTGCATTCTCCCATTTTACAAAAGCTGCAATCCCAGCACGCCGGGGATCAACAAGAGAGCCGCCAGACAGTACACTCCACTGAGCAATAGCAGCTCCAGTGGACGCCTGCCTCGGTTCAATAGAAACAGGATGGCCGTTAAATACGCCGCGGTCGGCAGGGTAAAACCTACTTTGGAAATCAACAGCAAATAGGCAAGTGTCAGCAGGACCACGGAAACGGATCTTTTTGTTATGCTATGGTCGCCTGCCGAAACCTCCTGCCCCTTCCAAAGCGCTGCTGTCAGACGCACGCCTTGCAGGGTGAGCATGGCAGACAGCAACAGCGGCAGGAATTTAGCTTCCGTCAGCAAGCCCCAAAAACCGTCGGTTTTTACGGGATTTCTGCGGATGCCGAGAGAGAGAAGGACGTATCCCAGCCCCGCTACCGTCACGATCAAGCCTTCTGCACACTGGCGCAGTTTTTTCTTATCCATAATGCGCTCTCCTATTCCGGCCATGCCTGCGCCGCAGCCGTGCGGTCATTGGCTGGGAACGAGAAATCCTCGATCCTTGGGATCTGGTAATCAGCCGGGTTGATTGTAGAGATCCCGGCGTCATACAGACCCCATGCATAGATGGATTCCAGCTTTGCACATATTTCGTCGCTCTCTGTGCCGATCATTGCCGCAGGCTCCAGCCCTTTGGTCTGGCAAAACTGCGCCCACTCTTTGCTGTCCACAGTACTCTGGAATGCGTCGCGGATCTTTGCCACGGCGTCTGCCGGTGTATCTCGGGAAACCCGGAAGCCCCAATACAGCAATCCCTGAAGATCGCTCAACTCGGGGTAGTCGTCCAGAAGGCTGGGTACGGTATAATTCCCCTTTGCACAGTCGATCTCCCGGGGGCTGCTGTCGCAGATGCCCAGAATGCGGATATCGCCGCTCTGTGCCAGATCCAGAATATCGGACAAACCGCACCAAGACCAGGTCACTTCCCCGGCCACCACTTTGATGGCGGCGGAACGGCCGCCGTCGTAGGGGACGGAATTGCCCTTCAGGCCCAGCTTTTCCAGCATCAGCGAGCCGGTCAGTTGGTTAATGCTTCCCAGACCGGCGTTGCCCCACTTCATGGAGGGGTCCCCCCGCATGGCGTCAAACAGCTGCTGTGCGGTCTGGTAGGGAGAATTGCCGGAAACAAACAGCACATAAGGGGAAGAGGCTGCATAGAAGCCGTAGAAATCCTCCCAGCCCAGATCAGCATACCCAAGGGTGCGCCAGCCAGATACCGTGTGCGCCACATCTCCCAGCCAGGTATAGCCGTCATGAGCGGCAGCGTACACCTGTTGGCCGGCAATAGAACCGGAACCGCCGGTAACGTTTACCAGATTGAAGGTGGTAGACAGCTGCTGGGACATGAGCGCTGACAGCTGCCGGGCAACGGTATCCGCCGTGCCGCCCGCGGTGTAACAGACGTCGATCTCGATCTTTTGAGACGGCCACTGTCCGGTCGTTTCCTTCCTGCTGCATCCGGTCAATAATGCAACGAAAACAAGCAACGCTGCAAGGATTCGTTTTTTCATGGGTCGTCTCCTTTCGATTTTCGATGCAAGAGAAAACGTTTTTATCATACCAGATTGACGCAAAAAGTACAAGTGACACAGACCGAACCCTCTAAAGCGAACCCGGCCTGTGCATTTCAGGATATTACAGCGCGTTTACAGCCTTTTCCAGCTGCTCCAGCGCCTGTTCCACGGTGGACCGCGGACAAGCAATGTTCATGCGCATGAAGCCGGTGCCGCCTGTACCGAAGGTGGCGCCGTCGTTCAGGCCCAGCTTTGCTTTGTTGAACATGAATGCCTTCAGTTCGTCCTGGGTCATATTCAGATCCCGGCAGTCCAGCCACATCAGATAGGTCGCTTCCGGTTCTGCTAGCTTGATGCGGGGAATGCGCTCCTTCATATAAGCCATCATCATATCCCGACTCTGCTGCAGATACTGCATCATCTCATCCGCGTAATAGTCGCACTTGGTGTAGGCTGTGACAAAGGTAAGCATGCCAAAGATCGTGCGGCCATAGTTTTTGTTGTTTACAATCGTGATTTCGATGTTGTCCCGGATTCGTTTGTTGGGGATGATGGCCGCTCCGGTACGGAACCCGGCAATGTTAAAGGTTTTACTGGGGTTAATCAGGACGATGCAGTTGTTTGCAAACTCCTCGCTGATGGAACCAAAGGGAATGTGCTTGTAACCTTGATAGGTCAGATCGCAGTGGATCTCGTCAGAGATTACCAGTACGTTGTACTTCAGGCACAGCTCACCGATCCGCTTCAGCTCTTCAAGGGTGAAGCAGCGCATAGCGGGGTTGTGGGGGTTGGACATAAAGAACAGCTTGGTGCGGGGATCCTTCAGCTTCTTCTCCAGATCGTCAAAATCGATCTGATATTTGCCGTTTTCGTCCTGCACAAGGCGGTTTTCCAGCAGCTGGCGGCCGTTGTTGCGTACGATAGCGGAGAAGGGCGGGTAAACCGGGGGCTGAATGACCACCTTGTCGCCGGGATAAGAATAGGCTCGGATGGCGTACATCAAGAACGGCAGAACGCCGTTGGCGTACTTGACCCAGTGAGGGTTCACGTTCCAGCCAAAGCGGACGCGCTCCCAGCGCGCTGCCGCCTCTTCAAACTCAAAGGACTCGATGGGGTAGCCGAAGCAGGGGTGCTTTGCCCGCTGCTGGATGGCCTCGGAAATTTCTGCCGGTACGGCAAAGTCCGTATCCGCGATCCACATCGGGAGCACGTCCTCTGGATAGCAGGCAGCCTCGTACTTCTTGCACTCGGAGGCTCGCCGGTTGATGATCTCGTCAAAATTGTGTCTCATAGCATTTCACCTCAAAAAACAGTGTAAAAATCAAAGTCCGAATACAACAAAGGTTGTGATAAAGCAGACCAGCACGCCGAACAGCATGGGGACGGCGTTGCGCTTGCACAGGGCCATCGGCTCTGTCTCCACCATGCCGGACACGGCAATCATCGCGCCGCAGAAGGGAGAGAAGCAGCGGGACAGGCCGCCGGTCAGATGCATGGGCACCAGCAGCAGACCGTTGTGTACGCCAAGCGTTGCGGCCATATCCGCACCCATCGAACCGAAAGCGTACCAGGGAGCGTTGGAAGAGCCGGTGAGCAGCGCGGTGCCGATCTGGATGGCGGCCATCGCAATGGCCACGATGATCACGGCGCCGCTGATGTGGGACAGCATGCCGCACAGAACGTCGATGCCCTTCAGTTTCTTGATGGCTTCGGCAAAAACAGAGGCGACAGAAATCAGAACGATGATGTTGTTGAAGTAGTTGCCCATCCAGACCCACAGCTTTTTCAGGTTATCCTGCAGGCGGTTCATGTCCTTTTTTACGATTAGGTCCACGATGAAGAACAGGAAGAAGCAGATGATGTGGGCGGTGATAACGTCCATCTTTATGCCGTCCACAAAGCTGAACACGACTACCAGCGTCAGGGGAATCAGGGGGAAGACGCCGTAGAAGGCGGGCACGCCGAGGTCAGAAATCTTCATGTCCTCCTTGGCTTCTTCGGGGATCACCAGACCGCCGAACTCCTTCTTATCCATATACTGGAACCAGATGCCCATGAAAATGCCGACGCAGACGATGATCACCGGTCCAATGATCAGCTCGTAGTTGGTAAACCAATCCATAGGGGTGCAGTTTAGGATCTCGGTGGCGGCAAAGATGCCGGTGGAGTCGTTGGGGCCAAGGTCCATGCCGCCGATGGCCACGCAGGCAGCCGCCGCGCTGAGTTTGCTGACGCCCATCCGGGTCAGGATGGGGAACATGGTAGCCATAAACAGCAGGCCAAGGGCGATCTGGCTGGTGATAAAAATCTTTAGCACAGCGCCGATCATGTAAACCAGAGCCAGCACGATGTAGGGGTTCTTAATGGGTTTCAGCAGTTTGCTGGCGCCAAGGGCCAGCACATCAGCCGCTTTGGTGTGGTTCATCAGCATGACGTAGCCGCCGATCATCATCAGGCGGATACCGGTGCCGGAAATGGTGCTGACAAATTTGGCGCGGATCACATCAAAAATGTCCAGCCATACATTGCCGGTGGTGGAGTCACCCAGCACAGATTGGCCGGTGACGATGGTAGCGGCAGCCAGACCGATGACGCCCAAAAACAGGAAGGTCAACCGAGTATCGACCTTTTTCAGGATCATGGTTACGGCAGCGACAACCAGGAGCGCTGTGAGAATTACGTACAGAAAGTCCATAGTCTCTCCTCCAAAATATAATTCATCATATGACGCTCGTCATATGTCTTATGTGTAAAGCTTAACAGATTGTTTACGATTTTACAAGATGGAACCTTTCATAAACTTAAGCGGCCTTTTTTGTCGAAAAGTCACAATCAATATCATACGTATGATGTTCTATGTTCGGCGTTGACATTTGCCTGCGAACCATTTATACTATATTCAAAGACTTTTTATAGGGATCTCACATAAATTCCCGCACCAAATTCAATCCTAGAAAGGATTAGAGAACGGAGCCATTACCCATGTCTTCTAATAAAACGCTCTCTGCCATCGTGGCAAACAAAATTGAAAATCAGATTATCTGCGGCAACTGGCAGGTCGGCAGTCAGATCCCCCCAGAGCAGGAGCTGATGCAGACCTTTGACGTCAGCCGCATCACCATCCGGGAAGCAATCAAAACGCTGGTGTCTCGGGACGTTCTGGAGATCCACCGTGGCTGCGGCACTTTTGTCAGCGCCGTGCCGGGCTTGTCTGACGATCCTTTGGGGCTACGCTTTATCGCCAGTGATGATTTGAACACCTATCTGTTTGAGGCTCGACAGATCCTGGAGCCTTCTGTTTGTCGTCTTGCCGCCCAGCGTGGCGATGCGGAAGAGCTGGTGCTCCTGAAGCAGTTAGCCGAGGATATCGACGAGCTGGATGCGCAGTTGCGGGGAAAGAAAACCACCCCGGAGGTGATCCAGGCCATCACCGCCAAGGACATTGCCTTCCACACCTTCCTGTGCCGCATGAGCAAAAACCCCGTCTTTGAGCGGATGCTTCCGGTGATTATCAAATCGGTGCGGGCTTCTTACAGCCTGCTGGTTCCCCGTCTGTCTAACGGTCCCCGGGTGTCCATTCACGGAGAGATCTACAAAGCGGTGGCAGCCCACGACGGGGACGAAGCCTACCGACTGATGGTCGCTCACTTGGGCAACAGTCGTCAGGGCTTTGACCAGAAGGTGAAAAAAGAGCGCAATGCCAAAGGTGGAAAAACGGAACTGCCTCAAAAGCAATAAATAATAGAAATAGAAGGCATTTCGTGCAGTATGAAAAATCACAACGAGCAAAGCGGGCAGAACGGGCCAGACTGCGCTGCAGCGACTCATAACACGCAGGCCAAAGATTCAGAGATAAAAAGCAGGGCGTACCCCTTCGTTGAGGGATATGCCCTGTTTTTTGCTACAACCTTAAAAATGCAACATACAGAACATCAATATCGCAGCAATTTGGTTGACCACCTAAATTACGGGTGGTCAATTATGCTATACTGGCATAGAAATCAATCAAAATATATCGTTGTTTAGTCAAATAATATAGTTTTGACGAAAGAAGTCTGACCGCTTTGCTTGAAGATCAAAAAGAAAGAGGGGACTGTTTGCAGGTCAGCGACAAAAGAAACCACCAAAATCACATGGCTGATCCTTGCGTTTATGACATTCTCAACCGTATGGGGATTCGGCAGTGTCACAAATGACTTTGTGTACTTCAATGGTCCGCAGATCATCTTCAGCTGGATCCAGATGTTTGCGCGTTACTTTGTTCCTTATGCCCTGATGGTCGGCGAGCTGGATTTTACGGTCAAGAGCGAGGGCAGCGTTAGCTCATGGCTGCACTAGACCACCAATGTAAAGCTGGCCTATTACGCAGGCTGGACCTACTGGGCCTGCCACATCACCTATATTGCCAGCAAAGGCAGCGGCTTTTTGAAAGCCTTGAGCTGGGCGATCTTCCGCAATGCGGAAAGTTACGATTCTGTCCCCACCGTGTACATCCAACTGGCGACCTTTTGCATCTTGCTGCTGGGCTGCTACATTGCTAGCCTTAGTCTGAATCCGCTGAAAAAGCTGCTGATCGCTGCCAGTACCTGCACCTTTGTCGTGTCACTGCTGTACATTGTTATGATGTTTGCAGTGCCTGTCATTAACCCCAAGGCAGAGTAATGATCCACCTCTCCACCCAGCACAAGCTGAGCGTACTCCAACGACTTATTGTAGAGCAGCCAGTCCAGCTCTGCCCGCTGTGCCGGGGTGTTGCCGTACTCATCCTCGACGGCGATGCAGTCGATGGCAAGAGTGGTGCCATCTTCGAACCGGGTTTCCACCCGGTTGGTGTCCATATTGTAGCGGCAGGAAAGCAGTTTGTTCATGGTGAACCTCATTTCTATATCAGATGGTGTCTGTTCGGATGTCCTAACCCCTGCCATAGAACCGGTGTGTCATGTAAGATTGTTGTTTGGATAAAACTGTAAGATTTTGCACAATAAATACCGTTGAAATCCAGCTTTTGGGGCTGTGCGAAACAACCTGCTTTGTCGGGCTGATTTTAGCTCTGCACACTTTTGCACATTTTCTGCACATCGCAAGGATGGATAACAGGTGCAAAGGCGTGCAAGCAATGCAAAGGATGCAACAGAATAACAACGGCAAAATAACGGCAATTCGATTAAAATAACGATTTCACGTCGAATGATGAAATGGACAAAGTGTGCTATTCGGTTTCTACGAATCAGTAGGCCGGGGGTTCGAGTCCCTTCCATCGCACCAAGAAAAACCAGTACACATTGTGTGCTGGTTTTTCTTTTTTTGTTTGCGCGACGGAAGGGGCTCGAACAGGGCGGCGGCGCATAGCGCCGCAAGCAATCAGCCCAGTGGGCTGTTGCTTAGCCCGCGGGTTCCAACGCGTAGGAATGTCTACGGTGGAAGCTGTAAATCGAAAGATTTCATGGCTTTTTTGTTTTGTAAGCCATGGCTGCACGGTTTTTGCACGGTTTCTGCACGGTCGGTGTTTTCCATGTCCGATGATGTAGGGCGCTGTATTGCATTGCAATCAGTGCCCTTTTTTGCATCAGGTGAGCAGGGCCAGTCGGAGCTTTGCCTTCATCTCCGGGTCGGCATCCTTGAGCAATTCCAAAAGAGCCGTCATGGTGATGGTGGGTTCGCCTGCGGCGGGTACAGCCTGCGGGCTGGGGCTTTCGGGCTTGGCATAGAAGCCGCTTTCAAACTTTTTGCCCAGCTCCACACGGGAGGACTGCTGGATATGGGCATAGGTGTTTACCAACATATCTGCCGTAGCGTGTCCTGTGGTCCCCTGCACCGCCTTGATGTCGCCGCCGGAGATCATCAACTGGTAGGTGGCACTGGAATGCCGCAGCTCGTGAAAGACGATACGGGGGAACTCTGGGTGTGCGTCCTGCCATTTCAGGAACTTCTTGCGGATGAGCACCGGCTCCACCGCCAGACCGTTGGGGAGCCGCAGCAGCATCCCGCTGTTGCGGTACCGCTCCAGGTCGAGGGCTTCTTCCCTTTTCAGTCGTTCCAGCCACTGCTTCAGTTCCTCCCGCAGGGCGGCGGTCATAAAGATGCTGCGGCAGGAAGGAGAACGTACACCATTGGTTCCTCTGCAAGCCTGCGCTGGGTGGGCAGAAACCATTAGCTGCCATCCCCATCCGCGCATCCTTCTGCCGCAGAATAGGTGCTTGCCGGAGCTGCTCGCAGTCCCTTTTCCGCATCAGCCGGAACCAAGGTGTAACACACTAGACTTTGCAAACAAAGTCGTATGCCACGAAACCCCGGCACGGTTTCTTTGGATTCTTCCGGCTATTGCGTTGCTTCCCGGTTTCAGACAATAGAAGATGCGGGCGTCAACTCGTACACATGATCGAACTGGGCTTTACGTTCGTCGCTCAGGTGATGGCTAATCAGGATCAGGGTCAGGTCAGGGTTGGACAGCAGGCTCTTCTCCACGATGTCGGCGTTCTTCTGGTCCAGGGCGCTGGTGCCCTCATCCACCAGCAGGATGCTGCGGTTATGGATCAGAGCACGGGCGATGGCCACGCGCTGCTTCTGGCCGCCCGAGAGGGCGTTGCCTTCCTCGCCCACCGGCGTATCCAGACCCTTGGGCATATTGGCAAGGTCGCCTGCCAGGGCGCTGTCACGCAGTGCCTTTTCCATCTGCTCGTCGGTAAAGTGCTCACCCAGGGTAATGTTCTCACGGATGGTGGTATTGAACAGGAACACATTCTGTTCGATGTAGCTCATTTTCTGCTGGAGCTGCTCGGGCGTGTAATCCCGCACGTCTCTCTCGTCATAAAGGACCTTGCCCTGGTAGCCGGGCAGCCAGCCCAGAAGAATCTTCAGCAGGGTGCTCTTGCCGCAGCCGGAGGGACCGGTGAGGGCGTATTTGCCGCCTTTCTTGAATTCCGCGTTCATGTGGACCAGGATCGGCTTCTTTTCATCGTAGCCGAAAGAGACATCCTTGACCGTAATGCCTTCCTGCAGGGTAGGCAGACCGAAATCAGGAAGCTGCGCCTCGCCGGCATGGATGGTAATCTTATCGAAATAGGGCTTGCTGGCCGAGAAGGACACTGCAAGTTTGGACACCTGGTTCAGTCCATTATACACGCCGGCGCAGATGGTACCGGTGCCCATAAAGGTGGCCAGAGGAATCATATCATTGAGGATCAGGACACCCAGCAGGATGACAACGGCCACTTGGCAGACGGCGCTGACATAGGCCAGACCACAGCCGATGCCGTCCTTGTTGATGGTCAGTTTGTACTTGGCCTGCTCCATGCTGTCGCTGGCTGCATCGACTCCGCTGGTAAACCGTTCATCCTTGCCAAAGAAGCGAAGCACATCGTAACCTGCCAGCAGATCCTTGATTTTACTGACGCTGTCAGCCTGGCTGGCGGCACAGGCTGTGCCAACGGTTCCCAACCGTTTGCTGAACAGACGAGGAACGAAGATCATAACCAATGCGATGACCAGAGAAATCACCAGAAGCAGCCAATGAATGGATGCCAGTGCAACGATGCCGAACACCACCTGTGCCGCAGAACCCATGATGGTGAAAAACGGAGTCCAGGCCATCTGCTCAATCTGGTTCACGTCGTTGGTAAACTGGGAGAGGTACTCGCCGCTCTCCTGCTTATGATACTCCTGATGGGTCTTGTGCAACAGGCCCGCTGCCATATCCCGGCGCAGAGCGTTGTTCATCCGGCGCACGGCCCGGCCCTGGAAGAAGGTCTCTGCAATCAGGCAAAGGACCACGGCCAGCCAGGTCAGCAGAAGAAGAATGATCCGAATGGTGAAAGCCCGCAGATCACCGTCCAGCAGTCCCTGGGTGATCTGAATCTGTACCAGACTGGTGCAGACCTGCAAACCATAGGCAACAACCATACAGATGGAGGCCGCTGTAACAGTGGGCCAGCACTTTTTGAGATAATACTTCATGATTTCCACCTCTTCTGTGATCGTTCCATCTGTCTCTATGAACAGTGGATTGTGTGCTTTGCTCTTTCTGATTCAAATTGTAGCACACAGGATGAGGAATAAACATATCGTTTTGCGTTAGTTAACTGATTACACACATTCTGATTTTCTATAGAGGCAAACTGTCTTTCCATCAATAATTTCAGACTTTTTGCACTGCATATTCATGCAGCGCAAAACATTCCGGCAGCTACGACACTCGGGCTTCAGATCAGAAAAGCTCCACCGGCAGTTAACCTCCGGGTCGATCACAATACCTTTTTCGGGATCAACCCAACCTAACTGGTTTTGCGGGTGGTCAAGCGCCACAGTGCATTTGCCAATTTTTCCATTGGCCCGGAATACCATGCTATGTGGATAGGAAGCGTAGCACACCTGTGCAAGGGCTCCGTTTCTGTGGTTATGACACGACATCCCGATCTTATCCAGATATGCAACATGTTTTGCTACCAACACATCTTTTGTATCCTGATGAAGGATGGATAGACTGTGGACGCCTTCACCACCCCAGTCACCAACAGCACGAACAAGTACGGCGAAGCGTTTGTCATGCCCAAACAGACGGTACAGATAATCATACCAACTGTAGTCCTCATCGTCGGCCAGAATATTGTGGCGCAGCGTGATATGAAAGGAATACTCTGCCGGCGGCAACTTGGAAAGAGAGGCCAGATTGTTAATGATGGTCTGCAGGGTTCCTTTGCCGGATACATGGGGCCGAGTCTTGTCGTGATTCCAACCATCAATTGTAATTTGATAGCTGGTGATCCCTGCCTGATAGAACTGCCGAAATAGCTTGTCATTCAGCAGATAACCATTGGTGGTCATATTGGCAGCATAGTGAAAGCCATACTGTTTCTGCAGATTTTGCACAATGTTGGACACTTCCAGCACAGTGTCTTTGCAAAGAGTAGGTTCACCTCCAAACCATGCAAGTATGACCTGTTTATAGCGCGGCGCTTGTGCAGTTATATACTCCTCAATTCGGTCCAGTGTGTCACGAGTCATACTGGCTGCCGGGTGGTTTTTGTGGCAGTATGAACACTGAAAATTACACCCTTCAGTAGGAATCAGTGTGGCCATGAAGACATCCCAATTGAATTTTTGAGGTAATATTGGCTTGGGTTGAATACAACTGAAATTTTCTCCTAGGCAATCGGAGATGTATCCAGACATCATATATAAGCCCTCTTGATATTGTAGACTAAAATTAGTTGCCGTTCTTTTTTTCTTGAAGTGAAAGCAACCATGCGCTCTTCACAGAAAGACAGATGCCAATTCCAACTACGGTCATAAAAGCACCGAGGATGACAAAACAAGCCGTTGACCCGGCGCTCACCAGTAGTGATGAGCCAAACAGATAAAAAATTTCAGTAACATTGACGCCCATGTTGAAGACGGAAAGCAGCTCGGCGCGATTGTCTTCCCTGCCGGCAGCATCTACAATGCTGTTTTGGACTTCTCCCAGCAGATAGGATGGAATATCCAAAAAAAGCGGAAGGATCAGCATAAATAGGATAGTCCAAACCGGCACATTGACCAAGCCCAACACACCAAGGGCTATTCCACTCAGAATGAAAAACAGTGCCATCATTTGATTATAGTGTTCAGGCTTGGTACGGGCGAGAATCCGTTCGGACAGCAACTGAATTGCAGAATAACCCATAATAATTGCGGCGAGCCAGGTTTCATTGATCCCGCACAACTGCAGCTTCTCCGCATAGAAGAAATTGATCAGAATGCGGCCAATGTTCAAAGCTGCCAAAATCATTAGAAGTATCCATATCTTTTTCTGCTGAAACAACTGCGGATAGGGAATGTTTTTCTTTTGGCGCGTTTCACTTCTGGGCTGCACTGTTTCCTTGGGGATTTTTAAAGAGGTAAAGACAGCAACAAGGTTTGCGGCAATCGTTGCCAGAAGCAGACCCTTGATGCCAATCAGCGTGTACAGGACCGCATAAGCTAGGGTACTGGCAAAAAATCCGACAGTTCCATAATTGGCGACATGTGCAGATTTTTCAGCGTAATGTTCCTTTGAAAACATAATATAAATATAGCCGCTCTGCGTCCCAGAAGAAAAGGAAGCCGCTGTGCCTTCGAGGATAGCCTGTAAAATAAACAGACTATAATTGCAGCTTACATGAGCCAGCAAGAGGCAGGTTCTCGAAATGAGCAGCGCGATCTGGTATAGTACCAACGTGGATTTATAGCCAATGCGATCGGTCAGCTTTCCGAGAGGAATCTCTGTGAGGAGGACCATAGTAGCCATAATTGCTTGCAAAATGAAGAATTGGCTGAGAGAGATTCCTGCAGTGGTTCGTACCAGTAGAGAGACTGGGGAGAAAAACACCAGCCCATTGAGCAGAGAGGTAAGGTCAAGTGCATCTGTTTTCAGCTTTGCGTTCATTTTGATTCACCTCGTTATATTTGGATTTAATATAAGGAATAAACAGTGTTTTCATGAAGTGAGAAAAAACTTCTTCTTCATATGTACAGCACTTTTTGAAATCGATTTGGTGGGACAGCTGACATCCGCCACCGCAGAAGCCACCGATTTTACAATCCTTACACTCCGCATAAGAATTGCAGGTTACAGCGACGGGCCGATAATTTGTTAAATTTTCATAGGAAAAATCAAAAAGGCTGTACCTAGATCTACCAACTGTGCAAGTACAACGATATGTTTTCAGATTCATATCAACATAAAAAACATTACTGGATGACGAAGTGCTCCAACAATAACTATGTGTTTGTTTATGCTCCCGCAAATTCAACTTTAGGCCCATTTTGTCGGCAAAGTTATAGCAGGTCTTTAAAAATGCCGCGTGAACATTGTCCGGGAGAGGCTTGCTTTGAAGCTCAGCGAGAATCTCACTTTCCATCATGATGTCAGGGAAATTTGTTTCATACAAACGATCATCTACTCGACCAATAGTCCACGCAAAGTTTTTATCCTGCAAAAGCTGTAACTTCTTCAAGTCATCCAGTGTATTCCAGATTTCTTTATGATTGTGCCTATCGATATTGGTTCCTAAGTCCACATGGATGCCGTAATGCAGAAGTGTCTTAATACAGCACAGGAGTTTGAAAGTTTCATTTGTATTGTTCCGGCTCGGATCAAGATCGTATCGCGTCATATAATTTAACGCCATACTGTCGATTGTGGGATAAATACCGCTGATGAAGCGACGATTGATGATAAATTTCTTCAAATAATACGAAAGGAAACTTCCGTTTGTGGTGATATGAACAGTGGTTTTGTGCTCTTTGCAAAATTGGAGAATTTTATCAATTACTTTCTCATTCTCGATCAGCAAGGGTTCGCCACCAAATAAACCCAGTCGAACGGTCTTGTTCGGATTTGCTTCCATATACTGTGCAATGATACTTAAAATTTTATCCAGAGTTTCATCACTGATAAGTTTCTTTTCCAAGGTTTTATCGTTTTGCTGATAGCAGTAAGTACAGTGCATGTTGCATTTATACGTAATTGTTAAGATGAAAGTGACTTCTTCGCTTGACTTGTTTGAGTCGGTTTCATCGCTATCCAGCATTTTGTGGTATACTTCTTCGCTCACACCATGGTGGAGGAGATCTTTTGAGATGAGGAAACATCTATTGCTGTACGTATCAACAATAACACATTTTTCGGAATCAACATCTTCTAAATATTTATTTCCAAGGACCTGTGTCAGATCAAAATTCCCCTGTGCGTCTTTGGTTTCCACAAGCGTTCCGTTTTTCAATTCATAAAACATGGTTCCATTATACAGAAAAATCCCAAGAAGCAAACATTTGCTCCTTGGGAAACCGTCACTGATCAGTAGAGGCGGTGCCCGTTGTCATCATCGCAGCTAACGATAACAACCGCGTCGTTTGCCTTCATCTCTTCCAGCTCTTCATTGGAAAAAGTTACGGTATACATTTTCTGTTTCTCCTTTCTTTTTTCAGCTCTGGATGTTTGGTTCATCGCTGTGACTATATTGTAGCAGCACGACGCACTTCTGAACATATCGTGCCGAGTTACTTGAAAATAACACAAAACGATAAGTTTTCAGTAAAAGTTGAACCGTTCACTGGAAATCCGCTGTGCCATCCTTTATAATAATAGAGATATTACTTCTATAGGAGGGTTTAGGGATGAAGAATGTCTTTCTTGGCGAGTACGTCAAGCAGCGACGGCTGGATCTAGGTTTGACGCAGGAGCAGCTCTGCGATGGAATCTGTGAGCCTATGACTCTTTCCCGGCTGGAAAATGGGAAACAGACCCCCAGCCGCAACCGGATCAATGCCCTTTTGCAGCGTCTGGGCCTGCCGGATGACCGCTATTTTGCTCTGCTGAGTAAAAATGAACTGGAGATGGAAGCTCTTAAGAAAGAAATTGTTGCCTGCAATGCGACCGAAAAGGTGCCGGAGGGCTTTGAGAAGCTTGCACAATTTGAAAAGCTGGCAGATCCGGATGATCAAATTGCGCAGCAATTTGCCCTGCGTTCAAGGGTACTTCTGGGACGCTTAGATGGACGCTACACGCCGCTGGAACAAATCGATCTGCTAATGCAGGCAATTCAGCTGACTGTGCCCCGCTTTGACCTAGAGAGTATAGAAAGTTTCCTTTATACAAGAGATGAAATCACAATTATCAATCAGATTGGGCTTGCTTACTCTGATGCTGGCCAAAATAAAAAAGCAGCTGAAATCTACTATCAGCTGCTTAAGTATGTGCGTAAGCATTTTAAGGAAACCATAACATCTATAGGGGTGTTGCCTTTGGTCCTTTATAATTATGCTCGGGTACTGGATTTGTGCGGTCGCTATGAGGAAGGAGCTGCACTCGCTAAAGAAGGACGAGAAGCCTGTATTCAATATGGACATTACCAAGTATTGCCCCGATGTCTGGAAATTGAAGCGGAATGCCGACATTTTATGGGCGATGACGAAATCAGCAAAGAATTGTACTACCAATCGTATTATCTCTGCAAAGTCATTGGATATCAAATCGGGTTAGAGGTTGTCAAAAAAGAAGCGAAAGAATACTTGAACATCGATTTTATGAGTTAACCCATGTCTCCAACGCCCGGCATAGCATCACATGGCTGGATAGAAGGTCTGTCCGGATTCTCAGGCTGATCAGAACCGTCAGGCTGTTCCGTTTCGGTCACACCAGGCTGCGGCGTGGGCAAGTCTTCAGGCTCAGCGGCAAAGCAGGGGACAGCCAGTAGACTGGTGGCCAGAACAATAGAGGTAATCAGGGTAAAGATACGTTTCATCATTTGTTTTTCCTTTCGTTTTATGTTGTTTTCTTGTTGGCAAAAGGATACCACTACAAGGCCATACAGACCATATCGTGCTGTGTTGCTTTTTTCTAACACAAAACGACGGGTTATACTGAGAATGAGGTCAGATGCTTTCCAATCGGCTTGTGATGCAGCAAGTACTAAAAATAAGAGAATGGCCACCCAAACCAATGCCGTCAAGTCGTTGTCGGATGAAGTGGATTTTAGTTTGTCTGGGAGTAAGTGCACGGTTTCTGCACGGTTTTTGCACGGTTTCAAAACGTGCAAAGGGTGCAAATCGTTGCAAAATCGGACAAAGGGTGCAGAAACTCGAAGCTCGAAACCTGCGATGCATCGCCGAGAAATGACATTAAAACGTAACTTCCGAAAATTGATGGAATTGTCCGGTGTGCGCTACGAATCAGTAGGCCGTGGATTAGAAGATTAAGAAGTAATGGTCTGTTGAACAAAAATGTTCGGCAGACCATTTTTTCATGGATTTAGAAGTGCTGTCAGTTCCAGCCATACAAAAACTTTGGGTTCAGCAGATGGATCTTTGCACCGGAAAAATCAAGGATACCCTCATCGCGCATCCGGCACAGCTCACGGGAAAGAGCACTGCGGTCCACACAGAGGAAATCCGCCAGTTCTGTCCGGGTGTAGGGCAGACTGTAACAGCCTTTTTCATCGGGGGTCAAGGTTTGAAGATAAATCTTCAGACGATCTCGAAGTCGTTTTTGTGCTAAAATACGCACTTTGGTGTTAAAAAAGAGAAGCTGCTGCGCCATATCCTGCATAAGATTTGCTGTGACCTGCATCCGGCAGGGACAGGTCAGCGTTTTCTGTGACATCAATGCGCTGAAATCCAGCAGCATTACGGTACAGTCCGAACTGGCACGCAGACAGACCGGACTTACCGTCCAGCCAGTACAGGCCAGTTCTGCACCAAATACTTCTCCGGGACAAAAACGGCAGATGCTGATTTGATTGCCATTTTCATCATACAAAAATTCTTCCATCGTGCCATCCAGCAGAACACCCGTATTGTGGCTCTGCTCACCCAGCTCGACGATGTGCGCACCACGAGGATATTCACGGACAGTCGCATTCAAGCAACGAAGGACTTCCCTATATTTTCGCGGCTGGATGCCGTTGAACATGCCGCATTGCTGTAAAATTGAATAATATTGCTCCATCTTAAAATTTGCTTTGCCGTTGCCATAACAACGGACACTCCGAGGTAGTTGTGTTAAACTCTTGGTTAGAGATGCCTAATTAAAAGGCATCATTATTATACGGTATAAAGTTTGAAATGTCAAACCCTATAACTTGCAGGGTTTGTCTTGAAGGAGTGACACAATGCTTTCGTTGGGTATGGATATCGGCACTTCGACGGTCAAGTTGGTGCTGCTGCGGGATGGTGCAATGGCAAAGCAGTGGATGGCGGTGCATCACGGCAGGCCGTTCGCCTGCCTGAAAAAAGGACTTTCTGCATTGGAACTGGATGCAGACACACCGTTTTCACTCTGTGTGACCGGAAGCAACACGGAGGCTCTGCTGGAGCAAGATTCAGCCATTCCCTCTTTGGGCGACATTCCAGCCATCGTCGAGGGTGTGCGCCAGCTTGTTCCGCAGGCTGGTTCGGTCATTGAAATCGGCAGTCAGGGTGCGCGATTCATCACGGATTTGCAGAGCCGTGCACCGCAGTTCGCAGTCAACGAACACTGTGCAGGCGGCACGGGCTCGTTCTTTGAAGATCAGATGTCCCGCGTAGGCTGCAAACTAGAAGATTATTCTTCACTGGTCGAGCAGGCACAGAGTGTCCCCCGCCTTTCCGGTCGGTGTGCCGTCTTTGCCAAGACCGACATCATCCACCGTCAACAGGAAGGAGCTGCTACGCCGGATATTCTTCTGGGTCTGTGCTATGCGATGATCCGCAACTACAAAGCGACCATCGTGCGTCGGCTTCCCGTCTGCAAGCCGGTAGTGTTCTGTGGCGGCGTGACCTGCAACACCGGCGTCATCCGGGCTATTCGGGAAGTGTTCGGCCTGACCGAAGAAGAGCTCATCGTTCCGGAGTTTGCCCGATATGAAGCGGCTCTTGGTGCTGCACTCAAAGCATCCGGCTCGTTCACGTTACGTCAACTGAATGATTCTCTGGACCGTACACGAACAACACACCACACGGTCGGAACATTGCCCAAACTGGAACTGCGCCCCGGCACGAGCCTTGCGGAGCCAAACGCTACCAGGATCATTCCAGAAGGTGGCTGCGCATTGGGCATCGACATCGGCTCTACCAGTACCGATCTTGTTCTGGTCGGTGCTGACGGTGAACTGGTAGACTTTCAATATCTGCGCACCGCAGGTGACCCGGAAGGAACTGTCCGCAAAGGACTTGCAAGTATTCGTCAGCGGTTTGGTGATATCCGGTTTACGGCTGTCGGCGTGACCGGCTCCGGACGTGAGCGTGTCGGCAAGCGCATCGGCGCGGATGCTGTCCGGGATGAGATCACTGCGCAGGCCAAGGGTGCAGCTCACTGGGTACCGGAAGTCGATACTGTGTTTGAGATCGGCGGACAGGACAGCAAGTACATCAGTATCCGGGACGGTGAAGTCGTGGACTTCCAGATGAACAAGATCTGCGCCGCCGGTACAGGCTCTTTTGTGGAGGAGCAAGCCGTCCGCATGGGCATCCCGCTGGCAGAATTCGGCCCGTTGGCCCTTTCTGCCGAACATCCGGCCGCATTGGGCGAACGCTGTACCGTATTCATCGAAACGGCCATTGCATCAGCCGTCGCAGAAGGCGTTTCGCAGGCAGAGATCGCCGCCGGGCTGTGTCACTCCATCGTCCAGAACTATCTGCACAAGGTAGTCGGCTCCAAGCCGGTGGGCCAGCACATTGTCTTACAGGGCGGCGTAGATTATAACCCCGGCATTGTGGCGGCATTCCAATCCGCATACGGCGACCGCGTACAGGTCAGCCCGGTCTTTTCCATCAGCGGCGCATATGGCGTGGCTCTTCTGGCACAGGAAGCGGTGGGCGATGCACCTAGTCAGTTTGTGGGCTTCGACAGCCCTGCACAAGCCGCAGAGGACAGCCGCAGCGCGGAGATCCAGAAGAATATTGACTTCTACAAGCAGGCGGACAAACTGCTTTTGGAGGGTTATACCGGCAAACGCGACCCACGTAAAAAGACCGTAGGTGTGCCTTTTGCGTTGATGATCCACAAGTTCTTCCCGATGGCGAATGCCTTCTTTACCTCGTTGGGCTTCAATGTCGTCCTGACTGACCCCACCAGCGAGGAAACGATCCGGCTGGCTCAGCAGACCGCACAGGGAGAGACCTGCTACCCGGTCAAACTCATTTACGGCCATATGCAGCAGCTCATCGACCAAAAAGTAGATTATATCTTCCTGCCCACCATCCACACGATGAAGCACGAAAAGAGCCGTGTGAAACACAACTACGGCTGCGTCTATATGCAGACGGCAGCCGTATCCATTGCCAACGCTCTGGACCTTGAGAGCAAGGGCATCACCTTGCTCAGTCCGGTGTTCGATCTCGACTTCGGGCAGGAAGCTATGGCATCTGCAATGCTGGGACTGAGCAGGATCTTAGGGATCCCGAAACCGTTTTGTGCCAAAGCTCTGCTCAGTGGTGCCATGGCGGTGCGCCGCCATACCGCCGCCGTGGAAAAACAGGGCAAAGCTCTATTGGCGACCCTGAGACCGGACGATAAAGTGTTGGTGCTCATCACCCGAAACTACGGCGTTTCCGACCCCATCCTGAACATGGGCATCCCGGAACTGCTGTTGGAGCGGGGCTACAAGGTCATCACGCTGAGCCACCTGCCCGGTCATGCGCTGGACATCTCCGATGAATACGACAATCTTTATTATCCGTTCGGGCAGCATATCCTGTCCGGAGCAAAGCTGATCGCTCACCACCCGAACCTCTATGCTGTCTATCTGACCAACCACGGCTGCGGCCCGGACACCATGCTCTCACACCTGTTCAAGCAGGAGATGGGCGATAAACCCTACCTGCAAATCGAAGTGGATGAGCATTTTTCCAATGTGGGTGTCATCACTCGCATTGAAGCCTTCCTGAACAGCCTGCAGCACCGCCCGGCGGTGGCTCTGCCGACAGATTTCAACATCGAGCAGGTCGATATTCACCCCTGTCGTCTGGCACGGACACCATCCCCCAATGTGCCACTCTATCTTCCGGCGATGGGTGCTTATACGCCCTATCTGGCCGCATATTTCAAACAGCAAGGGGCAGACCCCTACGAGCTGCCGCACCTGACGGACGATATTCTGAGCCTTGGCCGAGCGGAGACGAGTGCAAAAGAATACCTGCCTTTCCCGGCACTGCTGGGCAGTATCCTTGCCGAGCGAAAAAACGACCAGACAGATGCGCAGTTCCTGATTCCGCAGACGCAGGGAGCGGAAGCAGACGGTCAATACGCCCGTGTCATCCGTGCTGTGTTGGACCGCAGAAAAGAGCGGAATGCTCAACTGGTCAGCCCGATGCTGGAAACACTGCCCGAAATGGCGCAGAACCGTGACGCACTCTTCCGCGCACTGTTGGCGGGAGATATCCTCTATGCCGCCCCGGCAGATAAACGTGCAGACATGGCAGCACGCTGGGATGCTCTGCCCGGCTGGGAGCAGCTGCACACCGCGGCGAGAGAGATCGGCGCACTTCCCGCAAAAGGCCGCCGCATTGCCGCGGTTGGTACGCCGCTCTGCCTGACAGAACTGGACAGCGGCGTACTTGCCGCGCTGGAAGCCGAAGGCGAACGGGTGCTTCGCGCCCCACTCAGCGAGGCACTCTGGTTTCTGTGGAAAGATAATTTGGATGACAACAAACCATCGGCTGGTTGGCTTGACCAGATGCGGAGGCAGATGCAGACCCTTGGGAATGAACTTGGAGCGCAGAGTGCCTTTGCGGAAGACGCTGAAACACTGTTCCTCATTGCGGACTCTGCCTTGCCGAATTTTTCAGGCGGGAACGGCCGATATCGGTACGCCAAGGCCGTGGAGCTTTCTGGCCGTACCAATGCAGTGCTGACCCTTGCACCCCGGTACGAAAACACCGCGATGATTCTGGATATGCGCGGCCTGCACGATGCCTGTCGGGCTCCGCTGTTCCAGCTTTCCCTTGATAATGACTGGGATGAAACTGCATGGAGCCGCCTGCGTTCGTTCCTCTACTACTGCTGAATCCGGCAGACGCAAAGAACCCGTCCGGTACGTCCGGACGGGTTCTCTGCGTCTGTTATGAAACAGAAGATCGCTTATTCGATGACCAGCAGCAGGCTCATCTTGAACTTGCCCTGTGCGGTAACGCTGTGCAGGCCGTTCTTATCGAAGCGGAAGCTCTCGCCTGCGTTCAGCTCGTGATCCTTGCCCTCATAGCCAATAATGGCCTTGCCTTCGAGGGCGGTCAGGATGGCATTGCCGGGAGCGCGGTGCGGAGTCAGGCCGGTGCCCTCGTCAAAGGCCATCAGGACAAATTTCATGTTGTCTGCATGAGCGATGTCCAGATTGGCAATGCTGCCCTCTTCATAAGAAATGAGGTCCTTCAGTTCGGTGGGCTGGCCAGCCTTGATGATGTTGTTCATGGTAAAATTCTCCTTTTTCAAAATGATTTCGGTATAGATCATTCCACTGTCGGTTTTTGTGCCGCACAGTGTTTTTGGCGGTACATACAGCACTTCTCCGGGTTTGACAGACACTTCCTGCCCATCGACTCCCAGAAGAAACCTGCCGTTTCCCTCACCACCCAGATAAAGAGTGGTGCAGTCATAGTATTCCGGGGTAATAGAAGTGCCTGCGCCCAAGGAAAACCATGTTACCGGCACTCCATAGCCCAGTCCGGAAGGTCGGGAAACGGTCATAGCATCCCGGATCGGGCGAACCTGGGAAAGTGTAAAAGGGACATTGTTCATACAGCAGTTTCCTCCCGCAGACCAACCGGAACGATGCTGCGCACCGACCGCCCCTGATAATGCAGTTCATCCACCAGCACCTGAACATCAAAAGAATACGAGATGTTCTCCTCGTTCAAGATCTCCGCGGCTGGACCGTAGAAGAATTCGCCTTTGCGGTTCAGCATCAGGGCTTCGTCCGCTACGCTCATGGCATTGGTGGGATAGTGGGTATTCATGATGGCACTGATGCCGGATTCATGCGCCAGCCGCTCCACCATATTCAGTACTAAGATCTGATTGTGGAAATCCAGACCGGTTTCCGGCTCGTCCAGAATGATGAGCTTCGGCTCGTTGATGAGGGCACGGGCAATGAGCACCATTTGCAGTTCACCGCCGCTCATCCGGTTGCAGTCCTTGTTGGCAAGACGGGTGATCCCCACTCGTTCCATCATGGCTTCCGCCATTTCGATTTCCTCTTTGCCGGGCTGCTGAAAGGCTCCGAGATGCGCACTGCGCCCCAGCAGAACCATTTCCAGACCGGTGTAGGAAAAAGCGAAGCCACGGGACTGCGGAATGTAGGAGATGGTGCTCCAGACATCCTTCGGCTTGAGGGTGTGGATATCCTTCCCATAAAATAGGGTTTTTCCGCTGTGCCATGGCAGCAGACCGATCATGCACTTGAGCAGGGTGGTTTTACCAATGCCGTTTGGACCAAGAGTCGCAAGGATGTGACCTTCTTCCAGACCCAAATTGATATTTTCGAGAATCACAGGCTGCTTCGGGTAGCCGAAGCAGCCGTTCTGCACTTCCAAGATCATTGCAGATTGCTCCTTGTTTTATTCAACAGAGAAATAAACGCCGGTGCGCCGATGATGGCGGTGAGGACGGAAAGCGGCAGCTCGATAATGCTGAGGCTGCGGGACAGGGTATCGATCAGGATCATAAAGCTGGCTCCCAGACTGAGACTGAGGGGCACCACATAACGGTTGTTGCTTCCAACCAGCATCCGGGATGCGTGCGGGATCAGCAGACCGATCCAGCCCACCTGACCGCACATGGAAACGGCTGAAGCCGTGACCAGCGTAGATGCAACAATAAACAGCATCCGGGTCTGTTTGATGTTGATGCCGCTGGAACGAGCCTCGTCATCACTCAGTGAAAGGATGTTCAGCCGCCAGCGCAGCAGATAGATGATGATGATTCCCGCAACGATAAGCGGGCAGCCGATCAGGATCTTTTGGTAACTGGCACTGGTAAAGCTGCCCAAGAGCCAGTAGGTGATCTCCGGCAGCTTGTTCTGCGGATCGGCAGTATATTTCAGCAGCGAACCCAGTGCGTTGAACAGAGCGGATGCGATCGTACCGGCCAGCACCAGATAAACCATAGAACGCCCATCACTCTTGCCTGCGATTTTCAGAGTAAAACAGACGGAAATCAGGCCAAAGACCAAGGCGATGAGCTGCGTTTCCAGAATACTGCAAGACAGGATAATAGCAAGAATTGCACCCACACAGGTGCCGCTGGTCACACCCAAAATATCCGGTGTGGCAAGCGGATTGGAGAATAAGGATTGATAGGCATTGCCTGCACAAGACAGACCTGCGCCGACGATGATGGCCGTCAGAATGCGGGGCAGCCGCAGATTGATGACGATGGAGTAGTTCTGTACATTTGAGGTGCTCTCACCCGTCAGTGCCGTGCGCAAAGCTGTGAGAACTTCGCCTGCCGGAACATTCATTCGCCCAAAGCACAGGCAGATGAGTGCGGTCACAAGGGGAAAAGCGAACATCAATACCACGGCCAGAGGAGTGAACCGGCCTTTTTTTATCCAGATGGTATCCTTCATCAGTACAGCAGCATTTCCTCCAACTCGTCATCTGTCACATCGTAGCCGTACCATGTCTTGTAATATTCCTTGATGGTATCGCCCAGCGGATAATCGGCAAAAGCATCCGGGTAGGTGTTGCAGGCCAGCCATGCCAGCACCAGCGGAGCATCCGGATTCGGGGTGAACCAGTTCCACATACCCAGCGTAGTGTTGTAGACCCGGCCGCTCTTCACGGCAGTCAGGGTGGAGAAGTCAGCACCGTCCACATTCCCGCTCAGCACGTCCTCGGTGCGCAGGGGCTGCAGGCCGGGACCATCCAAGAAAAGAATATCGGGATCCCAGCTATAGATCTGCTCCATGCTGGCCTGTGCAAAGCCGGTGGCTTCCAGTGCCTTGTCCGTTACGCCCAGACGCTTCATCCAGTAGGTGCCAAAGGTGCCCTGACCGGATACCTTCGGCACACCGTCTGCATACTTCCACAGGATCAGCGCACTGGGGCGATCCGTTTGAGGGATTTCCGCAATACGGGCTTCCACATCGGTCACGATCTCATCACCGGCAGCAACAAAGGCCTCGGTCTTGCCCGGTTCGTTGAAGATCTGCTCCAGCAGCTTCAGCCACTCTTCGTAACGTTCAATGGGATCAGCTTCCGTAGATGCGCCCACGGTAGCGAAACCGACGGAGGGGATTCCGCTGGCCTTCAGGATTTCGGCATGGGAGGAGTTGCCGGCATTGTACAGGATAACATCAGGATTCAGCTTCAGGATCTCCTCGATGTTCAGGTCGCTCTGAGCATAGACCGTATCGCTGGACTTCAGAAGCTCCGGGGCGATATTCTTCAATACAGTGTCAGAAATGACCGACTTGAAAGAGCCGCAGTAACCCACGATGTAGGGAGCGCTGCCCTCAAAATAAGCCATGTAGGTGGACAGGATCGGAATCTGGTCGATGACGACACGGGTGACCTTATTAGGCACTTCTACTTCGTTGCCGCCGTGGTCTACGACGGTATGGGTACCGGTCTCATCCATAGATGCGGCAGAGGAAGCTGCTTCGCTGGATACAGCGGAAGAAGCCATAGAAGAAGCCATGCTGCTGGAAGAAGAACCGCAGGCGGCCAGAACACCGGCTGCACTTACAGCAGCCATGGCAGTGATAAACGAACGACGAGAAATTTTTTTCATGGAAAACTCCTTTGATAAATCAATGGTTCTTTGGTCGTGGCGGTTAGTTAGTTATAACCAACTACAGAGCATTTTATCAAATTCACTTTCCCTTGTCGGTTGCTATGGCAACGGCGGCGCAAATTTATGTGATGGTAAAAATAGACACAAAAACAGGGTGCGCCCTGAATAGGACGCACCCTGCCATCGCAATTCACGGTCTGATTCGTTGCCAACAACCGTGAATTGCATATCGCAAACAGGTCGTTGAGAATTGCGCCGCTTGTAAAACTTGCGATCAAGACCACAGACAACAACAATATGTATAACAGGGCGTTCCCCGTCGGGAACGCCCTGTTTCTCTTTGCCGGGGGAATGATGAGCCTGCTCTGCCTGCCATGCGGCAAATTCCCGTGCCAGACGGTCGATGACTTCATCGGGATAGGGGGAAGTGTTTGTGCATGAAAGACGCAGGCTGCTACAAAACGGCAAGGTCTCCCGCAATCAGGAAACCCTGCCGTTTTGTGCTATATGTCGGCTGAATCAGGCAGCCTTCCGCAAACTTACAGTGCCACGCTGACCGGCAGGACATACACGCCGTCGGCGGTGTAGAAGGTGATCTGAGTGATCGTCTTGCCGATGATGGATGCAAAGTAAGGATCATCGGCATTGAAGCCCAGCTTGGTACCATGCCAGATGTTGGCCAGATGACGCAGGCCGTACTCACTGCCATCGGCGGTGGTCAGAACTGCGCCGTAGACCTTGTTGGCCTTGTAGTCCAAATCAAAACCGGAGATTTTCATCTCGTGGGTGGCGCGGCGACCGTTGGTATTCAGCTCCACAGTGGCGCCCTCTACGGTGGTCTCGGTGGCGTGGACCTTGCCAAACTCCCACTTGCCGCTCAGCAGGTCATACCATGCGGTGATGTAGTAGGCAGGGGTCTCACTGAGCTTGTAGTAAGCGTAGCTCTCGTTCTCAAACAAGGCATCTGCGCCGGTGTAGGTGGTGGTGGATTCCTTGCCCTTCAGGGTAACGGTAATGTCGTAGCTGTCGGCATCGGTGACCTGCTTTGCATTCTTCAGCGCCCACGGGGTCAGCACCTTGACCGGGAAGGAAACGCCGGTGATGTCGGTGCCGTCTGCGTTGACGTGGTAGGAACCGGCGACAAGCTTGCCCGCACGGGGCTTGTTCCTGGTGGCGCTGGTCACAGCGTCGATCTCGGATGCGTTGTCCGCACCGACAGCCTTGTAGAAGTCGGCGTAGGGGATGTTCATCTGGACATAGCTGGAGGTCAGGCTGTTTTCCTGTTCCACCTCTTCCGCAGCGAAGGCCGGGACTGCCACAGCGCATACCAGCATGGCGGCCGCAAGTACACCTGCAAATACTTTTTTCAATCTCATGGCAACATACCTCTATCTCAGTTTTGGAAAACGGTTAGCTTTGTCTAACAACCGATGCAAAAAAATGCAGGGAAAAAACCCCTCAGATAGTTAGTCAAAACAAATTCATAAAGTAAAAATAGCACTCCCACCGGGCGTTGTCAAGCAGAAACCGGAAAGTTTGCAGAGGTGAATTTTTTCGGTGCGGGAAACGATCTGCATCCTCTATACCGCAAAGCCCTTGACCTTTTTACCGGAGCGCAGTATACTTTTTATGCAGTTAGTCATAAATAACCACAAGGAGGTACTACATGATACAAGACGCATTCTGGGGGGTATTGATCCCCTTTCTGGGTACAAGCCTTGGGGCAGGCTGTGTGTTCTTTTTGAAAAACGCTTTGAGTGACGGCATCCAGCGCGCCCTCACCGGCTTTGCCGCCGGAGTGATGGTGGCGGCATCGGTGTGGAGTTTGCTGATCCCGGCTATGGAGCAGGCCGCAGATCTGGGCAGGCTGGCGTTTTTCCCGGCGGCGGCAGGCTTTTGGCTGGGTGTCCTGTTTTTGCTGCTGCTGGACCATCTCATCCCGCATCTGCACCAGAACAGTTTGCAGGCCGAAGGGCCAAAAAGCCAGCTCCAGCGCACCACCATGATGGTTCTGGCGGTAACGCTGCACAACATCCCGGAGGGTATGGCAGTGGGCGTGGTCTATGCCGGGTATCTTGCCGGGACTACTCAGATCACCGCCGCCGGGGCGCTGGTACTTTCCCTTGGCATTGCCATCCAGAACTTCCCGGAGGGGGCCATCATCTCCATGCCGCTGCGGGCGGAAGGAATGAAAAAAGGCCGGGCGTTCTGGGGCGGCGTGCTGTCCGGCATCGTAGAGCCCATCGGGGCAGTGCTGACGATTCTGGCGGCAGGCATCGTGGTGCCTGCTTTGCCCTATCTGCTCAGCTTTGCTGCCGGAGCCATGCTGTATGTGGTGGTGGAGGAACTGATCCCGGAAATGTCGCAGGGGCAGCACTCCAACGTCGGCACGGTGTTTTTTGCGGTGGGCTTCAGCGTGATGATGGTGCTGGATGTGGCACTGGGGTGACGGTTGGAGTCCCCGAAAACGAAATCTCTCTCAAAATCTCCGAAAATGCCTAAACTTCTTGACAGAGGAGACGGCAGAGCGTATTATTTTGGCAGAAGGACCGCTGAGAAGCGGCTTTTTATAGAACAGAAGGTTAGCTTTATTTAACTTCCGGCACGATGAATTGCCGGCCTGTCACCCGGAGCAGTGGGCGCATCCGGTAAAAAGCATTGCATTGTGAACGGTAAACAGAAAGAGGGTGGCGTTATGTCCTTTTTTGAAAACACCCGAAAGCCCGTAGGCTTTGGCGGAAAGATCATGGTCGCAATGATGAACTTTGGACACAGCGCAATGGCAGGATGGGGGCTGAGTTTTTTACGGCCTGCCCCGGATGCCATGGTGCTGGACTGCGGCTGCGGCGGTGGAGCGAACATTAAAACGCTGTTGAAACTGTGCCCCAACGGCAAGGTGCAGGGCATCGACTACTCAGCCGTCAGCGTGGAAAAAACGCGAAAGGTCAATGCCGGAGCCATTGCGGCAGGACGGTGTACCGTGCAGCAGGCAAGTGTGGCAGAGCTGCCGTTTGAAGCGGAGCGGTTTGATGTGGTGACCGCCTTTGAAACGGTCTATTTCTGGCCGGAGCTTGCACAGAATTTCAGAGAGGTCTATCGGGTGCTGAAGCCCGGCGGAATCTTTTTCATCTGTAACGAAGCGAACGGCGAAACGACAAAAGACGACAAATGGACACAAATTATCAATGGGATGACCATCTATACGGATACTGCACTGAAAGAATATCTGGAAAAAGCAGGATTCTGTCAGATCCAAAGCCACAAAAATAAAAAGGGCTGGCTGTGCGTTACGGCGCAGAAATAAGGTGCGATCATGTCGAAAAAAGCAACGGAATCTCAAAGGAACGCAATGAGCTGGATGTACCGGGGCAAGGAGATCTTCAAGCCTTTGAATACCGGCTGGATCGACGAGAATGCTGCCTGCGTGCGCGAATGGGTGGCGAACATCTTCTTCTACCGCAAAGGTGATACGACCATTATGGTCGATGCGGGATATAACTACGACCGCCTTGCCGAAAAAATGGGCTGGCTTGGGATCGATCCGAAGTCGATACACCATATCCTTATCACCCATCAGGACACCGACCATGTGGGTGCGGTGGAAGCGGACAGTCCGGGGCTGTTCCGGAATGCGAAGCTGTACATCGGCGAGATCGAGAACCGGTATCTGATCGGAGAAGCACGCCGCAAGGTTATTTATCATCTCTGTAAGCTGCCGCAAGTGACCATCTGCAACGAAAAGCAGCTGCTTCACGATGGAGAGGTCTTTGATATTGACGGCGTCAGGATCGAGTGTTTTCTGGTTCCCGGTCATACATGGGGACATATGGTCTACCTCATTGACGATAAGTACCTTTTTACCGGCGACACGCTGTGGTTTGGCGCGGACGGCGGCTACAGCTTCATTTCCTCGCTGGCGGAGGACAATAAACTGGCTGTGCAGTCACTGGCGGAGCTGGAGCGGAAACTGCGCGCACGTGGGCTGCATCCATATTTCATCACCGGTCACACGGGATGGACGGACAATTTTGCCTTTGCGTTTGCCCACAAAGACAAGCGCTGTTCACCATTCAAAAAACGAGTACACGACCCATCGGCGCCCTATGATGCCTACGACGAATCGGGCGACACCGAAGAAAATGCAAAGAGCGGTTTTCTGAAAGGCGTGGGAAGATGAAGGACAGCGAATTACAAATTGACCGCAGCTGCCATGTGCTATACTCCAAACCCTGCAAAAAGGAAATTCTGGCGAAAATCACTCTGCACTATCCGGAGGCGGAGCGCGAGGCGGTCTGGGAGCAGGTGCAGCTGAGATACGCAGAGCTTCTTTCCAAGTGGCGCACCGACCTCGGCGGTAAAAAGAATTTTCACAACGGCGTAGGCGGCACCTACGACTGCATCGCCATCATGTGCTTTTACGATGTGTGCCGGGATGTGGTCACATTCCGCGAAATGGAAGAGATAGAAGAAAATCTGGTCCTGCCGTCCTTCCGGAAGCTGCGCTTCGTTGACATCAACAAGCCATTCTGGAAAAAGCTGATGTATCGGGCATTCAGCACTGCCAAAAAGCACTGTGACACATGGCATGATTACGAGATGGATGTTACGCCTTACGAAAACAGCAAGCCCATCTATTATGAATTTACGGCGTGTCCGGCGGCGGAATTTGCCAAGCGGTTCGGATTTGCGGACATTATGCCCGCCCTGTGCAATGTGGACTATGCATCCATGGAACTGCTCCATGCCAAGCTCGTGCGGACGACCACCTGCGTGGACGGCTGCCGATGCGACTATACCATCTGCGGCGATAAGGATCCATACGTAAAGGAACATCCCGAATACCGGGATGAAAAGGGATACAGGAGGAATAAGTGATGCTTTTACAGGTGATCCTGGAGGGTCTTGGGCTGGGGGCTTTGCTGGTTCTTGTCTGTGCTGTGGGCATCTGCAAAGGGGCTGTTGGGATGGTGCATCTTTACAGCCCTGAAGTTCAAGATAGGTGCGTAAAGCTGGGACTTACAACACACAAAAAAATAAAGAGGAACGCTTTGATTTTCAAAGCGTTCTGCGTCCCCGGCTACATCGCCTATGTGCTGGTCTGTGTCTATGGGATAAACGGTACGCACGGCTTTGCGGCGGGCTTCTGGCAGCTGCTCGTCATCTTGTCCGTTATGAATCTCATTGACCGCTTTTTGATCGATGGCTACTGGGTGGGGCACACGAACGCATGGACGATCCCCGGAACAGAGGATCTGAAACCGTACATCACCGCAAAAGACAAGCAGAAAAAATGGCTTTTCGGTACGGTGGGCATGGCAGTCATAGCGATGGTTCTGGCGGCAATAATGACTGTTTTTACTCGCTGAGGAAGGAACCTATGAAATACAAAATCGAGAAAAACACCGTGCAGGAGACGCTGATCCTCCCGCTGTATTCCCGGAAGCTGTGTACGGAGCTGTACCCGAACCTTTACCGGGATGAAACAGCGGTTCGTCTGCTCGACCAGATCGACTACGACTTTTCAGAGACAGAGAAAAACTCCCGCAGCCTGATGCAGCGCTTTGGTGCGCTGGAGGTCGCCATGCGGCAGAATGACCTTGCCTTTGAGGTGCGGGAATACCTGAAAACGCACCCCTGCGCAGCGGTGGTCAATCTTGGCTGCGGGCTGGACAACACCGGCAGAGCCTGCGACAATGGCAGCTGCAAGATCTACAATCTGGACTTCCCGGATGTGATTGCCTTGCGGCAGCAGCTGCTGCCCGCCGGGGAACGGGAGCAAAACATCCCCTGCGACCTGAAAGACCCCGCATGGTTTGACAAGATCGATGCCTCCGGCGGGGCGGTGTTCTTTGCCTCCGGGGTGTTCTATTACTTCCTGACGGAGCAGGTTCGGGAACTGGTGCAGGGGATGGCGGACGCTTTCCCCGGCGGAGTGCTGGTCTTTGATGCTGCCAACCGGACGGCGGTGAAGATGATCGCCAAAACGTGGCTCAGGACGGCGAAAATCAAGGATGTAGGGGCATATTTCGCGGTTTCGGATGCAAAAAGTGAGCTTTCCCCATGGGATAGCCGCCTGCAGGTGTCCAGCCGGGGCTATATGCTGGGTTACAGCGACCTGAAAGACCCTTCCGTCAGCGGCTTTTTCCGATTCCTCGCAAGGGTCGGGGATGGCGGGATGAAAATGCAGATCGTGAAGATCGGATTTGGAGGCAGACAATGAAGTGTGCAGGGATGCCCATGGGGATGTGGGTGCTGTTTGCAGGCTCCTTTCAAAAGCAGCTGACGGCGGTACTGGGCTATGATGCAGCCACCGCAAAGCAGACCACCAAAACCGCCAAGCCGAAATACAAAGAGATCCTCGCCAAATTGCCGGAGTTTGAAAAGGGGGACCGCTTCCAGTTGAACATCATTGGCTGCGCTATGCTGGGGGCGTTCGTCCTCTGTATGCCGCAGCGGCCGGATGCAGAGGCGCTGACGGTATACTATGAGAACGCTCAGATGACGCCGCTGATGAAGTGGTTCTGCCGCAAGAGCGGAAAAAGCAAGTTTACCGCAAAGGACATTGCTGCCATGAAAGCCACCGCCGCTCTGAAAGCCGCCGACCGCAACCCCTACTCATGGAACATGGAGTTTTACGAATACCCGGACGGCAGCGGCTACGAGGGACGCTTTACGAAATGCGGCATCTGCACACTGATGCAGGAGCTGGGGCTTTATGACCTGACGCCCGCCCTGTGTCATCTGGACTACGCCATGAGCGAAGCGGGCGGCGTAACGAACTTTGTGCGGCAGTATACTCTTGCCTCCGGCGGACCCTACTGCGACTGCGGGTACAAAAAGATAGGGCAACGGACGATGAAGGAAACCTATCTTTCCCGTGATTTCCGGGAGACTGCGGCACAGCGCTTTCCCGCGCAGGCAAAGGAACTGAACGCCGCTTTTGATGCGCGGTTGAATGCACTTCTGGCTGAAAATGCGGGTGCAGGCAAGGAAAAGCAATACCACCTCAAGCGGCAGATATTGCCGGGCATTGCGGCCTACGAGACCTTGCAGCGGGTCATGCCGAAAGAAGAAGCGCTGCAAACCGTTCACGGCTATGTGGAGCGGCTGGCGAGAACGAGCCACAAACAGCTTGCCGCCCTGCTGCACATACCGGGGCTTTACCGCCTTGTTCCCGGCGTTTTTGTCCAATCCACCCGGAGCGTTTTTGGCCCGGCGGCGGGCTTTGCCCCAAAAGAGCTGCAGACCGGCAACGGCGTCTGGCGGGTGGATATGATGGAGTGTCCCTATCACGACACCTGCACAGAATACGGCTGTCCGGAGCTGTGCCGCTGCTTTTGCGACAGCGACGACATCAGCTATGCCGGGCTGCATCCGAAGCTGATCTGGGAGAGAAGCATGACGCTGGGACGCGGCAATGACCGCTGCGATTTTTGCATGAAAACCATAAAATAGATGCACAGGGAGCGAAGAAAACGAAGAAAACGAAGAAAGAAGAAACGAAACAGTTCATCCGCTGGTGCATTCCTGGCGCGGCCGGGGGCTTTCTCTATTACTCTGACGATCCATACATGGGTGGCAGCCATGGCATGGTTTGCCAGCTATCTGGGGCCGCGTATCGGAGCGGAGCTCCGCACGGCTCCGGGCGGTCATGCAGGCTTTATCGTTCAGGCGGAACGGTATCTTGATTTGATGGAAACATTTTTGCGGAGAAATGGAATTTGACCGTTCACGTCTGCGAATCAGTAAGAAAAAGCGAATCTTCAGGAAAAGAGAATGGCTATGGATGAATCACTTTTTGATCTTTCCCCGGAGCAGACGGATTCCACGGCGATGCCCCGCACCGTCGTGTTCTCCAACGAAACGGGGAGCGGGAGCATGACCATCTGTCCGCTGTTTTCGGGGGCAAAACTGTACTACAACGATATGCATCTTGTTTCCTTTGACGAGGCTCCCGTATTAGCGCGGAATGTGATCGAGATCAACCACTGCCGCGTGGGGCGTTACGAGTGCAGTTTTGGGGAAAATAGCTGCTGCTACCTGGCAGCAGGGGATTTTGCGGTGTGTGCGGCAGCGCGCAAGAAATCCTCCTCCTGCTTCCCATTGCGGCACTATCACGGCATTACCATTCTTCTGGATCCGGATGCGGTCTCGCCGGAAATGCGGAAACAAATGGAATGGTACGGCGTAGACCTTGATGTCATACGGCGGTACATCTGCACGGAAAACCGCTGCTGTATCCTGCGGTCAGAACCGACCATTGCCCATATTTTTTCAGAGCTTTACACAGCGCATTCTGTGCCGGACACCGGCTATCTGAGGTTGAAAGTACTGGAGCTGCTGCACATTCTGAGCCGCCTGAAAGGCCGGGATGATGTGCAGCAGACAGACTACTTCAATCAGCATCAGGTGGAGTGTGTGAAGCAGGCTGCGGCTCTTCTCACGCAGGAACTGACAGTTCACCGTACAATCGAACAGCTTGCGCAGGAGGTCGGACTTTCGGCTACGGCACTCAAGACCTGCTTCAAAAGCGTTTACGGCAGCTCGGTCTATGCATATCAGAAGGAATACCGCTTGCAGCTGGCACAGAAGCTGCTGACCGAAACGGACAGCACCATTGCAGAAATTGCACACCAGGTCGGCTACGAAAATCCAAACAAGTTTTCTTCCGCGTTTCGCCAGTCTCTTGGCATGACCCCGACGCAATATCGGAAGATGCGTCCGATTGGATAGATTTTGTCTGTTTGGTTCTTGTAAAAAACGGCCTGTTCCAGTAAAATCTGTTTGTGGTTAGTTTACGCTAATTACAAAATCAAACGATTTTTCTGGAGGGGGTTTTCCATGCGTATGATGAAAAAAGTTCTGGGTATGGTGACCGTACTGGCTCTGTCTGTCTCTCTGCTGGCCGGTTGCGGCAGCACGGCGGCATCCCCGGTGTCTTCTGCTGCAAGCACTGCGGCAGTGCCTACTTCTGCGGCTTTACCAATGACCTTGCGACCCTGACCTTTGACGGCGAAGCTTCCACCATTTCTGGTACCGATAAGGACGGCATTGAGCTGTTCTGTACTGAAAATCTGGCAGGTTAATACGCAGAATGTGATGTGGAGCAAAAACGCCACGGCACATTTTTGCATAAAAATTATTTGAAGGAGGTTTTTTCGTGAAAAAACAGTCCGATCTTTCCCGGCTGATGGGTTACGCCGGGAACTACCGATATTTCACCTACGCTTCGTGGGTGCTGTCTGCGGTCAGTGCGCTGGTGGCGCTGGTGCCTTTTGTGTACATCTGGAAGATCCTGCGGGATGTGCTGAACGCAGCGCCAAACTATGCGCAGGCGGTGAACATCCCGCATTACGGCTGGATGGCAGTGTTATTCGCGGTGCTGTCTTACCTCATTTATATTGCGGCGCTGATGTGCTCCCACCTGTCGGCGTTCCGGGTGGCGACCAATCTGCGGCTGGCGGCGTCGGAGCATCTGGCGGTGCTGCCGCTGGGCTTTACCGAGAACTTCGGCAGCGGCAAGCTGCGTAAAATCATCCATGAGAGCACCGGAGCCGCCGAGACCTATCTGGCCCACCAGCTGCCCGACCAGTACAACGCCGTCGCCACCCCGGTGGGGCTGCTGGTGCTGTTGCTGGCGTTCGACTGGCGGCTGGGGCTGCTGAGCCTTGCGCCGGTGGTGCTGGCCTTCCTCATTATGACGACCATGACCGGCAAGCAGATGGCTGAAAAAATGCGGCAGTACGGCAATGCCTTGGAGGCTATGTCCAATGAGGCCGTGGAGTACGTCCGGGGTATCCCGGTGGTCAAGACCTTCGGGCAATCGGTATTTTCCTTCAAAAAGTTCAAGGCCACCATTGATGAGTACGAAAAGTGGGTCGTCTCCTACACCAAAGAGCTGCGCCTGCCCATGATGTTCTACACCGCCGCCGTCAACGGCGTGTTCGCCTTTTTGATCGCGGGCGGGCTGCTGTTCACGACCCACGGCGTCACCCCGGAGTTTCTGCTGAACCTGCTGTTCTATATCATCATCACGCCGGTGATCTCCCTGACTTTGACCCGTATAATGTACATGAGTGAGAACAAGATGGTGGTGGCGGATGCGCTGGCACGCATCGACTCGGTGCTGGAGGCGGCGCCCATGCAGGTGCAGGCTGTTCCGCAGCACCCGAAGGATTCCTCTGTCACGCTGCGGGATGTGCATTTCAGCTACGACGGAAAAACCGAGGTCATCAAGGGCGTTTCGCTGGAGATCCGGCCGGGGCAGACGGTGGCTTTTGTAGGCCCCTCCGGCGGCGGCAAATCCACGCTGGCAAACCTTGTCTGCCGGTTCTTTGATGTGCAGAGTGGCAGCGTCCGGGTGGGCGGAGCGGATGTGCGGGATATCTCCAAGGAAGAGCTGATGGACACCATCTCCTTTGTGTTCCAGAACAGCCGCCTGCTCAAGGGCAGCATTCTGGACAACGTCCGTCTGGGTAGGCCGCAGGCCACCGAAGCCGAGGTGCTGGCGGTGCTGAAAGCCGCACAGTGCATGGATATCGTGGAGAAGTTCCCGGCGGGCATCCACACGGTCATCGGCACCAAGGGTGTGTATCTGTCCGGCGGCGAGCAGCAGCGCATTGCCATTGCCCGTGCCATGCTGAAAAATGCGCCCATCCTGATTCTGGACGAGGCCACCGCCTTTGCCGACCCGGACAATGAAGCAAAGGTACAGGCGGCCTTTGCCCAGCTTGCCAAGGGCAAAACGGTGCTGATGATCGCACACCGCCTGTCCACCGTCGCCAACGCCGACTGCATCTATGTGGTGCGGGATGGGCAGATCGCAGAATCCGGCACAAAGGACGAGCTGTGCGCGCAGAACGGTCTGTTTGCCCGGATGTGGCAGGAGTATCAGGCGTCGGTGCAGTGGAAGGTCGCAAAGGAGGGGTAAGGAATGATCGGAAAAATTCAACACGCCATAGCCAGCTCACCGGAAGGCGCAAAGGGGCTTGTAAAGGGCGTTCTGGCCTGTGCGTTCCAGAACATGGCGTTCATGCTGCCCACCGGGCTGCTGTATCTCTTAGTAAAAGACCTGCTGGCAGGCTCCACGAGCGGGAGAAGTACCTTTTATCTGCTGGGATGCGCTGCCTGCTTTGCACTGATTTTACTGACCACATGGTTCCAGTACAACGGCACCTATTTTACCACCTATAAGGAGAGCGGCACCCGCCGCCTGACCCTTGCGGAGCGGCTGCGGAAGCTGCCTCTGTCCTTTTTCGGCAAGCGAGACCTTGCCGACCTGACCAGCACCATCATGGCGGACTGCGAGGTACTGGAAAAGGACTGCTCCCACTTCATCCCCGGTCTGTTCGGCTCCCTCATCTCCACCGTGCTCATTGCCCTGAGCCTGTTTGCCTTTGAGTGGCGGATGGCACTGGCGGCGCTGTGGGTCATTCCGGTATCCGCTGCCATCGTGGTGGGCAGCTATCGGGTACAGGACAAGGTGCAGGCCAGGACCATGGCCGCGAAAATGGCCTGTGCGGACGGCATTCAGGAGTACATCGAGACCCTCCGGGACCTGAAAGCCAGCAATGCGGAGCAGCGGTATCTGTCCGGCCTTTCCGACAAAATCCGGGCAGTGGAAAAGCAGTCTATTGTGGCAGAGCTGGAAACAGCGCTGTTTGTGTGCTCCGCCGGCATGGTGCTCAAGCTGGGCATTGCGTCGGTGGCGCTCGCCGGTTCGGTGCTGCTGGTGCAGGGCAGCATCGACGTACTGACCCTGTTTCTGTTCCTGATGGCGGCATCCCGGATGTACGACCCCATGCAGGGTGCCTTGCAGAATCTGGCGGCGGTCATTGCCATGCGCACCAATGTAGGACGGATGAATGAGATCTTGGACGCTCCCTTGCAGACCGGCAGCGAGCAGCTGACCAATCAGGGCTGCGATATCGTGTTCGACCATGTGGGCTTTGCCTATAACTCCGGCGAGACGGTGCTGCGAGACGTTTCCTTTACCGCAAAGCAGGGGGAGGTCACGGCGCTGGTAGGCCCCTCCGGCGGCGGAAAAACTACCGTTTCCCGGCTGGCGGCACGGTTTTGGGACTACCAGAAGGGCCGCATCACCGTGGGCGGCATGGATGTCTCCCGAATCGATCCGGAAAAGCTCATGAGCCTGTATTCCATCGTCTTTCAGGATGTGACCCTGTTTGACAACACGATCCTCGAAAACATCCGTCTGGGGCGCAAGGGTGCCACCGACGAGGAGGTCCTTGCGGCGGCAAAGCTGGCAAACTGCGACGAATTTGCCGAAAAGCTGCCGGACAAGTGGAACACCAACATCGGTGAGAACGGCTGCGCTCTTTCCGGCGGTGAGCGTCAGCGCATTTCCATCGCCCGCGCCTTCCTGAAGGATGCGCCCATCATCCTGCTGGACGAGGCCACCGCCAGCTTGGATGTGGAAAACGAAACTGTCATTCAGGAGGCTCTATCCCGGCTCATAAAACACAAAACCGTCCTCATCATCGCCCACCGGATGCGCACCGTAGCCGGTGCGGATCAGGTGGTGGTGCTGTCGGGCGGCATCGTGGCCGAGCAGGGCAGCCCGGCAGAGCTGTACGCCCGGAAGGGACTGTATGCCCACATGGTGGATCTGCAGTCGGCAAGCCAGAACTGGACGATCTGAGAATGAGGGCGGCTTTTTATAAGTGTGCCGCCGCCAAGCAGAAAAAGACCTGCGATAAAAAGTCCGTGCGGAAACAGTGGCCGGAAGATCCGGTGGTCAGCGAGACCATGAAGCTGGTGGAAGATGCCGCTATGGAGTCCATCACCGCCAAAGTCATGGAGCTGCAAGCCCGCATTGCGGAAGAAAAGCTGGCAAAGCCCAAGGTCACGGAAGAGTTTATCCGGTGGAGAAGCGACGGAAGTTGCATCCGAGGGAAATGGCTCGGATTTGGATTGCTTTACTGCGCCAGAAAATGCCGTGAAATCGAAAGATTTCATGGCTTTTCTGTTTTGTGAGCCATGAATGCACGGCTGCGGAAAGAGTGAGACGTATCTCCAGAAGATTCAAGACGGAAAAGATGGAAATTTCATATTGACAAGATATCAAGACAAGTATATAATCGAACAGGGAAACAACAAGGCATCACGGCGAAAAGCGTTCGAATGCCGCTTTGGATAGAAACAGGTTAAGGAGATATTCAATGACTCAGAGACAAAAAGGTGCTCTTTATATGATCTTGTCTGCATTGTGTTTTGCATCCATGCAGGTGGTGGTGCGGCTGAGCCGCGAGATCCCCACGATGGAGCAGATCTTCATGCGGAATTCGTTCGTGCTGATCGTTTCGGCCATCATCATTCTGCACAAAAAGGGCTCGCTGTTCGGCCCGGCCAAGTATCAGCCCTATCTGTTCGGGCGGTCGTTCTTTGGCTTTCTGGGCCTGATCACCCTGTTTTATGCCTCCAGCCATGCGGCGCAGGGCGATGTGACGATCCTGAACAAAACTTCCCCTATCTGGGTCACCATTCTGGCCGTCATCTTTATGAAAGAAAAGCTGCCCAAGATCCAGATCCCGGCGCTGGCACTTTCCATGGTGGGTGCCTTCATCGTGTTCCGCCCCAGCTTTGAGTCCAACCCCTTCCCGCTGGTGGTGGCATTTTTGTCGGCCGTGACCTCCGGTGTCGCCTACACCTTTCTCTCCTTCTTTAAGGGCAAGGTGGACGGCCTGACGGTCATGATGCACTTTTCCACCTTCAGCGCCATTGCTTCTATCCCCTTCATGCTGAAGGATTTTGTGGTGCCCAGCTTCAAGCAGGCGGTGCTGCTGCTGCTCATCGGCGTGTTCGGCTCCTTGGGACAGGCCTTTATCACCTATGCCTATCGCTTTGCTCCGGCCTCGGAGATCAGCATCTACAACTACTCCGGCATCATCTTCAGCATGATCCTGGGCTTCTTTATTTTGGGCGAGCCGGTAAAATTTACCTCTGTGATCGGCGGCGCACTGGTGGCAGCCGCTTCTGTTATGGTCTATGTTTACAACAACCGCAGCAATAAGAAGGCAGGTGGCGAAACTACGAAATAATCATTGCCCCCAAAGCAAAAGTATGCTATGATACAAATGAATCGCATACAGAACTCTTTCTCGTTGTTTGGCAACTTATCAACCTGAGAAACCAAAAAACGAACGGAGAGTTTTACTATGTGGACGAAAAAAGAAAGATTTGAAGCAGTTCTGAACCATGAGTTGGCAGACCGTCCGCCGGTATCGGCGTGGCGTCATTTCACCGAGAAGGAGCACAGCGGCGCGGACCTCTTTGTAGAAACGATGCTGAAATGGCAGAACACCTACGACTGGGACTATGTCAAGCTGCAGCCGCGTGCTTCCTACTATGAGGAGGCATGGGGCGGCCAGTTCGACTACAACGATTACGAGGGTGTTTTGCCCAAGGTGGTAAAGGACCCCATTGGCGGTGTGGCGGATCTGGAAAAGATCACGGTGTTGCCGGGCGATCAGGGTGTGTTTGCAGAGCAGATCGAGGTCATTCAGAAGATGAAGGCTGGTCTGAACGAGGACATCCCCATGTTCCAGACCATGATGTGCCCCACCAGCGTCCTGCAGAAGCTGTGCGCCGTCAACCCCATTGGCCGTTACCGCGCCGCAAGCCGTGACGACCTGATGATGACCCTGATGCACGAGCAGCCGGAGCGGATCCACAAGACCCTGCAGAACATCACCGATACGATGGCCGATTATTCTAAGCACCTCATCGAGGATGCAGGCCTGTACGGTGTGTTCTACGGTGCCACCGGCCTGTCCCGTTCCACCTACCTGACCAAGGAGGAGTGGGAAGAGTTTGTCAAACCCTATGATCTGCAGATGATGGAGGCGCTGAAGCCCTGCAAGATCATGGTCCATGCCTGCGGCCTTGAGGTGAACCCGGAGTATTTTGCGCACTACCCCATCGACATCCTGCACTGGCCCGAGAGCGCTGCCGGCAACCCCAAGCTGGACACCGCACCCCAGTGGCTGGACAAGTCCATCACTCCGATGGGCGGCTGTGACGAGCGGCTGTTCGGTCAGCACAAGGCCGAGGAGATCGCTGCGCTGACCCGCAATACCCTGAAGCGGATGAAGGACATCCCCTTTGTGCTGGCACCGGACTGCTCGCTGGCCACCAATACCTATGATGAGGAGCTGCGCGCCTTTATCGAGGCCGCACATTCCAACGATTGATCTTCTTTTTTCACTTCCTCCTGTCTGTATGCTGACCGATTGCATGAATAGAGAGCTTTGTCTGTCTGCAAGCTGTGAAAGAGCGGACAGGAGATGGGAAGAGAGGAAAGATTATGGCGGACGAGAACTACTCCTACGCGCCCAAATACGTTCAGATCCAGAACTATATCCTGCAAAAGATCGAGTCCGGAGAGTATGCGGCCGGGGACAAGATCCCTTCAGAGACCGAGCTTGCCAGACAGTTTGATGTCAGCCGCCTGACGGTGAATACTGCCGTCAAGGAGCTGGCCAACAGCGGCATCGTGGAGCGGGTACAGGGCAAGGGTACCTTTGTCCGGTTTGTCCCGGGCCAGTCCTTTTCCAGCCCTATGGCATTTTCCAGCGGCATCAAGATCGCACCCTTTGAACACTCCAACAACAAGCCGCACCGCCTGCTGGAGCATGGGGTCATCAAGGCGGATGCTGCCTTGTGCCAGAAGCTGGGCCTGACGGCAGAAAACCCCTATGTCTATAAGATCGTTCGCTGTGTGGATGTGAGCAGCGAGGTGGATGAGGTAGATTACAGCTATGTTCCGCTGTCGGTGTGCAAGGATCACACGTTTGACTGCGATGCGCTGAAGACCTTTTTCCTGCACGATTATATCTGCCGCTATTTCAATGAAAAGCCGACCCACATCCGCATTTTTGTGGACACGTCCCTTACCTCGGATATGGAGCTTTCTCTGCTGAACGCGCCGCCGGAGAAGCTGTTCAGCTGGGATACCTTCTTATATCACGGGAATCAGGTGCTGGCGGTCACCACCACGGTCTCCATGCCCAAGGAGAACCGTCCCTTCATCACGCTGGAATTCTGAGCGTTTTCTCTCCGCAAAAACAAAATAACTACCCGGAGGCTGCTGCACAGTGCGCTGTGCGGCAGCCTTTTTGCGTGGAGAGGATTCTATACGCTTTGGGACGGAGCTGCGTGGCAGATCCGTCCTGTTTTTACAAAAAAGGGACTGCTTTTGGCAGAACGGAGAATTTTCAACGAATAAATTGGGACTACTCACAATTTACAAGTCGGTCATCGTGCCCAACACGGATAACATGAAGGGTCTGGAGGCTGCCGCTGCTGCGGGCATCGTGGCCGGCAAGCAGGAAAAGAAGCTGGAGGTCATTGCCGATGTGACCCCGGAGCAGACCAAAGCCATCCGCGCGTACCTTGACCAGACGGATATCAAGGTGCGGCACGTTGAGAATGGCGTCACCTTTGATATCATCCTCACGGTCTGGAAGGGGGAGCATTCCGCACAGGTGCGCATTGCGGTGTTCCACACCAATATCGTCCATGTGGAAAAGGACGGCGAGGTATTGGTGGACATTCCGGTACACGGAGATAGCGAGGAGACCCTGACCGACCGCAGCCTGCTGGATATGGAGCATATCTGGGACTTTGCCAACACGGTGGACGTGGAGGACGTCCGTTCCATTCTGGAACCGCAGATCCGGTGCAACATGGCCATTGCCGAGGAGGGTCTGCGGGGCAGCTACGGTGCCAACATCGGCAGTGTGCTGCTGGATATGGAGGGCAATGATGTAAGAGTCCGTGCCAAGGCATACGCAGCAGCCGGTTCCGATGCCCGCATGAACGGCTGTGAGCAGCCGGTGGTCATCAACTCCGGCAGCGGCAATCAGGGCATTACGACCTCTGTACCGGTCATCGTTTATGCCCGGGAGCTGGGCGTAAGCGACGGAAAGCTTCTGCGGGCGCTGACCCTCTCCAACCTGACCACCATCCACGAAAAGACCCCCATTGGCCGCCTGTCTGCCTACTGCGGCGCTATCAGCGCGGGCGCTGGTGCGGGTGCCGGTATCGCCTATCTCTGCGGCGGTGACTACGATGCCGTCATCCATACAGTCGTCAACGCACTGGCAGTGGTTTCCGGCGTCATCTGCGATGGTGCCAAGGCCTCCTGCGCAGCAAAGATCGCAACTGCGGTGGAGGCCGGTCTGCTGGGCTACAATATGTACATCCGCGGCAATCAGTTCCGCGCTGGTGACGGCATTGTGGCCAAGGGCGTAGAAAACTCCCTCAAGAATGTGGGCCGTCTTGGCAGGCAGGGCATGAAGGAGACCAACAACGAGATCATTGATATCATGGTGGGCGGCTGAACGGCCCGCCGTGCTCACACCCCAGCGAGATCATCGAAAAAGGGTCCCAGTCGGTCTGAAAATGCAGAATGCCCACCCATCTGTGGAAAAACCACAGTGGGTGGGCATTGTTTGCCGTTAATGAGAACGTCTCCTTTACTGCTTGTTTTGTACAGCCTCCCGGATGCTCTTTGCCAGCTTTTTGGCGTCCAGAGGCTTGACGAGACGGCCATTCATGCCGACCCGATGGCAGGACTGGGCGCACTCGTCGGAGGCCTGTGCCGTCATGGCGAGGATGGGAACGGCGGCGGCGTCGGGCCGGTCGAGGGCGCGGATGGCCCGGGACGCCTCGAAGCCGTCCATCACCGGCATCATCACATCCATGAGGATGGCCTGATACCTGCCCGGCGCACTGGCGGCAAAGCGCTCCACGGCTTCCCTGCCGTTCCATGCCTTGTCCACCGCTGCGCCCTGACTGGTGAGCTGGAACTCGGCCACCTCCATGTTGATGTCGTTGTCCTCCGCCAGCAGGATGCGCATCCCGTCCAGCCGCCCGTTGTCGGTGGGCTTGGGCTGGGGCTTTGCGGCGGCGTTCTTGTCCAGCAGGAAGGGCAGCCGGAAGGTGAAGGCAGTCCCCTCCCCCGGCTGGCTCTCGGCAGAGATGCTGCCGCCCATCTGGCTGACCAGCTCCTTGACGATGGACATCCCGAGGCCGGTACCCCTGTACTGGGTGCGGGCGTCGGCGGACTCCTGGGTAAAGGGCTTGAACAGCTGGTTCTCCACGAAATCCCGGCTCATGCCGATGCCGGTGTCCGTGATGCGGAACTCGTACCACACGGTGGTGCCGTCGCAGGATAGCTCTTTGGCATAGGTGTCGATGGCCCCGCCGGGCTTATTGTACTTGATGGCGTTGCTGAACAGGTTCACCATGATCTGCCGCAGCTTGAGGGAGCTGCCCACGAGGGCGGTGTGCTGGATATTTTCCCAGTGGCGGCGGTGGGTCAGGCCGTCCTTTTCTATCTGTGCCTCCACCAGCGACGAGACGTCGTGCATCAGCACCTCGATGTCAAAGGGCTCCTGCTCCATCACCATCTGCCCGGCCTCCAGCTTGCTCATGTCCAGCACGTCGTTGACCAGTGCCAGAAGATGGTGGGCGGAGAGGTCTATTTTATCAAGGCAGCTGTCCACCTTCCGGGCATCGTCCCGGTTGGAGCGGAGGATGTCCAGCATACCGAGAATGCCGTTGATGGGGGTGCGGATGTCGTGGCTCATCCGGTTCATGAAGGCGGTCTTGGCCCTGCTGGCCGAGTCGGCTTCTTCAAAAGCTTCCTGCAGGCGCTGATTCTCGGCCTGCTCCTGTGCATGGAAGATGGAGGTGTCCCGGAAAAGGATGATACCGTGGATGACCGGCATCTCCCGCCCGGAGGCCGCATCAAAGACGGTATCCTGCGCCATGAGGACGGTCTTCTGGAGCCAGATCGGCTCGCCGCAGGAGGTCTGCTCCCGGTACTCCACCGTCACGTACTTGAAGCCCGAGCGGAAGCGCTCCAGCAGTTTTGACGCCGTGTCCACGATGCGGTAGTTTTCCAGCGTCTCAGGAGTGACGAAGTGACGGCGCTGGGCGCAGTAGTCGTCGTAGGAGCAGGGCAGCGTCATCTGCAGATCGAACTGCCGCAGCGCGGTAGTCCGGTAGAAAATCTGCTCGAGCTGGCCGTGGGTCAGGTCCACAGTGAACAGGGCGTCGTTTGCGTCGATGAGGGCCTCCACATAGTTGTCGTTTTCCAGCAGGGAGTGCTTCATCTGCTCGTAATACTGGGTCAGGGGCTGGCGCTCGTCGAAGGCGGTGCTCTTGTCCCGGAAATACTCGAAGCCCACGAGGAAGTGGTGCAGCCGCCCATGGAGGTCGGCGTCGCAGAACAGGAGGGTCAGCCGCCCGCGCCGGGTCACGCCGTCGGTCTCAAAATCCAGCTCAAGCTCCTGCTTGGGGTGCTCGGCACTGAGGGCAGCAGACAGCGTGCTCAGCTGCAGCGCTTCCCGCATCGTCTTGCGGGTGGCGGAGGCGGCGTACTCGTCCACGATCTGCTCCACTGCACCCGAATAGCTGCCGTTGTCAGCAAGGAAGAAGCCCGACGAGGTGCGCAGGACGCGGTACTGGTCCAGCAGGGCGTCGCAGTAGAGGCAGTTCGAGAACTGATACCCATGGGCGTTGACCCAACGCAGAAGCTGCTGGTCCTGCAGCTTCTGGGCCTCGGCCTCCTCGCGCTTTGCACGGTTTTTGTCCACATACATATTCTTGTCGGCGTGGCGGAACAGCTCCCGCAGGGTGCTGCCCTCGAAGTCGCTGGCGATGGCGCAGCCTGCCGCATAGCTCAGGGGCATCTCGGGGTGCTGGCGGGAATACTCTGCCGCCTGCGCCCGGATGCTGCGCAGCACATCCTGTGCGCCGTCCCAGTCCACGCCGTAGAGGATAGCGATGAACTCGTCGCCGCCGTCGCGGCCCACAAAGTGCTGGGACGGCACGGCCAGACGCAGCTGTTCGGCAAAGGAGCGGATGTACTCGTCGCCCTTGTCGTGGCCGAGGGTATTGTTGATGGTGCGCAGGTTGTTGAGGTCAAAGACGCAGAGCGCCGTGTTCCCGTCCGGCGGGTCGGGCGCGTCCAGGAGCTCTTCGCACTTGTTCTTATTGGGCAGGCCGGTGGCCTCATCGAGGTAGACTTTGCGCTGCAGAATGCGGTTCATGGCCGCGTACCGCAGGGCCTTGAAGATCTGATAACCGAACAAAAGCAGCAGCCCCACGATGTCCGCGAGGATGACTTTTTCCAGAAAGTCGAGGGCCGTGGCCCGCTTCTGGGAGTAGACCTCGGCCAGGTGGGTGGCCTCGTCGCAGGTCTGGAAGAAATGCTCGCTCTTGGCGATGATGGCTGTCTCGGCGTAGCCGCGCTGACGGACAAGGATGAGCTCGTTCCTCAGGTCGTCGAATTCGCTGGAAAGAGCGGTCATCTTGGCCTGAAAATCCGCGTCGTCCAGCCGCACCAGATTCAGCTCGCTGCTGCCGAAGCGGAGGCCTTCGATGTAGGAGGCCATATCGCCGAGGAGAGCATCCTCCGGCGTGCCGGAAATTTCGAGCTTGACGATGAGCTGGGTCTTGCCGCGCACGAGGCCGGCGTAGTTGACGACCCGGGCCGTACCCTGTATCTTGCCCACCAGCACGAGGACAGCGAAAAACAGGCTGATCAGGATGGCTGTGAGAAGGACGGTGAAAAGCTGGATGATATGCCCGAACCGGGAAGGATCATTCTTCATGATGCAAACTCCATTCGTAGCGCAGGAAATCAGTCGTTTCCCCACTATTATAATGTATTTCAGAGAGCGCCTCAAGTTTGGGAACGGCTGAGAGAGCAAGCCGGGTTATGACGGGGTTTACTGATATTTGTCAGATGATATGTTGAAATTTCACAAGTGGTGCGGGTCTGCCGCGGCTCATAGCTCTCCGTCTTCGAGCTTTCTGCGCACCTCGTGGAGCGAAGCACACTCGCAGGCATAGATCCTGCGCATCTCGTCGGTGGCGGGCGAGAGGTCGGGGACCATCACGGTGACAAAGCCCCCTGCCGCGCCGGCCCGGACGCCGTTGTAGCTGTCCTCGAGCACCATCGTCTTTGCAGGCTCGGTGCCGAGCTTCTGCGCCGCCAGCAGGAAGATGTCCGGCGCGGGCTTGGAGCGTGTCAGCTGCTCGCCCGAGATGACGGCCTTGAAGTAATGGCCGAGGCCCCAGTGTTCCAGATGTCCCTCGATGACGGTCATGGGGCTGGAAGACGCCACCGCCATGGGGATGTGATGTTCGTCCAGCCAGGCCAGAAGCTCGTCGAGGCCGGGCATTTTGGGGACAGGCTTGTTGAAGGCTTCATAGGCCAGCCGGTACAGCTCCTCCACGATGCCCATGGCGGGGCAGTCCTCGCCGTAGAAGCGCCGCAGCACATCGCAGCTGCCGGCCTTGGTGGTGCCGCGGGCAGCCTGCGAGAGGCCGTCCTTGCAGGGCAGGCCGAATTTTGCCAGTGCCGGCTCCCAGCAGATGCTCCAGATGCGCTCGCTGTCGAACATCAGCCCGTCCATATCAAAAATAACACCCTGTATCATAACGCAAGCTCCTTTCGGCGAAAAATCCGCATATATACTCTATTGTATCATGTTTTTCCGCTTTTGAACACCGATAAGGTCATAATTTGTGGCAACTTGACTGCCCCAAAGATGAAACATTTTTCGGTTGCTTGCAAATCCGTTTCACGGCATTATAATAGAAAACAACATTCGGCATATTTGGCGCAGGGCGTGCAGCCCGCGCGGCGCTGTGTGAGACCAGAAAAGAGGGAAATTTATCATGTTGGACATCAAGATCACTCGTACTACCTGCCCGAAGGAAAAGCCGCAGGACGAGTCTAAGCTGGGTTTTGGCAAGAAGTTCACCGACCATATGTTCGTTATGGACTATACCGAGGGCGAGGGCTGGCATGACGCCCGCATCGTCCCCTACGCACCCTTCCAGCTGGACCCTGCTACGGTCGTGTTCCACTATGCACAGGAGATCTTCGAGGGCATGAAGGCTTACCGCACTGCGGATGACACCATCCAGCTGTTCCGCCCCGAGTGCAACGCAAAGCGTATGCAGGACTCTGCTGACCGTCTGTGCATCCCCAAGATCCCTGTTGAGGATTACATCCAGGCCGTCGAGGCTCTGGTGGATGTGGACCGTGACTGGGTGCCTCACTCTGACGGCGCTTCCCTGTATATCCGTCCCTTCGTGTTCGCAAACGATGTGGGTCTGGGCGTCCACGCTTCCAAGCACTACATCTTCTGCATCATCTGCGCTCCGTCGGGCGCTTACTACGCCGAGGGCATCAACCCCGTGCGCATCTACGTCGAAGACGAGTACATCCGTGCCGCTCCCGGTCTGACCGGCTTCACCAAGTGCGGCGGCAATTACGCTGCTTCCATCAAGGCCGGCGAGCTGGCTGAGGAGCAGGGCTACGCTCAGGTGCTGTGGCTGGACGGCGTCGAGAAGAAGTACGTCGAGGAAGTCGGCAGCATGAACATCATGTTCAAGATCGACGGCAAGGTCTACACCGCCGCCACCGTCGGCACCGTCCTGCCCGGCGTCACCCGCCGCAGCTGCATCGAGCTGCTGAAGGACTGGGGCTATGAGGTCGTCGAGGGCAAGCTGGCCATCGCCGACATCATGCAGGCTGCCCGCGACGGCAAGCTGGAAGAGGTCTTCGGCACCGGCACCGCCGCTGTCGTCTCTCCCGTCAAGGAGCTGGTCTGGAAGGGTGAGCACGCCTACATCGGCGACGGCAGCATCGGCCCTGTCACCCAGAAGCTCTATGACACCATGACCGGGATGCAGTGGGGCAAGATCCCCGATACCAAGGGCTGGATCGTCCCTGTGGAGAAGAAGTACTAAGAGCCGAAAGGCTTATGAACGCCGCCCGGCTGTACGCCCGGCGGCGTTTGCTGTATCCGGTGCGGATTGCAATTCTCTGCCGCGGGTGATACACTTAAAGTATACCTGAAAAACGAGAGGGAATGAGAAGATGATAAAGAAGTGGAGCATCCGCTACCCCGCTGTGGGCGGCGAAGAAGAGCGCCGGGCCTATGTCTATCTGCCCACCATGTACGAGGCTGACCCTGACCGGCGGTATCCGGTGCTGTATATGTTCGACGGGCAGAACGTGTTTTTCGACGAGGACGCCACCTACGGCAAGAGCTGGGGCATGGCCGACTATCTGGACTACACCGATACGCCCCTCATCGTGGCGGCGGTGGAGTGCAACGCCGGTGCCAACAATGAGCGTCTGGTGGAGTATTCGCCCTACCGCTTCGACGATAAGCAGTACGGCCACTTCGACGGCAAAGGCAAGGACACCCTGAACTGGTTCGTCCACGAGTTCAAGCCCTGCATCGACGCCAACTACCGCACCCAGCCCGACCGGGCTCATACCTTCATCGGCGGCAGCTCCATGGGCGGCCTCATGAGCCTGTACGCTCTTTTGGAGTACAGCGATGTGTTTGGCCGTGCGGCGGCGCTCTCGCCCTCGCTGTGGGTGGCTCCGGAGGCGCTGACGGCGCTGGTGGGCCGCTGCAAGCTGGCCCCGGGTACCGTGCTCTACATGGATTACGGCTCCAAGGAGATGGGCAACCACGACGGGATGCGGAAGGGCTTCGGCGAGATGTGCAGCAGGATCTTTGCCCGGGGCATCAACCTGACGGCCCGCGTCGTGCCGGGCGGAAACCACAGCGAAGCCAGCTGGGAAAAGCAGCTGCCCTTTGTGTTCCACACCCTGATGTACGAGCTTGATTGAACCAAACGGAGGAGGAAAGCATATGGAGATGCAGTATTTCAAGGAATACAGCCCGGCGCTGGGCCGGGAGATGGAGTGCAAAGTCTACGGACACGGGGGACGGCCCATGCTGTACATCCCCTGTCAGGACGGCCGCTTCTTCGACTTCGAGGACTTCCACATGGCCGACACCCTTGCACCCTGGATCGAGTCGGGCCGGCTCATGGTCATGTCCATCGACACGCTGGACAAGGAGACCTGGTCGGACACCAATGGCGACCCTTACTGGCGCATCCGTCGGTATGAGCAGTGGCTGCGTTATATCGTGGACGAGGCTGTCCCCAAGCTGCGATATCTGTCCAAGGAGCGCAACGGCTGGGATGACCTGCCCAGCGTCATCGCCTTCGGCTGCAGCCTCGGCGCGACCCATGCGGTCAACCTTTACCTCCGCTGGCCCGACATCTTCTGCGGCTGTCTGGCCCTCAGCGGCATCTACACCGCCCACTACGGCTTCGGCGGCTACATGGATGAGCTGGTGTATATGAACTCTCCCGTGGACTATATGCGCAACTTCCCGGAGGATCACCCCTATATGGAGCTGTACCGGAACCAGAAGGCTGTCATCTGCTGCGGTCAGGGCGCATGGGAGCAGCCCGACACCACCTGGATGCTCAAGCGCATCTTTGAGGCAAAGAACATCCCTGTCTGGGTGGACCTGTGGGGCCGCGACGTCAAGCACGACTGGGATTGGTGGTATAAGCAGGCGGTTTATTACATGCCGTATATTTTGGGGTGACGAAAGGCTCTCCCTTTGGGAGAACTGGCGCGTGAGCGCCTGAGAGGGCAAGGACGCTGAAAAGAGACAAAAGGACTCTGCGATAGCATCGCTCTGACAAAGGGCCTGCTTATCGCTGTGTGGCGGCGCTGTTTTACCGGGCTTGCCCTCTCCGTCACCTGCGGTGACACCTCTCCCAAAGGGAGAGGCTTTTGAAGAGTCTCTTTGCGGGAGGCAGCAAATAGAGGATATTCAAGGAAAGAAGACGCGAAATTATGCAGAATTTTATTTTTATCTCCCCCAACTTCCCGACGAACTACTGGCAGTTCTGCCGGGAGCTGAAGAACGACGGCATGAACGTGCTGGGCATCGGCGACCAGCCCTACGATGAGCTGAAGCCGGAGCTGAAGGACAGCCTGAACGAGTACTATAAGGTCGGCAGCCTCGAGAATTACGACGAGGTCTACCGCGCTGTGGCCTTCTTCATCTTCAAGCATGGCCGCATCGACTGGCTGGAGTCCAACAACGAATACTGGCTGGAGCGGGACGCTGCCCTGCGCACCGACTTCCACATCACCTCCGGCTTCCAGACCGAGGATATGCCCCGCATCAAGTACAAGAGCAAGATGAAGGAGTACTACCGGAAGGCCGGCATCGCCACCGCCCGCTACCACATGGTGGACGATCTCAACGGCTGCAAGGCTTTCATCAAGCAGGTGGGATACCCTGTGGTGGTCAAGCCCGACAACGGCGTGGGCGCTTCCGATACCCACAAGCTGTCCAATGACGAAGAGCTGAAGACCTTCCTCGCCTGCAAGGCCGAGGATCACCCGGACGTCTCCTACATCATGGAGGAGTTCGTCCGCGCCGAGGTCAACAGCTACGACGCCATCATCGACGCCTCCGGCAACCCCATCTTTGAGGCCGGAAACGTCAGTCCCATGTCCATCATGGACATCGTGAACGACAACGACAACTCCATCTACTACATCATCAAGGACCTGCCCGAGGACACCCGCGCCGCAGGCCGTGCCGTCGTCAAGAGCTTCGGCGTCAAGAGCCGCTTCGTCCACTTCGAGTTCTTCCGGATGACCGAGGACCAGGCCAGCATGGGCGAAAAGGGCCAGATCGTGGCCCTCGAAGTCAATATGCGCCCCTGCGGCGGCTTCACCCCCGATATGATAAACTTCGCCCGCTCCACCAACGTCTATAAGATCTGGGCCGACATGATCGCCTTCGGCGGCACCGATATGCCCGTGGGCGAGCACTACTACTGCCCCTTCGCCGGCCGCCGCGACGGCAAGAGCTTCGTGTACAGCCATGAGCAGATCATGCAGAAGTACCAGAAGAACATCAAGATGGTGGACCGCATCCCCGACGCCCTCTCCGGCGCGATGGGCAACCAGATGTACGTCGCCACCTTCTCCACCCGCGAGGAGATGGAGCAGTTCTACTCCGATGTTCTGGCCGTCACCGACGGCGATGCCGCCGCCGCACAGGCCGCGCTTTCCCAGGTGCTGGCTCTGGGCGAGCCCACCAAGGCCCTGACCCTAAAGCCTGACCTCAGCCCGGCGGTCAAGCCCACCACTGCCGTGACCAAGACCCCCACCCGCGCCGTCACCAAGACCAGCCGCAAGGGCCGGAAGTGATTTCCACAAAAACTTTACAAACCGCAGCCGCAGAGAGAAAGAAACGCCTCTGCGGCTGTTTTTTGACATGAGGGCAAATGTGATGATTGACAGCGCCCCGGAAAAAGTTGTAAGATAATGCAAATGCAAAAGAGGAAAAGCGCCTTTGCAAAATGAGCTGAAAGACAGGAGAATTTTCTATGAAGCTGTATCAGAAACTTACTTCTCTGCTGGTGGCTGCGGTGATGGCTGCCGTGCTGATGCCGGTGTGCATGGCGGCTCCCGGCGACTCCGTTGAGACCCGCGTCAACAACGCGCTGGCACAGCGCACCGGCGCAGAGCTGTATCAGGAGATCGTCACCACCGCCCCCGATGGCACCACCCAGACCATGATCGCAGCCCGCAGCAACGGCAACGCTTACATCAAGATGGATATGGGCGACGCCGGCAGTCTGGTCTATATCCTGAAAGACGGTCAGGGCTATCTGGTGGACGATGCATCCAGGATGGCCGTCAAGGGCGAAGTACCCACTGTGAGCGTAAGCGAGGCAGTCTCCGCTGACAAAGGCAAAGCGCAGGAGATCCCCTGCACCGTGACTACCGTGAATGTGAACGGTCAAGACTGCGAGGCCCTGTCCTACACGGTCACCGATGCCAACGGCCAGACGGCCACCGTTTCCTACTGCCTGGTCGGCGATGACCTCAAGTATGTCGTTACCGATGCTGCCGAGGGCCGCACCATCGTGGAGTACCGCGTCACGAGCACCACGGTGGACCAGAATCTCTTCAACATCCCTGCGGATTATCAGATCCTGACGCAGGCAGAGTTTGAAGCGGCACAGGCCAGCCACTGAGAAATTTTTCTGTAGAATATGGGAGCTGCTGCGTCATGCGGCGGCTCCTTTTTGTTGTCCGCCGCCCGGGAATGTGCTATACTGTGTGCAACAGAATGCATGAGAGAATGAGGAGAACCCCCTATGAAAATACCCGCAAACGGCTTTACCCACGCAGGCAAGTTCCACGCCGACGACGTGTTCGCCACTGCCCTGCTCCAGATCCTCCGCCCGGATATTAAAATAACCCGCGGCTTCGTGGTGCCGGATGACTTCGACGGCATCGTGTACGACATCGGCTTTGGGATGTTCGACCACCATCAGGAGCCCCGCGAGACCCGCCCCAACGGCATCCCTTACGCGGCCTTCGGCCTGCTGTGGCGGGTGCTCGGCCCCGGCCTTGTAGGCGAGCGTCAGGCCCGGCTCATTGATGAGAACTTCATCCAGCCCCTCGATCTGAATGACAATACCGGCGAGCAGAACAGCCTCTGCGACGCCATCGGCTTCTTCAATCCCGTGTGGGACTCGAAAGAGGACCAGGACGCCTGCTTCTTCAAGGCGGTGGCTGTGGCAAAGCAGATCCTGGAGAACCAGATCGAGAGCGCCAACGCCGTCAACCGCGCCGACGAGAAGGTCCAGCAGGCATACAAAAACTCCCGCGACGGCATCGTGGTGCTGCCCTGCTATCTGCCCTGGAAGAACGGCCTGTACAAGACCGACGCCCTTTTCGTCATCTACCCCAGCCAGCGGGGCGGCTGGAGCGCCCAGTGCGTCACCGACCACAAGACCAAAAAGCCCAAGCTCCCCTTCCCCCAGAGCTGGGCCGGCCAGCCGCAGGAGGTCATCGAGCAGAAGAGCGGCATCGAGGGCATCAGCTTCTGCCACGCCAGCCGCTTCCTCATCACGGCCAAGGACAAGGAGACGGCCCTCGCCGCCTGCCGTCAGGTGCTGAAGAACAATGGCCGCATCTGAGAAGCCGGAAAAGACAGCTTACGTCTATATGGTGCGCTGCGCGGGCGGCCAGCTCTATACCGGCTGGACGAACGACCCGGAAGCCCGCCTCAAGGCCCACCAGAGCGGCAAAGGCGCAAAGTATACCCGCACCCATACCGCGCTGGGCTTTGCCTACCTGGAAGCGTGTGCGGACAAGTCCGCCGCCCTCCGGCGGGAGAACGCCCTCAAAAAGCTGACGAAGGCCCAGAAAGAGGCCCTCTGCGCCGGGTGGACGGCTGAAAAAGGTGAATAAAAACACGAACGCCGCGCCCTGCCGGAACTGGGCCGTCAACCCCGTGCCGACGGCGGACAGAATGCATAAACCGGACTGTATACAGCTATGCATATACAAACTAAGAATGCATAAAATTTGTATATATTTAGAAAATAATGCATAAACATACAAAATAACAGAAAAGGACCGCCAAATCCGCGCAAGGTTTGGCGGTTTTCTGCATTGACGGAAAAACCGCTTGGCGTATAATAAAAGCGTACTCAGAAAGACAAGACGTCGAGCGCCCCGGGAGGGATGCCCGGGCGGAAAACAAAAGTGTAAAAAGTGTAATAAACAAAGGAGCGATCATCATGAAAAAGGAAGATATTAAGAAAGTTGTTCTGGCTTACTCCGGCGGTCTGGATACCTCCATCATCATTCCCTGGCTGAAAGAGAACTACAACAACTGCGAAGTCATCGCTGTCTCCGGCGACGTGGGTCAGGGTACTGAGCTGGACGGTCTGGAAGAGAAGGCCAAGGCTACCGGCGCTTCCAAGCTGTACGTCCTCGACCTGAAGAAGGACTTCGTCGAAAACTACATCTTCCCCACCCTGAAGTTCGGCGCAAAGTATGAGGACTACCTGCTGGGCACCAGCTTCGCACGTCCCTGCATCGCAAAGGCTCTGGCCGACATCGCCATCAAGGAAGGCGCAGACGCCATCTGCCACGGCTGCACCGGCAAGGGCAACGACCAGGTGCGTTTCGAGCTGACCCTGAAGGCCCTCTGCCCCGATATGGCCATCATCGCTCCCTGGCGTGAGTGGGACATCGAGAGCCGTGACGAGGAGATCGACTACGCCGAGGCACACAACATCCCCCTGAAGATCAACCGTGAGACCAACTACTCCAAGGATAAGAACCTGTGGCACCTGAGCCATGAGGGCCTCGACCTCGAGAACCCCGCCAACGAGCCGCAGTACAATAAGCCCGGCTTCCTCGAGCTGGGCGTTTCCCCCGAGCAGGCACCCGACACCCCGACCTACATCACCCTCCACTTCGAGAAGGGCATCCCCACCGCCGTTGACGGCAAGGAGATGGGCGCTGTCGAGCTGGTCGAGTACCTGAACAAGGTGGGCGGCGAGAACGGCATCGGCCTGCTGGACATCGTCGAGAACCGTCTGGTGGGCATGAAGAGCCGCGGCGTGTACGAGACTCCCGGCGGTGCTATCCTGTACAAGGCCATCGATGTTCTGGAGACCATCACTCTGGACAAGGAGAGCGCACACTTCAAGGCTCAGCTGGCTCAGAAGTACGCCGACATCGTTTACAACGGCCAGTGGTTCACCCCGCTGCGTGAGGCTCTGGATGCCTTCGCCGACAGCCTCGAGAAGACCGTCACCGGCGATGTCAAGCTGAAGCTCTACAAGGGCAACATGATCAACGCCGGCGTCACCTCTCCGTATACCCTGTACGATGAGCAGACCGCTTCCTTCGGCGTGGATAAGGACTATGACCAGTCCGATGCTGCCGGCTTCATCAACCTCTTCGGCCTGTCCATCAAGGAGCGCGCAAAGCTGTCCAAGAACTGGCCCGAGGTCAAGGAATAACCTGCTTACCATCCCCTTTGGCGTGTTTTTTACACTTTCACGCTGAAGGCTCAAATTACCGGCATCATTGCTGGCGGCACCGCCGCGGGAGCTTTTTCCCCTGCGGCGGCTTTGCCGTTTCTAGCCCTCTCAGTCTCGCATCCGCTCGACAGCTCCCCCAGAGGGGGAGCCTCTGGCGGGCCGGTGGGGCGTGAGGGGGACGCAGGGACCTGATCTTGCAGAAAAGACCGGGCTCCGCACTCGAATTTCAGACATTGCTTCAGATAAAAGGGATATTACAATGGCAGAACAACTTTGGAAGGGCCGTTTCTCCAAGGCGGTCGATTCCCGCGTCAACGACTTCAACTCTTCCATCCGCTTCGACCAGCGGATGATCGCGCAGGATATGCGCGGCAGCGGCGTCCACGCCGCCATGCTGGCAAAGCAGGGCATCATCTCCGAGAAGGACTGCGAGGATATTCTGAGCGGTCTGGCCTCCATCGCGGATGACCTGGCCTCCGGCGCTCTCACCATCGACCCCAACGCCGAGGACGTCCATACCTTCGTGGAGCAGACCCTCACCGCCCGCATCGGCGACGCCGGTAAGCGCCTGCACACCGGCCGCAGCCGGAACGATCAGGTGGCGCTGGACATCCGCCTGACTCTGCGGGACTACAGCCACACCCTGCAGGCTTACATCGTGGAGCTGGTCAGGGTCATCTGCGGGAAGGCCGCCGAGAACACCACCGCCGTCATGCCCGGTTACACCCACCTGCAGCGCGCCCAGCCCATCACCTTCGGCCACGCCCTGATGGCCTATGCATGGATGCTGCTGCGCGATCTGCAGCGCTTCGAGGACGCCACCGCCCGGATGGACGCCCAGTGTCCGCTGGGCTCCGGCGCTCTGGCCGGTACGACCTACCCGCTGGACCGTCAGTTCACCGCCGAGAAGCTGGGCTTTGCGGCGCCCTGCCCCAACAGCCTTGACGGTGTGTCCGACCGTGACTTCTGCATCGAGCTGGCAAACGCCATCTCCATCTGCATGATGCACCTGTCCCGCCTGTCCGAAGAGATCATCCTCTGGTGCAGCTGGGAGTTCAAGTTCATCGAGCTGGACGACGCCTTCACCACCGGCTCGTCCATCATGCCCCAGAAGAAGAACCCCGACGTCACCGAGCTCATCCGCGGCAAGACGGGCCGCGTCTACGGCGATCTGAACACCCTGCTGGTCATGATGAAGGGCATCCCTCTCGCCTACAACAAGGATATGCAGGAGGACAAAGAGGCCATCTTCGACGCCGTCGATACGCTGGAGCTCTGCCTGAAAACGGTCACTCCCATGCTGGACACCATGAAGACCCTGCCCGCCAATATGCGCCGGGCCGCTGCCAAGGGCTTCATCAACGCCACCGACTGCGCCGACTATCTGACCAAGAAGGGAATGCCCTTCCGCGACGCCTACAAGCTCACCGGCTGCATGGTCTCCGACTGCATCAGCAAGGATAAGACCCTCGAAGAGCTGACCCTCGAGGAGTTCAAGGGCTACAGCGCTCTGTTCGAAAACGACATCTACGACGCCATCGACCTCATCAAGTGCTGCGAGGGCCGCACCAGCTACGGCGGTCCCAGCGAGGCCAGCGTCAAGAAGCAGATCGAGCTGGCAGGTGCCCAGCTCGGCGCATGGGAGGCGGAAAACGCATGAGCGTAAAAGTCTTTATCGACGGTTCTTCCGGCACCACCGGTCTGCGCATTGCCGACCGTCTGGCCGCCCGGCCTGACATCGAGCTGCTGAGTATCTCGGCTGAGGGCCGCAAGGATGTGAACGAGCGGGCGAAGGTCATCAATTCCGCCGACCTCGCCTTCCTCTGCCTGCCCGATGCGGCCTCCAAAGAGGTCATGCCTCTGCTCCGCCCGGACGTCAGGGTGCTGGATACCTCCACGGCCTTCCGCACCGACGCGGCCTGGGACTACGGCTTCCCGGAGCTGAAGGGCCAGAAAGAGAAGATCAAAAATTCGTATCGTGTGGCGGTCCCCGGCTGCTATGCCAGCGGCTTTATCAGCATCGCGCGGCCTCTGGTGGAGCTGGGGCTGGCCCCGGCGGACTATCCGTTCAGCTGCACCGGCATTTCGGGCTACTCCGGCGGCGGCAAGAAGATGATCGCCGAGTACGAGAGCGCCGACCGTCCGGCTCACAGCAAGCTGGATGCGCCCAAGAGCTACGGCCTGGGCCTCGCTCATAAGCATCTGCCCGAGATGCAGAAGATCGGCGGCCTCGCCCACACCCCTGCCTTTGTGCCGGTGGTGTGCGATTATTACAGCGGAATGCAGGTCCTCGTTCCGCTGGACCTCAAGCTGGCTGGCACCAGCGCCGAGGCGGCGGCCGCAGGCATTGCGGACTATTACAAGGAGGGCGCGGCCGTTTCCGTCCACGCCCTCAACGAGCCGCTTCCCGAGAATGGTCTGTACTCCAACGCCCTGTCCGGCAGCGACAGGATGGAGCTGTACATGACCGTCAACGCGGCGGGCGACCAGATGATGCTGGTGTCCCTGTTCGACAATCTGGGCAAAGGCTCTTCCGGCGCAGCCATCCAGTGCATGAATCTGATGCTGGGAATGAACGAAACGGAAGGATTAGAGTAACCTCTCCGTCAGCGCTGGCGCGCTGCCAGAGAGGTTTGAAATTAGGGGGATTTTCAGATGCAGTATAAAGAAGTTGCGGGCGGCATCTGCGCGCCCAAGGGTTTTGCAGCAGCCGGTGTCCATTGCGGCATCCGGGCAAATCACAGTGAAAAGTACGATCTGGCGCTCATCAAGGCCGACGTCCGCTGCGCCGCCGCCGGTGTTTACACCACCAACAAGGTCTGCGGCGCACCCATCAAGGTGGACCGCGCCCACCTGACGGACGGCTATGCACAGGCCATCGTGGTCAACAGCGGCAACGCCAACACCTGCGCCGCCAACGGCGTGGCACTGGCGGAGGAATGCTGTGAGCTGGTGGGCAAGGCGCTGAACATCGACGCAAAGGATGTCCTGCCCTCTTCTACCGGCGTTATCGGCCAGCCGATGGTCATCGACCCGTTTGCCCGTGGCATCCCTGCCGCCGCCGCCAAGCTGGCGGCTGACGCACAGGGCAGCGCCGACGCGGCGACGGCCATCATGACCACCGACACTCACAAGAAGGAATATGCCATCCAGTTTGAGCTGGGCGGCAAGACCTGCACGGTGGGCGCCATCGGCAAGGGCAGCGGCATGATCGCCCCCAACATGGCCACCATGCTGGCATTCTACACCACCGACGCCGCCGTCTCCCCCGCCCTGCTGGAAAAGGCCCTCAAGACCGTCGTCCCCGGGACCTACAACCAGATGAGCGTCGATCTGGACACTTCCACCAACGATACCCTGATCATCATGGCCTCCGGCCTTGCGGGCAACCCGGAGATCACCGAGGAGAACGCCGACTACGACGCCTTTGTGGCTGCACTGACCGCCATCGCCGAGCATATGTGTGCTGAGCACGCCGGTGACGGCGAGGGCGCGACCCACCTCATCACCTGCGAAGTTACCCACGCCCCCGACCTCAAGACGGCCCGCGCCGTCAGCCGCAGCGTGGTCTGCTCCAACCTCTTCAAAGCCGCTGTCTTTGGCCGCGACGCCAACTGGGGCCGCATCCTCTGCGCCATCGGCTACACCCCCGGGGATTTTTCCATCGATAAGGTCTGCGTCTGGCTGTCCAGCGCCGCCGGTGAGGTCTACGTCTGCGAGAACGCCGCCTACCACCCCTACAGCGAGGACGAGGCCGCAAAGGTTCTGGCCGAGCATGATATTCTGGTCAAGGTGGATATGGGGACCGGTGACGCCAGCGCCAAGGCATGGGGCTGCGATCTGACCTATGACTATGTGAAGATCAACGGCGACTACCGCACCTGAGAAGGAGAACTGCAATGAAAAACGAAGAAATGGCCCTCCTTTTCTCGGAGGCGACCCCTTATATCCAGAAGTACCACGGCAAGACCATGGTCATCAAATACGGCGGCAACGCCATGATCAACGAGACGCTGAAAAACGCGGTCATGAACGACCTTGTCACCCTGACCCTGCTGGGCGTGCGGGTGGTCCTGGTACACGGCGGCGGCCCTGCCATCAATGAGATGCTCAAAAAAGTGGGCGTCGAGAGCCACTTTGCGGGCGGCCTGCGCGTCACCGACGACGCCACCATGGAGATCGTCCAGCAGGTGCTGGCCGGTAAGGTGAACAAAGACCTCGTGGCAAAGCTGCGGGGCCGCGGCGTCGGCCTCTGCGGCATGGACGGCCAGATGCTCCGCTGCACCGAGCTTGACCCTCAGCTGGGCCATGTGGGAGAGATCGTCCACGTGGACCCGACGCTGATCTCCAGCCTGCTGGACAGCGGCTATATCCCCGTTATTGCAACGGTGGGCATGGACGACCTGGGCCAGGCGTATAACGTCAACGCTGACACCGCCGCCGCACAGATCGCCATCGCGCTCAAGGCCGAAAAGCTCGTCTCCATGACCGATATTGCGGGCCTGCTGCGGGATAAGGAAGATGAATCCACCCTCATCCCCGAGGTGGAGGTCTCCGAGATCGAGGGCTACAAGTCCGCCGGCATCATCGCGGGCGGCATGATCCCCAAGATCGGCGGCATGGCCGATGCGATCTATCAGGGCGTCCACGAGGCTGTCATCATTGATGGCCGCGTGCCGCACTCCATCCTGCTGGAGCTGTTCTCCGACCGAGGCTCCGGTACCCGCTTCTATCGCCGCAGCCATCACGAATAAGGGTTGCTGAAAACCGGAAAGCATTTTATAATAAGAGAAACGGGCTTGCCCTCTCCGTCATCGCTGACGCGATGCCACTGCCCGGGTTGCGGCACCCAGCATTCGCTTCGTGCTTGAAAAGCACTTGCGCCTTGCTGGCCGCGGCCCCAACAACGACTCCCTGCTTCCGCCACTGGCGGCGGTCGTCGTTGTTGCTCCCAGAAGGAGAGGCTTCACCTTCCTGCAAAGGCTCTCCCTTTGGGAGAGCTGGACGCGAAGCGGCCTGAGAGGGCAAGGATGCTACAAAGGAGGAAGAACGCTATGGATTCCGAAAAAGTCATCAAGAGGGACAACGAGTATGTCCTGCATACCTACGCACGCAACCCCATCGTCCTCGAGAAGGGCCACGGCCTCTATGCCGAAGGCCCCGAGGGGCAGAAGTACCTCGACTTCACCAGCGGCATCGGCGTCAACAGCTTGGGCTATTGCGATATGACCTGGGCCGAGGCCGTCTCCGGGCAGGCACACAAGCTGCAGCACACCTCCAACCTCTACTATACCGCCCCCTGCGGCAAGCTGGCCAAAAAGCTCTGCAAGCGCACCGGCATGAGCCGGGTGTTCTTCGGCAACTCGGGCGCAGAGGCCAACGAGGGCGCCATCAAGGCCGCCCGCAAGTACAGCTTCGACAAATACGGTGCTGACCGCTATAACGTCATCACGCTGGTCAACAGCTTCCATGGCCGTACCATTGCTACCCTGACCGCCACCGGACAGGGCGTGTTCCACAACTACTTCGGCCCCTTCAACGAGGGCTTCCAGTACGTCAAGGCCGGCGACATCGACGCCCTGACCGAGATGGTGGACCGCCACACCTGCGCTGTCATGCTGGAACTGGTACAGGGCGAGGGCGGTGTTGTGGCGCTGGACCCCGAGTATGTGCAGGCTGTCCGCGCCCTCTGCGACGAAAAAGACCTCGTCCTCATCGTGGACGAGGTGCAGACCGGCGTGGGCCGCACCGGCACCTTCCTGTGCTGCGAGCACTACAACCTCCAGCCCGACGTCGTCACGCTGGCCAAGGGTCTGGGCGGCGGCCTGCCGATTGGCGCTGTCCTGATGAATGAGAAAGTGGCTGCCGGTATGGGACCCAGCAGCCACGGCTCCACGTTCGGCGGAAACCCGGTGGTCTGCGCCGGTGCGAATGTCGTCGTGGACCGGATGGACGCCAGCTTCCTCGCCAACGTCAACGAGCGGGCCGTCCAGCTGCGCACCGGTCTGGAAAAGCTACCCCGCGTCAGGAGCCTCTCGGGCATCGGCCTGATGGTCGGCATCGAGTTCCTCGAGGGCATCAAGGCCGCTGACGTGCTGGCCGCCTGCCGCGAAAAGGGCCTGCTGGTGCTTACCGCAAAGACCCGCCTCCGCCTGCTGCCGCCGCTGACTCTGACCGCCCACGATGTGGAGATGGCGCTGGATATTCTGGGCGGCGTCCTCGCGGAGATGGACCCCAGCAAAACGGAGGAGCAGGCATGAAGCATCTGCTGAAAATGAGCGACCTCACCCCTGACGAGGTGGCCCACATCCTTGATGTGGCCGATGAGCTGAAAGCGCAGCAGAAGGCCGGAGGCACCGAATCTCTGCTCAAGGGCAAGAGCGTCGCGCTGATGTTCTCGAAAAACTCCACCCGTACCCGCACCAGCTTCGAGGTGGGCGTCTACCAGCTGGGCGGCCTCGGCAACTACATGAATGCCGCCACCGAGCTGCAGTCCGGCCGCGGCGAGCCGCTCAAGGATACCGCCCGGGTGCTGGGCCGCTATTATGACTGCGTTGTCTGGCGTACCTACCGCCAGCGCGACTTGGAAGAGTTCGCTGAGTTTGCGGGCGTCCCCGTCATCAACGGTCTGACGGACTATGCTCACCCCTGTCAGGTGCTGGCCGACCTCATGACCATCCGGGAGCGCCGGGGCGCGCTGGCGGGCCAGAAGCTCTGCTTCGTCGGCGACGGCAGCAATATGGCCAACAGCCTCATCGTGGGCGGCCTGCTCTCCGGCATGAAGGTGGACTGCGTCTGCCCCCACGGCTACCGCCCGGCGGCAGATGTGCTGATGTTCGCCCATAAGTACGGCAGTGCGTTCCGCCTGCTGGAAGACCCCGCCGAGGGCGTCAAGGACGCCGATGTGGTGGTGACGGCCGTCTGGAATACCGCCGCCCCCGGCACCTCCGAGAGCGAGAGCCGCCTGCGGGACTTTGCAGGCTTCCAGCTCACCAGCGGCCTCCTGAAAGCCGCAAAGCCGGACTGCATGGTGCTCCACTGCCTGCCCGCTCACCGCGGCGAGGAGATCTCTACCGCTGTCTTTGAGGCCCACGCCGACGAGATCTTCACCGAGGCTGAGAACCGTCTGCACGTCCAGAAGGCTGTGCTGGCGGTATTGCTGGCGGGAAAGTAAATGTGCAATGAAAAAGGGGCTGTTGCAAAATGGCTCCAAATAAAAAATGAGATAGACTTCCCCGAAAGGGGTTGCCTATCTCATTTTTTGTTGTAAGCTGAAACTGCAATAAACCAACGATGAACGCCTTTTGAATTGCAAAATGATTTTTCGGTTGCTATACTGGGCTTATCAAAGTTTTTTCGGGAGGATGCCGCAGTGACCGCACAGACAATGCAAATCGGGAACACACCTTGCCGTATTTACGGCGAAGCCCATGCAGAATACCTATTGCTCCAAATGACCGGTGAACATGAGCTGCAAAGCATGGACCATGAAGTGACAGTGATTGCGCAGAGCAGCTGGAATTTTTTGTTTGCGGCTATCCCGGTGGAAAGCTGGAACGATGCACTATCTCCGTGGGAAGCCCCTGCTGTGTGGGGAAAGCAAGGCTTCGGCGGCAAGGCTGCGGACACGCTAAGCTTTCTGACTGAGCAGGTCATTCCGACACTGAAACAACGGTTTCATCTCCCGGAAAACGTCAAAATCATTCTGGGTGGCTACTCGCTGGCCGGGCTGTTTGCGCTGTGGGCATCCACGCAGACAGCTCTGTTTTCCGGTGTTGCGGCTGCTTCGCCTTCCGTATGGTTTCCGGGATGGATGGAGTTTGAACAGCAGCACCCCATTCAGGCACAGTGCATTTACCTGAGCCTTGGCGACCGGGAAGAGCGCACGAAAAACACCGTCATGGCTACAGTAGGTGATAATATCCGCACCCTGCACAGCCGACTTATAGAGCGTGGCGCAGACTGCGCCCTTGAATGGAACCGCGGCGGGCATTTCAAAAACGCTGACCTGCGCACAGCGAAAGCATTTCGCTGGGCGATGGAGGAAAACCGATGAATATTTTGATCGATGCAGATGGCTGTCCGGTTGTCGATTTGACATTGCAGATTGCAAAGCGGTTTAGCGTTCCAGTCATCATCCTGTGCGACACCTGTGCCAGCCTTCTTCTGGCAAACGGCGTTCCCATGAAGCAGATTCAGGAATGGCTGGGGCACCGCGACTTCTCCACTACCGCCAATATTTATGCCCACCTCGATTACGCTTCCAAGCTCTCGTCTGCACAGGCGATGCTGGAGTGGCTGGGCTATGGCAATGCGTCAGCATGATGCCATACGCCCCAAAGACGGGGTGGACGGGCGATGTTTCGGCCAAAAAAAAATGGACAGACGAATAAAATCCATCTGCCCATTCGATTTGGCGGAGCATCAGGGAGTCGAACCCTGGCACCGGTCTCCCGGCCTATCGCATTTCGAGTTTTACCCGCTTCGCAGTACTCAGTGGAACATAGTGGAAGTTATCCGACTTTACCGGAAGATACAAACCATCGAGATTACGCTCAAAATTTCATCAAAGTCCGAAAGATCTAGGCTTCATGCGGATTTGAACCCACTTGAAAAAAGTGCGAAAAATCCGCCCAAAAGAGAGAATTAGGAGAGATTTCCCGCCCGTTGGAGAGAACGAGCGAGAGAGATTCCAGAAGACTATCATCCATCCATGAAATATGTTGCTTCTGCCGCTGACGAAAAACCAAGCAGCAAAGGATGGATAAAAATGACGACCCTGTTGGAGTGCTATAAAATTCTTGAACAGTACCCGGACAGCATGACAAAAGACCAGTTCTACCGCATTGCTCACATCAGCAAGCGTCACGCAAAATACCTTCTGGATTCGGGACTTGTGCCTTGCCACGATTCCGGAAAAAAGACCCGCCGCTATACGATTCAAACCCGCGATGTCGTTACCTTCCTGTGCGACCGTGAGGACAATCCCGACAAGTACAAAGCTCCCAAGGGACTGTACATCGGGAACAGCGGCAAGGCAAAACGCCGCAGGTCAACCACCGAAATTATCCGGTTCCATTTTACAGAGCCGGAAAAGACCGGGCTGTACAAAGAGTGGGAACGGCTTGCCGCCGACTATGACAATCTTCTGACTACCTCTGATGTAACCGAACTGACCGGCTACTCCGCACAGAGCATCCAGAGATGGTGCAACCAGAAAATCCTCGTTGGCTTTCAGATTCGAGGGAAGCTCCTTGTCCCAAGATTGTCCATCATCGAGTTTATGGCAGGCAACCGCGCAACGGCTATCGCCAGAAAATCTCCCAAGCATCTTGAACTTCTCCGCACCTATGCGCAGGAATGTCACGAAGGTGCAATGACCATTACATACTAAACAGACAGGACTGCTCCACAATATCTTGTGAGGCAGTCCTGTTCGTTTAGAAAATGTATGATTTTGCCGTAGGAGTCCGGCCTATTTCAACTATTATCCTCTGCTTTCAAGATGTTGAATATGCTTCTTTAGCCAAAATATTAAAATCCCGACGTATTCAACTTTTTGACCTCTAGGTGTTTCCAGCTCTCTTAACTTTCTTCTGCATTCTTCAACATCTTGATCTTTATGCTGCTTTTGCAATACTGACAGCATACCATCAAGAGCACTTTTTCTCTTGGCTTTCAAATCCTTACCATCGTTTAGGTTCAGAATATCATTTAGTTCATAATCGAGTTCTTTTCTGTCCTCCTTATCAGGTATCGTTTCGGCAGCCTGTATCTTACCGCTGAGAGAGTATTGTATCAAATGATTGCACTCAGGATTTAATGGTGTCAAAAAAAGTTTTTTGTTTCCTCTTGATTTATCGCAGCATAAAGCCCCTCGGTTTTCATTTCCTGAGCATACTGCAAGGAAGTTACTGTACTCCAATTCCTTCTTCAAGTTTTCAGTGCCCCTCGTCAGGCTCTGAGGTTCAATATGCTCAATCGTACACTTCAATGTACTTCCTGTTTTTTTGTCGGTTTCGGGAATTCTGCACATACAGTATGCGCACAGTCCTCCCTGTTCTTCCACCAACTTTGACAAAACATACTCATGCAGGTCGCTACTCATGGAATCATAAGTCGGTCGTACACCAGTGCTTGATTCGCTTTCACGGTATTCCGTTAATTCCCTTGGCTCGTGTTTTTTCACAATGTATATCATATGTTTCCTCACATACGGCTGAAATCCAACTGTGTACGACACTTCACAATTTCAGGGTCATCACCCAGTTTAGAATTCATCTCGTCGAGAACGGTTTCCGCAGCCGTGTAATCATCTTGGTCAAGAGCATGATAAAACCTTTCAAACAATTCTTCAGCTTCGGATGTGCGAACAGTAACATTCATATCCGCACGAAGAATGCTGTCAGAATCCTTACCGTATAGATAACGATCGTGTAGCTCACTTTCGCCAGTTGCATTTTTTTCAAGCATGAACAAGTTATAGCTTCTATCCACTTCTCCAAGAATCTGCGGAGAGTGCGTTGTAATCAAGAACTGAATATTCGGAAAAAGTTTCCGAAGCACAGACAGTATTTTCCTCTGCCACGCAGGGTGCATATGCAGATCAAGTTCATCAATCAGTACGATGCCCTCTCCCTCCATCGGGTTCTCTCGGCAGGGGTTCGCCATTGCCACGCGGCGAGCAATGTCTCCCAACAAGGCTAGCGTACACTTTTCACCATCTGACAGTTGGTCTACACGATACTCTTTATCATTGCGTATGACAACCATTCGGAGAGGATTCCGACGCACCTTAATTTCTTCAGCATCATCCAGCATTGAGAGGGCAGCTTTTCGCACACACTCCAACGCAGGATCTCGATAATCCCAATCGCGTTTTATACTTTTTTGCTCATTTTCAAAGTCTTCCTGATTGCGAAACCACTCGAAAAAAGTACGGAAATCAAGTCGGTTTTCCAATGCTCTCTCTAACGCTGTTCTTTTTGAGAAAGAATGCTTTTTGCGTATCCTTAACGGAACGTCCAGAACAAGTCTGTTCGTTCCGTAATTTAGGAACACAGGCATATTCTGCTTCGGACAATCATCTCCGGCAACTGTATCATCGTCCGCCAGATAATGTTCATTAAAAAACTGTGCTAAATCAGCCGTTTGCTTACTTTGCTGACTTGCATTGACCGCATTCACCCGACCAGATGCAGCCTTTTCCATTTCTTTTGTAAGCTCGAATGTTTCTCCTCCAAGCTGTAGCACAATACCGGTACCATATCGTGCATTGCTTCCACTACGCTGACCAATATGCAGTTGTTCCTTATCTAATGTTCGGTATCCCGTTCCTTGAGCGTTGTTTAGTCTATTGATAAAAGGCCATGCAGCATAGCAAACTGCACTGAGGAGAGTCGATTTACCTGAGCCATTGTTGCCATAAAAGACTGTGGATTTACCATTCAAGGCGATTTCAATAAAACCACCATCTGCTTCAGAAGTGAAATTCCTGAAATTTTTCACTCGAATTGTTTGCAGTTTCACCGTTTGTCCTCCTATCCAACATAGTTTTGGGGTGACTCTTTTACTATCTCCCATTGTAAGCGTTCTCTCTGGCGAATGTCAACCTGTTTTTACATTCATTTCTGAAAGAAGGTGGTTTTCCACATGAACAAGCACTCACAGTTGAAAATCCGAGGACACGCCAAATGACGCTCGACTACTTCTATGGGCAGTCGGGCGAACTGTTTTCCTACTTCCGCATCCCAAAGGCGTTATTTCAGGACAGCCGTTTCCGGCAGCTCTCCACCGATGCCCGGACGCTGTACGGCATCCTGCTCGACCGCATGAGCCTGTCGGTCAAGAACGGCTGGATGGACAAGCAGGGACGGGTGTATATCATCTACACTGTCCGGGAAGTGCAGGAATCGCTCTGCTGCGCCGAACACAAGGCGGTCAAACTGTTCCGAGAGCTGGAACAAATCGATCTGATCGAACGCAAGCGGCGAGGTCTGGGCAGACCCAGCCTGATCTACGTCAAAGACTTCACCACAGGGTTGTCAAAAATGCACAATCTGAATTGCGCAAACAGCAATTCAGGCGTTGACCAAAGCGCAGTTCAGGAGCAGACAAAACCGCAAGCAAATAAGGACTGATAAGAATAAGACAGAGATGAATAAACCTGATCCTATCCACTCAGAGGACATTCGTGAACAGCTTGAGGATTATTTTTATCAGGCGTTGGAGGTCGAACTGCTGCTTCGGCTTTTCCCGGATGATGAGGACACCATCTGTCAGATCGTGGATTTGCTGGTAGATACCTGTGCTACCAAGCGCAGGATGCTCCGAATCGCCGGAGATGATAAGCCTGCCGAGGTGGTACGCAGTCGGCTGAAAAAGCTGAATGCCGACCACATCCGCTTCGTGCTGAACAGCCTTGCCGAAAATGCTACCCCCGTGCGGAACATGAAGCAGTATCTGCTTGTCTCGCTCTACAATGCGCCCACGACCATGAATCTACACTATCAAAATCTGACGAACCATGACTTTGCGCACGGTTCCCGGAAAGCGGGGTGATATTATCGCAAAGAAAGCAACGGTTATTGTGGTCACGAACCAGAAAGGTGGTGTCGGAAAAAGCACTACCTGTGAAAATCTGGGCATCGGGCTGGCAATGGAGGGCAAGAAAGTTCTGCTTGTGGACACTGACCCACAGGGCAGTCTTACCATCAGCATGGGCTGGCAGCAACCGGATGAACTGCCCACCACGCTGTCTACCCTGATGCAAAAAGCCATGAACGACCAGCCCATCCAGCCCGGTGAAGGCATCCTCCACCATGCAGAGGGCGTAGACCTCATCCCTGCCAACATCGAATTGGCGGGGCTGGAAGTGGCTCTTGTAAACAGTATGAACCGGGAAAAGATGCTCAAACAGGTGTTGGAAAGTGCAAAACGGGAGTACGATTATATCCTGCTGGACTGTATGCCCTCTCTGGGGATGCTCACCATCAACGCTTTGGCTGCGGCTGACACCACGCTGATTCCCGTTCAGGCACAATACCTGTCTGCCAAAGGTCTGGAACAGCTTTTGCAGACTGTCGGCAAGGTGCGGCGGCAGATCAACCCGAAATTAAAAATCGAAGGTATCCTGCTTACCATGACGGACAGCCGCACCAACTACGGAAAGCAAATCGACACACTGATTCGCCAAGCATACGGCAGTAAAATCAAGGTGTTCGACCAGACCATTCCCCGGTCTGTCCGTGCCGCTGAAACCAGTGCCGCCGGCAAAAGCATTTTCCAGCATGACCCCAAGGGCAAGGTGGCAGAAGCCTACCAATCTTTAGCGAGGGAGGTGCTGGTGGATGCCGAAAAGCGGCTTAAACGTAGCTCTGAAAGGGCTAGATGATCTGTTCAGTTCAGAGGAAACCCGGCAGGAGGAACAGCGTGAACAGGTACAGCAGATTCCTGTGGATGAACTTTTTCCGTTCAAGAACCATCCGTTCAAAGTGCTGGATGATGATGCAATGACCCGGACGGTAGAAAGTATTTCACAATTCGGTGTGCTGGCTCCGCTCATCGCCCGCCCCAGACCAGAGGGCGGCTATGAAATCATCTCCGGGCATCGTCGGAAACACGCCGCCGAACTTGCTCATCTGGACACCGTGCCTGTCATTGTGCGCAACATGGAGGATGATGCCGCCACGATATTGATGGTCGATTCCAACTTGCAGAGAGAACACATCCTGCCCAGTGAGCGGGCGTTCGCGTACAAAATGAAGCTGGATGCGATAAAAAATCAAGGTGCTAGGTCAGATTTAACTTCGTCCCAAGTTGGGACGAAGTTGAGAGCCGATGAAAAAGTGGCAAAAGATTCAGGCGAAAGTCGCAATCAAGTCCAGCGTTTTGTACGCCTGACGAACCTTGTCCCTGAACTGCTCGCTATGGTGGACGAGAAAAAAATCTCTTTTAACCCTGCGGTAGAACTGTCCTATCTGGACGAAAAACAGCAACAGGATTTTTTAGAAGCAATGGATGCTTCCCAGAACGCACCATCTCTTTCGCAAGCCATTCGCATAAAAAAGCTGGCGCAGCAGGGTGAGTTTGACTATGATGCAGTCTACAACATTATGAATGAGGAAAAGAAAAACGAACTGGACACCGTGACTATCAAAAACGAAACTCTGCGGAAATACTTTCCGCGCAGTTACACTCCCCGGCAGATGGAAAGCATCATCATCAAGCTGCTCGACCAGTGGCAACTGAAAAAGCAACAGGCAAAACAGAAGAAGCAGGAAGAAGCGCGTTGAGCGCAGACTGAACCGTAAGACCCAGTTCCGGGTCTTTTATTTTTGCAAAAATTTTGGAGGAAACGCCTATGAACTTTACTACCACTCACATTCGTTCCGAGAAAGTCACCGTTGATACTCGCATCTACACCGTTCTGGAGGGCGGCAAGAAGTCCGGCAAGGTCTACCTCGCTGCAATCGCTCCCGACATGGAGCTGACTGTCATTACACTGGACGAAGCTCCCGGCATTCTGCCCTGTTTTGACGAAAGCGATGCCTATCTCAGTGTGCTGGACACCTCGCTGCTGCTCAGCTACAACCCGGCGCAGGTTCTCAAGTTTGCGGGCAAACAGTATTTGACTGGTGCGGTCATTCTGCTCCGCGCAAACATGGACGGCAACTTCATCTCTCTTACCATCGACGAAATCTATCGTTTCCAGAAGTATCTGGAAAGTCACAGCGTCACCCTGATGGTGGACAACCAGAAGTTGACCTGCATCTGCATCGACTGAGGTGTGTCCATGAAAGAATTTGAAGTTGAAATCACGGAAACCCTGCAAAGGACTGTGGTGATTCGTGCAGGGTCACGCGCAGAAGCAGAAGTCCTTGCGGAAGAAATGTGGAATAACGAAGAATTTGTGCTGGGCGCAGAGGACTTTGTCGGCGCAGAATTTTCTGCCGTAAGTGAAAAGGAAATCACCCCCAAATGCCGAAAAAGAAAGGATGAGATGGAGCGGTGACAAGTTTTTTCATTGGATTCGCATTTTTTGAGTTTGGCGCACTCTGCGGCTTTTTCGTGGCTGCGCTGATGCAGGCGGCAAGGGATGGTGATGAGCGATGCAGGAAGAAATCGAGCAGAAATCATTCAACATTATGATTTCGACCACGAAGCTGTCTGCCCGGACAGTCCTCAATGCGGTAAAAGCGGCGATACGGCTGTATCAGTCCAAGGCATCCCAAGGCAAACAGAGCGTCCGTACACTCCTGCGGCAAAATCGCGGTGTGTCCAGCGTGGAGATCAGCAAGACCGGTATCAAGGGCTTTGAACGGTATGCCAAAAAGTACGGCATTGACTATGCCATCCGAAAGGACAGCTCCGAAGTGCCGCCCAAGTATCTGGTCTTTTTCAAAGCCCCGGATGCCGAAGCATTTCAATCGGCTTTCAAGGAGTATTCTGCTTCTCTCCTGAGTAAATCGAAGCGTCCTTCCGTTCTTGCCAAGCTGCATGAACTGGTACAGGCTGCGGCAGAACTTCCCGGCAAAGTCCGACACAAGGAACAGGAGCGTGGGCTGTGAACACAAAGAAGCTGACAAAACTGCTGGCTCTGTATCTGCCCTATATCCTGCTTGGGCTGGTGGCAACGAACTTTGGTGAAGCGTGGCGGCTTGCCGAGGGGAAGGAACTGGGCGAACGCATTATGTCCATGATGGGAACACTCCCGGCTGCATTTGCGAACCCGCTTCCCAGTCTGCACCCGCTGGATTTGCTTATTGGCATTTCCTGCGGTGCAGGACTACGGCTTGCCGTATACTTGCGAAGCAAAAACGCCAAGAAATACCGACACGGCATGGAGTACGGCTCTGCTCGGTGGGGTACTGCCAAGGACATTGAGCCTTTTCAGGCTCCGAAGTTCGAGGACAATATCATTCTGACAAAGACAGAACGCCTGATGATGAGCAACCGCCCAAGTGACCCTAAAAATGCGCGAAACAAAAACGTGCTGATCGTTGGCGGCTCCGGCAGTGGTAAGACCCGGTTTTGGCTTAAACCGAATCTTCTGCAAATGCACAGTTCCTATGTGGTCACTGACCCCAAAGGAACTATCGTGCTTGAATGTGGCAACGCAATGTTGAAGAACGGCTACAAGCTGAAAATCCTGAATACCATTAACTTTTCCAAGAGTATGCACTACAACCCATTCAGCTATGTCCACAGCGAAAAGGACATCCTGAAACTTGTCACGACCCTTATGACCAACACGAAGGGTGACGGTTCAGGCGGCGATCCTTTCTGGGAAAAGTCGGAACGGCTTTTGCTGACTGCGCTGATTGCGTATCTGCATTATGAAGCACCGAAGGAGGAACAGAACTTTTCCACTCTGCTGGAAATGCTGAACACAATGCAAGTGTCAGAGGATGATGAGGACTTCCAGAATCCTGTCGATTTACTCTTTGAGGATTTGGCAAAAAGGAAGCCCAATTCTTTTGCAGGGCGGCAGTACAAGCTCTACAAACTTGCGGCAGGTAAAACGGCAAAATCCATCCTTATTTCCTGTGGTGCCAGATTAGCCCCCTTCGACATCCAAGAGCTGCGTGACCTTACCATGTACGATGAGCTGGCGTTAGATACGCTGGGAGATAAGAAAACAGCTCTGTTCCTCATCATGTCGGACACGGATTCCACCTTCAACTTCCTCATCAGCATGGTCTACACCCAGCTTTTCAACCTTTTGTGCGACAAAGCGGATGATGTGTACGGCGGCAAACTGCCCATCCATGTGCGGTGCCTTATCGACGAGTGCGCCAACATCGGGCAGATTCCCAATCTGGAAAAGCTGGTAGCCACCATCCGCAGCCGTGAGATTTCGGCGTGTCTGGTGCTGCAAGCCCGCAGTCAGCTGAAAGCCATTTACAAGGACAATGCAGATACCATCGTGGGCAACATGGACAGCCAGATTTTTCTGGGCGGTTCTGAACCCACCACGTTGAAAGAATTGTCCGAAACGCTGGGCAAGGAAACCATTGATTCGTTCAACACCTCGGACACGCGCGGCAACTCACCGTCCTATGGCACATCGTTCCAGAAACTGGGACACGAACTGATGAGCCGTGACGAGCTGGCAGTGTTGGATGGTGGCAAGTGCATCTTGCAGCTGCGCGGTGTGCGTCCGTTCCTTTCCGACAAGTACGATCTGACCCAGCATCCCAACTACAAGCTGACTTCCGACTATGACCCCAAGAATACGTTCGATATTGAGAAATATCTGAACCGCAAAGAAAAAATCCAGCCCGGAGATGAGTTCTTCGTGCTGGATGCTGATTCGCTCCCGCCTATCTGATTGGACAGGCGGTTTTATTTTTGACCGGAGAGGTACACCAGAAAATCCACTCTGCCGCAGTTTGCGGCGCAAAAATATGATTTCAGGTGTGTACGGACGGTCTACAAGTTTTGAATGATAAAGGAGAAACGACTATGGAATTCTTTAACTCTGCGATCGAAGTTCTTCAGACTCTGGTTGTCGCTCTGGGTGCCGGTCTGGGCGTTTGGGGTGCGATCAACCTGCTGGAAGGTTATGGCAACGATAACCCCGGCAGTAAGTCGCAGGGCATGAAACAGCTCATGGCCGGGGGCGGTGTCGCATTGGTCGGCATCACCCTCATCCCCCTGCTGAGCGGGCTGTTCGGCTAAATCCTGTGGGCGGCGTTTGCCGCCCTTACATACGCAATGGCTTCATCTCTCGCCGCAGATCGCGGTACTATTATAATAAGGAGGCACACTGCGCCAAATATCAACCAATTATTGAAAGGAAGTGCATCTATGGAATTTCTGACCCATCTTATTTTCATCTTGAATCTGCTCAAGAACCTTATCAACCATTTCAGCTAAGGCGGTGACGCTGAGTGGAAACTGTTCTCAAAGCCATAGGCGATTGGCTTAAATCGCTCCTGACCGCTGGCATCATGTCAAATCTTAGCGGTTTGTTCGATGCAGTCAACGAACAGGTCGGTGACATTGCGCAGCAGGTCGGCACTCGACCATCTGCCTTTGAACCGCGCGTTTTTGCGATGATCGAATCGCTGTCCCGGAATGTGGTGCTGCCGATTGCCGGAATCATCCTGACCTTTATCGCCTGTTACGAACTGATCGAGATGATTACCCAGCACAACAACATGGCACAGTTTGAACCTGCGCTCATCATGCGCTGGGTTTTCAAGACGGCGATTTCCGTCTGGTTTATCAGCAACACGTTTGATATTGTGATGGCGGTATTCGACCTGACCCAGAAAGTCGTGGCAGATTCCAGCGGCATCATCGCTGGCAATACCAGAGTGAACGATATAGGACTTTCCATGCTGGAAGCCAGTCTGATGCAGATGGAAGTCGGTCCATTGTTCGGATTATTCCTGCAATCGTTCTTTATCGGCATCACCATGAGGATTTTGAGCATCATTATCTTCGTCATTGTATACGGGCGCATGATCGAGATCTACTGCATGGTAAGCCTTGCACCTATTCCAATGGCAACATGGGGCAACCATGAACAGTCGCACATGGGGCAGAATTACCTGAAATGTCTGTTTGCGCTGGGATTTCAGGGCTTTCTTATTCTCATCTGTGTGGCAATTTATGCCGTGCTGATTCAGAGCATTGCCATTTCCGGCGATGCAATCAATTCCATTTGGAGCATTGTTGGCTACACTGTCCTGCTTTGTTTCAGCCTGTTCAAAACCAGCTCTGTGACAAAATCTGTTCTCGGCGCACACTAAGGAGGTGCTTTCTTGGCGGCGTATATCTCAGTCCCTCGTGATTTAACCAAAGTTAAATCCAAAATCGCATTCAACCTGACGAAGCGGCAGCTTATCTGCTTCGGTTCGGCGGCACTGATCGGAGTGCCGCTTTTCTTTTTGCTCCGGGAAAGCGGCGGCAACACGGCGGCGACCCTCGGCATGATGGCGGTGATGTTGCCCGCCTTTTTCCTCGGAATGTACGAGAAAAACGGTCAGCCGATGGAAAAGCTGCTGTCGCACTATCTTCAGGCACGGTTTCTGCGCCCGAAGATTCGACCGTACAAGACCAACAACTACTATGCAATTCTGATGAGAGGAGGCGCAGCCCATGATTCCGTTCTGGAAAAAGAATAAGGATGGCGGCAAGAAGAAGCCGCCCAAGGCAGATGTTCCCAAAACTGCGCAGCAGTCCATCCCGATGCAGCGGATGTTTGAGGATGGCACTTGTCGGGTTAAGGCGAACTACTACACCCGGACGATTGCCTATCAGGACATCAATTACCAGTTGGCACAGCAGGAAGATAAGACTGCAATTTTCGAGGAATGGTGCAGCTTTCTGAACTTCTTCGATTCCAGCATTAAGTTCGAGTTGTCTTTCGTCAACATGGCAACGGATAGCACCGAGTTTGAAAAAAGCATCCGCATCCCATTCCAGCGGGATGGGTTTGATGATGTTCGTGCCGAGTATTCGCAAATGCTGCGTCAGCAGCTTGCCAAAGGCAATAATGGCTTGACCAAAAGCAAATTCATCACCTTTGGCGTGGAGGGCGAGAGTATGCGGCAGGTCAAGACCCGCCTCGACCACATCCAGAATGATTTGCTCAACAACTTTCACCGGCTGGGTGTGCTGGCGCGGCCGCTGAACGGTGCCGAGCGGCTCAAACTGATGCATGATATGTTCAACATGGACGGTTCTTCCAAGTTCCGTTTTGATTGGAACGACCTTGTGAAAAGCGGGCTTTCGGTGAAAGATGCCATTGCACCTACGGCGTTTGCCTTTAAGAACAGCCGCACATTCCAAATGGGCGGCATCTACTGCGCCGCCAGCTTTCTGAGCATCACGGCATCCGACCTGTCCGACCAACTTTTGAAGGACTTTCTGGACATGGATTCTTCTCAGATCGTCACCATGCACATCCAGAGCGTAGACCAGAACCGCGCCATTAAGACGGTCAAGCGCACCATCACGGAACTGGACAGAAGTAAGATTGAGGAACAGAAAAAAGCCATCCGCGCCGGGTATGATATTGACATTATCCCGTCCGACTTGGCAACTTACGGACGGGATGCGAAAGCCCTGCTCAAAGAGTTGCAGAGCCAGAACGAGAGAATGTTTTTGGTGACGTTCCTTGTTCTGAACACCGGGCGCACGGAGCAGGAACTGGAAAACAATGTTTTTCAGGCATCCAGCATTGCCCAGAAGCACAACTGCAACCTGTGCAGGCTGGACTACCAGCAGGAGCAGGGCTTAATGTCCTCTCTGCCGCTGGCAGATAACCAGATTGAGATTCAGCGTGGTCTTACCACCAGCAGCACAGCGATTTTTATCCCGTTCACCACGCAGGAACTTTATCAGAGCGGAAAAGAATCGCTGTACTACGGCTTGAACGCCTTGTCTAACAATTTGATTATGGTGGACAGAAAGAAGCTGAAAAATCCCAATGGGCTTATCCTCGGCACTCCCGGTTCGGGTAAAAGTTTCTCGGCAAAACGTGAGATTGCCAATGCGTTTCTGGTGACGGACGATGATATTATCATCAATGACCCGGAGGGAGAGGTGCGACACGAAGTCGCGTAATGTATTGCGTGTAAACGCTACTCTATCCATTTGGAGTAACCCTACTGTGACCTGCACTGGTCA
>ERZ894223.107-NODE-107-length-90395-cov-12.102856_pt1 | contig 90395 bp, 97 predicted proteins | sample MGYA00380293_ERZ894223 | MGnify/ENA primary metagenome ERZ894223 (study PRJEB32331, sample SAMN06328445) | human gut metagenome | biome: human gut microbiome; feature: stool | host: Homo sapiens | collected 2014-11-05 ...
AAACATTGTCCTCATAGATGCGCTCAAAGAGGCCGTCCAGTTCTTCATCACGGGCTTGCAGGGCTGCAAGCTCTTTTTCTTTGAGTTTGCGGCCGGCTTCGTCCGCCTGTCGATGGCTTACATCATGAGCATCCAGCCCAACGCCAGCCTGACCATGATCGGTCTGGCCGCGCCCACTTCTACCGCTGTGGGCATCGTGCTGAATGTCTGCTTCTTCCTCTATCTTGAGAGGAAAGAGAAAAATCCGAAGGTGTAAAAGGAAACCGGCTGGTGTGAATGACATCAGCCGGCTTTTGCTGTGGTCTGGCAAAACAAAAAGCCCAGCGTATTTTCGTACGCTGAGCATTTTTGGTGGGCGCGGGTGGATTACGCAAGCCGCGCATCTAAAAAGGCCCCGCAGGGGCCTTTTTGCCGCCGGGACGTATAGCGGCGGGCCTTACGAGTTGCGCTTGCCGATTTTTCTGCAACCCCTTGGCGGGGCCTTGAAAAATCGGAGCGCTGTCCCAGCCTCGCCTCCCTGTTTCCGCCGCAGGCGGCGGTCGGCTCCGCTGCTGTTCGAATCCACCCGCCTATGTGAGTCTGACATTTGCGCAAAAGAAAACCGCCAGTGTATCTCTACACCAGCGGTTTTTTCATGGGCGCGGGTGGATTCGAACAACTTGCATTCACGCACACCTATACTGGCGAACTGAAAAATCATAGGAGACAAGCCACTTTTCACTCCACACAGGATTCATTGAAGCAACAGTGCGCACAATTCTGCGCCTAGAAGTGGGTTTGAGAGTGGGTTATTTTTGCTTTGGGGAATACTCTGCCAACGCGGCAGATACCGCCAGCGCTGCAGCATCAGCGCGGCCTTCGACGGCGTGGCTGTACCAGCCATAAGTATCCATACTTCGGCTGTGACCAACCATGCGGCGGAGTTGGGCAGGGGACACAGTGTCTTCAACCATGCTTACGAAGGTGTGCCGCAGCTCGTACAGACTGATGGGCGGATCGATGCCATTACAGCGTTGGTAGAATCTCCAGTAGTTGTATAGGCTCTGCTCGTTGTCCAGCAAGAACACCGGATCATCATAGCGCAAGGGGCGCTCCTCTTCGAAGGTGCGCTGTTGGAGCTGAGCTTTGAGTTCTGCCGCCGCCAGCGGGTGCAGCACTACGACGCGGATGGCGTTTTCGTTTTTACCGTGGGTCTCTTCATTTCGGGTATTGATGGCCCGGGAGAGGTGCAACCTATGGCCGTCCACATCGCCCACTCGCAAGCCCAGTAATTCGCCGGGGCGCAGACCGGTCATCACGGCCAGACGATAGGCGTGGATGTTTTCATCTGTCTCCACCTTTCCACGGATGACGCGGGTGTCGGTGGAAAGCAGTATCCGCAGCGAGTCGGGTTGCAGGATCCTTTTCCCTTTGGTTCGCGCCCCCTTCGGGACAACGACTTCATCCTCGGGCCGCAGGGACGTGTACTGGTGCTGCCGTGCCCACTTGACAAAGGCCATCTCGACGCCCCGGATGCCCTGCAGCGTCTTGCGGGAGAGATTGCCTGCACTTTTGCGCTTGCTGTCCTGGTTCAGACATCCCTCTTTATAGGCACGATTCAGGACGTCTTGCAGCATGCCGGTGCTCAGATCGCCGATACGGCGAACGCCGATGACCGGCAGTATGTAGTTTCGGCCAAACTTCTCGACCTGCTCCACATAGCTGCTGCCTGCTGTGGCCTTTATCGAGATAAGGAACTCCTCCCACAGCTCAGAGCAGCGCTTTGTGGTGCTACTTATTCCTTCGTCCAGCCACAAATCGGCCTTGCGGTTTGCTTCCCGCTGGCCGGTGCGGCCCGGCTTTGCGCTGGTGAAGGTCCGGCGCACGCCGTCCTTCTGCACCTTGATCTGCCAGCGCTGCTGCTTTTCCAACCAGACGGCGGTATTGACTCGCTTTCCCATAAAAATACACCTCCATATGGGTACACTTTGACAAGCCTGCCCGGAGGTGGTACAATACAGTTGTCTAGGCTGGTATTGTTCCTCGTGAGCAAGCCATTCTTCAAACTCCTCCGGTGTTGGTAGCACCGGGGGAGTTTTTTGTATATTCAATTAACAAGACGGTTGACTCAGTTGTTTTTACGATAGGTGACCTCAAGTCCAGTGTTGGGAGAGTAAGTCCATGTGACTGTCAGACGGTCAAAAGACTCCTTCTGACGGCCATCCAGCGCTTTTGTGCTGACCATCTCCTCATAAAGCCAGTCCGGCAGGCCATAAATTTGGTTTGCGAGTTTGATTTCTCTCAAAACAACATCCGTGAAAAGAAAACTATCCTTAAAATTATACGGATTCGTATCGAACGTGATATAAGAACCGTCATTCGCAACGGTAAGTGCGCTGTCATCAAAGACATCATAGATAGTCTGGAAGTCAAGGGAATCCGCATTTGCTTTCAGCACAGGCACGAGCAACTCATCCAGCAAGGTGGAGACCTTCTTGCCTTTCTCATCAAACGTAATCTGCGTGCGAATCTTGATAACCGGAGAGCCATCATCTGCCGCACGCTGATAGGCACCATTCAGTGTAAGGCTCTGGCCCGCAAACGTAGCTCTGTAATACTCGTACAGATTTTCTTTGACCGCCGCATAGAAGCGCTGGCCTTCCGCAGACACGACAGAGAAACACTTATAATTCACGTCCTTGTCTGTATAAGTATAGAAGTAGTCGAAATCCGTCTGGCCGGAAAACTCCACATCCCGCCCCACTTTGTACTCGGTGTCGGCAAACACCGTCACTGCACACGCAAGGCACAGCACCACGGTCAGCATCAAAGAGACAATCTTTTTCATGGTTTTCCCTCCTCATTGTAAAAAGCTCAATTTTCGTTCAATTTTTGCTCAATTATTTGTTCTTGCGCGAAACACCACTTGGTTGTATAATATAGGCAAATAAAACAACGTGTTGCGGGAGGCAAGCAGACAATGACACGTCAAGACTACATCGATGCTATTATGCGACTGCTTGAGAAAGCGGATTTTCGCAAACTGCGGCTTGTGTGGATATACGCAAGCCGCCTGATCAGCTGACATATCGCATCCTTTGAGCACCTACGGGTGCTCTTTTTTTTGTGTCAATTTTTCGGCCATGCGTTCCAGCAGCTTCCAATCGGCGGGGCTGAGGTCGGCCAGCATCTCGACAAAGCGCTTTCGGAAGTCGTCATCGTCATCCCGGGTCAGGTCGCCAAGGAACGCGGCGATTTTGTCCGACTGGGTATCTGCCGCCATCATCTCGCCTTCACCGGTGCGCAGCCATTCCTCGCGGACGCCGAACTTATCGCAGATGTCTTTAATCGTACGGTCGCTGGGTTCAACAACATTAACCTCGTAGCTGCCGACAGTGTTCCGTTTAAGGTTCAGCCGGTCAGCAAACTCTTGCTGAGTCAGCTTTTCATTTTTTCTAACTTCTTTAATTCGTTCGCCTATCGTCATTTTGTTCACCTCCTTCGCCATCATTATAGCAGGTACAAATCAGCACGTCAAGATATTTTGTTGGAAAAATCAACAAATTTACCCTTGACAAACGTTGTTCAATGACCTATACTTGTCATGCAATCAACAAATAGCAACACAATCTCAGTGAAAGGAGGTGAACCACATGGACAACAACATCCAGAAAGAAATCCAAGAACGCCGCGAGCACGCCGAGCGCTTAAAGAAGATCGCCCTCAAGCTGTTCGAGCAGCTCAAGAGCGAAAATGTCAGTTTTTCGGACGCAGAGCGAATCATTAGTCTGCTTTCTGCATCCGTAAAAACTGAGCGCGATGACCGGATTATTTAATCCATGCTGGAGGGACTATAAATCTTACTATCCTCAAGATTGATTAGTTGCTCCAGACAGTCGCTGTACCAAGAAGCCAGTACGCAGGCCGCCTGTGCAGGGTCATTCAAGTCAAGACCCTGCGGACGCTCACCGCGCTGCAACGCAATCTGCAATTTGTTGTTTGCATAAGCAAGTGCCAGATTGTGCCGAATTTTATTTCCATCACTCATGATTTCCACCTCCCTTCTGCCCAAGTATACCGCAGGAGGGAGCCAACCACAAGGAGGTGAACCACATGGACAACAACAAAAAGCCCAGCGGGCCGTCGGAAGCGGAACGCTGGGCGCTGAAAAATGTGCCGACAGCACAGCTCGTTGCAGAACTATCCAATCGGGAAGGCGTAGAAGCAACAATAGCAGAGCCCTACCAAGATGCCGAAGTCAAGGTAAACGGCCCCGCCATTGTGCTCGTGGTCATTGATTAACCAATTCTGCGATACGGGTACGAGCGCTTAATGTACGCATGAAAATACTTACCCTTTGACGGAGCGTTCATCAGCGATTCATAGACGCTTTGCGGCACACCAGAATACTCGTATAGTCCGCCGCTATGAAATGAAATCCAAAGCGTAGTGCCTGCATATCCGACTGCTGCGAGGTCGGACGAAGAAACAGGAATCATCTGCATATTTTTCACCTCCCTTCTGTCCCTCTATTCTACCGCAGAAGGGAGCCAGCCACAAGGAGGTCAAAATCACATGAACGACTTACAGTTCTTCTCCAACCCCGAGTTTGGGCAGGTACGCACCGTCGAGCTGGACAGCCGCATCGACCAGCTGAGGATCGTGGCCTTTGGCCTTCCCGCGTTCGACCATATCATGGCCGACGTCTTTACCACTGAGAAAAAGGAGTGATTTTTTTATGAAGAAGTCTACACTTAACCCCGCCGCCTACGGCTTGACCGTGGACGAAGCCACCCGGCTCGTCCGCCTCCACGATATGTGCGCAGGCATGGCCCCGGAAGACTTTGATCAGATGGAGACTGCCGCCCGCAGCATCAACCTGGTCAACAGCCTCAAGAAGATGGACAGCCGTCCCGGCGGCGCAGCGTGAGAGGGGAGGGCAGCACGATGAAGAAACCTTACCTCAAGCTCCGCCGCCTCATTGAAGACGAAGGCTTGGAGCAGCAGGAGCTGGCTGTGTTGGCGGGTATCTGTGACCGTACACTGAGCAAGCGCCTGAACGCGCCGGAAGACAGCGGTTGCTGGCTTCCGAGGGAAATTACCTCTATCTGCCAGGTGCTCCATATCCCGCAAGAGAAAATCGGGGAGTATTTCTTCCCGCAAATTGCAAAGGAGGCATCCGCATGAGAATCAAATCTGGCGTCTTTTACTGGCTGGCGGTGGCCAGCGGTGCCGTCGGGATGCTGTACGCACTTGGCTTTGCAGGCAGCATCGAAGCCCTCGGTGTCATCTCCGACACCGACTTCATCACCGCAATGGTGCTGCTGTTGCTGGCGCTGTTCTTTGCCCGGCTGGGCGACCATGCCGCAGAGCGCGAGACTCAGCGCCGCAGGTACATCGACCGCCGCCACGCCCGCACCGAAGAGCCGGAGTACCGGCAGAACCGGAGGGACGCATGAAAACAAAAAGCCCGCTGGTGCTGGAACACCGGCGAGCCTGCAAAGGGATGATGGTTTTTCTAGCCCATCACCCCGAAGGATAACATACTTTGGAGGTTTTTACAAGAGATGAAAGGTATCCTTATCGAGCCGGGCAAAGACCCGGTCGTGACCGCCCTGCCGGACACGCTGCAGGGCATGGAAGCACTTTTGCAGTGTCCCTGCGAGCAGAAAGTTCTGCCCCGCACCCCTGCGGTGCTGGTGTACGGTATCTATGGCAAGAGCCTGAACCGTACTTATCGCGGCCAGCCCATCTATGGCACTATCCTCTGCTACGGCTGGCGAAATAACCGCTTCCAGCCCCTGAACAAAGACCTGCAGGCCGAAACGCTTGACCGCCTGAAGGAGTTGGAGGTGCGGGTATGACCACCTATATCTGCAAATGCGGACGGCGAGTGAAGAAATCCACCGATGCCAGTACCACTGGCAACCGCCTATCCGGCTATGCACCCGGCCATGAGTGCTGGGGATGCCCCTACGCCATGCCATACGGAAACTATCAATGGGATGAAAGTGCTAGAACTGTCAGCCGGGAGACTCAGGGCTACGAATGCCGGATGAGCAAGACCCTCACCTATGCGTCAGAGTTCGCTGGCTCTATCAAGGATAAATGCACTTGTCGAGTGCATAGTCTGGACTTCGACTTTCTGTCTCAGGTCTCCGCATGGATCAAAGACACTTATCCAGACAGAGAGATTTTTGGCTCGTTTTCCAAAGATATTCGTGCATCGGACTATGGATCTGATGGCCGTTACTGCCTGACCATCACCTGCACCCAGAATCTGAAAGGCGTTGCCGCAAAAAGAGAGCTGCTTGGTCAGTTCTTTACTCCGAATGGTAGCCGCAAGGACATGACCCCACAGCAGGAAATGGAAAAAATCCTGGCTGACATCAGAAAATGCATACAAGAGCCCCCGGCGGCGGAGGATGTGGCCGTGGCTGCGCTGTCCCCGCAGAGCAGCGCATCGGCCCCTGTTGTTCCTGCGGAGACTTCTTTTGCATCCGCAGCTGTCCCCAGCTTTGACTTCTCCGCTCTGGGTGATTTGTCCCAGCAGGCCGCAGACGCCGACCAGCAGTTTGATTTGCATTACGGCGCGGCGCAGGACGAATACCTGATCTCCTGCATCTACCTTGCCCGCATCCACGCTCTGACTGCCAAGGCGGGCCGGTATGGCGGCGGTACATGGACAAAGTGGTATGAGAGCAAGGGTATGAGCAAGTCGGGTGCATGGAATATGGTGCAGACCGGAGAATCTTTTAATGGTTCAACGATTGACCAATTAAAACAGCTGCCCGAGCTGACCCGCAAAGATTTGAACCTCATCGCCCGCAGCGGCTGCGCTGGGCAGCTGGTCGAAGCCGCCGGAGACAGCCAGCGGGTGCAGGAGCTTTTAGCCCAGCTCAAGGCCAAAGAGTACAAGCTGAACGAAACGCAGGCCAGATTGAAGAGCGCCTGCATTCAGGAGCAGGAGTCGCGGGACGCAATGAATACCGCCAATGCTCAGCTGGAAGCCGCAAATGCTGACATTAAAGGTCTGACCGAACAGAACGATCAGCTCAAAAGCCGGTTAGACGCCGCTGAGGCCCGGGAAGAGGAAGCATGGAAGATGCAGACCAAGGCCGAGCAGCGTGCCAAAACCGCCGAGAGCCAGCTGGAAGGCTCCCGGCAGGTGGCCGAAGCGGCCAATCGTCGGGCTGACAAGTGGAGATCCGAGGCCGAAGCCGCCTGGAAGCAGCCCATCGTAGCTGTGGTGGACAAGGACGAAGTCGTCCGGCAGGCCAAGGAAATGGCCGACGGCATGACCGCCGACTACAAAGCCACACAGGAGCAGGACGCCCGCGACGCCTACGACAGCATCCTTCTGGCCGGCCGCTCCATCACAAATCTCGCGCAGTCCATAAAGCCGCTGTTCGGCAAGCTGCCGGGCGATCAGCGGGAAAACGCGATCGATCAGTTCGTACGCACATTAGGACAGATTCAAGGGGAGGTATCCAGATGTCTGTAAAAATCACGGCCCTCGAGGCCGAAAACGTCAAGCGCATCAAGGCCGTTGCGCTTACTCCTGCGCCCACCGGTCTCACCCTCGTGGGCGGCAACAACAATCAGGGCAAGACCAGCGTTCTCGACGCGCTGGCATGGGCGCTTGGCGGCGAAAAATTCCGCCCGAACGCCGCCCAGCGGGATGGGGCCGTCGCTCCCGCCCACCTCCGCGTCACTCTCTCCAACGGGGTCGTCGTGGAGCGCAAAGGCAAGAACAGCAGCCTCACCGTCACCGACCCCACCGGCCGCCGCAGCGGCCAGCAGCTGCTGAATGCTTTTGTCGAGCCGCTGGCCCTCGATCTGCCCCGCTTCATGGAGGCCAGCGACAAGGAAAAGGCTGACATCCTGCTGCGCATCATCGGCATCGGGAATGAATTGCATCTCCGGGATATGGAGATCAAAAGCATCTACGACAAGCGCACCTTCACCGGCCAGCTGGCCCAGCAGAAAAAGAACTTTGCCGACGAGCTTATCTCCTACCCCGATGCTCCCGAACAGCCTCTCAGCGCCTCTGACCTTATCCGCCAGCAGCAGGATATTCTGGCCCGGAACGGGGAGAATCAGCGCAAGCGCAGCCAGCTTGCTCAGCTGGAAGCCAAGAGCCGCACCCTTGCACAGCGCCGGGAGCAGCTGGAAGCAGAGCTTGCACATCTGACGGAAGAGCAGGCCGCGCTGACCACTGACCTCTACGCCGCCCGGAAATCTGCCGAAGACCTTCAGGACGAATCCACTGCCGAACTGGAAGCCTCTATCCAGAGCATCGAAGAGACGAACCGGAAAGTCCGGGTCAACCTCGAAAAAGCCCGCGCCGAGGACGAAGCCGCCAAGTACGCCAGCGACTACGACAAGCTTACGGATGCCATCGAGCAGAAGCGCAAAGAGCGTCTGGCCCTACTGAACGGTGCCGACCTGCCCCTGCCAGAGCTGAGTGTGGAGGACGGCGCTCTTACTTATAAAGGCAAGCGCTGGCGGGATATGTCCGGCAGCGACCAGCTCCGGGTGGCCGCGGCCATCGTCCGGCGACTCAACCCGGACTGCGGCTTTGTCCTTCTGGACAAGCTCGAGCAGATGGACATGACCACGCTGGAAGAGTTCGGCCACTGGCTCGAAGCGGAGGGCCTGCAGGCCATCGCAACCCGTGTTTCCACCGGCAGCGAGTGCCAGATCATCATTGAGGACGGCATGGTCAAGGGCGCTGACCTGCCTGTCCTGTCCGCCGCACCCACGCAGACCAGAACATGGACGAAAGGAGCTTTCTGATGAGCAACTATTCCATCACCACCGGCATTCTGAACACCCCGGTCAAGGTCGTACTGTACGGCCCCGAGGGCATCGGCAAGAGCACCTTTGCCTCTCACTTCCCGGACCCCGTTTTCATCGACACCGAGGGCGGCACCAAGCGGCTCAATGTTGCCCGCCTGCCCCAGCCCACCAGCTGGGCCATGCTGCTGGACGAGGTGCGGGCCGTCACCCGGGGCGAAGTTTCCTGCGGTACGCTGGTCATCGACACCGCCGACTGGGCCGAGCGTCTGGCCATCGACGCCATCTGCGCCAAAGCCAAGGTTGACGGCCTCGAGGGCTTCGGCTACGGCAAGGGTTACACCTACGTAAAGGAGGAGTTCGGCAGGCTTCTCGACGCCCTCGAGGAGGTGCTGAACAGCGGCCACCATGTGCTGATCCTCGCCCACGCGGCCATCACCAAGTTCGAGCAGCCGGACGCGGCGGGCAGTTATGACCGCTGGACCATGAAGACCACCAAGCAGACTGAGCCCCTCCTGCGGGAGTGGTGCGATATGCTCCTCTTCGCCAACTACCAGACCATCGTAGAAAAGAGCGGCAGCGGCCCCAACGCCAAGAACAAAGCCACCGGCGGCAAACGGGTGCTCTACACCACCCACCACGCCTGCTGGGACGCCAAGAACCGCTTCGGCCTGCCGGATGAAGTCCCCTTCGACTACGCCAGCATCGCCCACTGCATCACCGGTCCGGCCTCTGCGCCGCCTGCCGCCCCGAAGCCCGCAGCACCCACCGAAAAGGACTTTCTTCCCCCTCCCAGCGCACCGGCACCGCAGCCCAAGCCTCAGCCGGAATCGCCCCGGGAGACTGTCCCCGAAGCCCTGCTGACGCCCGACCTCATGGTGCTGGGCGTCCCCGAAAAGCTGGCCGCGCTGATGAGTGCCAACAACGTCACCCCCGAAGAATTGCAGTTCGTTGTGGGCAAGCGGGGCTATTTCCCGGAAGATATGCCCATCCGGGACTACCCCGCCGACTTTGTGGAGGGCTGCCTTGTGGCCGCATGGCCGCAGGTGCTCCAGATGGTGCTGGACAACCGCGACCTGCCGTTTTAACCTCTCAGTCTGCTTCGCAGCCAGCTCCCCTACCGAGGGGAGCCTCTGGCGAAGAGATTAGGCCTTACGAAATGCCAAGGCCTCTCCTCGATAGGAGAGGTGGCATCGCGCAGCGATGACGGAGAGGTTTACTATTATAAAGGAGAATACTTATGGCTGACATGAATACCACTACCGACCGCGCCCTGAGCTGGGACGACGAATTCACCAACGAACAGCAGGAGTTCGTGCTGCTGCCGGAGGGCGAATACCCCTTTGAAGTCACCGGCATGGAGCGCGCCCGTTTCGAGGGCAGTGCAAAGCTGCCGCCCTGCTCCATGGCAAAGCTGACCATCCGGGTGTATGGCGGGGCCAAGGGCGACACCACCGTCAACCACCGGCTCTACCTGCACACCAAGACCCAGGGCCTGCTGGGCGCGTTCTTCGAGAGCATCGGCCAGTGCAGGCGGGGCGAGACCTTCCGCCCCCGCTGGAACGAAGTCGTGGGCAGCAAGGGCCTGTGCAAGCTGGGCGTCCACAACTACACCAAAAAGAACGGCGACCCCGGCGAGAGCAATGAGATCACCCGGTTCCTGCCGCCGCCTGAAGAGAAAGCCGCGCCCTCTCAGGGCTGGACGCAGGGGGCATTCTGATGGGAGAAAAACAGGCTCTGCGCCCCTATCAGGAAGCCGCCCGGAAGAGCATCCACACCGAGTGGGAAAATGGCCGTCTCCGCACCCTGCTGGTGCTGCCCACCGGCACCGGCAAGACCATCGTGTTCGCCTCCGTCGCCGCCGATCAGGTGCGGGCGGGTGACCGGGTGCTCATCCTCGCCCACCGGGGCGAGCTGCTGGAACAGGCGGCAGACAAGCTTCAGCGCTCCACCGGCCTCGTCAGCGCGGTGGAAAAAGCCGAGTCCACCTGCCTCGACAGCTGGTATCGGGTGGTGGTCGGCTCTGTCCAGACCCTGCAGCGGCCGGCACGACTCGAGCGCTTCCCCCGGGACTACTTCGGGACTATCATCATCGACGAGGCCCACCATTCCATCACCGACGGCTACCGCCGCATCCTCGACTACTTCGACAGTGCGAAGGTCCTGGGCGTGACCGCTACCCCCGACCGGGGCGATATGCGAAACCTCGGCGAGGTGTTCGACAGCTTGGCCTATGAGTACAAGCTGACCGATGCCATCAAAGACGGCTACCTCTGCCGCATCATGGCCCAGACCGTCCCCCTCAAGCTGGACATCTCCGCCGTGGGCATGAGCAGCGGCGATTATTCCGTAGGCGAGCTTGGCACTGCTCTTGACCCTTACCTGAGCCAAATTGCTGAAGAAATGGCAGCACGCTGTGCCGGGCGCAAAACGGTGGTGTTCCTGCCCCTCATCAAGACGAGCCAGAAGTTCCGGGACCTGCTCAACGCGAAGGGCTTCCGCGCCGCCGAGGTCAACGGCCAGAGCGCCGACCGCAGACAGGTGCTTTCGGATTTCGAATCCGACAAGTACAACGTGCTCTGCAACTCCATGCTCCTCACCGAGGGCTGGGACTGCCCCTCGGTGGACTGCGTCGTCGTGCTGCGGCCCACGAAGGTGCGCAGCCTCTACAGCCAGATGGTGGGGCGCGGCACCCGCCTCTCCCCGGGCAAGAAAGACCTGCTGCTCCTCGATTTCCTCTGGATGACTGACAAGCACGAGCTGTGCCGCCCCGCCGACCTTGTCTGTGAGGACCGTGCCGTGGCCCGGCAGATGACCGACAATCTGGCCGAGAGCGGCGGGCCGCAGGATATTGAGGACGCCGCCGCACAGGCCAGCGAGGACGTGGTGGCCCAGCGGGAAGAAGCCCTTGCCAAGCAGCTGGAAGAACAGCGCCGCAAAAAGGCGAAGCTCGTTGACCCGCTGCAATACGAGATGAGCATTCAGGCCGAAGACCTTTCCGGCTATGTGCCGGCCTTTGGCTGGGAGGCCGGCCCGCCCAGTGCAAAGCAGACTGCCGCACTGGAAAAACTGGGCATCCTGCCGGACGCCGTGGAGTCTGCGGGCAAAGCGGCTCTCCTGCTCGATCGTCTCAGCAAGCGCCGGGACGAAGGTCTCACCACCCCAAAGCAGATCCGCTGCCTGGAAAAATACGGCTTCCAGCACGTCGGCACATGGAGCTTCGAGGCTGCACGGCACATGATCGACCGCATTGCCGCCGGCGGCTGGCGGGGCGCGCCGAAGGGCGTTGACCCCAAGAACTATATCCCGTCTGCTGAGCCGGTCATCGCAGATGATATGTTACTATGGTAATGCGAATGGAACATGAAAATGACATCAAAGAAGCGCTGGACTTCATTTCCCCGGCCGCCCTGACCTATGAAGAATGGCTCATGGTGGGCATGGGCCTGAAAGAAGCCGGTCTGCCCGTCGCCGTGTGGGAGCAGTGGAGCGCCCGGGACGGCGGGCGGTATCACAAGGGCGAGTGCATCAAAAAATGGGAGAGCTTCCACGGCAGCTCGAAGCCCGTCACCCAGAGCAGCATCTTCCAGCTGGCCTATGAGCACGGCTGGTCCGGCCCTGCAGGCTATGCGCTGGACTGGGGCGATGAGCTGACCGTCGGCCCGCAGCAGCCCGCACTGGTAGACCCCCGCTGGGTCGAAGAGCAGGAGCTTCACCTTCCCGACACATGGGAGCCTGCCCAGCAGCTCAAACGCTACCTGCAGGCCCTCTTCGAGCCGGACGAGTATGTGGCCTATGTCACCGAGAGCTTCATGGCCGCCGACCGCCGACGCCCGGCGAAAGGCTGCTGGGACAGAACTGCCGGGCAGCTCATCGAAGAGCTGGACGCCTGCGGCGGCGATGTCGGCAAGGTCATGGGCGACTGCGACCCGGAAATCGGTGCATGGATCTGCTTCAACCCGGTGGACGGCGCAGGCCGGAAGGATGCCAATGTCACCAGCTACCGCTACGCCCTCGTGGAGTGCGACAACATGGAGCCCGGCAAGCAGCTGGCCGCCATCCACCAGATGGAGCTGCCCTGCGCCGCGCTGGTCTACTCCGGCGGCAAGAGCGTCCACGCCATCGTCCGGGTCAATGCGCCGGATTATGCTGAGTACCGCAAGCGGGTCGATCACCTCTACGCCATCTGCCAGAAGAACGGCCTGACCCTCGACCAGCAGAACCGCAACCCTTCCCGCCTCTCCCGGATGCCCGGCATCCTGCGGGCGGGGCAGAAACAGGCCCTGCTTGAAACGAATGTCGGCAAAAGCTGCTGGGAGGACTGGTGCGACTGGGTGGAGGCCTGCACCGACGATCTGCCCGACACCGAATGTCTGGCCGACGACTGGGACGACCTGCCCCCGCTGGCCGATGCCCTCATCTCCGGCGTACTGCGCCAGGGCCACAAGATGCTGCTGGCAGGCCCCAGCAAGGCGGGCAAGAGCTTCGCCCTCATCGAGCTGTGCATCGCCATCGCCGAGGGCAAGACGTGGCTGGGCCGCTTCTCCTGTGCGCAGGGGCGTGTACTCTATATCAATCTGGAGCTTGACAGGCCGTCCTGCCTGCACCGCTTCAAGGACGTCTATACCGCGATGGGCCTTGCGCCGGACAATCTGCGGAACATTGACATCTGGAACCTGCGCGGCGCATCTGTCCCGATGGACAAGCTTGCCCCCAAGCTCATCCGCCGGGCAGGCAAAAAGAGCTACACTGCCGTCATCCTCGACCCCATCTACAAGGTCATCACCGGCGACGAAAACAGCGCCGACCAGATGGCGAAATTCTGCAACCAGTTCGATGTGGTCTGCCGCGCGCTGGACTGCGCCGTCATCTACTGCCACCATCATTCCAAGGGCGCGCAGGGCGGCAAGCGCAGCATGGACAGAGCATCCGGCTCCGGCGTGTTTGCCCGCGACCCGGATGCCATGCTGGACATGACTGAGCTGACCATCACCGACGCCATCCGGGAGCAGCTGCACAACAAGGCCGCCTGCCGGGTCATCAAAGCGATGCTGGATAAGCGCGGCCATGCCGACGCCTACGGCCCGGATGACGCCCTCAGCAAGAGCCGGATGCTCACCATCGCCAAAGAGAAGCTTGGCCTCGCCGACCTGCGGGCCATCGACGCCGAAGTGGCTGCGGCTCGGAAGAAAGCCGACAGCATGACTGCCTGGCGCATCGAAGGCACCCTCCGCGAGTTTGCAAGCTTTGCCCCGGTCAACCTCTGGTTTGACTATCCGGTGCATAAGCTGGACAGCGGGCTTCTGGAAGATCTGCAGCCGGACAGCGACTTCCGCACGCTGGGCGCAAAGGGCGCGAGCCGCCGCTGGGGTGACAAGGCCAAGCAGGCCAAGGACAGGAAGGCTGAGCTGGACACCGCTTTTGAAGCCTGCATGATGGACGGTGAGGTCACCGTCTACAGCCTCGGCGAGTACATGGACCTGAAGCCCCGCACCGTCAAGAGCCGTCTGAAAGAAGACGGGCGCTTCTGGATCGACGGCGAGAAGGTCGGCCGCAAGGAACCCGGAAGCAAAGGTTAAACGCTCTGTTATATCTGCAATTACATTTTGTTGTAAAAATGCAGAAATAGCCGCTATTTTGCACGACAGCAAAAACTGCAAAATTGCAGAAATAGCCGCTATGACTGCAACATTTGCAGTGCAAAATAGCCTATATATAATAGCATGACTGCACTGCAATGTGTGATGGGGTATCCCAGAGGATGGGGCGACCACAGCCCCCATCCTCCGGGGACCCTCCCCATCACGTTGGCCGCTGATACAAAAAAAAGAAAACGAGGTACGAAATGACCACACAGTTTTTTATCCCTATGCGCCCGCCCACCACTACCCATAACGCCAAAGAGCTGCATGCCTACATGAAGGGCGGCAAGCCCTGCGCCGTGCTGCATGACAGCCCGGAACTGAAAGCCGCCCGTGCCAAGCTCCACACCTACCTTGCGCCCCACGCCCCTGAGAAGCCCATCCCGGCGGGCCGTCCGGTGCGTCTGCTGGTCAAGTGGATATTCCCCGCCGAGGGCCGCCCGGACGGCAGCTGGCGCACTTCCAAGCCCGACACCGACAATCTGGAAAAAGCCCTCAAGGACGAGATGACCCGCCTGCACTTCTGGCACGATGACGCCCAGGTGTGCAGCGAGATCATCGAGAAGTTCTGGGCCGACATCTGCGGCGTGTTCGTGCAGGTGGAGGAACTGGCATGACCTACGAGGAAAAGATAAGCTGGCTTTCCCGCTATCGGGAAGCCGAAAAGCTCTATCAGCGGCTCTCCTACCGGCTGGCAGAGGCGCAGGAAGCCACCCGGCACATCACCCAGAACCTCAGCGCCGCGCCGGGAGGCAGCAAGGATGGGCAGAGCCTCGCCCGGGCAGTAGAGCGTGAAGAAGAAGCCGAACGCCGCGCCTACGCGCAGCTGGCCGTTCTTGACGCCTTGTTTGCGGAGATCGATGCCGTGCTTGTGCAGCTGGACTCCGCCGAATACTGCGCTCTTCGCAAATACTATCTGGACTGCCTGAAATGGGAGCAGGTAGCCGCAGACATGAATTTCACTTCCCGTGGCATTTTCGCCCTGCGCCGCCGGGCCATTGAACACCTGAAGCTCTGAAACTGTGCAGTATCCGTTCATTGTGCGTTCACTCTCTTCCGGTGTAAAATGATACCATCGGCAGAGCCGGAAAGGCCCACCGATACACGCAGCCTCCGCACCATGTCCTTCTTGACGATTGACCGCATGGTGTGCAGGCTGCTTCTATTATGCCGCCTGAGCGCAATTTGGTGCGCGGCGCGTGTGACCAGACACGGCTGGTTCGATTCCAAGGGCGGCACCATGACGCTGCGCCCCGCCGCAGCAGCAGCCTGACGCATAGCCTGCAAAACCGCTCGGGGCTGGCGTGCCGGATGGGAGTCCCTCCTTCTCCCCGTGAGAGTCCGGCACACCACCGGAGGCCCCGGAATCCGCAGTGGGTTCAAGGATACCCCACCGGATGTGCGTCAATCACCCTGCACAGAAATGTGCGGGGATTTTTTATGCAGCTTCTGCCGTTCGGAAACCCCGGGCGGTTTTTTCATACCCCCGGGGTCTGCAAAAGTACCCCCTCCCTCAAAAAGACCTCCCCCTCCGGGCATGACCCGGCGGGGCAAAGGAAGCCGAAGCTTCGAGGACCACCGCACAGCACGTCAGCAAAAGGAGGCTGCATCCTAATGGCAGGCAGGACACCGCGCCGCAACGAGCGGCCAGACCACGACGGCACACACCGTCTGGCCTTTGAGCGGAACAAAAAGAAGATCTATGCGACGCAGACCGTTTGCGGCATCTGCGGCAAGCCGGTCGATTTCAGCTATAAGTTCCCGCATCCGCTCTCGCCCTGCATCGACCACATCATCCCCGTCGTCAAAGGCGGACACCCCAGCGACCTTGACAATCTTCAGCTCGCGCATTTCTGCTGCAACCGGGCCAAGAGCGACAAGCTGGTGTCCCGAAGCGGAAAGGCTCAGGAGCAGGCTGTCGATTCGCCGCGCGTTCTGCCTCTGTCCCGTGACTGGACGACCTACCGCAGCCGATAGGGGGGATGACCCCCTCCCCCTGCCCTCGCCGGACTCCCCAGCCGTCACTGGGAATATTTTCTCACGAAAAGGAGGAATCCCCCATGAGCCAGACCCGCGGCATGGCCTATCTCCGCCGCAAGCTGGAGCTGAAGCGCAGCCGGGTGCTTACCCGCTATAAATACTATGAGATGAAGAACGCCGTGAAGGACTTCGGCATGGTCACGCCGCCCGAGTTCCGCACCTTCAGCGAGGTGCTGGGCTGGTGCGGCAAGGCTGTGGATTCGCTGGCCGATCGGCTCGTTTTCCGGGAGTTCCGGCAGGACAACTTCGACCTGAACAGCATCTATCTCCAGAACAATGCCGACATCCTTTTCGACAGCGCTGTCCTTTCGGCCCTTATCTCGAGCTGTTCGTTCCTGTACATCTGCGCCGGTGAAGACGGCTTTCCCCGCATGTCGGTGCTGGACGGCGGCAATGCCACCGGGATCATCGACGATGTGACCGGTCTGCTGACCGAGGGCTACGCCGTTCTGGATCGGAACGCCGACAACGGCACGCCCACGCTGGAGGCCTACTTCACGGCTGGCAGCACATGGTACTACCCCAAGGGCGAAAAGCCTTACCTTGTGACCAACCCCGCCCCCGCGCCGCTGCTGGTACCCATCTGCTACCGCCCGGATGCTGCCCGGCCCTTTGGCCACAGCCGCATCTCCCGGGCCTGCATGGGCCTGCAGCAGGGCGCACTGCGCACTCTCAAGCGCAGCGAGATCAGCGCCGAGTTCTACTCTTTTCCGCAAAAGTACGTTCTGGGGACCTCCGGCGACGCCGACCCGATGGACAAGTGGAAAGCCACCATTTCCTCCCTGCTGGAGATCTCCAAGGACGAGGACGGCGACCATCCGGTGGTCGGGCAGTTTACTCAGCAGAGCATGAGCCCCTACACCGAGCAGCTGCGCACTTTCGCGGCACTGTTCGCGGGAGAGACCGGCCTGACGCTGGACGATCTGGGGTTTGTCACCGACAATCCTTCCAGCGCGGAGGCCATCAAGTCCAGCCACGAGACGCTGCGTCTGGCCGCCCGCAAGGCACAGCGGACCTTCGGCAGCGGCTTTCTCAATGCCGGTTATCTCGCCGCCTGCCTGCGGGATGATTTTGCCTATCAGCGCCGCCAGCTCTATCTGACCCGCCCCGTCTGGGAGCCGGTCTTTGAGCCGGACGCCGCCACCCTCTCCGGTATCGGCGATGCCGTGGGCAAGGTCAACGCTGTCATCCCCGGCTATTTCGGAAAAGAGAACCTGCGCGACCTGACCGGCGTGCAGGCCGAGGGATGAGCAGATGGACAAGCAGGATATTGCCCCCGCGCTGCTGGGGCGCATCCGGGCCGACTTTCTCCGCCTGCTGAGGAACGCTGCTCCTTCGGCAGCCACTTACCCTGCGGCTCTGGACTACGCTGACCTTGTCGGCGGCGCTCTGGCCGAGGCGTTCCGTCTCCATCTCAGCGCCGACACGCTTCCGGATGGACGGATGTACTGGAACATCGCCGACCGCGTCCTCCGCCCCCTGCTGGAGGAGGACCATGCACTGGTGGCTGACGCCGCTGCTGCCGTACAGCAGCAGCTCAACGAAGCGGCCGGTCTCCGTCTGCTGGCCCAGCGCGTCCCGGTGGATGAGGACCGCATCGACGGCATCCTGAACAAGGTCTGCGCTGCCGAGCCTACGAGGATGTGGCCCACATGCTGGATGAGCCGGTACGGACTTTCTCCCGGATGGCAGTAGACGATACCCTGAAAGCCAACGTGCAGTTTCAGGGCCGGGCCGGTCTGCGTCCCCGCGTCGTGCGGCGCACCACCGGGAGCTGCTGCGAATGGTGCAGCAGGCTTGCCGGAAGCTACGACTATCCCCATGTACCTGCCGACGTCTACCGCCGCCATGAGCGCTGCCGCTGCAAGGTCGAGTATGACCCGGGCGATGGCCGCAGGCAGAATGTGTGGGATAAGAAGTGGACGGAGGATCCCGAAACCCTTCAGGCTCGCAAAGAATTTGCGGAGTCTCCACTTGTCACTAAAATCCGCTTTCCGAAAGAGGCCTCTCTGCAGAACGTCCTCCCGGAATATCTGCGGACGGCTGCTCCGGGAGTCGGTTCCATCTCATACGATGCTGGTTACGATATGGTCCGCCATGCAGACGAAGTAAAAACAGCACAATGGCTACACGCCCATTTGGGCGGCGACATCGTGCTGTTGAACGAAGCAAATAATTATAAAGCGATGACTCCAGACTACATCTGGAACGACAAGCTCTGGGATTTGAAAACGGTTTCTACAGAAAAGTCCGCAAACAGCGCTGTTCGGCATGGTTTGAAGCAGATCCAAGAGAATCCCGGCGGAATCATCCTGAACTATGAGCAGAATACGATTTCTCTGGAAACGCTGAAAGATGTCCTACGGAAAAGATTGACTGCCAGTGCGACGCAGGATGTAGACATCCTCGTCATCTGCAAAGAGAAATTATTCACTGTTCAGCGATTCACTGCAAAAAAATAGAGGTGTCGAGCCCCCACCATATAGCGGAGGCGCACCTCATAGCTATTATATAGCACATTTTCGTCTTTTCGTCAATATTACATTTTCATTCTCATAAAGGAGGCCCCGCCGTCATGCCCCGAGCGTCAGAAAAGGCCGTCCCGGAAAAGCTGGGCCGCCAGACGCCCACGGCGGCGGTGGTGCTGCCCTACACCACGACCCACGGGCAGGAGGCCATCGACCTCTACAACACCACCGGGCGTACCGCCCAACAGTGGCAGCAGCTCCTGCTCTACGACATCCTCGCCGAAAACGAGGACGGCCTGTGGGTACATACCAAATTCGGCTACAGCGTCCCCCGCCGCAACGGCAAGAATGAGATCGCCGCCATGCGGGAGCTGTACGGTCTCCAGCGGGGCGAGAACATCCTGCACACAGCCCACCGCACGACCACCAGTCATGCCGCGTGGGAGCGCCTGTGCAGCCTGCTGGACAAGGCCAAGATAGAATACAAATCCATTCGTGCCTCTGGCCGGGAGAGCATCTGGTTGAAAAGCGGTGAGGGCCGCATCGAGTTCCGCACCCGTTCCTCCAAGGGCGGTCTGGGCGAGGGCTTCGACCTGCTCATCATCGACGAGGCGCAGGAGTACACCGACGATCAGGAAAGCGCCCTCAAGTATGTGGTCACGGACAGCCGCGACCCGCAGACACTCTTCTGCGGCACACCGCCCACGCCGGTCTCCTCCGGCACGGTGTTCCTCAAACTGCGAAACGCGGCCCTGCAGGGCGAAACGCAGAACACCGGCTGGGCCGAATGGAGCGTGGAGCAGCAGACCGACCCCCACGATGTGGCTGCATGGTACGAGACGAATCCCAGTCTGGGTACCATCTTTACCGAGCGCAGCATCACCGACGAGATCGGCTCCGACCCCATTGACTTCAACATCCAGCGCCTCGGCCTCTGGCTGCGGTATAACCAGAAATCGGCCATCAGCAAAGCCGAATGGGAGGAGCTGAAGGTCGCCGCCCTGCCCGAGCTGAAGGGCAGGCTTTATGCGGGCATCAAGTTCAGCCCGGACGGGGCCAGTGCAGCGCTCTCCATCGCCGTCCGGACTGCCGACAACAAAATCTTCGTGGAAGCCATCGACTGCCGCCCCACCCGGGCAGGCAGTGGGTGGCTTTTGGATTTTCTGAGCAAGGCCCAGTTCGCCGCTGTGGCGGTGGACGGTGCCAGCGGGCAGCAGCTTCTGGCCGACGCCATGAAAGCCGCCCATCTCAAAGCACCCGTCCTTCCTACCGTCAAGCAGATCATCACTGCCAACGCTGCCTTTGAGCAGGCACTGTTCGCGAAATCGCTCTGCCATGCCGGACAGCCAAGCCTTGTGCAGGTGGCTTCCAACTGCGAAAAGCGGGCCATCGGCACCAACGGCGGCTTCGGCTACCGTTCCTTGACCGAGGGAGGCCATATCGAGCTGCTGGACAGCATCATCCTCGCCTGCTGGCAATGCTCCGAGGGCAAGGAGAAACGCCGCCAGCGCACCAGCTATTAACTACGCCGAAGCAGGGCCTCCGCCCTGTTTTTATATGCATCTGTCAGAATGGAGGTTTTCTCATGGCAGAATTTGAACCCATCACCACGCAGGAGGCATTCGACGCCGCCGTTGCCGACCGTCTGGCTCCCTTCGCCGACTACGACGACCTCAAGGCGCAGAATGCCGACTATGCCTCCTGCATCCATGCCTTTGAGATGTCGGAGCTCAAGACCCGCATCGCCCACGAGGTCGGCATCCCCTTCGACCTCTCCCAGCGGCTTACCGGTGAGAACGAGGACGCCATCCGCAAGGATGCCCAGTCTCTCGCCAAGCTGCTCAAGCCTCAGACCCCCAAATCGCCCCCGCGCAGCACCGAGCCCGCAGGCGGCAGCAGCCGCCGCGATGCCCTGCGCACCTTCACCAACAACCTGATGAGCAAAGGAGAATAACACATGGAAGACATTCTGAGCAAAGGCTCCCTGTTCCCCGAGGAGCTGATCCTCGACTTTATCAAGAAGACCACCGGTGCCTCTGCGCTGGCCAAGCTGTGCAGCGCTACCCCCATCCCCTTCAACGGCGTCAAGGAGTTCACCTTCTCCCTCGACAAGGAGGTGGACATCGTGGCAGAGAACGGTGCCAAGACCAAGGGCGGCCTGACCGTCGATCCCATCACCATCGTCCCCATCAAGATCGAGTACGGTGCCCGCATCTCGGACGAGTTTCTCTACGCCTCCGAGGACGCGCAGCTGGACTACATGAGCGCCTTTGCCGACGGCTTCGCCAAGAAGGTCGCCAAGGGCCTCGACCTGATGGCTTTCCACGGCGTCAATCCCCGCACCGGCACGGCCTCCTCCGTCATCGGCACCAATCACTTCGACTCCAAGGTGACGCAGGCTGTGACCATCGCCTCCGGCGACAAGCCCGATGAGAACATTGAGGCCGCCATCGCGCTGGTGCAGGGCGCAGACCGGGACGTCACCGGCATGGTGCTGGCCCCGGCCTTCAAGTCCGCTCTGGCCAAGCAGACCACCGCCGACGGCGCAAAGCTTTACCCCCAGCTGGCATGGGGCGCAAATCCCGGCGAGGTGAACGGCCTGCGGGTGGAGTCCACCTCCAACCTGTCCTCCGGCTCCAGCCTCGACCGCGCCCTTGTGGGCGATTTCGTCAACTGCTTCAAGTGGGGCTATGCCAAGGAGATCCCCATCGAGGTCATCCGCTACGGCAACCCCGACAATGATACTCAGCTGGGCGACCTGAAGGGGCATAATCAGGTCTATCTGCGCGGTGAGGCCTACATCGGCTGGGGCATCCTCGACCCGTCTGCCTTCGCCCACATCAAGGCCGGCGAGTAAGGAGGACATGACCATGCTGTATCGCAACAAAAAGACCGGCGCTGTTATCGAAACGGACTGCCTCATCTCCGGCGGCGACTGGGGACCTGACAGGGCAGATGCCGCGCCGGACGCCACGTCCGAGGCCGACACCGAGGCTGACCCTCCCGCTGCCAAGTCCAAGCGGAAAGGCAGGGCGACGGTATGACCTACGCCACCGTGGACGACATGACCACCCTCTGGAGGCCCATGACGGAGGCAGAGCAGGCCCGCGCCGGCCCTCTGCTGGAGGTCATCTCAGCCAGCCTTGATGTTGAGGCCCGCAAGGTGGGCAAGGACCTGCCCGCACTGGTCGCTTCGGACTCTGCACTGGCTCTGGTGGCCAAGAGCGTCGCGGTCGATGTGGCTGCGCGGGCGCTGATGACCAGCACCGATCAGGAGCCGATGACCCAGCTGACGCAGGCCGCAGGCGGCTATTCCGCCTCCGGCTCCTTTCTCGTTCCCGGCGGCGGCCTGTTCATCAAGAAGTCCGAACTGGCCCGGCTGGGCCTGCGCCGTCAGCGGATGGGGGTGATCGAACTGTATGGCAGCTCTGATTAAGGGCATCCCGGTCACGCTTTACGAACGCACCAAGACCGGTGAGGATGCATTTCACGAACCCGTCTACGCCGAAACGCCGGTCACAGTCGAAAATGTGCTCATTACGCCTGTTGACTCTGCGGCATTGCCCACAGAGCTGCAGCTTTCCGGCCGTCATCTGGTCTGTGAGCTTTGCATCCCCAAGGGCGATACCTACAAGTGGGAAGGCTGCGCTGTGGAGTTTTTCGGGAAGAGATGGAGAGTCATGAACGGCGTGCAGCAATACATCACCCAGCTCACGCCTCTGGACTGGGATAAGAAAGTACAGGTAGAGCGGTATGAATGATTTTCACTTTGAGCTGAACCGCTCCGGTGTCCGTACCCTCATGCGTTCCCCTGAGATGCAGGCCGTACTGAAAGACCGAGCTGACACCGTAAAAGACCGCTGCGGCGACGGGTACGACTCCTATGTGGCACAGACTCGCGCCGTGGCTGTAGTGGAGACGGTTTCTCCGCAGGCTTATAACGACAACTCCGCCCATAACACCCTGTTGAAAGCTGTGGGAAGCAGCCGAAGCGGTGCAATGGTGCATGAGCACAAGCGCCATCTGAAAGATGGACGAGTTATCATTGTAAGGAGCTACCAGAGAAAGAAATGATCGAAGAAATCATCCAGAACTATCTGCGGGAAAGCGGTTTTCCCTGCTATCTGTCCGTGCCGGAGGAGCCCTCCGGCAATTTTGTTGTACTGGACAAGACCGGCTCCGGCCACGACGAGGGGCTTTTCCACGCCACGCTGGCCGTGCAGTCCTACGGAAAGAGCAAGTTCAGCGCGGCCCAGCTCAGTCACCATGTCGTGCAGGCCATGCTGGATGCCGACACCCTGCCCGAGGTGGTCCGCTGCGAGCTGGTCACCGACTACGATTTTCCCGACACCACCCGGAAGCTGCCCCGCTATCAGGCGGTTTTCGAGCTGGTGCATTACTGACTCTCTGAAAGGAGCATTTCTTTATGGCAAACGCAAAGAACGTCACCGCCGCAAAGCCCAAGGTCGGCGGCGCGGTCCACCGCGCCCCGCTGGGTACACCTCTGCCCACCGACGCCAAAGCTGAGCTGGACAGGGCCTTTGAGTCTCTGGGCTACATCTCCAGCGACGGCCTGACCAACTCCAATTCGCCCTCCAGCGAGAACACCACCGCATGGGGCGGCGACACCGTGCTGACCCAGCAGACCGAGAAGCCGGACACCTTCGCCTATACCCTGCTGGAGGCGCTGAACCCGGCCGTGCTCAAGTCGGTGTATGGCGACAAGAACGTCACCGGCACACTGGAGACCGGCATCACCGTCAAGGCCAACAGCGATGAACAGCAGGACTGCTGCTGGGTCATCGACATGGTGATGAAAAACAATGCAGCCAAGCGCATCGTCATCCCGGACGCTGCCGTTTCTGCCGTGGGCGACATCACCTACTCCAACGGCGCGGTGGGCTACAACACCACTCTGACCGCTGTGCCGGACGAGAAGGGCAACACCCACTATGAGTACATCGTCGCAGCCGGCGCAGAGACGCAGGCTGCCAAAGAAGCTAAGGAGGTCAAGGCATGATCACTGCTGAAACCAAGGACGGCTTTGCTGTCGAACTCAGCGAAGAAGCGCTGGACAATGTGGAGCTTCTGGACGCGCTGGCCGCGGTGCAGGACTCCGATGTCCTGTCTCTGGGCCGCACCATCCACCTGCTGATGGGCAAGGAGCAGACCAAGAAGCTTTATGACCACCTGCGCACCGAGGACGGCCGCGTGCCGGTCGTTGCCCTGAGCAACGCTCTTGGCGAGCTGATGGAATCCTTCAGCGCCGGAAAAAACTCTTCCTCCTCTCCGGCCTGATCGCATCGGATGAGGGGAAAGACAAGCTTATCTGCGATTTTGCCCAGTATTACCATGTGCTGGACTGGCGCAGCCTGCCGGTGCGGCTGGCGGCCACGCTGGCCGCCGGTCTGCCGCCGGACAGCCGATGCATGATGCATCTGGCCGGGCAGAAGCTGCCGGAAAAGACTCTGATGGATGCCGCCGCGGTGGATGCTCTGCACCGCATCGAATGGCGGCTCATCGGCTGCCCCGGCAGCCGCCCGCCCGACTCCATCCTTGCCGCCCTCACCGATCTCGATACAGGTGACGCCGGCAATGTGCAGAGCTTCGACAGCCCGGAAGATTTTGAGGCAGCACTTGCCGCCATGAAAGGAGGTTGAACATGGCAGACGGCATTGAACTCGGCAAAGCTTATATCCAGATCGTACCCTCGGCCAAGGGCATCAAGGACAGCATCGCCGAAGAGCTGGGCGGCGAAAGCGCCCGCGCCGGTGAGTCTGCCGGACAGCTCTTCACCGGCAAGCTGGTCGGCACCATCAAAACGGTGCTGGGTACTGCCGCCATCGGGAAGATGATCTCCGACTCGGTCAACGCGGGCGGTGCTCTCCAGCAGAGCCTCGGCGGCATCGAAACGCTGTTCAAGGACAGCGCCGACAAGGTCAAGACCTATGCCGCACAGGCCTACAAGACCGCCGGACTTTCGGCCAACGACTACATGGAGTCCACAACCAGCTTCGCGGCCAGCCTGCTTTCCAGCGTCAGTCAGGACACCGACGCGGCGGCGCAGCTGGCCAACATGGCGATGGTGGATATGTCTGACAACGCAAACAAGATGGGTGCCTCGATGCAGGACATCCAGAACGCCTATCAGGGCTTTGCGAAGCAGAACTACACCATGCTCGACAACCTCAAGCTGGGCTACGGCGGCACGCAGGCTGAGATGCAGCGGCTGCTGAAGGACGCCGAGAAGATCTCCGGCGTGAAGTATGATCTTGGCAATCTGGCCGACATGTACAGCGCCATCCATGTCATCCAGACCGAGCTGGACATCACCGGCACCACGGCCAGGGAGGCCACCACCACCCTGACCGGCTCCTTTGCCTCCATGAAGGCCGCAGCCCAGAATGTTCTGGGACAGATGGCGCTGGGTGAGGACCTTCAGCCCTCGCTGGAGGCCCTTGTGGAGACGGCCCGCACCTATCTGGTGGACAACCTCCTCCCGCTGGTCGTCAATGCGGTCGGCGGCATCCCGGAGGCCATCGCTGCGCTGGCTCCGGCCATCCTTCAGACCGGCACGGAGCTGCTGCAGAATCTCACATCCGGGTTTGCCGCAGGCATCCCGGATTTTTTGTCGCAGGCGCTGCCCGCCGTCCTCTCCTTCACCGAAGAGCTGCGGGCGAATTTCGGTGATTTTGTCTCGGCAGGCATCGACCTCATCCTCAGCCTTGCAAACGGGCTGGTGGAGGGCCTGCCGCAGCTCTTCGCCTACATTCCCGATATTGTCATCAATATCGCGGGCCTCATCAACGACAATGCACCGAAAATTTTAGCCGGTGCGGTCGGCCTCATGGTGCAGATGGGCAAAGGCCTTATCGACAGCATCCCTCTCATCATCCAGAATATGGGCAAGATCGTGGAGGCCATCGTCTCGGTGATCTCCGCCTTCAACTGGCTGAATCTCGGGGCAAACATCCTGAAGGGGCTGGCCAGCGGCATCAAAAGCATGGCGTCGTCTGTGACACAGGCCATGCAGCAGGGCATCTCCGGCGCGATCAGCTGGATAAAATCCCTGCCCGGGCAGGCTGTGCAGTGGGGCAAGAATCTCATTCAGAGCTTTATCAGCGGCCTGAACGGCACCGACACGGCGGCGACCATCGCCACTGCAGGCATTCAGGTCGCTAAGACCGCTGCACAGCCTGACACCGACTGGTCCCTCAGCGACGACGTGGTGGATAAGGCCGAGGTAAATGCATTCAGGATGCAGAACCTCGCAAAGCAGGTCGAGGACACCATCCCGGCCTACACCAAGTCCGGCAACGCTGCGGCGGCAGCCGCCCAAAAGGCCGGCTCTGCCGCAAAGACTGCCGCCTCGGTGGTGAACTCCTACAGCGACACGGCCTATGAGGTCGTCGGGAACACCAAGCGCACCATCCAGACCATCAACGAGGAGCTGTCCAACGGCACCACCCAGCAGAAGCAAACCATCACCTCCACCAGCCGTCAGATGGTGGACGGCGTCCTCAAGGACGTCAAGACCGTCGAGACCATCGCGGCGGACGGCAAGCGGACGGTCAGCCAGACCATGGAGACCGTGCGAGACGTGGTGAACACCGTGACGGCCACCACCACGGCCCTCGCGGACGGCATCAAGACCACCACCCAGACCGTGACCAAAACTCTCGCGGACGGCACCACCGAACAGCAGCGGGTCATCACCCAGACGCAGGACAAGGTCATCGACGGAGCGCTCCGCACGGTGGAGACCGTCAAGACCATTGCCGCCGACGGCACCGAGCAGGTGGCCGAGACCATCAAGGACAGCGCCGCCAAGACACTGGACGGCCTCTGGTCTGCCCTCAAAGACCGCGCCAACGAGGGCGTCCTCGGCACGGTGGACACCCTGTGGGACGCGGTAAAGAGCGGCGACTGGGTGGGCATCGGCAAGTGGGCGGCATCCGCCCTCTACGCAGGGCTCACCGCCGACCAGAAGCAGAAGCTCACCGACTATGCCCTCTCGCTGGTAGACGGCCTGAACGGCGTTCTCGGACAGGGCGCACAGGGGCTGGCGCAGGGCGCGGTTTCTCTGGGACAGCAGCTCTTCGAGGGCATTACCGGCCGCTTTGGCGACGTTGCCTCTCTGGCCGGGCAGCTGAGCGGCACCCTGCAGGACACCTTCGCGGCTCTTAAAGACCCCCTCGGCACAGCGGCCAAGGCCATCAGCACAGCCCTCTCGGGCAACCTGCTCTCGGCCTTCCCCACCATCTTCGCCGCGATGGGTACCCTCGTCACCACGGTCGGCTCTGCCTTTGTCGCCATGCTGGAGTCCATCGGTGCGGCCATCTCGGCTACCGGCATCGGCCTGCCTGTGGGTGCTATGGTCATCGCTGCAGGCGTCGCTCTGGCTGTGGCTATCGCGGCCATTGCCATGAAGCTGGGGAGCAGCAGCAGATCTTCTGTGAAGACGCCCAACAGCAGCTCCGGCTCCGGAAGCGCCGTCACCGTCCCCAGCTACTCGCTGTGGGACTACGAGAAGGAAACCGCTCGGCCTGAGCGCAAGCCCCGGCCCTCGTATGAGATCAACCAGTATATTTACTCCAAAGCGCAGACAGCGGCTGACCTGATGCGCGAAGCACGATACGAACAGGAAAGGGCGGTGCTTGCCGGTGTTTGATGCCATCTTTACCGCCAGCAGCGGCCAGAGCTTCAGCTTCGGCTACAAGGCAGGCGTGCTCTACAGCATCGACCCCATCGGCGATCTGCCGGTGGAGCTGGAGACCAGTCAGGGCTACCAGCAGGTGGGTGCCACCGTGGAGAGCCGCAGCATCTCCGGCGTGACCCGCACCATTACCGGGCGCATCCTGCGGAATACTGCCTATCTCAAGCGTCAGCTGCGGGATATTTTCACCCCCGGGGCCACCGGGCGGCTGACCGTGGCCGGAAAATACTACTGCGACGCCGAAGTGCAGCGCTGCCCCGCCATCAGTGCCGCAAACCTCTGGCCCACCTTCAGCTTTCAGCTTTACTGCCCGAATCCCTACTGGCGCAGTGTTTCCGAGACCAGCGTTTCGCTGTTCTATACGCAGCCTGCGTTCCGGCTGCCCGTCTGCTATAGCACCCACCAGTTCGGCCTGCGCATCCAGTCGGATTTTCTCAAGCTCAGCAACCCCGGCCCGGACACGCAGGATTTTGTGCTGACGCTGACTGCGCAGGGCGTCGTACGAAACCCCGGCGTGCGGGATCTTGCTACCGGAGAGTATCTTCGTTTTCTCACCGAGATGCAGGACGGCGACGTCATTCGGCTCTGGCGGGAGGACGGGCGGCTGCGCATCGAGCAGATCATCGACGGCGAGACCTTCAACGCCTTCGAGCTGCTGGATGAGAGCAGCACCCTCTGGACGCTGCGTCACGGCACACGGGCATGGACACGCACTGCCGACAGCGGCATGACGGCGCTCTATCTGACCCTGAGCTTCAGCGCAGCGTATGCATCTCTTGTAGTGGAGGAAAACTCATGAGCGGCGAAAAAGCATCTGCCCTGACTGCCAGCGGTACAAAGACGATCTTTGTCTATAGCCCCGAGCTGAAGCTTCTGGGGCGAATCGAGAGCTGGGTGTCGCTGGTCTGGCCGGAGCGGTACAACACCTACAAGAACGTGCAGGGGGCGCAGCTGGAGCTTCATGAATCTACCAGCCTGCAGGCCCTCTGCCGCCCCGACCGGTATCTCTGGCTGGTAGGCAGCGAGCACCTCATGCGGATATGCTCCGCCCAGACCTCCGACCACCGCCTTGTGGTCTCTGCCCGCGACGCAGCCTACATCCTCGACGAGCGCAGCAGCCTCCAGACCCTGAAGAATTTTTCGGCAGAGACGACGCTCCGCCAGCTGGTCACGGCCATGGAGCCGTGGCCCGGCGTCGAGCTCGGCGACCTGGCCGAGATCACCGACACCTACACCGGCGAGGCCGCACCCGGCAGTCTGCTGGATGTGGCCGAGCAGGTATGTCAGGAGCTGGACATCGGCTTCCGGCTCCGGTTCGACCCGGCAGAGAAAAAGCTGCTGTTCGAGCTGTACCGCCCTCTGCTGGACCGGAACGCCCGCTATGCGCCCCAGTACGGCAACCTTACCGACCTGACCTACACCGAGAGCACGGCCGATTATAAGAATGTGGTGATCGTGGTAGGCGGCGACGCCACCGTCACGGTGGGCGCAGAGAGTGCAGCAGGAATTGCCCGGCGTGAGCTGGTGGTGGATGCCGCCAGCCGCACCAGAAGCAGCAGCCAGACCCAGAGCGACTACCTCGAAAGCCTGAAAGCCCTCGGAACGCAGGAGCTGGCCAAGCACACTCGGCTTGAGAATTTCCGCTTTACCCCTACGGATGAGGTCATGGTGGGCAAAGTCGTCGCCGCGAGCCTGCCGGGTACCGACATTCAGGCCGCCGCCCGCATCACGTCCATCACCCTGACATCCCAGAAGGGCGAGAACAGCGTCTCCACCGAGATCGGAACACCTATCATCAGGAGAAGAACATGAAGCTTGTGACATACCCCCTCGACGGGGTGACTTACAGTGCCGAAGATGTGGCCGCTTATCTATGCACCCGCACCTCCGGCGTCTACTCTCGCGATTCAAACTTTGCTGTGACCGTCAGCGGCCCCCGGGAGATCACCGTCTCCCCCGGTCTCGCGTGGATCAACTACGACGACTTCAAGGGCATCTCTGTCTGCGCCCGGGAGCGCGGCACGCTGACGGTACCCGACGCAGACGATATGCTGCCCCGCATCGACCGGGTAGTGCTCCAGTTTGATGCCAATGCCAATCTGACGGCTCTGAAGCTCAAGCCCGGCACTCCGGAGGCCGAACCCACTGCACCGGAGCTGATCCGGACGCACTTCATCTATGAGCTGTGTCTGTGTGAGATCTCCGTTCCGGCCGGCAGTGCAGAGATCACTGCCGCATCCCTCACCGACACCCGCACAGACGAAGCCCTCTGCGGCCTCATGCGGGACGGCGTCACCGGCATCCCCATGGACGAGCTGGGCCGGCAGGCGCTGGCGAAAGCCAAAGAGACCGCCGAGCTTTGCGACAAGCTGCTGGCCAGCTACACCGGCGGCTATCTGGGCATCTGGCCGGTGACCCTGACGGCGGACGGCTGGGAGAGCTGCGAGGACATGCCCGGCTACGCCTACAATCAGACGGCCCAGCTGCGGGCGGCGAGAGAGGCAAACGTCCCCTCCGCCGTACCCACCCCGGAGACCTATACCGTGGCGGTGGCGGCGGGCCTCGCGGGCGTCTGCGAGACGAAAGACGGCACGATCACCTTCTGGGCCGAGAAGGTCCCGGAGGGCGGCATCCAGATGCAGGTGGAACTGCTGGGACCCTCGGCCTCGACCGCTGACACCGGAGAGGACACCCTGGGCGACACCGTCCTCGAAGACACGACTTTGTAACGGAGGTACACCATGAAGTATGTGAAACAGCATTTTGTCACCGGCATGAAAGTCAGCCTGCCCGACGTGCTCAACCGGATGGAGGACGGCATCGCCGCCGCCTGCGCCGCAGCCGTGGAGGGCATCGGCACCGTGACCACCGGCGACGCCCCGGCGGCCAGCATCCGGGACGGCAGGCTCAGCCTGACCCTGCCCAAGGGCGACCCCGGCCCCCAGGGCGAGCAGGGGCCGCAGGGCGCAAAGGGCAACCCCGGCACCGGCCTGACCGATACTGCCAAAGCCGCCATCCTCTCCCTTCTGGCCGGAGAGACCGAGGACAGGGACGCCGCCCTCAAGGCCCTGCGGGAGGAGTGGGGCGTGGCCGACCGGAGCACGGACACCGAGACCGCCGCTGCCGAAAGTGGGGCTTGAGGATGGCGCTGGGAAGCGTAAGTATATCCAGCTTTATCCCGGGGGAGTTGGAGGATTTAACCGGCACAGTTAGTATTATCCCGTTTACCCGGGCGGAAATCGAGCGGCTAGCAGACAAGAAAGCGTACCCGGATGGGAAGGTGGTGTGGTCGAGCAATGGTCTTACCTCATCTTCTGGTGGTGGCTCCTCTGTGACAGTTCCCGATGAGGTGGATTATGTAGTCGTAAATGGTCAGAAACTTACCCGTGGAGGAAACGCCACTGTCTCTGGCGAAGTATATAACTGGGCCAGCAGCCGCCACGAAATAGCATATAGCACCGTTACATTTTCAGGTAATACGCTTTCTATATCAAAGCATGGTGCTTACTCTGGCAGTTTTTTGGCTATTGCCACCGGCTACCACTACTACTGACAAAACAAAAAGCAGCCCCCACCCGGGGCTGCTCAAAAGAAAGGTCGTGTTCTCTATCGCTATCAAAGAATATTCCATGTCCCGGGACTCCACCCGGCAGCTCTCACCCAGCTTCAAGGTGCGGGAGTTTGCCTGCAAGGGCAGCGATGTCGTGCTCCTCGACGAGGAGCTTGTGGTGCTGCTGCAGTGCATCCGGGAGCACTTCGGCAAGCCGGTACATATCACCAGCGGCTACCGCACCGCTGCCCACAACGCGGCCGTGGGCGGCAGCAAGTCGAGCCAGCACCTTCTGGGCCGGGCGGCGGACTTCTACGTTGAGGGCATGGACGTGGCCACGGTCGCCGCCTACGCCGAGACCCTGCTGCCCGCCCGGGGCGGCATCGGGCGTTACCCGAAGGACGCCGCCCACCCGAAGCGCCGCACCGGCTGGGTGCATATCGATACCCGGGCGAATAAGAGCCGGTGGAGTATGTGAGGGGGTGATTCCGATGCAGTTCATCATCGAATACTGGGCACAGTGGGCTTTCGCGCTGATGGGCGGGGCCGTCCTCGCAGCCATCCCCAAGATCAAAGCCCTCTGGCAGGCCGTGCTGGCCCTCCTGCATGACCGAATTTACACCGAGTGTTACCACTTCCTCAGCCTCGGCCATATCACCCCCGACGGCCTGCGCAACCTCACCTACCTCTACAAGACCTATCACACGATGGGCGGCAACGGCACCGGCACGGAGCTGTACAACCGCGCCAAGGCCCTACCCATCCACGACTGACCGCCCGGCCTCGCCGGGAGAAAGGATATCCCATGAACGCACATATCACCACCCGCACCGTCTCCGCTGCCACCATCGCCCGCACCGCCGTGCTGGCGATGGCCCTCATCAACCAGATCCTGAGCGCCATGGGCAAGCCCCTGCTGCCCATCGACAGCGCCCAGCTCGAGCAGCTCATCTCCACCGGCTTCACCACCGTGTCTGCGCTGGTCAACTGGTGGTTCAACAATTCCTTCACCAAGGAGGCTATTCAGGCCGACGCCGAGTTTGAGCGGCTGAAGAAGAGTGTGAAGTGAGCTTCCGGCCATAACTGCATAGCATGACAACACCCCCGCTTCGGATGGTCTCCGAGGCGGGGGTGTTTTTCGTATGAGGTCATTTTGCTGATGCAAGAATAGAACGCATTTCTTCTGTTGTGTGCTGGAGGTCTGTGCAGAGCTGTGCGATTTCTAATGTATAGTCGTTTGGCCCATGCGACTGGATGTATTCGATATTTTGATTTATCACACGAAGATTTTCCTCGATTTTTCTCAGCCTGTCTATCGAATATCTCATTTTTCTCCACCGTTTTGGTATCTGGACGTTAAAAAGTGGGTTTGATAGTGGGTTGCGACAAAAAGAAAACGCCCAAAAACTTGCGTTCTTAGGCGTTTTTCTTTGGTGGGCGCGGGTGGATTCGAACCACCGAAGCTGAAAAGCAGCAGATTTACAGTCTGTCCCCATTGGCCACTCGGGAACACGCCCATATTCTTTTTGTGTCCGTTGCCGGACGACTTGCTTAGTTTATCATAGGTTTCTGGATTTGTCAACCTCTTTTTTCATTTCTTTTTCTTGTTTCAGATTCAGTTTTCCATGCAGGCACGGATGGCACTGAGCGTCACGTCATACTCCCGCTTTGCCTCGTCCATGTCGGCTGCGGCCGCAGCGATATTGCCGCCCCGCAGCGCCTCGGTGATGGGGTCCAGCGTGCCGCACAGCTGGGTAAACGACAGGCTCTGACAGACGCCCCGGAGGGTATGCGCCGCATTGAAGGCCGCCTGCACGTCGCCCTCGGCCATCGCCTGTTCCAGTGCACGAAAGCTGGTGTCGTCGATACACCTGCCCAGCAGGCGCTTTATCATTGCCTCATCGTAAAAACGGCTCAGGACATTGTTATAGTCTCCGTTCATCTGGCTGTAACATTCCTTAACTGTCATGATTTTCCTTTCCTTCGATCGCCCGAAAAAGCCATAGACACAAAAAAAGACTGCAACAGCCACCCCCTCGCGGGGAAAGCTATTGCAGCCGAACTACCTTCTGCTTGCAGGAAATAAAGCAGAAAGCTCCTGGCTTTGCGTCCCTGACTCACATCAGGTTTGCCAACAACGATTCTGTTTTCAGAGTCCATTCCGGAAGCACAATGTTCCATTGGACCAGTCTCTGTTTTTACAGTATAGCACCGACATTTTTTAATGTCAACTCGTTTCGCGTTTTGTCAATATAAGGATCGATATTTTCATGCACACTTCACAAAAGCTTCCTCTGAAAAGTCATACTCATTCGTCAAATTTTGCAATATTGTGAATTTTTTGTATTTTTTCGGTGGACAAGCATCCGGCGGGAGTGCTACAATAGTTTTTGTTCTTTCCCGGCCGCTTGCGGGCGGCGGGAGTTTCACACACAAACAGGAGGAACTTTCATGTTCGAAAAAATCTTTCACCTGAAAGAAAACCACACCGACGTCAAGACCGAGGTCATGGCAGGCATCACCACCTTCATGACGATGGCCTACATCCTTGCGGTCAACCCCAGCATCCTTTCCGCTTCCGGCATGGATGCAAATGCCGTCCTGATCGCCACCTCTCTGGCATCCTTCGTCGGCACCGCCCTGATGGCTCTGCTGGCCAACTACCCCTTCGCGCTGGCTCCCGGCATGGGCCTGAACGCCTACTTTGCCTATACCGTCGTCCTCACGATGGGCTACAGCTGGCAGCTGGCCCTGATGGCCGTCTTTGTCGAGGGCATCATCTTCATCGTGCTGAGCCTGACCAACGTCCGTGAGGGCATCTTCAACGCCATCCCCATGACCCTCAAGAGCGCAGTCAGCGTGGGCATCGGCCTGTTCGTTGCCTTTGTCGGCCTGCAGAACGCAAAGCTCATCGTCAACAGCGACTCCACCCTCGTCACCTACCAGCACTTCAAGGGCGAGACCTTCTCCTCTGTGGGCGTGGGCGCCATCCTCGCACTGCTGGGCGTGGCCATCACCGCCATCCTGCTGGTGAAGAAGGTCAAGGGCGGCATCCTCTACGGCATCCTCATCACCTGGGTGCTGGGCATCGTCTGCGAGCTGACCGGCATCTATGTGCCGAACCCCGACGCCGGTATGTACACCGTCATCCCCACCAGCTTCGTCAGCTTCGACTTCTCCGCTCTGGGCAAGACCTTTGGTCAGGTGTTCAAGACCGATTTCTCCGGCGTGGGCATCCTGAACTTCTTCGCCGTCATGTTCTCCTTCCTCTTCGTTGACCTGTTCGACACCCTGGGTACCCTTATCGGTGTTGCTTCCAAGGCCGATATGCTGGACGAGGAGGGCAAGCTGCCCCGCATCAAGGGCGCTCTGATGGCCGACTCCATCGCCACCTGCGCCGGCGCTGTGCTGGGTACTTCCACCACCACCACCTTCGTCGAGAGCGCTTCCGGCGTCACCGAGGGCGGCCGCACCGGCCTGACCTCCATGACCACCGGTATCCTCTTCCTGCTGGCCGTGGTATTCAGCCCCCTGTTCCTGACCATTCCTTCCTTTGCAACGGCCCCGGCCCTCATCATCGTGGGCTTCTACATGATGGGTTCTGCCATCAAGATCGACTTCTCCGACCCCAGCGAGGGCATTCCCGCCTTCCTGACCATCCTGGCCATGCCCACTGCCTACAGCATCTCTGAGGGCATCGCCATCGGCGTCATCTCCTGGACCATCGTCAATGTGCTCACCGGCAAGGCCAAGGAGAAGAAGATCAGCCCCCTCATGTATGTGCTGACCGTTCTCTTCATCCTGAAGTACGTCCTGCTGTAAGCACCTGCTCTGAACCCGGGACCATCCCCAAAAACAAAACCAGAGCCTCCTGCCCTTGTGCGGAGGCTCTGGTTTTTTGTGTCTGCTGCGGAGGGCTTAGCCGCCGAACAGCCCGAAAAAGCTGGTATGGGTGAAGCCCAGCACCAGAAACAGGACGATGAGGGCGAACAGCACCCCGATGATGATGTCCATCTGGTGGACCGTCAGCGGGAATTTATCGTAGAGCTTCTCTTTCGGGTTGACGAAATCGGGGTCATTGTTGTTGAGGAACGTTTTGCGGCCCTTCGGAGCCTCTGCACGGGCTGCTTCGAGCTTGGCCTGCTCCTGCTCCAGCTGAGCTTCACGAGCTGCCAGAGCGGCTTCCCGCCGGGCCAGCTCCGCCTCGCGTGCGGTTTGTTCTTTTTCGGTCATAGTGTTTCTCCTGTAGCCCTCTCAGTCAAAGCCTCCGGCTTTGCCAGCTCCCCCAAAGGGGGAGCCACTGGCGGGCCGGTCGCCTCGTACTGGACGAGCAAGTTTTTCGTTTTTTGAAAATGTAGTGCTCCGCTGTCTGGATTCACAGCAGACTGACAAAATAGATTTGTCCAGAAGTATCTGCCCTCTGTGGCAAGGCCCTCCCTTTTGCGTCATATCAGACCTTCAGCGGTCAGCTCAAAGTTTCCCGGCTTGCCAATGGCTCTCCCTCTGGGAGAGCTGTCTGCGAAGCAGACTGAGAGGGCTACTCTTATTATAACAAAGTGGGCCGCCCACTGCAACGAGTGGACGGCCCGATAGGCGCTCTCTTGGGGAAATTACTTCTTTGCGAGGTACTTGCGAATATCGATTGCAACAGCCACGATGATGACAAGGCCCTGCACGATGTAAGTGTAAGAAGAGTTGACGTTCATGAACTGCAGAGCGACCTTCATCAGCTCGAAGACCAGCACGCCGACGAGGACGCCGGGGACAGTGCCGACACCGCCGGTGGTGGAGACGCCGCCGATGGTAGAAGCTGCGATGGCGTCCAGCTCATAGCCCATTGCAGTGTTGACGGATGCGCCGCCGGACTTTGCAGCCAGCAGGCAGCCTGCCAGACCGAACATGCAGGAGGCCAGGATGTAGATGCGGATCTTGGTGGCGTAAACGTTGACGCCGGCCACCTCAGCAGCAGCCTCGTTGCCGCCGATGGCGTACATGTACTTGCCGTGACGGGTCTTGTTGTACAGGAACCAGAAGCAGCCAGCCACGATGAGGGCGATGATGATCAGCAAAGGGATACCGAGGATGGTATCAGAAGCCAGAGAGGTGAAGTTCTTGTTCAGGGAGCCGATGGGGGTACCGCCGGTGTAGACCAGGCAGATACCGTAGACCACCTGCTGCATACCCAGGGTAGCGATGAAGGGCTGGACCTTCAGGTAGCTGACCACGAGGCCGTTGCACAGGCCCACGATGGCGCAGATAGCGACGACGAGGATGAAGACGACGGGGGTGGGCAGAGTGGGCATATTGGGGTAGAACTTGCCAGCAGCGCCCTCGGTCTGCGCAAAGATGCAGGCCAGGCAGGCAGCGAAACCAGCCAGACGGCCTGCGGACAGGTCGTTACCGGTGGTGATCAGACAGCCGGAAATGCCCAGAGCGATGATGTAGCGGATAGAGACGTTCTTGAACAGGTTGATGATATTGGCCAGTGCGAAGAAGTTGGGGTGGATGATGCCGACGATGAGGGACACGGCCAGCATCAGGACGATGATGGCGTTGTTGCCCAGCCACTTCTTTACAGACTTGCCCGTTACTTTCTTGGTAGCTTCCACGATAGACAGCCTCCTTGTTTACTGGTTGGCCGCCGCCGCTTCGGGCGCGGTCTCGAACTGGGTCGCCAGAGCCATGATGTTCTCCTGCGTAGCATCCTTGCCGTCGATGAAGCCGGTGATGCGGCCATCGCACATGACCATGACGCGGTTGGACATACCGATGATCTCGCTCATTTCGGAGGAGATCATGATGATGCTCTTGCCCTGCTTGGCCAGGTCGGCGATGATGCAGTAGATCTCATATTTTGCGCCGACGTCGATGCCTCGGGTGGGCTCGTCCAGAATGAGGACATCGGGGTTGTTGGCCAGCCAGCGGGCGATCAGCACCTTCTGCTGGTTGCCGCCGGAAAGGCTCTTGATCGCCGTTTTGGGGCTGGGGACCTTGATGGCCATCTTCTCTTTGTTGGTAGCCACCAGATCGAGGATCTTCTTGTCGTCCAGCATGATGGGGCCCTTGCGCAGGGCGTCCAGAGAGGCGATGGAGATGTTATCGGCCACGCTCAGCACGCCCATGATGCCGGTGGCGCGGCGGTCCTCGGTCAGCAGAGCCACGCTGTGCTGGATGGCGTCGCGGGGCTGCTTGATGGCGACTTCCTGACCCTTGATCCACACCTTACCGGCGGTGTGAGCGCGCAGGCCGAAAACACCTTCCATCAGCTCCGTGCGCTGTGCGCCCACCAGGCCGGCCACGCCCAGGATCTCGCCCTTCTTCAGCTCGAAGCTGCAATGGCGGAAAGAGCGCGGATGGATGGAGGTGAAGTCTTCCACCCTCATCATGATCTCGTCGGAGGGGTGGTTCTCCAGCGGGGGATACAGGTTGGACAGCTCACGGCCGACCATCTTGGCGATGATCTGCTCTTTGGTCATGTTGGCGACGTCCCACTTGCCGATATAATGGCCGTCACGCATGATGGTGACTTCGTCGGCGATGACCTTGATCTCGTCCATCTTATGGCTGATGTAGACCAGAGCGACGCCCTGCTCTTTCAGCTCGTTCATGATGCGGAACAGGGACTCGACTTCGTTCGCAGTCAGCGAGGAAGTCGGCTCATCCAGGATCAGCACCTTGCAGTTTGCGGAAACAGCCTTTGCGATTTCCACCATCTGCATCTGTGCGATGCTCAGTGTACCCAGCTTTGCGTGGGGGTTGATGTCCAGCTTGAGCTTTTTCAGCAGTTCATCGGTATCTTTATACATCTTGGCATGGTCCACCATGGTGATGGGACCAGCCTTCTTGGTGGGGTAGCGGCCCAGCCAGATGTTCTCGGCCACAGTACGGGCCGGGATAGGCTGCAGCTCCTGATGCACCATCGCGATACCGCGGTCCAGTGCATCCAGCGGGGTGGGGATGCTGACCTTTTCGCCTTCGTACTCGATCTCGCCCTCGTCCATCTTGTAAATGCCGAACATACATTTCATCAGGGTGGACTTACCGGCACCGTTCTCGCCCATCAGGGCCATGACCTTGCCGGGGCGGAGCTCCAACTGCGCGTGGTCCAGCGCTTTCACGCCGGGGAAGGTCTTTACCACGCCTTTCATTACCAGACGGTATTCTGACATTCCTCAGAACCTCCTTGTCTTTGGGTCTTGGAAAGTGCGTCTTTTGCCGGCGGGCTCTTAAAACAAGGCGCGTGCGCGGAGATATTTTCTCGCACGCACGCGCTTTTTAGCTTTTAATTAAGCCTTATTGGTTCACTGCGCACCTTGCAACGATAGGGTTTTGGCTGCTTACTTGATGTACTGTGCAGCGTTCTCCTTGGTGACCTTGACGTAGTCGACCCAGTAGTACTGCTCGACCTTGCTGCCCTCGACGTACAGCTTGGTAGCAGCTGCGGCGGCGGTAGCCTGGCCCACGTCATCGTTCAGAACGGTGCCGGTCATGTTGCCATCGACGACATTCTGGACAGCCTCGCTCAGTGCGTCAACACCGACCAGATAGACGTCCTTGCCGACGGTACGGCCAGCCTGCTGCAGGGACTGCAGAGCGCCCAGTGCCATTGCGTCGTTGTTGCAGAAGACGACTTCGATCTTCTCGCCGTACTGTGCCAGAGCGTTTGCGACGTCCTGCTGTGCGGTGGTCTGGTCCCAGTTGTCCAGATACTCGTACAGGCACTCGACTTCCTTGCCGGCGTCGGTCAGAGCCTTGATGGAGTACTCGGTGCGGTACTGAGCATCAATGTTCTCGGGGTCGCCCTTGCACATGATGTAGGTGATCTTGCCGTCGCCGTTGATGTCGCCCTGCGTCTCGGTCTCGAGGATCAGCTCGCCCTGATAAGTACCGGACTGACGTGCGTCAGCGCCGACGTAGCAGCACTTGTCTGCGTAGGAGTCCAGAACGCTCTTGTCGGGCTCACGGTTGATGAAGACGATGGGAGTCTCAGAGGGCTTGATGGTATCAACGATGGTCTGAGCGGAAGTGGTCTGGACGGGGTTGATGACCAGGACGTCCACGCCCTGCTGCAGGAAGGTGTTGATCTGCTCGGTCTGGGTGTTCTGGTCGTTCTTGCCATCGACGATGGTGACGGCGTAGCCCATGTCCTTCAGGTACTCTTCCAGGTCGGTGCGGTACAGGGTCATGAAGTTATCAGCAAACTGATAGATGCAGACGCCGATGTTCGCAGAGCCGGAAGCAGCAGCTGCGGTAGAAGAAGCAGCGGTAGAAGCTGCAGTAGAGGAAGCAGCAGTCGAAGCGGAAGAGCCGCCGCAGGCAGTCAGAACACCGGCAGCACCCACAACAGCGGAAGCTTTCAGGAAGTCACGACGAGAAATCATTTTCATAATCTTGTTCTCCTTCATTAACGCTTATCACAGCATCTCGCAAAGCGCACTCGTTACACGTTTTGCGGTCTCTGTTTGTATTATAACCATCCGTCCGACCGTTCGCAATAGAACAAATAGACAAGATTATTTACCATATTTTGTGAGTGTTCCACAATACATTCTGTTGTATCCCAAAATCTTTTTGTTAAGCAGCACATTTCTTCATATTTGTGCAACCAGTGTCCAATTTTATTGTGTCTGTGCGTATTTTTATCAAACCGGTTACAAACTTTTCGAGCCGTTTCGCGCAGGGATGCAACAATTTTATCGGTCTGCTCCAAATTTCTATTTTCCCGGGAATCCCGGCAGGCTGTCATTCCATTTCGGAAATATTTCTCTATGCATTGACGGATTTCCCATAATTGTGGTAGTATATTACATGATTATAATTATCCGCTGCAGAAGGACTGCTGTTTCTCGCCCTCCTTCCACACCATACCTCGTTATAATAGGAGCGACATCATGTCCGAACTTACCGAGCAAAATTTGACACGCCAGCAGGCCGAACAGGAGATGGCCTGTCTGCGCAGGATATATGCTTCCGTCCGTCTTCTCGACCCGAAGATGCTGGCGGAAGAACCCTGCTGCCCGCCCTGGAAGAATGTCCATCCCTACACCAGCTGCGTGGGGCGCGAGGCAATGGCAGGCAAATGCCAGTGCTCCAAGCTGGAAACGCTTGACCGCTCCCTCTGTCAGGTCACAGCCCGCTATGTCGAGGTGGACGGCAAGCCCTATGTGATGGAGATGATCCTGCCGCTGGACGCCAGCGCCCGCAGCTCCCTCCACTCCAACGAGCTCGTCTACCGGGACGCCCTCACCGGTGCCTACAACCGCCGTTTCTATGAAGAGGAATTAAAGCACAAGTACCTCAACGCCGGCGTCGCCATGATAGACCTCGACGACTTCAAGCTCTGCAACGACACCTACGGCCACTCAGCCGGCGACGCAGCGCTCCGGCTCATCACATCCATCATCCACCGCTGCATCCGCTCCACCGATATGCTGGTGCGGTACGGCGGCGACGAGCTGCTGCTCATCCTGCCCGACATCTCGGCCGAGGCTTTCGTGCACAAGCTCAAGGACATCAACAAGCGCCTCTTCGCGGCCCATCTGCCCGAGTTCGAGAAGATGCACGTCTCGGCCAGCATCGGCGGCGTGATGGCCGCCGGCATCCCCATCAGCGATGCCCTGCCCATCGCCGACAAGCGGATGTACCTCGCAAAGCGCCGCAAGAACACTGTCGTCACCGAGGACATCGCCCCCGATGCCGTCCGCTCTGAAAATGACCACCGTCCGATGGTGCTCATCGTGGACGACTCCCCCATGAACCGCGACATCCTCTCGGAGATCCTCTGCGACGATTTCGAGATCCTGGAAGCCCCCAACGGCCCCCAGTGCCTCGAGCTTCTGAACGCCTGGGGCTCGGATATTTCCATCGTGCTGCTGGACATCGTGATGCCCGACATGGACGGCTTCGATGTCCTCTCCCGGATGTCCGCCCAGGGCTGGCTCGAGGACATCCCCGTCGTGATGATCTCCAGCGAGGATTCCTCCCAGACCGTCCGCCGCGCCTACGAGCTGGGTGCCTCGGACTACATCAGCCGCCCCTTCGATGCCCGCATCGTCCACCGCCGCGTCTCCAATGTCGCCCGGCTCTACGCCCGTCAGCGCCGTCTCAGTGCGCTGGTGTCCCAGCAGTTCTATGACCGGGAGAAGAACGACCAGATGATGATCGGCATCCTCGGCCAGGTCACGGAGATCCACAACAGCGAGAGCATCCACCACATCTCCCGGGTGCAGCGCATCACCAGCATCCTGCTGGAGCGTCTGTGCCAGAAGACCGACATCTACGGCCTGAGCGGGATGGACCGCTACCTCATCACGACGGCCTCTGCCCTCCACGACATCGGCAAAGTTGCTATCGACGACCGCATCCTCAACGCCCACGACCTGACGCCGGAACAAACCGCCATCCTCCACACCCACCCCATTCTGGGTGCGCAGATGCTGGAAAATCTGTCCCAGTATCAGGACGAGCCGCTGGTGAAATTTGCGATCCAGATCTGCCGCTGGCACCATGAGCGCTGGGACGGCAGCGGCTATCCCGATGGCCGGAAGGGCGATGACATCCCCATCGCGGCACAGGTGGTAGCGCTGGCGGATGCCTATGACGGTCTGACCGGCAAGCGGGACAAGCGCGAGGCCCTCTCGCAGGAGGAAGCGGTCGCTGAGCTGACCGCAGGAACGCACGGTGCCTTCAATCCGCTGCTGCTGGAATGCCTGCGCGACGTAGAAAGCCGGCTCGCGGAGGAGGCTGAGGCCGATGCCCCCCCCCCCCGAAAAAAGGGATTCTCTTTGACGAAGCTGTTCTTGGATGAGGTATAAAAATGACGTTGGAACAAGTATATGCGGCCATTGGCGGCGATTACAAGGGCGTGATGGAGCGTCTGCCCAGCGCGGACTTCGTCCGCCGCTTCGCGCTGAAATTTCTGCAGGACGACAGCTTCCCGAACCTGAAAAAGGCGCTGGAAGAGAAGGATGCCCCGACAGCATTCCGTGCCGCTCACACCCTGAAGGGCGTCTGCCAGAACCTCGGCTTCGATGCACTGTACGTCCCATCCAGTGCTCTGACGGAAGCTCTCCGCGGCGGCAGCCTTGACGGTGCCGACGAGCTGTTCCCTCCGGTAGAGAAGGAATATCAGCGTGTGGTCGAGGCGCTGAAGGCATTAGAATAAACCTCTCAGTCTGCTCCGCAGACAGCTCCCCTACCGAGGGGAGCCTCTGGCGAAGAGGCAAGGCTTTCCGGAATGCCAAAGCCTCTCCTCGATAGGAGAGGTGTCACGCCGCAGGCGTGACGAAGAGGTTGTTCCTTAATTATGCAAAAAAAACACCCGCAGTGCATCAGCATTGCGGGTGTTTTTCGATTGGATGAATATCAGGAACTGTCTGTCATTATTTCCGGCTTGCCAGCAGAGCCTCGATCTTCTTGATGGGGTCGATGATGCTGGAAACGGACATGTCATGGTTCAGGGCCACGACGAAGTATGCGGCATACTTGGAGACGTCAACATCGACGTACCAGTCACGGGTCAGCAGCTCAGGCATACGGTAGGTCAGGTTGGTGCCGGTGACGTAGTCCAGAATGCCGTCGGCCACAGCCTTGTCGAACTTCTCGAGGCCGCTGGTGAAGAGCGGGAAGGTGGCGTTGGCGATGATGCGCTTTGCGCCGCGCTCTTTCAGGTTGGTGGCAACCTCCAGCATGCTCTCGCCGGAAGCGATAATGTCGTCAGCGACGAAGACGGTCTTGCCCTCGACGGAATCGCCCAGATACTCGTGAGCGACGATGGGATTGCGGCCATTGACCACGCGGGTGTAATCGCGGCGCTTGTAGAACATACCCAGGTTGCAGCCCAGCACGCTGGAGAAGTACATGTTGCGGCTCATAGCGCCCTCGTCGGGGCTGACCACGATGAACTTGTCCTTGTCGAAGCTGATCTCGGGGTTCTTCTTGAGCAGATTCTTCAGCACCTGATAGGTGGGCATCGCGTTGTCGAAGCTCATCAGAGGCACAGCGTTCATCAGGCGGGGATCGTGAGCATCAAAGGTGATGATGTTCTTGACGCCCATGGCCTGCAGCTCCTGCAGAGCCACAGCGCAGTCCAGGCTCTCACGGGACACGCGGCGGTGCTGACGGCCGCCGTACAGGCTGGGCATGATGACAGACACACGGTGTGCCTTGCCGGCCACGGCCTGGATGAGGCGCTTCAGGTTGGCGAAGTGGTCATCCGGAGACAGGTGGTTCTCATAGTTGAACAGCTTGTAGGTCACGCTGTAGTTGCCGGGGTCAACAACGATGAAAATATCGTCGCCGCGCACCGACTCCTTGACCAGACCCTTGGCGTCGCCGCTCTGGAAGCGGGGGCAGGCGCTCTCGATGATAAAGCTATCGGTCTGGTAGCCGGCCTCGCTGGCCCAGCGCACCAGATGCTTGTCGATGAGGTTGGTCAGCTCCTCGGCACCCGGGCAGGCGATGAGGCGCAGGTCGGCGACCTGAGGCTGGTGGAAGCAATCCTTAGGGGTAATGACAGACATAATTACAGCTCCTTAAAGTTTCTTTTATCAGTTGATAAAATCAGACGTTGAAGTGCATATCCGCTATTTATTCTATCACATTTTCGGCGTTTCGACACCACTAACTTGCATCCAACCTGCATTTTCTGCGCCTTGCACATCTCTTTTTCGAAAAAGAGCCGGAGACTATGTGTTTTTTACAAAAACCATACCTTCTCCGGCTCATAAGTCATTCTTTTAAGTTTTTGCTCTTACAGGGCGGCGACAGCAGCCTTCAGCTCTTCGACGCGGTCGGTGTTCTCCCACTTCACGCCCAGGTCCTCGCGGCCCATGTGGCCGTAGGCGGCCAGCTTGCGGTAGATGGGCTTGCGCAGGTCGAGGTCGCGGATGATGGCGGCGGGGGTCAGGTCGAAGACCTTCTCCACAGCCTGCTCGATCTTCTCGTCGGCCACAACGCCGGTGCCGAAGGTGTCCACCATGATGGAGACGGGCTTTGCCACGCCGATGGCGTAAGCCACCTGCACCTCGCACTGCTTGGCCAGACCGGCGGCCACGATGTTCTTAGCCACCCAGCGGGTCGCATAAGCGGCGCTGCGGTCCACCTTGCTGGGGTCCTTGCCGGAGAAAGCACCGCCGCCGTGGCGTGCGTAGCCGCCGTAGGTATCGACGATGATCTTACGGCCGGTCAGGCCGGTATCGCCCTGAGGGCCGCCCACGACGAAGCGGCCGGTGGGGTTGATATAATACTTGGTGTTCTCGTCCAGCAGCTCGGCGGGGATGGTGGCCTTGATGACCTTCTCCATCACGTCGGCGCGCAGCCGCTCCATGCTGACGGCCTCGCTGTGCTGGCTGGAAATGACCACAGCGTCCACGCGGACGGGCTTGCCGTCCACGTACTCGACAGTGACCTGGCTCTTGCCGTCCGGACGCAGATAGTCCATCTCGCCGCTCTTGCGGACCTCGGTCAGCTTCTTGGCCAGCTTGTGGGCCAGGCTGATGGGCATGGGCATCAGCTCGGGGGTCTCGTCGCAGGCATAACCGAACATCATGCCCTGATCGCCGGCGCCGCCGACCTCATCGTTGGTGCCGAGGGCGATGTCGGGGCTCTGGCCGTCGATGTTGGAGATGACGGCGCAGGTGTCGGCATCGAATCCGAACTTTGCGCGGGTATAGCCGATGTCAGCCACGACCTCGCGGACGGTCTTCTGGAAATCGACGTAGCAGTTGGTGGTGATCTCGCCCATGATGTGGACGAGGCCGGTGGATGCGCAGGTCTCGCAGGCCACGCGGGCGTTGGGGTCGTGGGTCAAAATCTCGTCGAGGATGGCGTCAGAGATCTGGTCGCAGATCTTGTCGGGATGGCCCTCGGTGACGGACTCAGAAGTAAACAGACGGTGCTTTGCCATTTTTGTACCTCCTTGGCGTTGGGGTGTGTGTGTATCGATATTGACAGCTTCCTACTCGTTCATCAAGTTTATGCAATGAAAAACGCTCAGAACCGAAGCTCTGAGCGTTGCACTCTTATCTTTCGGTTTCCCGCAGGATTTGGCACCTTATGCTCACACACAGGTTGTCGGGCTTCACAGGGCCTGTCCCCTCAGCCGCTCTTGATAAGTCGGTATTCAGTTTGTCTGGGTAATATCTTATCATTGCTTCGTCGAAATGTCAAGAAGAGTCGCACTCTTTTTTGACATTTCGCGCAGATCGATAAGACTCAATAGCCCTTTGCCTGCTCGCCGTTCAGGAGCTTGACGGCGCGGGAGGTGCCCAGACGGTCTGCACCGAGGGCGAGGAACTTCTCCATATCCTCGACGGTGGAGATGCCGCCGGCGGCCTTGACCTTGCAGCGGCCGGCCACGCCCTTGACCATCAACTCCACGTCGTGGAAGTTTGCGCCGGCGGTGGAGAAGCCGGTGCTGGTCTTGATGTAGTCAGCGCCTGCCTCGCAGACGATGTCGCACATCTTGCGCTTCTCGTCGTCGGTCAGCAGGCAGGTCTCGATGATGACCTTCAGGACCTTATCGCCCACCGCCTGCTTGACGGCGCGGATGTCCTCGCGGACGGCGTCGTACTCGCCGTTCTTCAGGCGGCCGATGTTGATGACCATATCCACCTCGGCAGCGCCGTTCTCGATGGCAGTCTTGGCCTCAAAAGCCTTGGAAGCGGTGTCCATTGCGCCCAGAGGGAAACCGACCACACAGCAGACCGGGATGCGGCCCGCCATGTACTCGACAGCCTGCTTCACATAGCAGGTGTTGATGCAGACGGAAGCCGTGTGGTTGGCGATGGCCTCGTCGCACAGGGTCTGGATCTGGGGCCAGGTAGCCTCAGGCTTGAGCAGGGTGTGATCGACGTGGGACAGGATCTCTTCACGATTCATACTTTTTTCCTCCTGAATCAAAGTTGGTTTGAAAACAGTTTCTTAGTTCTTGGTGGCACGGCGTACCTTCGCCATGCCGACAGCGCTCAGGGCAATGGCCGTTGCAGACACCGTTGCGCCGATGATGCCCAGCACAAGGCCGGAGACCAGAAATGCAAAACCTTTCAGACCACGTTTCATAATACCGTACCTCCTGAAATTATATCAGATATTTTTCTGCCGCCGGCAGAAAAATATCTCACTTACGCTTAAAAACGATGAGCTTGCTGAACACATAATTCAGCACGACCACCACCACGTTGGAGAACACCTTCACCGCCATGCCCCACAGGGCCTGGGCATCGTAGAAGCTGGTGACAAAGATGGCCGTCGGGCCGTCGGCACCGCCGATGATGGCAATGGCGGCAGAGCCGTCGGAGATGGAGGGAGCGGGCGCTGCGCCGCCGGTGGCCATCTGCAGCACCGTATCCGGGCCAAACCAGCCAGCCAACAGGCTCAGCGCACCGTTCATAAAGCTCTCCACCAGAGCCGCCCCCTGGGCGGCCAGCAGGTTGCCGAAGATCATCATGATGGCGGCGTCCAATCCCAGTGTACCCAGACGGCAGGTGACGAATGCACCAAATTCTTTCAGCGCTTCTCTGCCCTGCGTCCGGCTGGCGAAGACGAAGGCCCGGTTGGTGACGTAGGCGAACAAAACGCAGATGACATTGTCCAGCACATTGCCCCAGCTGTTGGCAGCGGTATAGCCGAACAGCCGGCTGAACAGCGCATACAGTACGATGTTCAGCAATGTGGTCAGCACACCGAAAACGAGATAAGCCAGCACCTCGCGGTGCTTTATAAACCAGTTTTTCATTGACGTTAAAACCTTCCGTCGCCAGCAGGGCACTACCGTTTCCGAAATAAAGAAACTTTGCTCATCCAGTATATGCCTGACCGGCACGCCAGTGGCTCTCCCTCTGGGAGAGCTGTCGCGTCAGCGACTGAGAGGGCTATACAAAAACAGCCCCGCCGCCGTTTTCCCGGCAACGGGGCTGTAGTTCGCATTGTGTCTGATGAGACTATGCTGCGGGCTGATTACTCAGCGTCGTCGTTCAGCAGAGCCTTCATGGACAGGCTGATGCGCTTCTTGTCGAAGTCAACATCCAGCAGCTTCACATCGACCATATCGCCGACCTTCAGTGCGTCGGAGACCTTCTCAACGCGGTCATTGCTGATCTCGCTGATGTGGACCAGACCGTCAACACCCGGCAGGATGCGGACGAATGCACCGAACTTGGTCAGGGACACGACCGGAGCATGGAAGGTGCTGCCGATGGGGTAGTTGTTCTTCAGCTGCTCCCAGGGGTTGTCCTCAGCCTTCTTGTAGCCCAGAGAGACCTTGTGGTTCTCGGTGTCGATGTCCTTCACATACACCTCGATGGTGTCGCCAACGGAGACGACCTCAGAGGGATGCTTGATGCGGTTCCAGCTCAGCTCGCTGATGTGGCACAGGCCGTCCACACCGCCGATGTCAACGAATGCACCGTAAGAGGTCAGGCTCTTGACGACGCCGGTGTAGGTCTTGCCGACCTCGACGCTTGCCCAGAACTCCTCACGCTTAGCCTTGTTCTGCTCAGCGGTGACCTTGTTGATGCTGCCGACGATCTTGCGGCCGGAGCACTCGGTGACGACCAGCTGAACGTGCTGGCCGACCAGAGCAGTGTAGTCCTCGTCGCGGCGCATAGTGGCCTGAGAACGGGGGACGAACACCTTGACGCCCTTGACGTTGACGACAACGCCGCCCTTGTTGAACTCGGTGACGTCGCCCTCGACGACCTCGCCGGACTCAGCTGCCTTGGCGATCTCTTCCATGCCCTTGCGAGATGCGAGCTTCTTGCGGGAGAGCTGGATGACGCCATCCTGATCCATAACCTTCTCGACGATGAGGTCCAGCTCATCGCCAACTTTCACCAGGTCCTCGACCTTGGCGGAGGAATCATCGGTCAGCTCGCTCAGCTTGACAAAGCCGGTCTGCTTAGCTCCGATATCCACCTGGATCTCGTTGGCAGAGATGCTGGTCACGATTCCTTTCACAATACTGCCTGCATGAACACGCTTTTCCTCGGATGCGTTCAGCATCTCCTCAAAGCTCATGCTGTCATTGATTTCTGCGCTCATACTGTTAAGTACCTCCTCAATAATAGACGATGGCGTTGAAGCCCCGGCTGTGACGCCCGCCGTCTTTACATCTGCAAACCATTCCGGCCGAAGTTCGCTCGCTGTCTCGACCGTTACGGCTCGCGTATGCCTTGCGGCGACCTGTACCAGCTTTTGGGTATTGGAAGAATGATGACCGCCAATGACAACAATGATGTCGCATTGTTGGCTGAGGTCTTCCGCTTCCTGTTGCCTCGCCCACGTCGCATTACATATTGTATCAAAAATTCGGGCGTTTGTATAGGCTTTTTTGAGAAACTCCGAACTTTCTTGCCATTTTGTTACCTGAAATGTGGTCTGTGCAACTGCAAAAATGGGCTTTTGGGGGTCAGAAGGCCCTTTCCACGCCTTCAACTGGGCCAGATCACTGAAAATGAATACCTCTCCCCGGGTATGTCCGACGATGCCCTGCACCTCCGGATGGGACACGTCACCGGCCACCACGAGTGTCGCACCGGCGGCTTCGGCCTCGGAAGCGACTTTCTGTATCTTCTTCACGAAGGGGCAGGTGGCGTCGTGATAGATACAGCCCCGGGCGTCCAGCTCATCGTAAATGCTGCGTGGGACGCCGTGGCTGCGGATGACCACCTCGTAGCCCGCAGGGACATCAGCGGGGGTGTCTGCCACCAGTGCGCCCCGGCGCTCGAGGTCTTCCACGGTCTGAGGGTTGTGGATGAGGGGGCCGAGGGTGGCCACCCTGCGGCCCTCATCCAGCAGACCGTAGGTCAGCTTGACCGCGCGGTCCACGCCGAAGCAGAAACCCGCAGTCTTTGCAAGTCTGATTTCCATTGTACTCTCCTAGATTCAACCTCTCTGTCATCGCTGCGCGATGACGGAGAGGGCAAGCCGCCTTACAATCCACTCCACGCATCCAGAACGGCCTGCTTATTCTCCCGCAGCTTCTTTATGTCGCGGCGGCCTTCCATCGCAAACTGTGCAGCGGGCATGGGCTCGCCGAAGATGACACGCACCTTGCAGAACAACTTCATCTTACCATCGGGGGTGTCGTAGTAGATGCGGCAAGGCACGACGTCCACATTTGCTGCCGCCGCGATGACGAAGAGTCCGCTCTTGAGGGGAAGAAACTTTCCCTCCTTCTCCCGCGTCCCCTCCGGGAAGAGCAGCAGCGTACCGCCCTCCTGACACTTTTTCACGGTGTCGTCGATGACACCGACCTCTTCTTTCGTGCCGCGGACACAGACTGCACCGGCGCACCGGAAGAACCACGACAGGAATGCGTTTATCTCGAACAGCTCTTTCTTGGCAAACACGGTCATCCGCTGGCCCCAGAACCGGGTGATGACGACGAACACCGGGTCGATGGCGGAGATGTGGTTGGGGGCAATGATGCAGCCCTTCGTGCCGATTTTTTTCAGGTTCTCTCGGCCCTCACACCGGACGCGGAAGCCGATGTGGAACACCAGCCATGCCAGCGGGACCAGAATATAATATAGTATCATCCGACCTTCTCCGTGATCATTTTCTTCATGGCTTCAAAGCTCTGCTCGAAATTCAGCTCCGAAGTGTCCAGCAGCACGGCATCGTCTGCCTGCTTGAGAGGAGCTGCGGCGCGGTGGGTGTCCTGATAGTCGCGCTGCCTGACGTCGGCCAGCACATCTTCGTAGGGGGTGTCGATGCCCTTCTGCTGGTACTCCTTCCAGCGGCGGGTGGCGCGGGCCTCCGGGCTGGCGGTGAGGAAGATCTTCACAGTCGCATTGGGCAGCACCACGGTGCCGATGTCGCGGCCATCCATCAGGATGTTCTGCGTCCTGGCCATGTCCCGCTGCATCTCCAGCAGGAAGGCGCGCACCGCCGGATTTGCACCCACGGCAGAAGCCGCCATCCCCACCTCTTCGGTGCGGATGGCCGTGCTGACGTCCTCGCCATTCAGATAGATATGCTGTTCGCCCTCGATAAAAGCAAACTCGAGGGTGATATTGGGCAGCAGGGCATTGACCGCCTCGTTGTCCTTCGGGTCCTTGCCCGCGCGGAGGGCGTAAAGGCCGATGGTGCGGAACATCGCACCGGTGTCCACATAAATGTAGCCGAAGTCCGCAGCCAGACGCCGCGCCAGCGTAGATTTGCCTGCGCCCGCAGGCCCGTCGATCGCAACAGATACCATTATAAAAGCTCCTTCTTTCATTTTACTGAGCATAGCCCGGCCCACCCGTGTTCAGATATCACAGGTTATTCGCAAAACTCTGTGCCGTGCAGAATGCGAGCTGCAGGTTATAGCCGCCGGTATAGGCGTCCACATCCAGCACCTCGCCTGCAAAATAGAGGCCGAGGGCCTTTTTGCTCTGCATGGTCTTGGGGTCCACCTCCCGCACCGACACGCCGCCCGACGTGATGACCGCGTGGGCCAAATCGCCCCGGGCGTCGATGGACACCCGCCAGTGCTTCGTCAGCTGTACCAGTTCCCGCTTCTGCTCCCGGGTGATCTGGTTTGCCCTGGTGGCCGGGTCGATGCCCCAGCGGGCCACCATGACCGGCTGCATACTGGACGGCAGCAGCTTCACCAGTGCGCCCTGCGCCGCGTGGTTCGCCAGAAGGGCAAAGTCCCGGGTGATGCGGTCATAAAGCTGTTCCTCACTGAGGGCAGGCTTCAAATCAATAAAAGCTTCGTACCTGTGCTTTTTCATGTCACCCAGATGGCTCGACGCGCTGAGGGTCAGCGGCCCGCTGATGCCGAAGTGGGTGAACAGCATCTCGCCCTGCTCCTCGAAGATAGGTTTGCCGTCCTCGTGGAGGGTGAGAGTCACGTTCTTGAGGGCGAGGCCCATCATCTTTTTGCAGTCGGCGTCATGGCTCACGAGGCTGACGAGGCTGGGGACAGGCTCCACAAGGGTGTGGCCCGCCTGCCGGGCCAGCTTGTAGCCGTCGCCGGTGGAGCCGGTGGTGGGGTAGCTCAGGCCGCCCGTTGCCACCAGAACGGCGTCCGCCTTGTACTCCCGGCCCGAAGTTCCCCGCACACCCACGCAGCGATAGGCCGGGCCGGGCTTTTTCTTTTTCGGGCGGCGCGGATCTTCCGGCGCGGCAGGCGCTTCTTCCGGCTGGGCCAGCGGCTCCAGCAGCAGCTTTTTTGCCCCGTCGTGGACGATGTCCGCTCCGTCTGCGTACCGCAGAAGAGCCTGCCGGATCTCTTCGGCCTTGTCTGACACCGGGAACACCCGGCGTCCGCGCTCCACCTTCAGCTCCACACCGAGAGACTCGAACAGCTCCATCGTCCTGGCCGGCGGGAAAGCCCCCAGCGACGAGAACAGAAAGCGGGGGTTCGTCCGCACATGGTGCAGAAATTCCTCTGCGGTGCAGTCGTTGGTCACATTGCAGCGGCCCTTGCCGGTGACGAGAATTTTCTGAGCCGGCTTTTCCATATGTTCCAGCACCGTCACCTCATGCCCCTGCCGCAGGGCCGCGCCCGCCGCCATCAGGCCGGCAGCGCCGCCGCCTACCACTAAGACCTTCATGTTTCGTTTCCTCCGCTTTTTCTTCTGTCTTCACACTTATTCTAGTTTATCATACCAGAATCGACCGCCAAAAGCAATGTGAAAAAAGCAGGTACAGCGTTCTGCTGCACCTGCCCGGAAAATTTTGCTTATTTCATGGCCTTGATGGGGTCGAGATACTTTTCGCCCTCCATGACCTCCAAGTGGATGTGGCTCTCCTCGGCACACTCACAGCTCACGCTGCCCACCTTGCCGATGGTCTGTCCGGCCGAGACGGTGTCGCCCTTCTTCACCTTGGCGTCCGTCGTGCCGCAGACCCGCCAGACCCTGCCGGAGGCGTCTTCGATGGCGACCACAGGCCCCCACTTGTCGTCCGTGCCGGTCTCCACCACCTTGCCCGCCGCCGGGGCGGTCACTTCCGCGTCCCTGTCGGCGGCGTAGTCCACACCGTTGTGGGTGCGCCAGTCGCCCAGCGTCTTGCTGTAGACCAGCTCATCGCCGCTGTAGCTGTTTAAGACGCGCCCCGAGACAGGCTGCGTGGAGGCAGGCGCATCCGAACTGCTGGCAGGCAAGGACTCGGTTTGCAGCGCGGAGGGTTCGCACACCGAACCAGAGCCAGACTGCGCACCAGAAGAGGACGCAGCCCCACCGGACGAGCTGTCGGCTTTTGGCACATTGGCCACACTGTTTGCTGCGGGTGCGTTCTGCTGCTGCCATTCGGCTTCCTCCTCTCCGGCGACGCCGGGCGATGTGTTGATGCCCTCGTCGATGCCGGGGGCGGTGCTGGACGGGCTGCGCACCGCGTCCAGATTTTGCTTCAGCTCATTGCGCACCGTGCGCACAGCCCACACCCCGGCCGCTGCCGCCGCCAGCAGGCAGGCGGTGAGCACCAGTGCAAAGGCTTTGTCCCGCAAAAACTTTCTGAATTGCTCCATCGTTCGTTACTCCAATCCATTTTGTGTACGGAATCGTTTCTTTGGTGGTAGTTTGGAGCGGCAGAGCGAGGTTTATTCATCCTTTATTCGAAAGGACACAAAAAGGCCCCGGATGACCGGGGCCTTACTTGTTGCATTGTTCTTTTTATGCAGCGCAGTCCGGGAAATTCACCACCGTGATTTCCGCCACCGCCTTTTCAACAGTCTGCAAAATATGCTCTATCTTTTCTATCGTATCTGCCGACAGAACAACTTCTCCGCACTGCTCACACTTCATACAGGGGACATTTTTGATGACAACGACACAGTTCTTTAGCTGTACGGTATGAATGGTAGTATCAGGCTTCATTTCGCCCTTGCAGAAAAAGCAGGTCATGTCTTATTCCCCTTTCTTCTTTCGTTCTGTATAAGAGGCATTCCAGTGGTCCAGGTCAGGCCAATAGGCGGTCAATATCCACAGCGCATCCTCATGGATGCCGCACACCACATGGAGCCAGCGGCCCGCCAGATTGACGCCAAGTACCAGACAGGATGGACACCGGTAGTCGTCCGGGCGATATTCGATGATTTTTCCGCTCTGGATAGCCTGCCGAATATCAGCCAAACGGATGCCGCGTTCATAAAGCCGGGCCTGCGAGTGTGCTGTCAGGAATATCTGCCCACTGCAGGATAGTGTGCGCAGGTTTTCAATCGTCAATTCCACGCTCTACCGGCCTTCTTTCTTTTTATTTGATTATAGCATCTCCGTTTCATCAAGTCAATCACAGTGCAAAAGACCCCCATCCGGCGTTCCGGACAGGGGCCCAAAGTCCTATTTAGTTGTTGCGGCTGCGGCTGTTCATGCCCAGCAGGCGGACGACGTAGAGGAAGATGTTGATGAAATCCAGATACAGGGTCAGTGCGCCGTAGATGGAAGCCTTTTCGGCCAGCTCAGCGTCGCCTGCGTAGTAGGCGTAGATCTGGCGGAGCTTCTGGGTATCGTAGGCGGTGAGCAGCATGAACACCACCAGGCCGATGCCGCAGTAGAGCACCGAGGCGCCGAAGCCAAAGCCGAAGAGCGCACCCACGAGGCTGGTAACGATCATGGCCACCAGAGCCATCATGAGGCGGGGACCCCAGCCGGTGAGGTCCTTATGGGTGGTGGTGCCGTACACGGCCATGAGGCCGAAGTAGACCGCCGTGGCGAGGAAGGCCATGACCAGCGTACCTACCGAGAACATCAGGAAGTAGTAGCTCAGGACCATGCCGTTCAGGATGGCATATCCGAAGAACGCGGCTCTTGCACCGTCGATGGACATCTTCTGCACCCGGGCGCTGAGCATGAACACCAGTGCCAGCTCACCGATGGTAAGCAGGAAGTAAAGCGAATTGACCAGATAGATAAGGGACGTGGTCGCCGTGATATAGGCCATTGCGAAGGTGACGAGCAGGCCGCCGGCCATCCAGCGGTAGGTGCGGGTCATATAGTCCGATGCGCTCATCGAAGGCTCCGCATAGCCGCGGTCATAGTTGTTGTAATCCATAAGGAATCCTCCATTCAAAATCAGGGCATCGGTCTCGGCCTTGCCCCGGTCTACGAAATATAGTATACTGCATAGAAATGAACGATTCATGAAAAAGGCTGTGATATTTGATGTCCCTCGGACTTTATCTGCATATTCCTTACTGTTTTTCCAAATGCCGGTACTGTGATTTCTACTCCGCCCCCGGCAAGCGCGGCGTCCCCCGGGCCTATGTGGACGCCCTTTTGCGGGAACTCTCCCGGTTTGCGCCGGACGCGCCCCTGCGGCCGGACACCCTTTATTTCGGCGGCGGAACGCCCAGTCTGCTGGACCCGGCAGACGCCGCCCGGCTCATCGCCGCCGCGCAGCCCCTGCCCGGGGCCGAGATCACGCTGGAAGCCAACCCTGAGACCGTGACCGAAGACTCTCTCCGGGCATTCCGGGAGGCGGGCGTCAACCGCATCTCCTTCGGCGTCCAGTCGGCCCGGGACAGCCAGCTCAAGACGCTGGGCCGCCCCCACACGGCAAAGCAGGCGCGGGCCGCTTTCGCCGCCGCACGCCGGGCCGGGTTCGAGAACCTCAGCGGCGACATCATGCTGGCCCTGCCCCATTATACGCAGGCAGAGTTCGACGAGACGCTGGAGCTGATCGAGGATGGCGGCGCGGCCCACATTTCCGCCTACCTCTTGAAGATCGAGCCCGACTCCGCCTTTGGTCGGACGCCCCCCGAGGGTCTGCCCACCTCCGACGAGGCGGCGGACTTCTACCTCTATGCCGTCGAGCAGCTGGAACATCATGGCTACCGGCAGTATGAGATCTCCAACTTCGCCCGCCCGGGCTATGAGGGAAAGCACAACCTCATCTACTGGGACTGCGGCGACTATCTGGGCATCGGCCCCGCCGCCCACTCCTGCATGGGCGGCAAACGGTTCTGCTACCCCGCCGACACCGAAGCCTTTCTGCGGGACGAGGCCGCGCCCGTCATGGACGGCGGCTGCGGTGCGGAGGATTATCTCATCCTGCAGCTGCGTCTGCGCAAAGGTCTGAGCCTCGACGAATACAAAAACCGCTATGGCAGGGAGTTCTCCACCGCGCAGCTGGCCTTTGTGCAAAACTGCGTGAAGAGCGGCTACGCCAACTTTGACGGCCACACCCTCGCCCTCACGCCCGCCGGGCTCATCGTACAGAACAGCATCCTTGCCGAGCTGCTGTGAGCCTCAGTGAACAGCAAAGCTCATCGCCGCCAGCACAAAAACACCGATGACGCCGGTAATGCGGCTCACCCTCTGCATCGCGTAATACCAGTCGGTGGGCTCACCGCCGTACACCTCCAGCCCGTGGCGGAGGTTCCAGAACAGCAGCGGGAACCGGACATCCAGCACAAGGAGCACCACCAGCGCCCCGATCGGCAGCAGGAACGCCACGCTGCCCCGGGTCTCCCGCCGCCCGCCGACGGCCACATGATAGAGCCAGTTACAGCCGGGCCAGAGGTCGGCTCTCTGGTATTCGCCGTTGACAATGGCGTTCACCTCGTCGGCAAGGCCCCCATCGTCTTCCCGCCACAGGATGGCGTCGCCGGGGTCGCCCAGCGCGGTCCCGGTAAAAATGACCACTCCGTCCTGCTCGATTTTTACGCCCGGATCGCTCATGCCCTCGGCTTTCGATTCGAGCCGATAGTGCCGCGTCTCTCCGTCCACCGTGAACTCCACTTCCGCACCGTTTCCTGTCTGGGCGATCTGCATGGTGTAGGCGGCATACGCGTCCCTGCCCGAAAAGCTGCCGTCGGCCTGCCGGTACAAAAAGGCATCCCGCAGCCAGACGCCCGGGCGGAGGGCGGCCCAGAGATAGAGCACAGCGAGAAGCAGCGCGGTAAGAACGCAGAGCAGGCAGCTCGTCTTTTTCTCCATGGTCAGGCTCCTTTCGTTTCAGCCCAGTTCGATCACGTTCCACCCCAGCTCCCGGATGGCTTCTTGATCATGGGTCGCCAACAGGGTGGGCTTTGTGCCGCAGCGTGCCTTGAGCATGGCTGCGGCTTTTTTCATGACGGCGGGGTCCATGCCGGTGAAGGGCTCATCCAACAGAAGGGTGTCGCTCTCGGCCCAAAGAGCGCGCAGCAAAGCGGTGCGGCGCTTCTGTCCGCCGGAGAGCTTCCGGGCGGGCAGGGCAAGGGCCTCGTCATCCAGTCCTAATTGTATAAGGTCATCTCGTATCTGCTCTTTGTATTGTGTTTTGACCTTGTACTGTTCTGCGGTCAGCACCAGCGCCACATTCTCTTCGGCGGTCAGCTGGGGGCAGAGCCTGTCTTCCTGAAAGACCGCGCCCACACGCCCCACGCCCTCCACGCTGCCGGAGGTGGGCGCTTCCAGCCCCATCAGGATGCGGAGCAGGGTCGTCTTGCCCCAGCCGCTGGGAGCCCAGAGCACCGCCGGGCCGTCCACGGTAAGGGAGAGGTTTTCAAAGAGGATCTTCTCTCCGAATCGTTTAGACAGATTCTTTATTTCCAGTTTGTTGTTGGTTTCACTCATTTTTCAGCCCCCTCTTCGCCCAGAACTGCCGCTACCGCTTTATCCAGCAGAGCGAGGAACAGCTTTTCGAATACGGCGCTCAGCAGGATGATGACGAAGGTCCAGGCAAACAGCTCCCCGGTGGAAAGAGTAATTTTTGCCCGGTAAAGGGCATCGCCGATGCTGCCGTCCGGCAGGCCGATGACCTCTGCTGCTACGCCGCTCTTCCAGCAGATGCCCAGCGCCACGCCGCACCCCTGCCGGAACGCGGGCAGCACCGCCGGGAGCCAGACCGCCCGCAGACGCCGCCCCAGAGGCAGACGGAACACCTGTGCCATTTCGAGAAGCTGGCGGTCCGCACTCCCGATGCCGGTGCGCACTGCGCTGTAGAGGACGGGCAGCACCATCAGAAAGCTGATCAGGACGGACAGCGACGAGCCGCTGACCCACACCAGCGCCAGAATGATGAAGCTCGCCACCGGAGTGGCCTTGACCAGCTGCATCACGGGGGCGAGAAGGGCGTCCACCCACTCCCACTTTTCGGCGGCTACCGCCAGCACCGCGCTGGACAGAACGCCCAGCCCGAAGCCCAGCAGGATGCGCCCGGCGCTGAAACCGATGCGCTGCCAGAACTCGGCCTGAGGCAGCAGCTCCACCAGCGTACCGATGGCCTGCACCGGCGAGACAAGAAAGACTTCCTGCCCGATGGCCGCAGCCGCCGCCTGCCAGACGCCCAGCCAGAACACCGACGCCGCCAAGATTTGAATGCGGCGTTTTTTTGTTTTATCCATGTATTTCTTTGCTCCTGTTCGTTTTCTCGCTTTCAGAATATCACATCATGTATGAGAATACAATCCTTCATCTTTTCTTCTCTTGACATGAGGGTCATAAAGCACTACACTGGAATAAAGTAATCCTGATTCTACGTGCCTCCGCGCACAGCTGGGAGAGATGACCATGCACGATTCCGCTCAGGCCCTCCGGGGCAAAAAGCTCCTTCTGGTGGGGTTCACCCTGTTCTCGATGTTCTTCGGGGCAGGCAACCTCATCTTCCCGCCCTTCCTCGGCGCACAGGCCGGGACGGCGCTCTGGCCCGCTTTTGTGGGCTTTGCCGTCAGCGCCATCGGCCTGCCCATCGCGGGCGTGGCAGCGGTGGCCCGGGCGGGCGGCCTGTCTGCGCTGGCCGGGCGGGTCCATCCCCGCTTCGCACAGGTGTTCGCTGTGCTGGTCTATCTATCCATCGGTCCCTGCCTCGCGATCCCCCGCACGGCCAGCACCTCGTTTGAGATGCTGACGCCGCTGGTGGGGCGGAGCACACCGGGACAGTTCATCTACTCCCTCGTGTTCTTTGCTGCGGCGTACTTCGTGGCCCTCAAGCCCGAAAAGCTGACCCAGCGGCTGGGCCGCATCCTCTGCCCTGCCCTGCTGGTGCTCATCGTGGTGCTGTTCGCGGGCTGCATCCTCCGCCCGGCCGCGCCCGGCTACGGCACGCCTGCCGAGGCTTACGCCGCCCTCCCCGCCGCACAGGGCGTGCTGGACGGCTATCAGACCATGGACGCGCTGGCAGCGCTCAACTTCGGCGCGGTCATCGCGCTGAACCTTCAGGCGGTGGGCATCACGGAGGAAGCTGCCGTCCGGCGCGGCACCATCCGGGCCGGGTTCATCGCGGGCGGGATGCTGCTGGTGGTCTACGCCATGCTGACCCACATCGGCGGCATCTCGGGGGCTGCCTTCCCCGGCAGCGACACCGGTGCCGCCGTCCTGACGGCACTGGCCGACGGCCTGTTTGGCCGGGTGGGACAGGTGCTTCTGGCCGCCATCTTCGTCATCGCCTGCTTCAACACCTGTGTCGGCCTCATCGCCAGCGTAGGCGAATACTTCCACGAGCTTCTGCCCCGGCTGCCCTACCCCGCCATTGCGGCCTTCTTCGCGCTGATGAGCATGCTGCTGGCGAACATCGGCCTTGCGGGCATCCTGAGCCTTTCCGTCCCGGTGCTGAACGCCATCTACCCCATCGCCATCGTCCTCATCGTGGTGGAGTTCCTGCCCGGACGGTTCCAGCGGACATCGGTCTGGCGGCTGGGCATCCTCTTCACAGCCATCCAGAGCATCCCTGCCGCCCTGCCCTTCGCCCCCCTCTCCACCTTGATGAACGCTCTGCCCCTGAGCAGCCTCGGCTTTGGCTGGCTGCTGCCGGCCCTCATCGGCATCGGCGCGGGCCTTCTGATGTAAGAAAAACTGCCGCACGGCTGTGCGGCAGTTTTTCTTGTTTCAAAGCTTACTTTGCGGAGTTGCGGATCGCCGCCATGACCTTGCGCAGGACGGACGGCTCGGTGTAGTAGAAGTTGTCGTCCGGCAGCTTGCCGCCCACGGCGGCGGGAGAGGCATCGTAGAGCACCTGCAGGTAGGCAGAGATGTCTTTCTTCATCTCCTGACCGTTGCGGTAGACGATGTTGCACTTGGGCAGGGCCTTCTTGGCGATGGCAGCCTTGGCCACCACGCCGACTTCCTCACAGAGGGCGGCGGTGCCGTCGATGTCCTCGTTGGCCGCCTTGACGCTCTTCTGGTAGTCGGTCAGGAAAGCCGCGATGACATTGGGGTTCTGCTTTGCGTACTCGGTGCGCACCACGGTGACGCCGGTGATGAGCTGGGTGTCACAGACCCTGTTCCATTCTTTGGTCAGGTCGAGGACGACGCGGAGGCCGCTGTCCTTCATCTGGGCAGCGGTGACATAGGGCTGAGGCAGGACGGCGATGGCATCCTTCCTGGCAGCGGCCATCTGGGCCGTGACCTCAGAAGCCTCGCTGTAGTATTCGATCTTCACGTCCTTGTCGGGGTCGAGGCCGTTCTTCTTGAGCAGATAGCGCAGGACGTACTCGGGCGTCGTGCCTTTGCCGGTGGAAAGGATGGTGCGGCCCTTGAGGTCGGCGAAGCTGTGGACGGTATCGCCCTTCTCCACGACGTAGAGGACGCCCAGCGTGTTGACGGCCATGACCTGGATGCCGCCGTTCGTCTTCTGGTAGAGGGTCGCGGCGAGGTTGGCCGGGATAGCGGCCATGTCGAGTTCGCCCTTGATGAGCTTCGGCACGATCTCATCGGCAGCGCCGTAGAGCTGCAGGTCATAGTCGAGGGAGGCCGTGCCGTCCTTCTCCATGCTCAGCAGGTTGACGAGGCCCATGGTGGTGGGGCCTTTCAGGCCGGCGATGCGCACTTTGGTGCTCGTTTTGGCCGATGCGCCGCAGGCCAGCACACTGACCATCAGCACCAGCGACAGCAGCAGAGATGTCAGTTTTTTCATAGGATTCAGCTCCTCACTTTCATTGGGAGAAATTTTCCCGCAAAAAATTTGCAAAACCATTTGCTTTACGTCCTCAAGTTTACTATAATAAGAGAAAAAATACCGTTGCACACGCAACGGAATCGCAGAAGGGCGGTGAGGGCCCGGGGAAAACCTCACGGAATGGGTATGGAAAATTATCTTCCGCTGTTACAATCCACCTCTCTGTTCGCCGGGCTGGAAGCCGAAGCGCTCCGGGTCCTGCTGGGCGAAGTGGGGGCCGTATTGCGCACCTACAGCCGGGGCGAGACTCTCGTGCTGGCCGGACAGCCGAACCGCCGGGTGGGCGTGGTGCTCTCCGGTGCCATCGAGGCCTATCATTCCGCCGCCAGCGGGGCGCGTCTGCCCATCAGCCAGATGGGGCCGGGCGGTGTGTTCGGCGACGTGCTGGGCGGCTCGAGCCTTTCCAGCCCGGTGACGGTGGTGGCCTCGGCCCCCTGCGAGGTGCTGCTGGTGCCTTACGAGAAGCTTCTGCTGCCCGGGGCCGACCCGGCCCGCCAGCGGGTGCTGCAGAACCTTGTGCGCACCATCAGCGACAAATACCTCCTGCTCTCCCGCCGGGTAGACCTGCTGCTGCTCAAGAGCCTGCGGGCCAAGGTGTGCGCCTACCTGCTCAGTGAGGCCGAGGTGCATCACAGCCTTACCTTCACCATTCCCTACTCCCGCATCCGGCTGGCCGACTACCTCAACTGCGACCGCAGCGCCCTCTCCCGGGAGCTGAGCCTGATGCAGCGGGACGGCCTGCTCGAGACCTATAAGAGCAGCTTCAAGCTGCTGGAACCGGACGCGCTGCGGCGCATGGTGCTGTAACAGCCTCTCCCTTTGGGAGAGCCTTATATAGAAGGAGAACTTCATCATGTCCAAACCGATTTTATGGATCGTCATTCCCTGCTACAACGAAGAACAGGTGCTGCCCATCACGGCCCCCATGTTCCTGAAAAAGATAAACGACCTCTCCGCAGCGGGCCTTATCAGCGAGAAGAGCCGGGTGCTCTTCGTCAACGACGGCTCCCGCGACGCCACCTGGTCCCTCATCCAGAAGTTCGCCTCTGAGGATGAGCACTTCATCGGCATCTCCCAGAGCCGGAACCGCGGCCACCAGAACGCCGTGCTGGCCGGGCTGATGGAGGCGCTCCACAGCGGCAGCTGCGACATCACCATCTCCATCGACTGCGACGGTCAGGACGACATCAACGCCATGGACGAGATGGTCAAAAAGTATCTGGACGGTGCCGAGGTAGTCTACGGCGTGCGCAGCCGCCGGGAAACCGACACCTTCTTCAAGCGGTTCACCGCCGAGGGCTTCTACCATGTGATGAACGCGCTGGGCGCGGACATCGTCTTCAACCACGCCGACTACCGGCTCATCAGCACCCGGGTGCTGGAAAGCTTCGCCGACTACCGCGAGGTGAACATCTTCCTGCGGGGCATGGTGCCGCTGGTGGGCTACCCCAGCGACACCGTCTACTACGAGCGCCACGAGCGTCTGGCCGGCGAGAGCCACTATCCCCTCAGCAAGATGCTGGCCCTCGCCTTCGATGGCATCACCAGCCTGTCGAACAAGCCCATCCGCCTCATCACCGGCGCAGGCATCGCGGTCAGCCTCATCAGCTTCATCGGCGTCATCTGGGCCATCGTGCAGGCTGTGCTGGGCAGCGCCGTGGCGGGCTGGGCCTCCACCATCTGCATCGTCTGCTTCATGGGCGGCGTCCAGCTGGTGTGTCTGGGCGTCATCGGCGAATACGTCGGCAAGATCTATATGGAGACCAAGGCCCGCCCCCGCTACATCATCAGCGAGCGCACATGGGCTCCCTACGAAAGGAAGTATCACGGATGAGCAAACAGAGCTGGAAAGGCAGCACCCTCCTGAACCCGGAGCCGTCGGTGCTGGTCTCCTGCGGCGGGCTGAATAAGCCCAACCTCATCACCATCGGCTGGACCGGCACCATCTGCACCCAGCCCAGCATGGTGTCCATCAGCGTCCGCCCCGAGCGGTACAGCCACCACCTCATCAGGGAGAGCGGCCAGTTTGCCATCAACCTGCCCACCGAGGCACTGGTGAAGTCGGTGGACTGGTGCGGCGTCAGGAGCGGCCGGGACTTCGATAAATTCGCGGCCTGCAAACTCCATTCTGCCCCCGGCTCGGTGCTGACAGACTGCCCCATCCTCGAAGAAAGCCCCGTCAACCTCGAGTGCAGGGTCACGCAGGTCATCCCGCTGGGCAGCCATGACCTCTTCCTCGCCGAAGTAGTGGCCTGCGACGTGGACGAGAGCCTGCTGGACGAGAACGGTAAGCTCTGCCTCGACAAGGCCAGACTCATCGTCTACAGCCACGGCGAATATCTGGCTCTGGGCAAAAAGCTGGGGACCTTCGGCTACAGCGTGCGGAAGAAAAAAACACGGCGGAAATAACTTCCCCGTGCTTGACAATTCGCGTAAAACAAACTATACTAAAAATAGAAAAGGCACTGCGACAAGCGGTCAGCCTCATTCAAGAACTATGGCTCAAAAATTGAACCGTCGCCTTTGCCGAGGTGGCGGTTCAGCGTTTTTTCACGATAATGGTGATCGTAAACTCACCAATATGGAAAGTAATCCGCATTGCCTCACCCCCTTTCGGGAAGTGTAAGCCAACCGCCTGCCGTATGTGCAGTGCCTTGCCGCCAAAGCAGCAAAATCAGTATAACACAGGTTTCGACGATCTGCAATCACAAAAGCCGCAGGATGCATTGCGCATCCCGCGGCTTCGTTTTTATTTCAGCAGATCACTCAGACATCTGACCGTCCGGCCATGATAGCCTGTGACCGTCTCGGCATGGAGCAGACTGCTCAGCACACTTTCCTCCACGCACTCGGCCACCGCCCGGAACAGCGGATTGATGGCGTCATCGTGGAGCATACCCATCGGCAGGATGGCCTTTTCGGAGTAGTGCGGCACCCGGTTGGCGGTGGTGAAGGCAATGACGATCTCGCCGGAGCCGTTGCCACAGAAAGAGCCGGTGCGGGACAGGCCCACCAGCGCCCGGTGGCAGAGCCGCCGCAGCTGGCGCTCACTCAAGGGGATGTCCGTCGCCAGCACCGTGATGATGGAGCCCTTGTCCTCGTGGGGCGGGATGTGGGCGTCCAGCAGGCTCTGGATGGGGGTGCCTGCCACTACGAGGTCATCGAAGACGGCGTGGTTGGAGAGCACCAGCGCACCGATGGTGTACTGTTTTCCGTCCAGCTCCACCACACGGGAGGCCGAGCCGATGCCGCCCTTCAGGCCGTGGCAGCGCATTCCCCGGCCCGCGCCCACAGCGCCCTCGGCGAAATCGGCGCGGCAGTCGGCCAGCGCGGCCCGCACATTTTCTTCCGTAACGTGGAGGCCCCGGATGTCGTTGAGGCCGCTGTCGTTGCACTCGCAGACCACCGGGTTGACGCTGCCGGTCGTCTCGCAGATGTCGGGGTTCTTATCCAGCATATACTTCACCAGCGCTGTCTCCACAGTACCTACGCTGAGGGTATTGGTGAAGAGGATGGGCGTTTCCAGCGTCCCCAACTCGTCGATCTGGACAAGGCCGGTGGTCTTGCCGAAGCCGTTGATGACATGGCTGGCCGCCATCACTTTATCGTGGAAAATATCGCCCTGATGGGGCAGCAGCGCGGTCACGCCGGTCTGGACCTCGCCGTCCGCCAGTGTGCAGTGGCCCACCGTCACGCCCGGCACATCGCTTATCTTGTCCAGCGGCCCGCAGGGCAGTTTGCCCACCCGGATGCCCCGGCTCTTCCATTTTGCTTCGATTCCCATAAGTGTTCTCCTTGCAAAAATGCCCCCTCCTCACCAGACGGAGAGGGCTGATCTTATTCTTCCTTGTGCTCCACCTTGCTGATAGCACCCAGGTCGTAGGGCGTATTCTGGTAGACGTAGTAGTTCAGCCAGTTCTCATACAGCAGGTGTGCGTGAGCACGCCAGCGGAAGAGAGGCGGCTGCTCGGGGTCGTCGTTGGAGTAATAGTTCTTTGGCACCGCGATGGGCAGGCCCTTGCCGACATCCCGCTTGTACTCGGCGTCCAGCGTGTACTTGTCGTACTCCGGGTGGCCGGTGACGAAGATCTGCCGTCCATTCTCGGTGCTCATCAGGAAGGGGCCGGCCTCGTCGCTCTCGGCGAGGATGCGCAGAGCCTTGCAGTTCAGCACATCCTCCCGGCTGATGCCGGTGTGGCGGCTGTGGGGGGCGTAGAACACCTCATCGAAGCCGCGCACCAGCGGGTTCGAGGGACGGGTGACTTTATGCTCAAAGACGCCGAACATCTTCTGGTCGAGAAGCTGCTTGCGGATGCCATAGTGGTAATAAAGTCCCGCCTGGGCGCCCCAGCAGACATGAAGGGTGGAGTAGACATTCGTCTCGCTGAAGTCCATGATCTCGCACAGCTCCTGCCAGTAGTCCACCTGTTCGAAGTCTATTTTCTCCACAGGCGCGCCGGTGATGATCATGCCGTCGTAGCGGTCGTTCTTCACCTCGTCGAAGGTCTTATAAAACGCCTCGAGGTGGGCCGCAGAGACATGGGTCGCCGCATGGCTGGTCGTCTGCAGCAGGGTCATGTGGACCTGAATGGGCGTATTGGCCAGCAGGCGGGCGATCTGGGTCTCAGTGGCGATCTTGGTCGGCATGAGGTTCAGGATGAGGATCTCCAGCGGACGGATGTGCTGGGAGAGCGCCCGTTCCCGGTGCATGACGAAGACATTTTCCTCGTAGAGGGCATCGTAGGCGGGAAGGGTCTTGGGGATGATCAGCGGCATAGCATCGTTGCTCCTTTTGACGGTTTTAGCGGGAAGTTTTTATCTGCATCCGGAGACGCTTTTTTCACGGGAAGGGGCCGAAACCGGCAGATGGCGCTGACCGTGTTTCTTAGATCTTATCCAGCGCCTGTGCAATATCGGCGATGAGGTCTTCGCTGCTCTCGAGGCCGCAGCTCATCCGCACCAGCTCAGCAGGCACACCGGCAGCGGCCAGCTGCTCGTCGTTCATCTGGCGATGGGTGCTGGAAGCCGGGTTCAGGCAGCAGGTGCGGGCATCGGCAACATGGGTCTCAATGGCGGCAAGCTTCAGCTCCTTCATAAAGGTGCTGGCGGCTTCGCGGCCGCCGGCCAGGCCGAAGGAGACGACGCCGCAGCTGCCGTTCGGCAGATACTTCTCGGCCAGCGCATGGTAGGGGCTGGACTCGAGGCCGCAGTAGTTGACATAGGCCACTTTCGGGTGAGCCTCAAGGAACTCTGCGACGGCCATGCCGTTGGCGCAGTGGCGCTGCATCCGGACGTGGAGGCTCTCAAGGCCGAGGTTCAGCATATAGGCGTTCATGGGGGACTGCATCGAGCCGAAGTCGCGCATGAGCTGTGCGGTGGCCTTGGTGATGAAAGCACCCTCTTTGCCGAAGCGCTCCGCGTAGGTGATGCCATGATAGCTCTCATCGGGAGTACACAGGCCGGGGAACTTGTCAGCGTGGGCCATCCAGTCGAACTTGCCGCCGTCCACGATGGCACCGCCCAGCACAGCGCCATGGCCGTCCATGTACTTGGTGGTGGAGTGGGTCACGATGTCGGCCCCCCACTCGAAGGGGCGGCAGTTGACCGGCGTGGGGAAGGTGTTGTCCACGATGAGCGGTACGCCGTGGGCGTGTGCGGCCTTGGCGAACTTTTCGATGTCCAGCACGGTGAGGGCAGGGTTGGCGATGGTCTCGCCAAACACCACCTTGGTGTTGGGCCGGAAGGCGGCATCCAGCTCTTCCTCGCTGCACAGCGGGTCCACGAAGGTGGCGGTAATGCCCATCTTCTTCATGGTGACGGAGATGAGGTTGAAGGTGCCGCCGTAGATGGTGCTGGACGCCACGATGTGGTCGCCTGCCTCGCAGAGATTGAACAGCGCAAAGAAGTTGGCCGCCTGACCGCTGGACGTCAGCATGGCGGCGGTGCCGCCTTCCAGCTCGCAGATCTTTTTCGCCACCATGTCGCAGGTGGGGTTCTGCAGGCGGGAGTAGAAGTAGCCGTCGGCCTCGAGGTCGAACAGCCTGCCCATGTCCTCGCTGGTAGCGTACTTGAACGTAGTGGACTGGATGATGGGGATCTGGCGGGGTTCGCCGTTGCCGGGGGTGTAGCCGCCCTGCACGCAGATGGTATCACGGTTCATTGCAACATACTCCTTTACTGGGTTTGTCTGTATAGCACAATTCCCCGCAGGAGCATGAGCCTCCTGCGGGGAATCGATTCGTTAAATTTTATTCCCTGCAGGAAGCAGAAACTTACTTTCTCAGCCGCTTATCACTCCTGGTCGCCCAGAAGGTGCCGACGGTCTGGAACACCTGCACCATGAGCACCAGCAGCACGACGCAGACGATCATGATGTTGGTCTGGTAGCGGTAGTAGCCGTAGGACAGAGCGATCTTGCCCAGACCGCCGCCGCCGATGACGCCGGACATGGCCGAGTAGCCGAGGATGGTCGTCAGGGCAGTAGTCATGCTGGAAATGAGGCCGGGCAGGCACTCGGGGATCATGACCTTGGTGATGATCTGGAAGGGAGTCGCGCCCATGCTCTGGGCAGCTTCCACGACGCCCTCGTCCAGCTCACGCAGACTGGTCTCCACCAGACGGGCCACGAAGGGGAAGGCCGCGACCACCAGCGGAACGATGGTGGCCTTGGTGCCGACGGTGGTACCCACAATGGCACGGGTCAGCGGGAAGACGCAGATCATCAAAATCAGGAACGGCACGCTGCGCAGAATGTTGATGACGATGTTCAGGATGTGCATCAGCCAGCCCGGCAAAGGCAGGACGCCGTCCTTATCGCCAGCCACCAGCAGAACGCCCAGCGGCAGGCCCAGAACCAGAGAAAATGCCGTGGAGAGGACGGTCACATAGAACGTCTCCCAAATGGCGAAGCCATAATCTGCAAAGCTCATTCTCCGGTCACCTCCTCAACGGTCACACCATTCTGGCTGCGCATATAGGCCGCAGCCTGCTTTGCCTGTTCGGTATCGCGGGGAAGTTTGAGCAGCATGGAGCCGTAGCACTGGCCGCTCAGATCGCGGGTGTCGGCGCTGAGCACAGACACGAGGATGCCCTTCTCCGCAGCAAGGCTCGCCACCAGCGGCTTTGCGGCGGACGAACCATTGAACGTAACACGGACCACGTGATCGTCGGGCGCAAAGCTCGAGAGGTCGCGGGCTGCGCTGCCGCCGTTGGGGGCGACGAGGCGCCTGGCCGCAGCCGTCTTGGGATTCGCGAAGATCTCGCGCACCTCACCCTGCTCCACGACCACGCCGCCGTCCAGAATGGCGACGGAGTCGCAGATCTCTTCCACAACGCTCATCTGGTGGGTGATGACCACCACGGTGATGCCCAGCTTCTTGTTGATGTCCTTGATGAGGGTCAGGATGGCGTGGGTCGTGTTGGGGTCCAGCGCACTGGTGGCCTCATCGCAGAGCAGGACTTTGGGGTTGGTGGCCAGCGCACGGGCAATGGCGATGCGCTGCTTCTGGCCGCCGGAGAGCTGGGCCGGGTAGGCGTTGGCCTTATCGGGCAGGCCCACCATTTCCAGCAGCTCCCTGGCGCGCTTTTCGGCATCGGCCTTCTTCACGCCCGCAAGCTCCATCGGGAAGCAGATGTTCTTCAGGCAGCTGCGCTGCATCAGCAGATTGAACTGCTGGAAGATCATGGTGATGTCGCGGCGGCGCTCACGCAGGGCTGCGGGAGACAGGGTCTCCATCGCGGTGCCGTCGATGACGACACTGCCCTCGGTGGGGCGCTCCAGCAGATTGATGCAGCGCACCAGCGTGGATTTGCCCGCGCCCGACATACCGATGATGCCGTAGATGGAGCCATCGGGGATGGTCAGGTCGATGTCCTTCAGCGCATTCACCGCGCCGTCCTTCATCTGGAAGGTCTTGGAAAGGTGTTTGATCTCGATCACGATTTACTCCTTAGGTTGGTAAAGCTCAGCCCACGATGGGTGCCAGGCTGTCCTGCTTGCCGCCGTAGATGCCCATGGGCTCGACGTGGATGCCGGCGACGGTCACCAGATGGGTACCCTTCTCCTTATTGAAGTTGTCCAGATACGGCTGATGCTGGAAGTAGTTGGTGTCGCACTGGCCGTCCTCGACGATGGTGTTGGGGATCACATAGTCGTCGTACTCCTGGATGTCCAGAGTGATGCCCTTAGCGGCCAGAATGTCCTTGCAGACCTCCAGGACCTCGCAGTGGGGAGCGGGCGTAGCAGCGCAGCTGACGGTCTCGCCGTTCAGTGCATCGTAGTCGATGGAAGAGTCATAGCCATCGGTCGGGTTCTCGACGACCGAGACGACAGCGCCCTTGTAGTTCTCGTCCATGAAGTCCTTTACCTGCTGGCTCTGCAGAGCGGCGACGAGGGCCTTGATCTTGGGCTCGTTCTCGTTGCCCTCCTTGCAGACCAGAACATTGACGTAAGCAGAAGAGCCGTCCTCCATTGCCAGAGCGTCGGTCATGGGGTCCAGACCAGCGGAGATGGCGTAGTTGGAGTTGATGACAGCGTAGTCCTCATCCTGCAGGACGTTGGGGACCTGAGCGGCCTCGACCTCATCGACGGTGACGTTCAGGGGGTTCTCCTCGATGTCGTTCTTGGTGGCGGTCAGGCCGGCGTCAGCCTTCAGCTTGAAGAAGCCGTTCTTCTCCAGCAGGGTCAGAGCGCGGGCCTCGTTGGTGGTGTCGTTGGGAACAGCGACCTTCACCTTGTCCAGCTTTGCCACAGCGGAAGCAGCCTCAGAAGAAGCGGCAGTGCTGGAAGCGGCAGAGCTTGCGGTGGAAGAAGAGCCGCCGCAGGCGGTCAGGGCAGCAGCAGCGGCTGCGACACCGGTAACTTTCAGAAAATCACGACGAGTAATCATAGTTTTTTCCCTCTCTATTATTGGATAGAATGTACAGCGGCGGCGCGGCACAGTCCACGCCCGCCTTGAACGGAAGCATAAAAAAAGCCTCCGTCCCTGCCAGCCATACGCTGCACAAGGACGGAGGCCTGAAACTTCCGTGGTACCACCTTGGTTCACAGCATCCTCGCGGACACTGCCTCAAAACTGCGGCAGGATCTTCCTGCTTACAGCCGGACGCTTTAACGGGCGCACCCGTCGCGGACTAGTGCTCTTGCTCTTCGTCCGCGCGGCTCCGAGACCATTTTCGGCTCCCTGTTTCCTGCCCTTTTCCACCTGCCGGGCTCTCTGGTAAGGCTCATGCGAAAGCTTACTCTTCTCTTCACAGCCATTTTAGTGATATTGCGTTTATTGTACTCGCCTCGACGGGATTTGTCAACCCCCCAAAACAAACTTTTTCAGTAGGGAATTGACGATCCTTCGCCCATGAGACAAAATATGCCCCCGCGCTGTGCGCACGGGGGCATATTCAGAAGCTTATCTATCAGCCCTGCTCCTGCTGTGCCTTCTTGGCTTCGAGAGCCAGAATGGCGTCGCGGCGGCTCAGGTTGATGCGGCCCTGCTGGTCGATGTCCGTCACCTTGACGACGATGGCATCCCCCACAGCAACAACATCTTCCACCCGCTCGACACGCTTGGTGTCCAGCTTGGAGATGTGGACGAGGCCCTCCTTGCCCGGAGCGATCTCGACGAAGGCACCGAAGTTCATCAGACGGGTGACCTTGCCCTTGTAGATAGCACCGATCTCGGGGTCTTCCACGATGGTCCTGATGGTGAAGATGGCGCGCTTTGCGTCCTCCTGATCCACAGCGGAGACGAAGACATGGCCGTCCTCCTGCACGTCGATCTTGCAGTTGCAGGTGGCGCAGATGTCCTGAATGACCTTGCCGCCCTTGCCGATGACGTCCTTGATCTTATCGGTGGGGATCATCATGCTGAACATCTTGGGGGCCCAGCGGCTCAGCTCGCGGCGGGGCTCTGCGATGACGGGCTTGATGATCTCATCGAGGATGTACAGACGGCCCTTGCGGCACTTCTCGAAGGCCTCGGCGATGATGTCGTAGGTCAGGCCGTCGATCTTAATATCCATCTGGATGGCGGTGATGCCCTTGCGGGTGCCGCCCACCTTGAAGTCCATGTCGCCGTGGAAGTCCTCGACGCCCTGAATGTCCAGCATGGTCATCCAGCGGTCGCCCTCGGTGATGAGGCCGCAGGAGATGCCGGCGACGGGAGCCTTGATGGGGACGCCTGCGTCCATCAGAGCCAGCGTGGAGCCGCAGATGGAAGCCTGAGAGGTGGAGCCGTTGGAAGAGAGGACCTCAGACACGCAGCGGATGGTGTAGGGGAACTCTTCCAGAGAGGGCAGCACAGGCACGAGAGCGCGCTCAGCCAGTGCGCCGTGGCCGATCTCGCGGCGGCCGGGGCTGCGGGGTGCGCGGGCCTCGCCGACGGAGTACGGCGGGAAATTGTAGTGGTGGATGTAGCGCTTGGTCTGCTCGTCGGTCAGGTCATCCATGAGCTGGTTGTCCTTGGTGCCGCCGAGGGTGCAGGTGGTGAGCACCTGGGTCTGGCCGCGGGTGAACATACCGGAGCCATGCACACGGGGCAGGATGCCGACTTCTGCGGCCAGCGGGCGGATCTCGTTGATGCCGCGGCCATCCACGCGCTTGCCCTCGTCCAGCAGCCAGCGGCGGACGACGTACTTCTGCATCTTGTAGCTGACGAGGTCGAGGTCGGCCTCGGTCAGGTCGGGGTACTCCTCGGCGATCTTGTCCATGATGGGCAGCAGGGCGGCATCACGCACATTCTTGTCGTCGGTATCCATGGCGGCCTTGAAGTCGTCGAGATACTTCTCCTTGATGGCGTGGAACACGTCCATATCGAGGCCCACGACCTGGAAATCGATCTTCGGCTTGCCGCGCTCGGCCACGATGCCGTTGATGAAGGTGATGATCTTCTTGATCTCCACGTGAGCGGCCTTGATGGCGTTCAGCACGGTGTCCTCATCGACCTCATTGGCACCGGCCTCGATCATGACGATCTTGTCCATGGTAGCGGCGACGGTCAGGGCCAGGTCGCTCTTCCTGCGCTGCTCCTGAGTGGGGTTCAGGACGATCTCGCCGTCCACCAGACCCACCTGCACGCCGCCGATGGGGCCGTTCCAGGGGATCTCGGACACAGCGGTGACCAGAGAAGCGCCGATCATGCCGGCGATCTCAGGGCTGCAGTCGGGGTCCAGGCTCATGACGGTCATGGTGATGCAGACGTCGTTGCGCATCTCCTTCGGGAACAGGGGGCGCATGGGACGGTCCACGACGCGGCTGGTCAGGATGGCGCGCTCGCCGGGGCGGCCCTCACGGCGCATGAAGCTGCCGGGGATGCGGCCTGCGGCGTAGAGCTTTTCCTCGTACTCCACGTTCAGGGGGAAGAAATCGACGCCCTCGCGGGGCTTGGGGCTCATGACCACGTTGCACATCACGCAGGTCTCGCCGTAGCGGATGAGGGCGCTTGCGTTGGACAAGCCGCACATCTTGCCCATCTCCACCTTGAAGGGGCGGCCTGCCAGCGTAGTCTCGTAAACTTTGAAGTTGTCAAAGTTTTCTTTGCGGGAACCAAATTCGATTGCCATTTGGTTTGCCTCCTTATGTCCGTTTGATATTCCAAAAGGCTGCCCGCCGCGCATCATAGCAATAAATCCAGCGTCCGTGCCGCTTCACACAGGCGTTCGATTTACTGCTGCAACACGCGGCAGCGGCCTATTTGTTCCAGTGGCTGGGATACAAGGGAAAATCCAACATAAAAGAGCAAAGGGCAGGCACCCTTTGCGGTACCTGCCCTCTGTTTTCTATTACTTACGCAGACCCAGAGTTGCGATCAGAGCACGGTAACGCTCGATGTCCTTCTTCTGGAGGTAGGCCAGCAGATTGCGGCGGCGGCCAACCATCTTCATCAGACCACGGCGGCTGTGGTGATCGTTCGGGTTCTTCTTCAGGTGCTCGTTCAGCTCGTTGATGTGAGCGGTCAGCAGAGCGACCTGGACTTCGGGAGAGCCAGTGTCCTTCTCGGTCAGAGCGACCTTGGCCATAACTTCCTGCTTGTTCATAGTAACAGTACCTCTTTATAAAATTTTTATTTGCCAGCGACACAGCAGCGGGAAAACGGTACTCCCGAGTGGGCATACTCCCAGCCCCGTATCGCGGTAACAGGGCTAGTATAACAGAAACCAACGTAAAAAGCAAGAAAAATTTTTACAGATCCGCAAAAATAAGGATGTTGTTTTCCCGTCAAATCATGTTATAATCTGTCTATTGTAATAAAGAGGTAGATCGAATGACACATTGCTTTTCCCGCCGCAGTTTCCTCAAGGGAAGCGCAGCCGCCGCAGCGGTTCTTTCAAGCCCGCTCCTCCCGGCTGATGCGGCTTTTTCTGAAACCGAAAACGGCCTGTTCTCCCCTGTCTCTGCTCTCTGCCAGACCCAGTACGGCCCGGTGAAGGGCAGAGAGGGCGAAAACGGCCTGCTCTGCTGGTACGGCATCCCCTACGGCGCCGCCCCCACGGGCGAAAGCCGCTGGACAGCGCCGCAGGAGCCCGCCCGCTGGCACACAGTGCGGGACTGCACCAGCCCCGCCCCGGCGGCCTGCCAGTACACCACGTTCCCCCTCGGCACCGAGGACTGCCTGACACTGGACATTTATTCCTCCGCCGAGGCCAAAAAGCGGCCCGTCCTCGTCTATCTGCACGGCAGCGCCGCCACAGGCTCATCTCTCGAGCTGCCCGGCTGCGAACTCGTGCGGGACGCGGGTTGCGTCTTTGTCGCGCTCAACTACCGGCTGGGGCTGTTCGGGTGGAACTGCCTGCCCGCCCTCACTGCAGACCCGGACGCCACCGGAAGCTTTGCCCTGCTGGACATCGCCCGGGCGCTGGACTGGGTGCGGGACAACATCCGCCGCTTCGGCGGCGACGCCGACAACATCACCCTCTGCGGCTTCTCTGACGGCGGGCGGATGGCAGCGGCCCTTGCGGGCAGCCCGCTCTTCCGTGGGCGCTTCCAGAAGGCCGTCGCCATCTCCGGCGGGCTGTCCCTCGCCGACCCGGACGCCGCCGCCCAGAAGCTGGCCGAAAATTTCGCGCTGCTGGCCGTGGAAGACGGGCGGTTCGCTGACACGGCTTCCGCCGCCGAATGGCTGCTGACGCCGGGGGCGGATGTCCGGGAATGGCTCTGCGGCCTCGAACCGGCCCGCATTGCGGCCCTCGGCAAACCAGCCATCCTTTACGCAGACGATGTGGTGCTCTCCCGGGGCGCCCGGAGTGCCGTCCCCCTCCTGCTGCTCAGCAGCGCCACCGAATTCAGCGGCTTTGTCCGGGACGACCTGCGGCCCGCTTCCAGCGCGGCCCGGGCCTATGCCGTAAAATACGGCTCAGCCCTCTGCCGCTGGAGCAGCACCGAAGCTGTCGCCGAAGCGCTGGGCGGCAACGCTCCGGTCTGGCTTGGACTCATCGACTACGGCGGGACCGACAGTCAGACGGCTATCCCGGGCCTCGGCTCCTTCCACGGCCTGCCGCTGGCACTCTTCTCGTCCGAAAGCAGCTATTCTGCCTGTGCTGATTTGTCTTCGGCAGGTGCGCAGGCCCTTTCGGCCCGGCTGAAGCAGGCGCTTGCCGGCTTCATGACCAGCGGCTCCCCGGGCTGGGACGCCTGGACGCCGCAAGACCGCACCGCCCTCCACTTCGATGCCGACAGCGAAACCGCCTGCATCACCCTCAGCTCCTACCCGGATACCCAGGAAAGCATCCGCGCCGCCATGGCCGCAGACACATCCCTCTCCGCCGCCGAAAGGGAAACGGTGGAGCACCTCTATTTTTCCGGTCTCTCCCTCTGACGAAGCAAAAACGCACCTCACCGATGGCTTTCATCGGTGAGGTGCGTTCTTGTTTTATTCAGCGGCTGATGCCGCCCACAGCCTTTTTGATCTCGGCTTTGTTCTGATACATCGCAGCATCGGCCTCCATGAACAGCTCGTCCGCCGTCATGGTGCGGCCTGCCTGCATGGCATAGCCCACTGCGATGGAGACGGGATACTCTTCCTTCGCATCCCACTCCGCGCACAGCCGCCGGAGCGTTTCAACTGCTGCCTTCACAGCCTCCTCATCCGTCGCAGCCGCAATGACCGCGAACTCGTCGCCGCCGATGCGGAAGCAGTCCTCGGCCCGGTAAAAGGCCTCCCGGATGCAGCGGGCCGCACAGCAGAGCAGTTCGTCACCGGCACGGTGGCCGTATTGGTCGTTGGTCTGCTTGAGCCAGTTGACGTCCATAACGATGTAGGTCCAGTCCGTGCGCTCGGGCCAGCGGGACTTCATGTACTTGAAGGCCGTATAGTTGAAAAGCCCGGTCAGCGAGTCGGCGTAGGCCAGCTTCTTGTAGTTTTCCAGCTGGGCCTGTTCGTTGATGGCCTGCCGGACCCGGTGGATGACCGTGCGGCCCAGCTGCAACAAAAAGCAGAGCAGGCCCACGCAGTAAAACACCGCGTACTGCCACCCGGCATGGTCTCCATAAAAGAACACCAGTGCCGCTGCGGCACAGACTGCCAATGCACCAAAGCCGACCAGAATATCCCGCACGTCCTCGCTTCGGGTCTTTTTATACGCTGCAAAGAGGTCGCGGAGAGTCAGCGGGATGCTTGCAAGGATGGTCAGGTGCATGAGGGGCAGCAGCCAGAACATCGCCCAGCCCCGCAGCAGCCAGCCCAGAATATCTGCCGTCAGCAGGAGCATCTGTACTTGCTGCAAGAGCCGCAGCCCCCTGCACTCCTCTTTCAGGGTGCAGCGGATAAACTCCAACGTGAGGGGGACGATGAGGCCGAAGCTGAGCAGGGACAAGAAGGCGACGAAACTTGCCTTATCGGTAAAGAGGGTCAGCAGCTCGGAATCCGTCAGGATCCAGACGCCCGCATCCAGCACCAGCCCGAACATGATGCAGATCTGATACCGGACTTCCGGCCGGAAGATCCTGCGCATCGAGAGCAGCAGCAGGCCAAGCTCTGCCGCACAGAAGGCGCAGAAAAGGAAGAAGAGCAGCGCATACAGGTTGCTCTGCAGATAGTGGAGCGTTATCCTAGCCTGTGTACCCAGTACAGCCTCATTGCGGAGCATCCCGCTCAGCGTCGTGGGGGCTTCTGCTTCAAAACGCAGCGTCTTGCCGGCCGCGCCATCCGGCAACGCGATGAACAGCCGCAGCTCGACCGGGCCTTTTTCCTGCTGATACTCATAGAACCAGTTTTCTACCCCATCCGGGCCGCAGAGCGCGAGGGCAAAGCTCTTTTTCACCGTCCGGATGCTCAGCATCAGGCCCTCGCCTGCATCAGCAGGGATCACATACTCTGCCCGGCATTCTGTGTCCATCTGCCAGCTCTCGTTCGTCCGGACGCAAAGCCCCCGTGTCATCGCCTGACGTGGGTCTTCTCTCACGCCGAACGCCTGCACTGCCCCCAGCAGAACAGCCAGCGCCAGAAGCAGCGACAAAAGGAGCCAGAGCCACTGGCTCTGTTGTTTTATCTTATCCATTGCTCCCGCTCACTCCTCAAAGTATTCCTGCGCGCGCTGGGCTGCGTGGTCGATGCACGCGCGCAGCTCATCCAGCGTGTCGAACTTTTTGCTGGGGCTGAGGTAGGCGTGGAACTCCACCACCGGGTCGGTGCCGTAAAGGTCGCCGGTAAAGCCCGGGATGAAGGTCTCGCAGGTCACCTTACTCTCGTCGCTGTTGACGGTGGGCCGGGTGCCAAGGCCGGTGGCCGAGGGGTACCACCTGTCTCCTATTCTGGTGCGGGTGATATAGATGCCGTACCGGGGCAGCTGGAAGCCCTGCGGGTAGAGCTGGTTGATGGTCGGCACGCCCAGCGTCCGGCCAAGGCCCGCCCCGTGATGCACCGTGAAGCGGATGGCGTAGGGCATCCCCAGCATGGCATTGGCCGCCGGGATATCACCGCCTTCCAGCGCGGTGCGGATGCGGGTGGAGGAAACAGGCTTCTCCTCAAACTGCGCCATCGGCAGGACGACCACCTCCACGCCCAGCGGCGCGCAGAGCTGACGCAGCAGCTCCGGTGTGCCTGCCGCCCTGGCCCCGAAGGTGAAGTTCTCGCCGCAGAACAGCGCCCGGGCGTTGCAGTCCCGGATGATGCCCAGCACGAACTGCTCCGGCGTCATGGCCTTGATCTCCTCGAAATCGGGGCAGAGATAGTGCTCCACGCCGAGGCTGGCGATGAGGGCGTGCTTGTCCTCGGTGGAGAGCAGGCGCTTGCCCTTCATCTTGTTTTCGGTGGGTAGGCGGAAGGTGAACACCGCCGGTGCCGCGCCGTGGGCCCTGGCCCACTCCACTGCGCCATTGATGACCGCGCGGTGGCCGATGTGGATGCCGTCAAAAAAGCCCATTGCCACAGCAGAGCCGTGGGCACCGCCCAGCGCAAGCGGCGCAAGCTGTGAATAGATCTGCATGAATGTTCTTTAATTCCTCTCTACAAAGAGTTTTTCGACCTTGAGCACGCCGCCGGTGATGTTCGCAAGGCCCAGGAACTGACCCTCGGCATTGCGGACACGGTAGCGGCCGTCTGCCGCCGGGTAGCGGCTGGTGGGGCAGCCGTTGTACAGGTGCTGCTCCACCCTCGGCTCTGCCACCAGCAGAGGCAGGCTCTCGAACACGCTCTCCACCGGCAGCATCAAAGCCTGCAGTGCCTCGGGGCCTGCGTCCTTTGCCGCCTGTATCTCTTCCAGCGTGTGGGCGTCGGCCTCGGTGTAGACACCTGCCGTCGTGCGGCGCAAAGCGCTCATGGTGCCTTTCTGGCCCATAGCGGCGGCAATGTCCTCCAACAGAGTGCGGATATACGTCCCCTTGGAGCAGCGGACGGTGAGGACGTATTCGTTCTCCGCCGGGCTGCCGCCGTACCGGATGTCCAGGATCTCGATGGGGCGGGCCTTCCGCTCCACCGTGACGCCCTCGCGGGCCAGCTTATAGAGGGGCTGGCCGTTGATCTTAACAGCCGAGTACATGGGCGGCGTCTGCATCTGGGGGCCGAGGAACCGGGGCAGAACAGCCAGCAGCTCCTTCTCCCCCGCCGTCACCGGGGCCGTTTCCAGCACGGTGCCGGTGATGTCGCCGGTGTCGGTCTGCATCCCCAGCCGCAGCCGGGCGCAGTAGGTCTTGGTGTGGTCGAGCTGAAGGTCCACAGCCTTGCTGGCCCCGCCGCAGAACACCGGCAGGACGCCGGTGGCCATGGGGTCCAGCGTACCGCTGTGGCCCAGCTTGCGGGTGCCGAGGATGCCGCGCAGCTTGGCGATGACGTCAAAGCTGGTCCACTCCATCGGCTTATCTACGATAAGGACGCCCTGCATCAGCTTTCCTCCTGCGTCTCGGGGCGGTCGAGTTCCGCCTCCACTTCGGCCAGAATGGCGCTCTTGGCGTTGTCGAGGTTGCCCAGCAGCTCACAGCCCGCTGCGCGGGTGTGGCCGCCGCCGCCCAGACGCCGTGCGATGGCGCAGGCGTCCACGCCCTTGGCGGCGCGCACGCTGATGCGGTAGCTGCCGCCGGGCTGCTGACGGAGCAGCAGGCCCACTTTGACCCCCTCGATGCTGATGGGCAGGCTGGTCAGCTCTTCCAGGTCAGCCGGGTCCACGCCGCTCTGCTCGATCTCGTCCCGGGTCAGATACATCAGGGCGCAGCGGCCCTCAAGATGATATTCCAGATGGTTGCGGGCGATACGCTCCGCCTCCATCCGCTCCCGGGGCTTGGTGTCGAAGAGCAGGGTGTTCAGCTCCTCCACCTGCGCACCGGCCAGAATGAGCTTTGCCGCCACGAGGTGGGTGTTGGCAGTGGTGGAAGAGAACCGGAAGCAGCCGGTGTCCGTAGCGAGGCCGGTGTAGAGGCAGTTGGCGATGAGGGGGGTGATCTCCACGCCCATCTCGCTGATGACCTCATACAGAAGCTCTGCCGCTGCGGCCGCATTGCCGTCCAGCAGGGTGAAATCCGCATAGCCGCTGTTGCCCGCGTGGTGGTCGATGCAGAGATCGATATGGCGGGTATACTGCGGCATGCCGTTGTTTTCGCCAAAGAGCTGCACGCTGGCAACATCCACGGCCACAACGGTCTTGGGCTCAAACTCGCCTCGGAACGGCACCGGTGCGGTAAAGCTGTAGCGGGAAGGCACTGCATCGGAGCAGAGGACAGCTGCCGTCTTGCCCAGCGCCTTGAGCGCGTGGCAGAGGGCGCTGCCGCAGCCGATGGTGTCGCCGTCCGGGTTTTTATGACACAGGATCAGAATGTTGTCCGCAGCACAGAGGCGCTCGGCCATCTGCTGCACATTGAGCTGTTCTGTCATTTGATGGTTCCATCCTTTCCGCAGCGCTGGATTTATTCCTCGGTCTCGGCGGGCTGGGAGTCCTCCGCGTCGCCGTTCACATTCAGCGTGCGGAGCAGCTCGTTGATGTGGGCTGCATAGGCGGCACCGTCGTCCTCCACAAAGATGAAGCGGGGTGCCTTGCGGATGTGCATTTTCTTGCTCACTTCGGTGCGCACATGGCCTGCGGCGCGGTTCAGGGCCTCGATGGCGGGCTTGGGGCCGTCCTCACGGCCCATCACGCTCACATAGACCTTCGCCACGTCCAGGTCGGGCGTCACATCCAGCCGGGTGACGGTCAGCAGACCGCCCTCCAGCCGCGGGTCTTTCAGCCGTCCGATGATGGCGATGAGCTCACGCTTCATGTCCTGCGCCAGACGGCCCATATTTTTCTGAGACATAGTTTCTCCTCTGAAATGAACCTCTCCGTCATTGCTTCGCAATGCCACTGCCCGGGTTGCGGCACCCAGCATCCGCAGCGCTTCGCTTGCGTCTTGCTGGCCGCGGCCCCAACAGCAACTCCCTGTTTCCGCCACTGGCGGCGGTCGTCGCTGTTGCTCCTATCGAGGAGAGGCCTTGGCATTTCGTAAAGCTTTTTCTCTTCGCCAGAGGCTCCCCTCGGTAGGGAAGCTGTCTGCGAAGCAGACTGAGAGGTTATTCTCTTAGTCGCGGTATTCTTCCATCTTGAAGGCCTCGTAGACGTCGCCTTCCTTGACGTCGGCAAACTTTGCCAGAGTGACGCCGCACTCGTAGCCCTCGGCCACTTCCTTGGCGTCGTCCTTGAAGCGCTTCAGAGATGCGATCTCGTCCTCCGTGATGACGATGCCGTCACGGACGACACGCACCTTGCTGTCGCGGGTGATCTTGCCGTTGGTGACACGGCAGCCTGCGACGGTGCCGACGTTGGAGATCTTGTAGACCTGACGGACCTGCAGCTCGCCCAGAGACACCTCGCGGAACTTGGGAGCCAGCATACCCTTCATAGCGTCGGTGACGTCGTTGATGGCGTCGTAGATGACGCGGTACATACGCATCTCGACCTTGGTGGCAGCGGCCTCTTCCTTCGCCACGTTGTCGGGGCGGACGTTGAAGCCGATGATGATGGCGTTGGATGCGTCGGCCAGGTCAACGTCGGACTTGCTGATGGCACCGACACCGGCGTGGATGACGCGGACGCGGACCTCGTCGTTGGAGATCTTCTCGAGGCTCTGCTTGACGGCCTCGGCGGAGCCCTGCACGTCAGCCTTGACGACGATAGCCAGCTCCTTCATATCGTTCTGAGCCATCTGGCTGAACAGGTTATCCAGCGTGACCTTCTGGAAGGCGGAGAACTGCTTCTCCTTGGCGGCAGCGATGCGCTGCTCGGCCAGCTCACGGGCCAGACGCTCGTCCTCGACGGCCTCGAACAGGTCGCCGGCCTCAGGCACAGCGGTCAGACCGGTGATCTCCACAGGGGTGGAGGGGCCGGCGTCGTTCAGCAGAATGCCCTTGTCGCTGCGCATGGTACGCACACGGCCCACGGCGGTACCGGCGATGATGACATCGCCGGAGTGGAGGGTGCCGTTCTGCACCAGAATGGTGGCGATGGGGCCCTGGCCCTTGTCCAGACGAGCCTCGACAACAGCGCCCTTGGCACGGCGGTTGGGGTTGGCCTTCAGCTCCATGACCTCAGCTTCCAGCGCGATGCGCTCCAGCAGGTCGTTGATGCCCATGCCGGTCAGCGCAGAGACAGGGATGCAGGCGACGTCGCCGCCCCAGTCCTCGGTGATGATGCCGTACTTGGTCAGGCCCTCCATCACGCGCTCGGGGTTGGCGGTGGGCTTATCCATCTTGTTCATGGCCACGATGAGCTTGACGTTGGCGGCCTTGGCGTGGTTGATGGACTCGACCGTCTGGGGCATGATGCCGTCATCGGCGGCGACGACCAGAACTGCAATATCGGTCATGTTGGCACCGCGGGCGCGCATGGAGGTGAACGCCTCGTGGCCCGGGGTATCCAGGAAGGTGATGAGGCTGTCGTTGACCTTGACCTGATATGCACCGATGGCCTGAGTGATGCCGCCGGCCTCGCCTGCGGTGACGTTGGTCTTGCGGATAGCGTCCAGGATACTGGTCTTGCCGTGGTCAACGTGGCCCATGACGCAGACGACCGGGGGACGGGTGACGAGATCGTCCTGAGAATCCTCCTCCTGGGTGAACAGGCGCTCCTCGATGGTGACGTGGACTTCCTTCTCGACCTTGGCGTGGAACTCCTCGGCCACCAGAGCGGCGGTATCGAAATCGATGACGTCGTTGATGGCGTGCATCTCGCCCATCTGCATGAACTTGGCGATGACCTTGCCGGCCTGCTGCTTCAGGCGGGCAGCCAGCTCACCGACGGTGATCTCATCGGGGATGAGGACCTTCAGCTGCGCATTGCGGGCCTTTTCCAGCTGGATGCGCTGCAGACGCTCGAACTCAGTCTCGCGCTTGCCCTTCTGGAACTGCTGGCGCTGGCGCTGGCCGCGCTGGGTGAACTTCTGCTTGTTGCCCTGCGGGGTGGGCTTGCGGCGGTTCTCGGTGTTCTTGGTGGAAGCCAGATCGTCGTAACGGGCGTCGAAGCGGTCCACGTTCATATCGACGGTGCGGGTATCGACGGTGACCTGATTGTCCTCGCGGCGGACAGAGACCGACTGAGCGGAAGCAGCCGTAGCCTTTGCGCCGGTCTCACGGGCCAGCTCGCTCAGGGAGACGGTCTTCTCCTCGCGCTTCCTGTGCTGCTCGTTCTTCTTGTTGCTTTGCTTGGCAGCGGGCTTTGCCTCGGCCATTGCGGGCTCAGCCTTGGGAGCCTCGGGCTTCTTTTCGGCCTTGGGCTCCGCCTTCTTCTCGGCGGGCTTCGGCTCAGCCTTGGGGGCCTTGGCGCTGTTCAGGAACTCGTCCAGGCTCTTGACGCTGTTGTCCTTGCTGAACTTCTCCAGCAGGTAGTTCAGCTCGTTCTCCTCCAGAGTAGAGCTGTTCTTCTTGCCGGTGCTGCCCATGGCGTTCAGCTCGTCGAGGACCTTCTTGGCAGAGATGCTCAGGTCCTTTGCAAAATCGCTCACTTTATATTTTACGGTCATTCGCTCATATCCTCCTCAGTTTGAATCGCTCCGCACGCCGTCAGCCGGTCAAAGCAGAGCTTGGCGAGGTTGCGGTCGGTGACGGCATAAATGGCCACCGGTTTGCGGCTGATGTCAGCCAGCTTATCCTGTGTCAGCGGCATGGGGATGACGTCCACCATATCGCCCACAGCGTAGTTGAGCCGCTGCACGGTCTTGGGGCTGGCGTCGGACGCAGTCATCACGAGCCATGCCTTGCCCTTGACGACGGCGTCTTCCACCGCGTCAAAGCCCATGGTCAGAGCGCCCGCCTTGCGGCAGAGGCTCACGGCCTGGAACAGGGCCTCATTCGGCTCAAGGGCCGGTTTTGCGGGGGCGTTATGCTTCTTTGCCATCGCGGTCGGCCTCCTTTTCTGCTTCCACACCGGCCAGCTGCTGGGCCAGTGCATCGTATACCTCGGCGGGGACCGGCTGCTCAAAGCAGCGCTCCAGCGCCTTCTTCTTTTTTGCCTTTGCAAGGCAGGCGGCATCCGGGCAGAGGTAAGCACCGCGGCCGGGCTTCTTGCCCACGGGGTCGATGCTGATCTCTCCGCTGGGTGCGCGCACCACACGCACCAGTTCCTTCTTGGGGCGGCTGGTCAGGCAGCCGATGCACTGGCGGGCAGGGATCTTCTTTTGTGCCATCCGGTTTTCCCTCCTTCGGCAGGTGTTCCGCGCTTATTCTGCGGCGGTGTCTTCGGTCTTCTCCGCCTCGGCAGCCTTCGGCTCTTCCTCGCCGTAGTAGCCGCTCTCGGGGCGGATGTCGATATTGTAGCCGGTCAGGCGGGCGCACAGACGGGCGTTCTGGCCCTTGTTGCCGATGGCAAGGCTCAGCTGCTGGTCCGGCACGGTCACGCGGCAGGAGCGGGTCTCGCCGGGCAGCAGCTCGACCTTGACCACCTTTGCGGGGCTGAGAGCTGCGGAGATGAACTCGGAGATGTCCTCGCTCCACTTCACGATGTCGATCTTCTCGCCGCCCAGCTTCTCGACCACAGCGGCCACACGGTCGCCGTGGGGGCCGATGCAGGCAGAGACGGGGTTGACGTTGGCGTCCTTGGACCAGACAGCCATCTTGGTGCGGGCGCCGGCCTCGCGGCTGATGGCCTTGACCTCGACGGTGCCGTCGTAGATCTCAGGCACTTCCAGCTCGAACAGGCGCTTGACGAGGCCGGGGTGGGTGCGGCTGATCATGACGCGGGGGCCGCGCTCGCTTGCCACGACATCCACGATGTAGACCTGCAGCATCTGGCCCTCGGTGTAGACCTCGCCGGGGACCTGCTCGTTGCGGGGCAGGATGGCCTCGCCGCCCTTGCCCAGGTCGAGGGCAACGATGCCCTTCTCGGGGTCCACGCGGGTGACGGTGGCCTGCACGATGTCGTGGGCGCGGGACTGGATCTCGCTCAGCTGCTGGCTGCGCTCAGCCTCGCGGATGCCCTGACGGATGACGTGCTTTGCGGTCTGGGCTGCGATGCGGCCAAAGTCCTTGGTCTTGAGGGGGGTCACGACGCGGTCGCCCACCTGATAGCTCTTGCGGATGTGCTGAGCCTCGGTGACGCCGATCTCGCTGTGCTCGTCGTACCAGTCCTCATCGGCCACGACGTCCTGGATGAGGGCGACGTTGAACTTGCCGGTGCTGGGGTCGATCTCGACCATGACGTGGTCGTCCTCGACCTCGTAGTTCTTCTTCACGGCGATGACGATAGCAGCCTTGATCTTTTCGATCAGGTACTCCGCGGTGATGCCGCGCTCGTGCTCCAGCATGGAGAGAGCTTCAAAAAATTCGTTGTTCGCTGCTGCCATTTTTCGGGTTCCTCCTAGTTTATAATGGTATCTTTTCTCAATTCATCTTTGGCTCTCCCTCTGGGAGAGCTGGCGCGGAACGCGCCTGAGAGGGCTGTTCTTAATCAAACAGATGTTCGTCATCACAGAGATGGACGCCGGACGCGGCGTTCACCTCAAAGCTCACCGGGCCGTTCTCCGTCTCGACCGTGACGGTGCTGCCCTCGCGGCCTTTCAGGATGCCGGCAAACTCGCGCACACCGTCGGCGGTGGGGCGGATGAGCTTGACGCCGATCTTCTCGCCCCTGAGTGCCTCGTAGTGCTCCGGGCGGGTCAGCCTGCGGCCAAGGCCGGGGCTGCCCACCTCGAGATAATAGCTCTGGTCGATGGGGTCTGCCTCATCGAGGATGGGGTCCAGCGCGTGGGACACTTCGGCACAGGTGTCGGTGTCCATGGTGCCGTCCCTGTCGATGAGCACGCGGAGATACCAGTCCGGCCCTTCCTTCTCAAAGACCACATCCCACAGGCGCAGGCCCATGCCCTCCACGACGGGGCGGACAAGCGCTTCGACTCTCTGGGCGGTGTTGCCGCCAGACTGCTTCGCCATAAAAAACCTCCAAACAAACAAGAAAAGCGGACCTTGCGGCCCACTTTCCAATAAAACTATAGCGTACTACTAGAATATAGCATACTCTTGCGGATTATGCAAGCTTTTTCGTGAAAAATCCTTTTCTCACAGCACCCAGACGCCGTCGCGGAACAGCTCCACGGTGCGGCCGTCGCGGCACTTGCCGGTGATATGGCTGTCCTCGGCGCCCACCATGACGTCCTCGTGGATGGCGGACTGGTTCATGCCCCGGGCCAGCAGCTCGTCCTTGGTCAGGCGGGTGCCGTTCTCGGTGGTGCCGGGATAGCTGGCGCCAAAGGCGATGTGGCAGGCGGCGTTCTCATCGAAGAGGGTGCTGTAGAACAGCGCGCCGCTGCGGTTGATGGGGCTGGACGCCGGAACCAGCGCCACTTCGCCGATGCTCCGTGCGCCCTCGTCGGTGTCCAGAAGCTGGCCCAGAAGCTCCGCGCCCTCGTCCGCGCCGTGCTCCACGACCCGGCCATCCTTGAAGGTGACATGGAAGCCCTTGATGAGCTGGCCGTTGAAGACGTAGGGCTTGGTACCGTAGACGATGCCGTTCACCTTATCCTTGTGGGGGGCGGTAAAGACCTCTTCGGTGGGGATGTTGGGCAGGAAGACCACCCCCTTTTCGCTGACGCTGGCGGCACTCTCCCAGACGGCCTTGTCGGCGATGCCGACGGTCAGGTCGGTGCCGTTGCCGCTCTCGAAGTGGACGCTCTCGAGGTCGAGGGCGTTCATCTTGTCCTTCAGGCCGGTGAGACGGTCGAGGTGGGCCTTCCACTCGCTGACGGGGTCGCCGCCCGTCACGCGGCAGACGTCGAAGATGAGCTGCCAGAGCTTCTCGATGGCCGCAGCCTCGTCCAGCTCCGGGAAGATCTTCTTCGCCCACGGGGCGCTGGGCATGGCGGCGATGGACCACTGGACGCGGTCGTTCATGGTGTACTCCCGCCACGGAGCCATGAACCTGCGCTGCGCAGCGTTCACGCGGCTGATCTTCGCGCCGTCCAGACCGGCGTAGACCTCGGGGTCGTCGGCAAGGATGTGGAGGACGCAGACGCCGCCCTCGCTCTCGGCGTAGTCCAGATAGCGGCGGAGCTGATAAGATTTGAAGTCGGTCAGGGCTTCCTCGCTGCCCAGCTCCATCCGGCTGCGGGAGACGTCGTTGTCGCTCCAGTTCACCAGCACGTCACGGGCGCCGGCCTCATAGGCACTGCGCACACACAGACGGGCCAGCGGGGCGGCCTCGAGGCAGCAGTTGATGATGAGGGTCTGGCCCGGCTGGGGGTTGACGCCCACACGGACGATGAAATCGGCGTATTTTTTCAGAAGAAGAGTAAAGTTTTCCACAGAATATCCTTTCTGCCGTGCAAACCACGGCGCTGCATTTTCTATCTGACAGTATAACCGTTCCGGCCGGAATTGTCCACCCGATAAAAACAAAACAGATGCTTCTGCCGGTTGAAAAATCGGGAAACATCTGTTATACTAGTGTATGAGAGTGCTGTCTACATAACGGCAGGCGGTCTAAACCTTTCCGGCCTTACGTCGGGAAGGCGAGCATTTTTGTTATGCCCCCGACGCTCCACAGCGAAAGGGGTGATGGTCTATGACGCTTTTAGAAACCTTAGCTCTGCTTACGTTGCTTGCAACTGTAGGCTTCGGCATGTTCGACATCGCGTACAAGATTTTTCATAACAAAAAATGACCGCCAGTTTGCAACCCGAGCGGTCATTTTTTGTAATTGACTTATCGGAAAGGTGCTGACCGTTTGCCAGACAGCACTTTCTTTAGTTATATTATACCACAGCCCCGCCGAAATTGCAACGGCGGGGCTGTAGTATTGCTTGCAACTGTAAACTTTGGGATGTTCTATGACGCTTTTGGAAACTTTAGCTTTGCTTACGTTGCTCGCAACGGTAGGTTTTGGCGCGTTCGATATAGCGTACAAGATCTTCAATAACAAAAAATGACTTCCCGGCTCCACTCGAGCGATCATTTCTTGTAATTGACTTATCGGAAAGGTGCTGACCGTTTGCCAGACAGCACTCTCTTCGTTTATATTATACCACAGCCCCGCCGAAAATGCAACGGCGGGGCTGTTTTTTCACTCACAAAAGTGAGTTTTTATCAGAACTCGATCTTGCTCTCGATATAAGCCTTCAGCTCGGAGATGGGCATACGCACCTGCTCCATGGTGTCGCGGTCGCGGACGGTGACGCAGTTGTCGGCGGCAATGCCCTTGGCCTCGTCGCCCACGGTGTCGAAGTCCACGGTGATGCAGTAGGGGGTGCCGATCTCGTCCTCGCGGCGGTAGCGCTTGCCGATGGAGCCGGTGTCGTCGTAGTCCACCATGAAGTACTTGCTCAGCTCCTTGCGGATCTCCATGGCCTTGTCGCCCAGCTTCTTGCTCAGGGGCAGGACAGCGCACTTGTAGGGAGCCAGAGCCGGGTGCAGGTGCAGGACGGTGCGGACGTCCTCCTTGCCCTTGCTGTCGGTCAGATGCTCCTCGTCGTAGGCCTCGCACAGGAAGGCCAGCGCCACGCGGTCGCAGCCCAGAGAGGGCTCGATGACGTAGGGGATGTAGTGCTCGTTGGTCTCGCTGTCGAAATACTCGAGGCTCTTGCCGGAGGCCTCCTGATGGCGGCTCAGGTCGTAGTTGGTGCGGTCGGCGATGCCCCACAGCTCGCCCCAGTCGGTGAAGGGGAAGGCGTACTCGATGTCGGTGGTGGCGCGGCTGTAGAAGGCCAGCTCGGCAGGCTCGTGGTCGCGCAGGCGCAGATGCTCCTTTTTGATGCCGAGGCTCAGCAGCCAGTTCTCGCAGTAGTCCTTCCAGTAGGAGAACCACTCGAGGTCGGTGCCGGGCTTGCAGAAGAACTCGCACTCCATCTGCTCGAACTCGCGGGTGCGGAAGGTGAAGTTGCCCGGGGTGATCTCGTTGCGGAAGGCCTTGCCCACCTGACAGACGCCGAAGGGCAGCTTGCGGCGGGTGGTGCGCTGGATGTTGGCAAAGTTGACGAAGATGCCCTGCGCCGTCTCGGGGCGGAGGTAGCAGGTGGAAGAGCTGTCCTCGGTGACGCCGATGGCGGTCTTGAACATCAGGTTGAACTTACGGATGGGGGTGAAGTCGTGCTTGCCGCAGACGGGGCAGACCACGTCCTCGTGTTCGGCGATGAAAGCGTCCATCTCGTCAAAGCTCATGGCGTCCACGTTCACCTCGGGGTGCTTGTCGCCGATGAGCTTGTCGGCGCGGTGGCGGGCCTTGCAGGCGCGGCAGTCCAGCAAGGGGTCCGAGAAGCCGGCCACATGGCCGGTGGTGACCCAGGTCTGGGGGTTCATGAGGATGGCGGCATCGAGGCCCACGTTGTAGGGGCTCTCCTGCACGAACTTTTTCAGCCATGCCTTCTTGACGTTGTTCTTGAACTCGACGCCCAGAGGGCCGTAGTCCCAGCTGTTGGCCAGACCGCCGTAGATCTCAGAGCCGGGGAAGACATAGCCCCGGTTCTTGCAGAGATTGACGATCATATCAAGGGTCTTTTCGCTCTGTTCCATTGTAAGTACATCCTTTCCGTCCGCGGCTGGTTTGCCGTGTCGTGTTGCGTCGTTGTCCCGGCGGCTTTCCCCGCGGCCGGGCCTGCTTTTCCGGTTGAAAGCAGAGTACCTTTACTTTATCATGTTTTGCGGGGATTGTAAAGGCCGACTCCCCCGCTCCGCCCCGCCCCGCCACCAAAAAAAACCAAGACCCGGAGCGTTCCCGCTCCGGGCCTTGGAGTCATTTCTCAATGTGTATCACAGACCGGGTCTGTAATGATTTGAGGAGATGGTGTGATTAGACAGTCTTGGGGGCAGCCTCAAAGACGATCACAGCGTACTTGGTGGTCTTGGTGTCCTGGCCGTTCTTGACGGTCTTGCTCACATAAGAAACACCGAACTCGACCTTGCTCTTGGCCTTAGGATCAGTGGAGGTTTTGTGGTCCATGATCTTGTCGAATTTATTCGAGCTGGACTTAGTGTCAACTTTATTCTTAACTTCGTTGTGCAGAGCGGTGGCATCGGTGACCCAAGCGCCGTAGGTCTTGACATCGTTCTTGGGCTGCTCAACGATGTAGTAGAAGTAGCTCTTATTGGCGACATTCTTCAGAGTAACAGCGGTCAGAGTGTTCTCGGTGACGTTCTTGCCATCGTCCTTGAAGTTCTCTTCCCAGATCTTGTCGGCCTTGCTGTTCAGGCTGCTCTTGTAGTCGTACTTGATGGTCTGCGTATTGCCCTGAGCATGGTCGTTCAGTGCCTTCTCCATTGCCTTTGCCTTAGCAGCATCGCTCAGAGCGCAGCCAGTCAGCATAGACACTGCCATAACGCCGGTCAGGACGAGGGCCAGAAGTTTCTTTGCCATTTTCATGATTTTTGCCTCCATAAATAAAAATGAATTATACAGGCGGGCCATCCATTTCCGGCTGTCGGCCTGTGTTACCATTATACCCCACCCATCATTTTTGTCAATATCTTCTTGGCATTTTTATCACCTTTACAAATTCTTCTCTTTTCTGTCGTGCATTTTCCACAAATTCACGGAGCCCTCTCAGTCACCTTCGGTGCCACCTCTCCCAAAGGGAGAGGCCTTGGCAGGCCGGTTCACTTTCCACTGGACGACTGAGGCTCGACAGGGCGCAAAAGGGCGGGCCTTGCTTACGGGGACAGCGGCTTCTGGACAACGCTCCTTGTCAAGCTGTCGCTGGCCTAGACAGCGGAGCACTGCCGCTTCCGAGACATCGTGCTTCGCTCGTCCAGACGAAAGCTGGCCGACATGCCAATGGCTCCCCCTTTGGGGGAGCTGGCGGGCGCAAGCCCGACTGAGAGGGCAAGGCTGCTGCCAAACTGCTCTGCGCAGCGATAGTATCGCTCTGACAAAAAGCCTGCCCATCGCTGCGCAGCGGCTCTTTCCTGCCGGGCTTGCCCTCTCCGTCACCTTCGGTGACACCTCTCCCAAAGGGAGAGGCTTTGACTTTCCCGCTAGGTTATGGGCTCTCCCTTTGGGAGAGCTGGCGCGTCAGCGCCTGAGAGGGCAAGGACGCTGACCGGGAACAGAAAAATTTCAGAGCTTGAAATCTGCTGCCATCTCCGCCACGTCCTCCGGGGCGAAATCGCCCAGCGGCAGGATGAGGCGGCTCAGGACCTCGGGCGGGAGGGCGGCAAGCGTTCCGCTCTCGTCCGGTGCGCCGCTCTCGGGGGCGAACAGGTGGCTCATGCCCTGTGCGTCTGTCTCGATGCGGGCGTAGCGGCCGGAGGCAATATACTGGATGCCCAGTTTGTCGGCGGCAGTGAGCAGGGCCGCAAAGCGGGCGGCTTCGGCATCCTGTCCGGCCAGAGCCTCGGCGTTGAGGGTGACGCACTCCACGTCCAGCTTCTTTGCCAGAGCTTTGGCCGCGTCCACGGCGGCGTGTTCTTCGGGGGTGTCAGCCAGCCGGACGACCGCTGCCGCCACGGCAAAGCCCTGCTGCTGCAGGATGCGGACGGCCACGCCGCTGCGCACACTGCCGCTCAGACCCATCAGGACCCGGTCCTGTTCTTCGTAGGTGTCAAACCCGTTCCCGGGCAGAAAAGCATCGTTCATCGTCCCTGTCTCCCGCCATGTGCCTGGCTCTGGGCGACCGCAAGCTGGTCGCAGCGTTCGTTCTCCGGGTGGCCTGCGTGGCCTTTGACCCAGACGTAGGTGAGCTTGTGGCGGGCCTCCTGCTCCAGCGCCTGCTCCCAGAGGTCGGGGTTCAGGGCAGGGGAGCCGTCGGACTTTTTCCAGCCCCGGCGCTTCCAGCCCCTGGCCCAGCCTTTTTCCAGCCCGTTGATGACGTACTGGCTGTCGGAGCACAGCCGCACCTCGCAGGGCTCCTTGAGCTGGCGCAGCGCCTCGATGAAGGCCGTCAGCTCCATCCGGTTGTTGGTGGTGGAGGCGTCGCCGCCGCTGAGCTCCTTTTCGTAGACCTTGCCGTTAAAGCGGTAGCGCAGCACCGCGCCCCAGCCGCCGGGGCCGGGGTTGCCGCTGCACGCGCCGTCGGTGTAAACTTCGACCTGTTTCATGCGTCTCTCCTGCATCATGTTTGTAGTACCTATTATTTAGAGCCATTTTGGCCCGTCTGTCAAGGGGCAGGGCATAATTTGCCACCGCCCGGCCCAAGCTTGGAATTGACAAAAGAGGCGAGAAATACTATACTTGTTGCAATGAAATGCGTATAGGGGCGCGCCGTGGGTGCGCTCACAGCGTTCCTGCCGAAGCGCCGCGGTCGCATCGAACAGATGGACTGGACGGGCAAGAGGCTTCCTGCGGAACCAACAGCGTGGCATGAAAACAACGCTGATAAAATGATTTCTATACGATGCATCCGACGGAAGCAGATGCGTTTTTATGCTTCCCTTAATGCAGGGCAGGCTGTCTTCCGGGGCAGACCTGTGCTTTGCTGATTGAATTTTTGGAGGTTTTCGATGGCACAGACAAAAGAACAGAATCACGCTCCCGCTGCGGCCAATGCGTCCGGCGAAAAGCGCCCCCGCACTTCCCGCCGCCCCCACTAC
>ERZ894223.110-NODE-110-length-89120-cov-82.724246_pt1 | contig 89120 bp, 90 predicted proteins | sample MGYA00380293_ERZ894223 | MGnify/ENA primary metagenome ERZ894223 (study PRJEB32331, sample SAMN06328445) | human gut metagenome | biome: human gut microbiome; feature: stool | host: Homo sapiens | collected 2014-11-05 ...
AGGAGGAAAGAAAAGGAAAAGAATCGGAACCCCCGGACGGTGAGCGTGGCTAAAGGTTCATCATAGCCGACAAAAATATCCGCCAGTACGGGAGCGGCGAGGTATGCGGAAGTTGTGAGAAAAAGACCGGCGCCGGCAATGACGGTGAGACTCTTTCTGAAGATGCCCCGCAGTTCATCGTCGCGGTGGGCGCCGTAATTGTAACTTACAATGGGCGCTGTTCCCATGGAGTAACCGATGAAAATCGCTTCGAAGAAAAACGCCACGTACATAATCACGCCGAAAGCGGCTACACCGTTCGTTCCGGCAATGGTGATCAATTGGTAGTTGTAGAGCATGGAAACAAAGGACATGGAAATATTGGTGAGCAGTTCGGAGGAACCGTTTGTGCAGGCTTTCCAAAGCGCGGGACCGTTCCATTCAGGCTTCACCAGCTGAAGAGAAGATGTATTCCTTTTTAGGAAGTAAATCAGAGGGAAAAGACCGCTCGCGTATTCACAAAGTACTGTGGCGAGGCCGGCGCCTAAGAGGCCCCAGTCAAAAACAAGAATGAAAAGGGCGTCGAGACCGATATTCGTTACACCGGAGAGGATCGTCATACGGAGACCGAGAGAAGGTTTTCCGGCGGTGACCATGAACGATTGGAATACCCGCTGGAGGACAAACATGGGGAGGGAAAGAAGAAGTGTGCGGCCGTAAAAGACACTGCACGCAAGCACTTCACCGGAGGCGCCCATGGCGGTAGCAAGAAAGGGCATAAGGAAATAACCCAGGGCGGAAAGCAATATGCCTCCGGCAAGGGCAGAAAGGACGATGAGAGAAAAAAGACGGTTCGCTTTTTCCATTTGCCCCTCACCCATGGTCTTTGCCACAAGGGCGCTGCCGCCTGAGCCGAACATGAATCCGACACAGGCGAAAACCATGATGGCGGGAAAAATCAGGTTGACCGCGGTGAATGCCGTCTTGCCCACATAATTTGATACGAAAAATCCGTCGACCATGGTGTAGGTGGAAATAAAGATCATCATCACCACGGAGGGCAGGACGAAACGGAAAAGCTGTTCATAATTGAAACGGGAGGAAATGTCTATATGCATAAAGGCTCCTTAAAAAAGAAATGACAGTAGGCAGATTCCGGAGGTGAGCGGATATTGATGTCTGTATGCTGACGTTTTCTGAGAGCGTTTACTTAGAGTATAGTGGAATATAAATTTTAACGCAAAAACGGTTTCCGGATACAATTTTATCTGAAAACCGTTTCATATATTTGTTGGATGAGGGGACTATTTTTTGTTTTTTGATTTACTCTTTTTTGTTTTCTTTTCCTTTTTCAGTTTGAGTGCGTTATTGTTCAGCGTGAAAACCGGTGTTTCTTCTTCCGGCAGCGGAGGGATGTCTTCTTTTTTGCCGTCCTGAAGGAGAAGCTTTTTCAGGTTTTCCAATTCTTTTTCCTGCTCTTCTTTGTCGGCTTCCAGCCGGGCTATTTTGGCGTCTTGGGCTTCCCCTTTTTCTCTGGCGATTTCCACAGGATCTCCGCCGATACCCCAGCTGTCCGTGTCCACTTCTTCAATGGTGACGACCGTGGTCTTCGGATTTTTGTTCAATACGCGGGCGAGGAGTTCCGTGGCTCCTTTGATGAGTTCTGCTTTCTGCTCGGCAGTAGTGCCTTCACGTGTGATTTTGATGTTGATGTAGGGCATGGGATCCTCCTGTCTGCAAATGATTCAAATATTTTTTTCATTATACCATGACAGGAGGGTCTTTTTATTTGACACACAGGGAACCTTCCTGTAAAATTTAAAAGGGATATATAAAGTATCTTCGCCCCCGGTGGGGCTTTTTTTATGCATAAAAAAGCTCCATGCAGATGTATTCTGTGAAAAGGAGAGGCAATGAGCAGATTTTATGATGTGGTAGTTATCGGCGCCGGACCGGCGGGTATTTTTACCGCTCTTGAACTGGCGGATACCGGCGCGTCTGTCCTGATCCTTGAAAAGGGACTGGATATTCGTGAGCGGATAGCGCTGAATCGTGACAAGAATGCTCCGCCGAAAGACCGCAGGGCGAATATCGTTTGCGGCTGGGGCGGCGCGGGCGCGTTTTCTGATGGGAAGCTGACGCTTACTACGGATTACGGCGGCAATCTTGATGATTATATGAATAAAGGAGAGCTTGCCGGTTTAATTTCCTATGTGGATTCGGTGTACTGCAGGTACGGCGGCGCTGAAAGAAAGGTATACGGCGATGAGTTTGCCGAGGAAATACATGAACTGAAGCGGAAATCCGCCGCGGCGGATCTTATGTTTATCCCTGCCCGTATCCGCCATCTCGGTACGGATGTGAACAGTGTCATTCTCGCCAATATGCGCGATTCTCTTCCGTCCAATGTGACCGTTATTTCCAAAACAGCGGCGGACAGAATTCTTGCGGACAAAGACGGAACGGTTCTCGGTGTGGAAGCGAGCGGGGAGACGTATCGCTGCAAGTACCTTGTGGCGGCACCCGGCCGTGAAGGGGCGGAGTGGTTTATGAAAGAAGCCCATGCGCTCGGTTTGGAGACACAGTCAAATGCGGTGGACATCGGTGTCCGTGTGGAATCTCCCGCAGAAGTGTATGAACCGATTACAAAGATCTGTTACGAATCGAAACTGGTGTATTTCTCCCGTTCCTTTGATGACCGGGTACGCACGTTCTGTATGAATCCTTACGGTTTCGTGGTGACGGAAAATAATGCGGGGCTCCAGACAGTGAACGGCCACTCTTTCGCCCATAAGAAGAGCGGAAATACGAATTTCGCCATTCTTGTTTCCAAACAATTTACCAGCCCTTTTAATGAACCCATTTCTTACGGGAAATATATCGCATCCCTGGCGAATATGCTCGGCGCGGGACCAATCGTCCAAAGGCTGGGTGATCTTCGTGACGGCCGCCGTTCTACGGTAGAAAGGATACGCCGCGGCCTTGTCCGCCCCACCATGCCGTCCGCGACGCCGGGAGATTTATCTTTAGTCTTGCCATACCGCTTTTTAAAGGATATCATGGAGATGTTCGAAGCGCTGGATCAGGTGGCGCCGGGAGCAAATTCCAGGCACACTCTTCTGTACGGCGTGGAAGTGAAATTTTATTCTTCCCGCATAGCGCTGACGAACCAGCTGGAAACGAAATTCAGAAACTTCTTCGCAATCGGCGACGGAGCCGGCATCACGAGAGGGCTTGTCCAGGCCTCGGCGGCCGGAGTGGTGGTGGGCAGAGAAATCTGTGCCAGGGAAGGAAAACCGAAAGGGGATATGTAAATGATTCCAAGATACACAAGGCCGGAAATGGCAAAAATCTGGGATGAAAGAAATGAATGGCAGACCATGCTTGATGTGGAAATCGCTGCGTGCGAAGCCAATGCGGAGCTGGGACGTATTCCTAAAGAAGCGGTGGAAGTGATCAAAGCGAAAGCGGATTTTGATGTGGAACGCATTCATGAAATCGATCGTGAAATTAACCACGATATCATCGCGTTCCTTTCCGCTGTCGGAGAATATGTGGGCGATGAAGCGAAGTACATCCATATGGGCATGACTTCTACCGATGTGAAAGACACGGCTCTCAATGTGCAGATCAAGCAGGCGTCTGACGTGCTTATTGCTGGTCTGGAAAAACTGGCGGAAGTCCTGAAACGCCGGGCTGTGGAATTTAAATATACACCCACCATCGGCCGTACCCATGGCGTCCATGCCGAGCCGACTACGTTCGGGTTGAAAATCCTCCTGTGGTACAGCGAAACTTTAAGAAATATCGAGCGAATGAAACGGGCCGCTTCTGAAATGGCGGTGGGGAAATTGTCCGGCGCTGTCGGTACTTATGCGGATATTGATCCGTATGTGGAAGAATACGTCTGCAAAAAAATGGGACTGACTCCGGAAATCGTAGCAACCCAGGTCGTACAGCGCGACCATCATGCGGAATACATTACCACCCTCGGCGTCATTGCGGGCACATTGGCACAGATCGCCCTGGAAGTCCGCCATCTGCAGAGAACGGAAGTAAGGGAAGCGGAAGAATATTTCAGTCCCAAACAGAAAGGATCCTCTGCCATGCCCCACAAAAGAAATCCCGTCAAATCGGAACGGATCTGCGGCATGGCAAGACTCGTGCAGGGGTATGCCCTTCCCGCTTTTGAAAATATACCGCTTTGGCACGAACGGGATATTTCCCATTCCTCTGTGGAGCGTGTCATGATTCCGGACGCAACCACCGCATTGGATTATATTCTGGCACAGACGACCGATCTGGTAGATAAACTCCTTGTGTATCCGGAAAAAATGCTGGAAGATTTGAACATGACCGGCGGATTGATTTACAGTCCCCGCGTTCTGCTTGCCCTTGTGTCCAAAGGCGCTTACCGTGATACCGCGTACCGCTGGGTGCAGAGAAACGCCATGAAACGCTGGCTTGAGGGGGAAGATTTCTATGAAAACCTCTGCAAAGACGAAGATGTGAGAAAATATCTGTCTGAGGAAGAAATCAAAGAGTGCTTCGATTACAAACCCATGCTTGTCCATGTAGATAAAATATTTGCAAGATTTGGATTGTAAGAGCGGAAGACGGATGTCAGAAGACAGCTATGAGCCGATAACTGTAAGCTGATATCTGATAATAAAGAATCACTGTATTATTAAAAGGAAGGAAAATGTGTAATGGCAACAGCTATGGTCATTGGTGCCCAGTGGGGCGATGAGGGAAAAGGAAAGATTGTAGATTACCTGGCGGCAAAAGCTGACGTCGTTGTCCGTTCCCAAGGGGGGAACAACGCGGGACATACGGTTGTGACCGGCGGCAAAGCTTATCCGCTGCGCCTTATGCCGAGCGGCATTATGTATCCCGGCACCATCTGTGTCGTCGGCACGGGCGTCGTCATTGATCCGAAGAGTTTCCTTGAGGAAATGGAAAAGCTGGAGGCTCAGGGGATTAATGCAAAGCATCTCCAAATTTCCACCCGTGCGCAAGTTGTATTTCCTTACCATATCCGCTTAGACGAAGCGGAAGAAATGAGAAAAGGCAGCCGGAAGCTGGGGACGACGAAAAACGGGATCGGGCCGTGCTATGCGGACAAGATCAACCGCATCGGCATCCGTATGTGCGACCTTATGGATAAAGAAGTTTTTGCGGAGAAATTGAAGTACAATGTGGAGCAGAAGAACATGCTCCTGGAAAAACTTTACGATATGGAAGGCTTCGACTATGAGCAGATGCTGATTGATTACCTGGGGTATGCGGAAAGGCTCCGACCCTATGTGAAAGATACGAACTACACTGTCCAGACTTTGGTCAGGGAGGGAAAGAATGTCCTCTTTGAAGGTGCCCAGGCTTCTATGCTCGACTGCGACAACGGCACTTATCCTTTTGTCACATCGTCCCATCCGACGGCAGGCGGTGCATGTATAGGCGCAGGCATCGGACCGCACATGATGCAGAATATCTTTGGTGTGGTGAAAGCGTACAGCACCCGTGTCGGAGAAGGGCCGTTTCCGACGGAACAGATGAATGAAATCGGCGACCGTATCCGGGATATTGCTCATGAATTCGGTACAGTTACAGGCCGTCCCCGCCGTGTAGGCTGGCTTGATGCCCGTGCCGTCCGTTATGCGGCAGCGCTGAATTCTTTCGATTATCTGGCGATTACCCGGCTGGACATCCTTGATGAGCTGGAAGAAATCAAAGTCTGCGTCGGCTATGAATATGAAAGGAAAGCGGTCAAAGAGTATCCGGCAGACCTGAAATTCCTCTCCAAAGTCACCCCGGTTTATAAAACCTACAAAGGATGGAAAGAAAAAATCAGCGCTATCCGTGACTATGACCGGCTTCCGGTACTCTGCAAAGAATACCTGGCGGATATTTCTAAAGAAATCGGAGTGCCCATTGGCATCGTTTCCGTGGGGCCCAGCCGTGAAGAAACCATCGTAGTGAAAGATGTATTTTAAGAATAGAAAAGTAAGTATATAAAATAGAAAAACGCGTGTCCTGAAACTGAAAAAGCAGGAGACGCGTTTTGTATTTCTCAAAAAAAAGGCTCCGCGAAAGGAGCCGGTTTGGAGCGGATGATGGGAATCGAACCCACGTATTTAGCTTGGGAAGCTAATGTTCTACCATTGAACTACACCCGCATATAAAATTGTACTTCATTATTGTAGATGATTTTATCGAATAAATCAAGATTTTTAAAAAGGAAAATGAATAAGGTGAAAGAACGGACTTTTTGGAGCGTTCCTGTGATTTGCGTGGACATAAGGGAAATGATTGTTTATAATGTTGGTTAACCATTAAAGGTTTATTTGTTTTTCTTCCGGCAGTATGGAGATAGGAGGTCAATGGAGGATAGCAAAACGGAAGAAAAGGTTAGTTTGCTGAATTGCTTTTTCAAGTTCAATAGAGTGGGAGGATGATTACTTATGGAAGAAGAACAGAAAAAGGTGAGCGGGGCTGCCGTGCTGCCCAAGGTAGGGTGGAAAGGAATGCTTGCTCTGGCTTTCGGCATTCTTTTCTTTGCCGGAGTTTTTACTACGATACAGGGGGCAGAATGGCTCAAAGCATTTGATTACAGTACGCTCATCGGTAAATTTGGTACGATGAAAGACCCGGCGAAAGCAACTTTTGTCGGTATGGGCGGGGTAAGCGCAAGAGGAGGATTTATTTTTGCCTTATCGCTCATTCCTTCCGTTATGCTGGCCATTGGTGTTGTAGACGTGCTGGATCATTATGGCGCGCTTTCCGCGGCGCAGAAATTGATGACGCCGCTCTTTAAACCGCTGATGGATGTACCCGGCCTCGTCGGACTGGCTTTGATTACCGATCTGCAAAGTACCGATGCAGGCGCGGCTCTGACCAAAGAATTATATGATGACGGCCTTATCGATAAAAGAGAACAGACCATCATTGCAGCATGGCAGTATTCTGGAGCGGGAACGATCAGTGATTACTTTGCTATCGCAGGCGCGCTTTTCGGATTTATTCTCTGCCCTATTATTCTTCCTCTTATCATCATTATGGTCATGAAATTTGTCGGTGCCATGATTTGCCGCTTTGCTCTTGATACTATTTATAAAGGAGATTTCAAAAATGACAACTGAAACGAGACCGGTACAAATAAAGCCTAATATTTTTGATATCTTCATCGGCGGTGCCAGAAAAGGCTGGAATCTGGCTACACAGAACCTTGTACCGAATATTTTGATGGCCTATGTCATCGCCTATATTTTAAATATTCTCGGTGTTATGGATTTCCTTGGATACTGGCTGGGGCCCATCATGGGTATCTTCGGCCTGCCGGGACAGTCTTTCGTTATTCTTCTGACCACCTGGCTGTCCTGTTCTGCAGGGGTAGGTGTGGCAGCTTCTCTCTATGCGTCGGGCATCATCAATGGGGAACATGTGACGATTCTCATGCCTGCGCTGATCCTGATGGCTTCCCAGATCCAGTACATGGGCCGGCTCCTCGGCCTTGCCGATGTACCGAAAAAATATTGGCCCCTGCTTATGGTGATCAGTATTTTCAATGCATTCATTGGTATGTTTATCATGAAACTGCTTATGCCGTTCTTTAATTGATTGTCTTACTCAAGAGAAAAGGAGGAAATCATGGCAGATGTATTTACCCATTTTAACTATCTTCATGCCATTCCTGAAATAGGGATGAAAGAATTTAAAACTTCCGCTTACGTGGCGGATGTGCTGAAACAGCTCGGTTATGAAGTGGAAACACAGGTCGGCGGGGCGACAGGCGTCGTTGCGGTCTGTGACAGCGGTAAACCGGGACCTGTTCTCGGCCTTCGCGCGGACATGGATGCTCTTGGGACGAAAGACGGCGGCGCCGCCCACCTTTGCGGGCATGACGGACACATGGCCATGCTTCTTGCGGCGGCGGAAGAAATCATGAAAGAGAAGCTGGTCAGGAAAGGGAAACTGAAACTTCTTTTCCAGCCGGCGGAGGAAACGAGTGAAGGCGCTCTTTCCATGCTGAAAGGCGGTGCTGTTGACGATATTGAAATCCTCATCGGCATGCACGGTCGTCCTATCCAGGAGTGCCGTGTGGGAGAAGCGGCGCCCGCTTTGTATTACAGCGCTGCGACCCACGTGAAAATCGATATCACAGGCATGCAGAGCCATGGGGCCCGCCCCTATCTCGGCACCAGCGCGCTTGACGCGGCATGCCTTGTTGTACAGTCAGCCAACGCTCTCCGCTTTAATTCCAATGTGGTGTACAATCTGAAAGCGACACAGATCCATGCGGACGCAGGTGTGGCAAATGCGGTTCCCGGTACGGCGACGATCACGTTCGATCTCCGCAGCCGGGATAATGATGTGATGGAACTGATGATTCAAAAACTGCGGGGTGCGGCGGAAAATGCAGCCGCTTCCATTGGCGCCAAAGCGGACTTCACCATCCTGCACCAGACACCGGCGTCCATTATCACACCTGAAATCACGGAAATCATCGGGGAAGTAATTAGATCCGAACTTGGCGAAAAAGCCTGCATTCCGCCAATCGTCACCGCGGGAGGAGAAGACTTCTTCTGGTACCCGAAAATGAAACCGGAATTGAAAACGGGATTCATCGCATTGGGCGAAGATGCGGAACCGGGACTTCATGATCCCGCCATGCACTTCAACCATGACGCCCTTCCCTATGGAGTGAAAATTCATAAAGGCCTCGTGAAGAAATTCCTTGGCTGACGATTCCCAATATAAAAGACTCGTGCTGTATCTATCTGCAGATATGGCACGGGCCTTTTATATTACTGCCGAAAGGGTTGTATTCGCAGAATGCCTAAGCCGGTTTCTTTTTTTATGTGCTGCCATACCATGTTTTCTCCGGAAGAGGAAGATGGAAGTGCTATAAGAGGAATAACAGGAAAATGTGCGGGCCGCGTATTCCATGCAGCATCTGCCTGCGGTTTAACAAGACGGAAGGATGGGGTATAATGAGTTAAATGATATATGTTATCAATTGAGGAGGGATTATGAAAATTGATTTAAGCGGCGTTTCTGAAACGCTTCTGGTTACGTTGTATATGCGTGCCAAGGATGCGAAAAGCAACCATCCTTTTCTGAATGATCGGAAAGCGGCGGAAATAATCAGCTGTATGGATTATGATTTTTCCGCTCTTGATCGGGTATGGATGTCATATTATGGAGTATTGTCACGGGCAAAGCTGATGGACCGTGAGGTAAGGCGGTTTATGGCGGATAACCCGGGATGTGTGGTGGTATCTGTGGGCTGCGGGCTGGATACCCGGTTTGACCGCGTAGATGACGGGCAGGTGCGTTGGTATGATTTGGACGTGCCGGAGGTGATCGATCTGAGACAGCAGTTCCTTGCGGAATCGGAGCGTGTGACCTGTATTTCCGGGTCGGCGTTTAATCCGTCATGGACGGAAAAAGTGGAACGCGAGGGCCGCAGGCTGCTTATCCTTTCAGAAGGCGTGATGATGTACTGGGAGGAAGCGGAAGTACAAAAATTCCTTTCGATTCTGTCAGAAGGGTTCAATGAGCTGGAGGCGCATTTCGATCTTCTGTATAAAGGACTCGTACACCGGTCATCCCGCCATGACGTATTGAAACATATGCAGGCGGAATTTAAATGGGGTGTGACGGACGGCAGCGAAGTGGTACGGCTGGCGCCGGCATGGAAACAGCTGGACTGTATCAATTTCACTGATGAGATGAGACATATGCTACCTGGGTGGAAAAAGCTGCTTATTCCTTTCTTCTATCTCACCAATAACCGTCTGGGAAAGTATGCGTACAGGAAGTATACGGACTGATTTCGTAAAAGGGATTTTATCCCGGTGTGTATCCTCTATTGTGCAAACAGCGGGAGGGGAGCGATAGAATACACAATGATAGGGATAAAAGAAAAGGTTTCAGGTATAAATTTTTCTTTAAAATATGCATTCTGTCAAATTAGAAAAACTGTTGATTTTGATATACAATAAAGAAAAGTATTCTGCATTTATTTCTTATTTTTGTACCTGAGGAGGTGTCTTTTATGAACAAATGGGTAAGTGTCGTTTTATGTATCTGCGGTCTCGGATTGGGTGGTATGATGCTGACCGGTGATTCCGACGGTGGACGGGTGCTTATCGAAAATGCGCCTTATATCACGGACGGGAAGATCAATCCCGATCATGAGGGCAAGGTGGTCATTGTTGCGGGAAAACTGAAGACGGAAAAGCCGGCAGTAGATGAAGAACTGGGTATTTCCTTTGACTCTCCCATAATCAGGAGGAATGTGCATGTGATGGTGGAGAAGGGAAGCGGAAGTGACATAAAGAGAAGCTGGGAAAGCATGGCAAGCTCCAATATCGCCCGAATGTATAAGAGCGCCCCGCCTGTCATCACCTTTTACGGCGTGGTGAAAGCAGGCGATTTTATTCTGGATAAGACACTCCTGAAAAAATTTGCTGCCGGTGTGAACGTGAATTCACTTCCCCGGACAGTTTCCTATAAAGGAACCCCTCTTTACCATGAAACAGAATCGGGGATCCACTATCTTACGAATCGGGAACAAAACCTTGTCTTCCCCCATCTGGACGGTGATTACCGAATCTCCTATACGAAGTCTTCCTTAGAAGAGAACCAGGAGAAAACTCTGGTGGGGGTTCAAAAAGGGAACAGGCTTCTGGGTGAAGGAACGGTGGACGGTATCGAATTTTTCGGACAGGAGTGGAACGGTATTCTGACCAGGGAGAATATTTTAAAGAATAATGACAATTTTAATTTCATTCTTACCGTTTTAGGCTATGCGCTTTCTGTGGCGCTTATCGCAGGCGGTATATATTCTTTTAAAAAGTCTTAAGTAAAAAGGAACCTTAGTGGGAAAGCTGCCTGGTATTTCATTTTTAACAGAGTGATAGATTCGTTTTGGAAAGGACGGGTGCGGCTATGCTGCTTATGGGTGTGAAAGAAGAAAATGGATGGCTTTGTTCTCAATGGAATCTGACTTATGGGACAGGCTGGACAGAAATCACTAAAGCGGTGAAAACGGCGTATCCTTATTATGAAAATGTGGAAGTCCTGGTAGACAACAGAAAAGTTGATCTGCAGTCGGCGGAAGATGTGCTGTGTCTGGAAGAGGGCGGGAATATGGTTATCCGGGGGACTTCTACAGTCATCAAAGTGCCGATGATGGTCAAGTTTTATAACCAGCTGCAGAGAGTGGACGTGTGGGTGGCGTGTGCCACAGATGAGTTTAAGGAAGCGGATTATGAATCTTTCAACTTGTCTATGGGGCAGTATATGGACAGTATGGAACTTGCCATGTATTGCTGATTGGCGGGGCGCCGCAATGATGGGAAGGCAGATTTTCTTCCGCCTGTCTGAAAGGAGAATGTATGAACGGCGGCATGTATACGGAAAGAGAAATGCAATGTGTGAAAGAAGGTATAGATGCCGTCCGGTCGGTGCTGTCAGGGACGGATACGGAAGCGAAACGGCGTCTGCTTTTTTATCTTGACTGGTATATGGATCCCTATTATAAACAGGATATTTCAGGCATAAAAAATGATTTGAAGGAAATGCTGGAAAAAGTTGCTGTGTCTCCTGAAGAAGAGGATATCATTGATGAAGCCCTGCATCTCCTGGAAGGATATACGGATCCGCCGTATCCGATACTGGCGGCGTACTGGGGGAACTTAAGTAAAAAACACAAACCGAAAGCGCTTTATCTGCTGCAGGGGGCAGGATAGAGAGTTTTCGGCAAAACAGGAAAAACAGCAGAAATCGGACATGGAAAGCATGAAGCAGTATTTCTGCTGTATCATGATGTCAAAAGGCGGACTCTTTATTAAGGAACGGTTATTATTGCGGAGAAAAGGATGGTTTTGAACGGCTCAATCAGGGAGCGTGTTTGGCAGATGCTCTCCTGTGGAGGTTACAGCAAGAGCAGGAAAGTATCTTCTGACGGCTGCGAGGCACTGTATGCAAAAGCCGGCGTACCGTTTTTTCCGGCGGCAAGAAGATTTTATGAGCGGTGCGGCGGTCTGTTTTCAGATTGTGAAATAATTTTTGAAACCGGTTCAGACAGCCGCGAGTTTTATTTCTACCTGTATCCTGATATGGGGGAAGACGCCGCCGTCGAGCTGTATAAGGCGTATTATGATGAGGGAACATCTGCCGGAGAAAGAATCTGCGGGGAAGCGCTTGCTGCTAAGGCGGCGGCAGGAACAGAAGTTTCACCTGTCGGAATTATTGGGTATTATTATCCTGCAACAGTGTATGCGGCGGAGAATGGAATGCTGTATTGCGTCCATGAGTATGAATCTGATGTCCGTGTATTTGCAGATGTTGAAGAAATTCTTGCCTATGAATTGCAGGCGCACAGGCCGATACGGATAGAAAGGCGCCGCTGATGCGGGCCGACGGTTTTGTAAAAGTGGGGAGTCCGGCATGGATAAAGAAGAGTTTTGCAGTGCCTATGTAGCATGGTTTCCTGAAAATGAAGAAAGATACAGGGAGCATAAAAGAGAATTTCCCCATATTCTGCTCCATGTATTTTCTGTATTTGCTGTAAATATCCCTATGGCAGAGGCTTATGAGGGAAAAGACCGCGCCGGGTTTGAAAAATTTTGTTCTTTCATTGAATATGCGTGGAGAAAAGCGGATGATGAAGTGCTGAATGTACTTGATACCACCGTGCTGGAGGGGATATCTGAAAATCTGCCGATGTGGACTGCTTTCGGGAACTGCATTCATGAAGATTTCCGGACTTACATTAATACCGTCCTGATCAGGCAAAATATTATGATGTCTGATGTGCCTCTGCTTAGTTAAATTAGCTTAATAAAGATAGGAACCGAATATACTGCAGGAAGACAGTAAGGAATCCTGCTTACGTACACATCTGCGGGTTTCTTTCCGCTGCATTCTTCTAATGATTTGCAAAATAGGATAAAATAAAGAATAATAGATCAAATCCCGATCAGGGGGAGATGTATTATTTAAATATTTAAACAGGTAAGACAGAAAGGAATATATATGGATCAGAAATTTGATACGATTGTCATCGGTTTCGGCAAGGCGGGAAAGACGCTGGCGGCGAAACTGGCAAAGCAGGGCGAAAAAGTGGCGCTGATTGAAAAGGATGCCCGTATGTACGGCGGTACATGCATCAATGTGGGCTGCATTCCCTCCAAGCGTCTGGTGCTGGAGGCGGAGCGGGCGCCTGCCCATGATTTTGAAGTGCAGAGTGAGTATTATCATGTGGCGGTGCAGGAGAAAAAGAAACTGACAACAGCACTCCGTATGGCCAATTATAATAAGCTTATTGATGCCGGTGTGCAGGTCATCAACGGCACGGCTTCTTTCCTTGACGGAAAAACGATCGGGGTAAAAGGCGCGCACGGTACGATGCAGACGCTTTCCGCATCCAAATTGATTATCAATACCGGCGGGCGTCCGATAATTCCTGCTGTACCCGGTGTGGAAAATAACCGTTTGGTGTTCACGTCTGAAACCATGATGGAGAATGAAACACTGCCCCGCCGGTTGACGATTATCGGCGGCGGATATATAGGACTGGAATTTGCTTCCATGTATGCCCGTTTCGGAAGCAAAGTGACGATCCTCCAGAACGGTTCTGTATTTCTGCCGAAAGAAGACCGGGATATGGCGGAAGCGGTTGAAAATGTATTGAAATCTTATGGCGTGTCCGTCATTACGGGAGCCGGTCTGAAGGAAATCAAAGAAGGGACGGCGGTTTATGCAAAGAACGGAGAGGAAGATACGCTGGACGGCGATGCCATTCTTCTCGCCACGGGACGCGGGCCGAATACGGAAGGTCTTCATGCGGAACGGGCCGGTGTGGAATTGACAAAGCGGGGCGCCGTCGTTACCGATAAGCATCTGCGGACAACCGCGGAAAATATCTGGGCGGCCGGTGATGTGTGCGGCAATTTGCAGTTCACCTATATTTCTCTGGATGACAGCCGCATTATTCTTTCCGATATGCAGGGTGATGGAAGCCGTACGACAGAGAACCGCGGTGCTTTCGCTTACTCTGTCTTCATGGAGCCGTCTTTTTCCCGTGCAGGCCTGTCGGAGAAAGAAGCGGCGGATAAAGGGCTGAATTACCGCGTGGTGCGGATGAATACCGATATGATTCCGAAAGCGAAAGTTCTCCGCAAGACGGCGGGGATGCTGAAGGCAGTCATTGATAAAGACAGTGGGAAGATTCTCGGCACGGCACTTTTCTGTCCCGAATCTTACGAAATCATCAATATGGTGAAGTTAGCGATGGATCATGATTTGGATTACACGGTGCTCCGTGATTTTATCTACACGCATCCCACCATGTCCGAAGGGCTGAATGATTTGTTTGCCTTATAAAAACAGATAACGGCTGGCGGAAACCGGAAAACGAGAAGGCGGATGAATCTATCCGGAGGCCGGAAAAAAGCCTGGCGATAAGGACAGCATATCTTATTTATGAGATGTGCTGTTTTTTCTTTTACTCAATGGAGTATGTGATAAGAAAACAGAAAACAGATATCAGAAGACAGAAGACAGAAGACAGAAGACAGAAAACAGAAAACAGGAAACAGAAATCAGAGCACAGAGAACAGATAACAGAAACCAGAGGACAGAAATCAGAAAACGGAAATCAGATATTAGAAGACAGATATCAGAAAGCAGATATCAGAGAACAGACGCCAGAAGACAGAAAACAGGAAATAGAAATCAGACACCAGAAAACAGGAATCAGAAATCAGAAATCAGAACACAGAGAACAGATAACAGAAACCAGAGAACAGAAATCAGAAGATAGAAGACAGAAAACGGATGTCAGAAATCAGAAAATAGGAATCAGGAATCAGAAATCAGATATCGAGGCTGCAGGCTGTCATCTGCCTGAGAGTAAGTGATCCACGGCTGCCCGCAGTTTTTTTATTTCCCCAGACGGAAGCGTTCCGGAATATGCTCGGGAATGATCCTTTATGTGTCTTCTGCCCATGCATTGAAAGATAAAATGAAAGCTGATAGTATATGTGTACTGTTTATGTCGGAAGAGGGGAATAGGATTGGAGCAGAAACGGGAAAGCGGGGCATGGAAGGCTTTTCAGGAAGCGTTTCCTTACACGGTTCCTATTTTCGCAGGATTCTGGTTCGTAGCGTTTTCTTATGGGATTTATATGCATTCCATGGGGTTCGGCTTTCTTTATCCTGCCCTTATGGCGGCATTCATTTTCGGCGGTTCGCTGGAGTTCGTCGTAGTGGCAATGCTTATGAGCCCATTTGCCCCGCTGGGTGCCTTTGTTATGGCGCTGATGGTGCAGTCCCGTCATTTGTTTTACGGTATTTCCATGCTCAAGAAATATGAAAACATGGGGTGGAAGAAACCGTTTCTCATGTTTTGGATGTGCGATGAAACATTTGCTTTGAATTACACAGCCACAGTGCCGCGTGATGTGGATCGGGGCTGGTTCATGCTCTGGGTATCCTTCCTGAATTATTTCTATTGGGTCAGCGGCGCTACGGTAGGCGGACTTTTGGGATCGTTGGCAGCGTTTGATACGAAGGGGCTCAGTTTTGTGATGACCGCGCTTTTTGTTGTTATTTTTCTGGAACAGTTTTTACGGGAGAAAAAACATTATACCGCAGTGATCGGCGGCGTATCGGCAGTGGGATGTCTGGCCGTTTTCGGCGCGGAGTCGTTTATACTTCCGGCCATGGGTCTGACCCTGGCGGCGATTACGCTTTTGCGGAAGCCAATTGAGAAAGCAGGGGGATTTTTATGACGGAAATGCCTTTATATGAACAGGTTCTCACGATTGCTGTCTGCGTTCTGGCAACGATGGCAACACGGATGATTCCTTTTTTTCTTTTCCGGCCCGGGAAAACTCTGCCCGCTTATATCTAATACCTTGGGAAGGCGCTGCCCTCGGCGGTATTTGCCCTTCTTGTGGTGTATTCGCTGAAGGACATTCATTTCTTTTCGGGAAATCATGGTGTGCCGGAGGTGCTGTCTCTCGCGGTGACGGTCGCGGGTCATGTGTGGAAGAGAAATATGCTTCTTTCCATGGCGGCAGGTACGGCATGCTGCATGGCGCTGACAAGGGTTTTATAGAAAGCGGTAAATATGGAAAACCGGGGAAATATTTCCTCGGCTTTTTGAATTTCTTCCTTTGGAACTTATTCATTTGTACGCCTGCGATGATTTGCTTTATAATCATAGGGAGGCCAGCCATAAATGCTTTGAGAGTTTAAAATACTCCAAGAAGCATGAAAACAGCAATGAACAAGGAGATAAAAGCAATGTCCGGTTCAACGGATAAGATATTACAGGCGCTTGGGGCGGAACAAATCCGCCGCCTGAACCTTACAAAAGAAGATTTACAAAAATCATACCGTAAATTGGCGGAACAGAATTTTCCTGACGATCAAAGAATCCGATTTATTGCTGATTTAGGAGCCTGCAAAGATGAGGCATATCATTATCGGCTTATTTGTAAAGACTGGGAAGAAGATAAAAAGCTGCATTTAGAAAGCAGCTTTGATCAACACGGAATAGAAGGCCTTGCGTTTTTATTTGAACAGCTGGATACAGTCAGGGATGAAAAGTTAAAGATATTGACCGCGTTTCTCATAGCGGAAACTCTTTCCAAGTTGAAGCATAGAGATTTTTATGTATCATTCTGCGATCGGCTTATTCCTGTTCTTGTTTCACTTATTGATACAAATGAAAATATTCTTCGCCGTAAAATTATCATCGCTTTCGGGTGGATAGGCTCATCAAAAGAAACTGATATCTTAACAAGACAAATATCCAGGGATAAAGATGCCCTTTGCCGGGCATGGTCTGCAGCAAGTCTTATGCAGATGTCATTTCATAGAGTGGAACGGGAAATGCTGCAGGCGAAAACAAAAGAAGTATTTGTTCAAGCCATTACAGAAGAGAAAGACTTATATGCCTGCGGAATGATGATAGAAGCAGCGCAAACATTGTTCAGCAAAAAATGGATATCTTCAACTGCTGTAGAAAATATGGAGCCTGAAAAGATAGAAAAAGCAAGACAGTCTGCCATCAGGTTTTTGAACAAGTGTTAGATAAAAAATATAGAAATGCAGGAAACAGTCAATCAAAAATAATGGTTTACTGTTTTTTGCTGTTCAAAAGTAGAAAGGGTGTCAAATGAAGAATACCAATAAATCAAAACGGTACCTGATAAACGCTTCGTACGGCGCATGTGCGGAAGCGGAACAGTTTTTTCCTGACGACGGAAAGGATGTTTTACCCGATACGGATTGCTATGCGGCCGCAATGCGGGGAACCGGAGGATTGATAAGGATAATGGGGTGAAGTTAAGAATACATAATGGTACTCAGGTCAATTTCAGAACAATGATGAGTAGATTAAAAGTCTTTCTGATAGATAAGTACAGAAAGGCTTCTTATGTGAAAAGATAAAATATCTATTTATAAGATTTTATTTATGAAATATAAGAAGAAACGAGAGGATATATGCATATATTGACAAGAATAATAGAAAAGGATAATAATTAAATAAAAATGAGGATATAGTTCAAAAATAATACAAAATAAATTAATGATTTTGAAAGAGAGGGTTATGGAAATGAATAGGAATTTGATTAGAACAAGTTTGTTAATGATTTTTATGAGTATTCCGGTAGGGTATTCAAATGTTGTATTTGCCGAGGCTCCGGTATATTCTTTGGATCCGGTATATGTTGTCGGAGCGCATAAAGTTTTGGATTCAGACAAATTCGGGAATATTATTACAGAGCAATCTTACTATAGAACTGGCGGAGATGTGGAAGTGGTAAACAGGAAAGAAATAGAAGATCATCATTATAATTCTATTTCAGAAGCGATTAAGTCTATACCCGGCGTGACATTCTCCAATCCAGGATACCGGGCGAACTGGTATGGATATGCAGCCTATTGCAATGCATTTTCTATCAATGGAGATACCCGTGTTGTGGTTCTTGTTGATGGGCGGCGTGTAGATAATCCGGCGACGGAATTGTTTGGTGACAGCTCCGTATCGGCAAGTAAGGGCATGACAGATCTTGATCAGGTTACAAATATAGAAAACGTGGAAAAGGTGGAGGTTATTAAAGGACCGGGCGCATCTGTATATGGAGCAGATGCTACCGGCGGTGTAATTAACATCATTACCAGAAAAGGAACAAAAGTGACTCGTGGAGCAATTGAACTTGCTACAGGATCGTGGAAGCATCATCTGTATAATATAAGCTTGTCCGGCCCCGTAGGAGATAAATATTCATACTTTGTTTCTGCAAATCGGGAAATGTCCGGTGATTCGTATTTTTACGACAGAATGACTGGTGCGAATCATAAGTATTACAATACTCATTATAAGGAAGAAGGGATAAGTGCGAGATTTGACGGGGAATTTGATGATGACCACAGCTTGAGAGTATGGTTCAATCATAACAATGGCAAGGACGGTTGCCCCAATGATGCTATTGATTACAGGTACTGGAATGAAACGGATTGGAATCGGATTATAGATAATGCTCAAAATAATGGAAAGTTAGGAGATACGGATAATCCCGGATATCGCAATGTGTATGCGATTGACTCCATGTTCGGCAGCTATACTGCGTATAATAAAAATGATTTGGATATTACGTATACATTTAAAAGAGATCATGGCTTAGAAAGCTTTGTCCGCGTGTATAACCAGGATCATCATTACCAGGTCTTTGATAAGTATAAATGGACCTATCCCGATGGGACTACTTTGGCGCCCTGGCCGGGAAATTATGATAAGTTTAAAGAATTCATGGATCTTTGGGGCGGTCCGATCTCAAAAGAACATATTAATACATACCATGTGGAAAAGAATAAAGGGATAGAATTACAATTGGCCAGACAGATAAAAAATAATGATATCATTTTTGGCTTGACGTATGATAGAGGGGAAAATAATGATTATAAAAAGAACTATAAAACCGGAGAAGTGAAGGTTGGAAAGACGCAAAGAGATACACTTGTCGGTTATATACAGGATAAGATCCGTTTGAGTGATAAATTTGAAATAACTCCGGCTGTCCGCATGTCGCATTATGGAAATTATAGTGCTCATATTTATAAAAGAGATTGGTCAAATGGGACAATTTATCCGGTCGATTATGATGATACAGGACGCAGAACACAGTTTACCCCCAGTTTGTCAATGCAGTATCTATTTACGCCCCGTTTAGCGGGCTATTTCAGCTGGACCAATATTTACAGGCCTATTAAGCAGCAGGATTTATTTGAAGCAGATATATTGGATGACAAACCGTTAAAGGATGAAAAAGGGAATGTGTATACGATCGGCCTGCGGAGCAGAATCGGTTCAAATACCACTTTGGGCATTCATTATGCGATTACCAAAATGAGTAATTCTGTTACCAAATATTCTGTATACAGCAAGAAAAAATCTGACTATGTAACGAAAGCGATCAATGCCAGGGAAGATAAAAAATCATTTAATGTTGTTTTAAATCATAAATTGGGAGACCATTGGTTTTTAGGGGCTTCCTATACTTACCTATATGATAAATTTAAAGGGAAAGACGGGGTAATCCTGGACCCGGATATCTCATGGGATGGCAATCAGTCAGCCAATATAGACGCCATGATTAACCATCTCCGCCCGATAAATTATTATGCAATGAATGTGACTTATCAATGCGGGAAATGGAACAGCAGTTTGCTGTTGAATTTATTCAGCGGCTGTGACAAGGATGCGTTTACAAATAATAATTACATTGTTGCAGATTTGTCTGTCAATTATAAAATAAATACCAATAAATCCGTGTACCTTAAAGTTAATAATTTAACAAATGAAGGCTATGAGAATATGTACTATAAATATGATGGAAAAGGTGCTAAACCTCAGCCGGGCAGAAGCTTTATGTTGGGGTTCAGATATGGATTCTAATTATTTAAATAGGAAGTGAATATTATAGGAGGGCTGATGAAGAATATCATAATTCTTGAACTTTTACTGGCCCTCCTTGTTTTATTGCTGGGAGAATCTCTTTTTGATATAAGAAAGGAAGAGTTTCAGGGGGAAACATTAAAAATCGCCTACACGAAAGATATAGGAGACGTAGATCCTTTTGATTCCGGCTCTCCGATGTTTGTCCAGGATTGGGTATATGAGGGACTGGTCGGAATGCAAAATGGAAAGGCTGTTCCTAAATTGGCAGAGTCATGGGAAATTACCGATGATGGTAAAAATTATATTTTTCATTTACGGAAAGATGTCTTTTTTTCAAATGGGAAACCGCTTACTTCGCAAATTGTGAAAGAAAATATATCTGAATTAATTGCTAAAAGAGAGCAGTATGGATTTTTAGATATGTTGAAAAAGATAAGTAAAATCGAAACACCTGATGCGCATACAGTTATCTTTCGATTGGATGAAGTATGCAGCAGTTTGCTGAATGAATTATCTTTTACTCGTCCGTTGACGATTCATTTTTCCGAATCCGGCAAAGAGGGAAATGAGGTCTTTTATGGGACGGGCAGATGGATACTGAGAAAGAATATAAGAAATCAATATGCCCTGTTTGAAAGAAATGAAAATTATTGGGGAGAAAAGCCTAAGTTCAAATATGTCAAAGTTTCTATCATACCGGAAGTATCAACGATAGAGAATGCTCTTCGTTCCGGTGATGCGGATATGTATGTGGATCAGGATGGAGCGCTCAGTTTTGAAGAAGCATTTAATTTACAGCAGGAGGGGTTTTCTGTAGGAATAACCCCTTTGTCCCAGATTGTTTTAATCGCCTTGAATACGGAGAAAATACGTGAAATACCAATCCGTAAAGCATTGGCGTTGGGAACGGACAAAAGAGGGGTGATACAGTTTTTGGCAGAAGGGAAATTGAAAGAGGCGCATTATTATTGGACGGAGAATTTACCGGAAATGCCGCCTGGTTTGCCATATTACAGCTTTGACAGAAAACAGGCGGATGAAATACTGGATAAGCAGTACCACCGTGGTACGGGTCCTTACCGGGAAAAAGACGGAGTCCGTTTACAACTTTCTTTGGGGTATCCTGCAGGAAATCATAATCAGAGGAATTTGGCCCTTATACTGAAAGATATGTACGCTAAAATCGGAATTGATCTTATTCCTGATGAAGATGATTTTTCGGTGTATTTAAATAAGTTTCGGGACGGGAAGTATGATATGGTTTTATATACAACTTGGGGGAATGCCTATGAGCCTTATTCCACTCTTACAGAGATGAGGACAGACGGTTCGGGGTTTAATATGTTTCAACGTGGTGCAGATGACAAGGAAACTTTATTTAAAGCAATGAAAGAGATGGATTCCAGTCCTGAAAGAGAATCTGTTTTGAGATATATGGAATATATCAATGGCAGTTTTTATAGAAATGTCCTATTTATTCCGCTTTATCATGACTATATTATTCATGTCTGCAGAAATGATATAAGCGGCTTTGTACCGCAGGAGGATGCTAAAGACCGAATAGATATTACACATGTGTTTCGACAATATTAAAGGAGGAATGTCAGGTGCTGAATGATGAAATAAAAGATTATTGGGAAGGCGAGTCTTATGTTTATAGCGATATCATAAAAAAATCGCTTGATGATGAGGGGAAAAACGCATGGGCAGATTTAGTGCTGGGAAATGCCCCCAAAAAAGAAAAGCTGGAAATCCTTGATGTGGGAACCGGCCCCGGGTTTTTCCCTGTATTATTAGGGGAAAAAGGACATCATGTAACCGGTATCGACATTACGGAAAATATGATCCGGCGGGCTGCAGAAAATATATCCGCAGCCGGGGTTAAGGCGGATTTAGCTGTTATGGATTGCCAGAATATACAATATCATGATGAGAGCTTTGATCTTGTAGTCTGCAGAGACTTAACATGGACACTTGCGGATCCCGTTAAGGCTTATAAGGAATGGACAAGGGTGTTGCGGAAAGGGGGCGTTCTTCTTGTATTTGATGCCTGCTGGTATTTACATCTTTTTGATGAGAAACGTATGAAAGTGTTTGAAGAATATAACAACAACCTGCGTAAAAAATATGGACATGGTATATTTGACGGACATAAAAATACAAAAAAATGCGATGAACTTTCTAAAAAGCTATTTATGAGTGATAAGCATCGGCCTTACTGGGATATGGAATTCTTAATTTCTTTAGGGTATCGCCGTGTATTTGCAGAACCCAGAATCGATGAACTTGTACGAGATGAAAAGGCCCAAGAATTTTATAAGTTGTTTCCGGAATTTCTTGTGGGCGGAATTAAATAATATCGATAGCAAAGAGATGGGGAGGAGGAAATATTGAAAAGATTTATAGTCAATTATTTGAAAGACTCATTGATTCTGATTGCGGCTGCATCCTTGATATCCTTTTTCCTGATCCGCTTTATGCCGGGGGATCCGGCTGCCACATACCTCAGTTCAAGAGGAATTCCTGTTACGCCGGAATCATTGCATGCAGTTGCTGAAGAATTGAAATTGTATGATCCGGTTTACATGCAGTATATTTATTGGCTTAAAAACGTGATCCGTCTGGATTTAGGGTATTCATATCTGACGAAGGCACCAGTTGCAGTTGAACTTTTTCGAGCATTTAAATATACGCTTCTGTTGGCATTAAGCTCTATGTCAATGGGAATCATTTTTTGTCTTCTTGCAGGCTGTTATGCAGGGACACATCCTGACAGCCGGTCTGATTATTCCATTCGTTTCTGCGTATTGACGTTAAATTCCGTCCCTTCCTTTATTATCGGTTTTTTACTGATCAGTGTATTTTCAGTGTACCTGCATATATTTCCTGTGCAAGGGGCGTCTTCGTTCCTGCACTTGTTCCTGCCTTCTTTAACTATGGCATTGGGCTATGTTGCGGTGTATACGAAACTTTTACGAAACAGTATTATTGATGTTTCGCAAAAACCGTTTGTTGTGTTCGCGTATACCCGTGGTTTAAAAAAATGGGAAATTTTTTGGAAGCATATATTTATGAACGCAATATCACCTGTCGTGACTATGGCAGGACTTGAATTCGGAGGAGTTATTGCAGGTTCTCTTGTCATAGAGAATGTTTTTGCCTGGCCGGGACTTGGGCGTTTAGTGATTATTGCGATACATGGAAGGGATTACCCTGTGATACAGGGGTATATTCTGCTGACAATGACAGGATTTATCATATGCAATTTCATTGCGGAGACAGTTTGTATGAGGGTGAGAAGAAGGTGGGGATGAAATGGGAAATATCCGTTTTGGTTTGCATAGAAAATATCCGCCTTTTTTAATATGTTTTTTATGGGTAATCGTATCCTTTTATTTTCTTGTGGCGATATTTGAACCGTTTTTCTTAATGCATGACCCTAATGCTGTCGACTATACAATGAAATTTGCACAGCCGTCGATCCAATATCCGTTTGGCTGTGACCAATTGGGGCGGTGTGTATATTCCCGTATCATACAAGGGGCAAGAATAAGCATCGGTTATGCGGTGCTGGTCGTATTTATATCATGTATATGGGGAACCTCTTTAGGGATTATTTCGAGTTATTACGGTGGAAAGGTGGATCGGTTGATTGACCATGTATGTAATTTATTCAGGGCATTTCCGGAAATTATTGTTATTTTGATTTTGGCAGGGTTGGGCGGAAAGAATATATTTTTTATTTGTGCAGGGATGATGATCATGCATTGGGGAATATATACCCGTGTGGTAAGAGAACTAACTGCTGACAGAAAAATGAAGAATATGGTTTATGCGGCACGTATGGCAGGGAATAAGACACCCCGGATATGGATAAAATACATATTCCCTATTGCCGCACCGGCTGTTTTATCTATGCTGGCTCTGGATTTTGCAGGGTCGCTGCTGGCCATGTCAGGATACTCTTTTCTTGGGCTCGGGGTTCAGCCGCCTCAGGCCGACTGGGGAACATTAATCGGAGAAGCGCAGGCCGTATTTATTTCCTATCCGAGACTTATCTTTTTTCCAAGTATCTCTATCTTGGGAATCAGCCTCAGTGTCAATATGATTGGGGATTGGATCCAGCAAAGATATCAAGCAGGGGAAATGTAATGGGGAATAATTTATTGGAATTGACGGGGGTATCTGCCGAGCTTCAGAGGAAAAGGATTATAGACACAATCAATTTGGCAGTGCCAAAAAGGAGTCGTGTGTCCATAATTGGTACAAGCGGCTGCGGGAAATCCACTCTGTTAAAACTGATAGCAGGTCTTTTGCGGGCACCTGCATGGCAAGTCACAGGACAAGCAGCTATCGAAGGAAAATGTTTTAATGCGGGAGATTCTGCTACGTTGCTGACAAACTGTGGACGGCAATATGCATTTATCGCCCAGGATTCGTTAAGCATATTTGATCCGCGGTTAAAAATTAAAGAACATTTTCTTGAAATCAGCAGATTAAGGGATGGGGAAAAAGAAGAGTTTTTGCTGCAAGTGATGTCGTTGTTAAGAAACTTATTGATTACGGATCCGGAAAGAGTACTTGAAAGTTACAGGAATGAATTAAGCGGAGGCACATTACAGAGGATATCCATAGCTATGGGGCTGATTCATAAACCAAGGTTATTGATAGCAGATGAGCCTACATCAGCAATTGACAGGTATTCAAGAGCACAATTGATTTCTGTGTTGAAAAAAGTGTATCGTGACACAAATTTAAGTATGCTCATCGTGTCGCATGATATAGATTTTGTTAAAGAAATTTCGGATATTACTTATGTGATGAAGCAAGGGAAGTTTATTGATAAAATTAACACAAAAGAGTTGGGTAATGAAGACAATGATTTGTATACACGATCGTTCCTTCAAGCTTGTAACAGGTGGAAAAAAGAACGTTTATACGAAGGATCCTGATTATCTTATTTAAAGGAGTATCTTTGTGCCGAATATACTTGAACTGAAAAATATTCATCAAACGTATAAAAATGAAGAAGGAGTCAACAGGCCTGTTTTGGATGATGTAGATTTCATGCTGCAGGAAGGAACCTGTCGTGCGATTTTAGGAATGAGCGGCTGCGGGAAAACTACACTTTGCAGGATTATGGCAGGCATTGAAAAGCCGTCAGGCGGACTGGTTCGGTATAAAGGAGAAAAGATTAATTGGAAAAGTATTTCGAGGAATAAGATTCAAATGGTTTTTCAAAACAGTCTGGATGCGGTGCCTGAGTATATGACATCCTATGAGATACTGAAAGAGCCGCTTAAAAACTTTTTTAAATGCAGCAAAGAGGAAATCTGGAGTAAGATAGTAGAGATGTTGAAGGCTGTGGGCCTGTCGGAGGAATATACAGGATTGTATCCGCGGCAGTTAAGCGGCGGAGAACTCCAGCGGATATGCATATTACGTGCATTAATGGCAGAACCGGAAATCCTTATACTGGATGAGTCCCTAAGCGGGCTTGATATTTTTACTGAAAATAAGCTTTTAAATTATCTTTCGGATATAAAAGTAAAAAAACATTTATCTATTATATTTATATCTCACAGTATAGAATCTGCATATTATATTGCAGATGGAATTACGGTAATGGATAAGGGAAGGATTATTGAAGAGATTGATGATATTTCCTTGTTTTCAGAGTTGTGCCACCCTTTTACAAGCCGATTGATGCATGGGCTGCCTATATCAGCATCGGCTACGCAGGATTATAATTTTTATCTGGAAAGATTTAAAAAGGGTGATACGAGGTTAGTGACGGTAAAACCGGGGCATCGGATTGAATTATAAATAGAATATATCCTGATAACAGTAGGCTTTCGTAACCATCCATATTATTTGAGAAGCGGATGGCTTTGTTTTTTGCAAAGTTTACGGCCGCAATGCGGGGAACCGGAGGATTGATAAGGATAAGGAGGCAAAGTATAATAAACGGGAATGCTTTACGGGTGTGGAGTATTATCTTTACATGTAAGGAGGAACGCAGGGTTGTCTTTTTTTTCGAAATTATTGAAAGTAATGAGACATAAGAAATATCAAAAGAATCCGTTAGGAAAGAAACTTTCTCCTTTGCAGCAGTCTGTTTTAAATATAGGTGCTGTGAATGCGGAGCAAACCATGTATTACTGTGATTCATTGGAAACCGGCTCTGAGAAAGGGGAAATCAGAAATAATTTAGCGGCTTACTATGATATTATTGATGAGGAAAGCGCTTTGCATACGCTGGAATGGCTGCTGGAACGAGGACACCGCGTATACTTTGATGCAATTAAGTTATTTTCTGCCGGCATATCGCCGTCTATTACCGATGAAATCCTGACACCGGATGAACGACTCGACACACCCCGTTATATGAAAAATATGAAGGAGATGATAGAATCCCTGATAGAAAAAGGATATATCAGTTCCCAGGCGGATTTACAGAATCAATCTGTTCTTGCGTGGGACATGGGGCGGCTGGTGCTGATAGCGCGCTGCTGCTTTGAATGCGGATATATTACGGAAGAAAAAGCATGGTATTATATGGAAGAAGCACATAAGAAGTGCTGCACAGTGTATGGCGACTGGAAAGAATTTGCTTCGGGATATGTGGTCGGCAGGTGCATGTGGGGCGGTATGAAGCAGATGCCCGGCGGAATCATGGGTATTGCAGAAGGACTGCTCCGCGATCCGGAGAGTCCCTGGCAAAAAGTACGGTTGCATGTATTTGAAATGTAAAGGAGAGTATTTATGGGTATGGAAATAGCATTGATACCGGCAGCTATGTTTATCATGGGTATCGGCATGATGATTTACATGAAGAAAAAAAGAGGCAGCTTGGCGCCGGGATACGCACAGCAGGAAATGAAGCGGTTCGTGAAAGAAATGGTGCCGCAGCTGTCTGAGGAAGAGTTTCATGTGATTGACTGCCCTTGGAATGCGGAGCATCATTTTGTTATCGCTTATACGGACGAAAGTATTTTCTTTATCCCCGCCCTTCCCAATCCTATGACGATGAAAATTATGAAGTACAGCGGGGAACGTGGAGCCGGACTGGGTAGTCTGGTCAGCCATACTATTCTTGGCAGTGATTCGGCGGACGGTGTGGAAATGGTGCCGGCCAGTGCCGTTTCCGGTGTGGAGATTGATGAAGGTGCAAGAAAGGTTCGTATTGCTGTCGGAGACGAAGTGAAAAAGTATCAGTTCAAGGAGAAGGACTGCTTTGGAGGCGACCATGAGGAAGCGCTCCGTGATTTCTTCCGCTTTCTGCGCGGCATAAGAGGGTAATCCTGATATAAAAAGGAGTGCCTGTAAAAGGATCGGATTTCATGACAGAGGAGTTCGATCTTTTTTGTATGCGCCTTTCAGCTTGCCGGGGTATGACTGCATGTTTTAGATTGCGGACAGAAGCGGTTGCCGGCAGGGAGAAAATATTTCTCTGATGGTGTTTTCCTATTGTTCAGAAGACCTGAAATGTGTTATCATACGCAATAAGCTATTAAGGACAAATCTCTTTTCGAGAGGGAAGAGAAGTTCTTTTTCGGACTCGTCCGTCGGGGACGGTTCCTGTGGAAGGAATGGAGGGAGCATTATGGCAATTAAGAAGAGAATGGTAGGAATTGTCGGTGTAGGACATGTAGGTGCCCATGTAGCGTTTAATCTGGGGATGATGGGGATTGCCGATGAAGTGCTTCTCTGTGATTTGAAAGAAAGCAAAGTGACAAGCGAGGTACAGGATCTGAATGATGCGGTCATGTACATGCCGAATCATGTTGTCTACAAGGCGTCCGATTATGCGGGACTGAAGGACTGCGAGGTCATCGTGAATGCTGTAGGCGACATCACGCTTTGCGCTTCCGGCAGCCGCGACGGGGAATTGGAAAACAGTGTGAAACAGGTGGCCGATTATGTCCCGAAGGTTATGGCCGGAGGATTCCACGGACTTTTTGTAAGTATTACGAATCCCTGTGATGTGGTGGCGAATCTGATTGCCCGTAAGAGCGGCCTGCCGAAGGGGCATGTCATGGGTACGGGGACGCTTCTTGATTCTTCCCGTCTGATTCATGCGATATCGGAACAAACGGGCCTTGATTCCCGCGGCTTTACGGCGTTCATGCTTGGAGAACACGGAAATTCCCAGATTGTTCCCTGGTCGCAGATAGCTTTTTACGGCAAGCCTCTGTCGGAAATGGAAAGTGATCCGAAGTTCCGGTTTGATAAAGAGGAAGTACAGGAGCGTACCATTAAAGGCGGATGGGTGACTTATTCCGGCAAGCAGTGCACGGAGTACGGCATTGCTTCGGCGGGAGCGACTTTGGTCCGTACAATTCTTCATGATGAAAAGCGCATTCTTCCCTGCTCGGCTCCGCTGGACGGCGAATACGGCGAGTCCGGTATTTTCTGCGGCGTACCGGCTGTTATCGGCGCGAACGGCGTGGAAAAGGTGATAGAATACAATCTGACGGAAGAGGAGCTGGCCCGCTTCAAGGCGTGCTGTGCGACAATCCGCGCGAATATCGCCAAGGGCGACGCGATTCTCGGCGAATAAGGAAATGAAAGGCTGTGATGGAAATGTCACGGCCTTTTTTGCCGGCGCAGGCGTTTTATTTCTGTAATCGGTGGTTTTCTATTGAAATGTACATCGGCGCTGAGTACAATAAAAAATATATATGCCATTTTTATCTGAAAGAATGCAATCGACACATAGGGGGAGTTGCTTATGAGAAAAATCCAGAAGGTCTTGGTAGCTAACCGGGGCGAGATCGCTATCCGTGTGTTCCGTGCCTGCAATGAGCTGGGCATCAGGACGGTGGCTGTTTATTCCAAAGAGGATGTACTGTCTCTTCACCGGAACCGTGCTGATGAAGCGTACCTGGTGGGGGAAGGGGACAAACCGATTGATGCTTACCTGGATATAGAGGATATTATCCGTATCTGTAAGGAGCATCATGTGGATGCTGTCCATCCCGGCTACGGATTTCTTGCGGAAAATGCGGAGCTGGCGAAACGCTGTCAGGAGGAAGGACTTATTTTCATCGGGCCGCGTGTGGAACATCTGATCATGTTCGGTGACAAGGTAAATGCCCGTATCCAGGCGGAAAAGGCGCAGATTCCCATGATTCCCGGCACAAACGGTGCTGTGGAAAGCTTTGATGAGGTCAGAGCTTTTGCCGAGAAATACGGTTTCCCTGTCATGATTAAAGCGGTCAATGGCGGCGGCGGACGGGGTATGCGGAATGTGGATCGCATGGAAGATCTGGAGGAGGCGTATCACCGCGCGAAGTCGGAAGCGAAAATGGCTTTCGGCAGCGATGAGGTGTATGTGGAAAAATGTATCATGAATCCGAAGCACATCGAGGTGCAGATTTTCGGTGATGAAGCGGGACATGTTATTCATCTGTTTGAACGTGACTGCTCTATCCAGCGCCGCCATCAGAAAGTGATTGAAATGGCGCCTGCCTGGTCGCTTCCGAAGAAGCTGCGTGATGATATCTGTAATGCCGCCGTCAAGCTGATGAAGAATGTCAATTACCTCAATGCAGGGACGGTAGAGTTCCTTGTGGATCAGGATGAAGAACATTTCTATTTCATTGAAGTGAATCCCCGTGTGCAGGTGGAACATACGGTCACGGAAATGATTACCGATGTGGATATCGTGAAGACACAGATTCTTATTGCTGAAGGCTATTCGGTGGACAGTCCGGAGGTGGCGATCGGTCTGCAGCCGACGATCTGGTTCAAGGGCGTGGCGATCCAGTGCCGCATCACGACAGAAGATCCGCAGAACGGCTTCATGCCTGATACGGGCAAAATCATTGCCTACCGTTCCGGCGGCGGGCCCGGTATCCGCCTGGATGCGGGTACGGCGTATACGGGAGCGGTGATTACTCCTTACTATGATTCACTCCTGGTCAAAGTAACGGCCCACTCGCTCCACGCGAAGGATACGATATACAAAATGCTCCGCTGTCTTGATGAATTCCGTATCAGCGGTGTGAAGACAAATATATATTTCCTTCAGAATATGCTCCGCACGAAGGATTTTCAGGAAGGTCTCTGTGATGTCAATTACATCGACCGCCATCCGCAGCTTCTTGATGAACCTGAAGCAATCAGTGACCGTGGTACGAAGCTGCTCCACTATATCGGGGATATCACTGTCAACGGCTATGCCGGGGCGGGTGCGAAGGAAAAGCCTGATTTCACTCCGGTAGCGCCTCTTTTTGCAGGAGGGGAAACAATGCCCCGCGGTACAAGGCAGATGCTGGAAGAATTGGGGCCGGAAAAATTTTCCAAATGGATCATGGATCAGAAAGAACTGATGATCATGGACACGACATATCGTGATGCCCACCAGTCGCTTCTGGCGACCCGTGTGAGGACATATGATATCATGAACGCGATCCGTTACACCGCATGCCATGTGCCCCAGCTCTTCTCTTTTGAAAACTGGGGCGGCGCGACATTTGATGTGGCCTATCGTTTCCTTGACGAAAGTCCCTGGGAACGGCTCCGCCAGATGCGTAAAGCAGCGCCGAATATCCTTTTCCAGATGCTCACCCGCGGCGCGAATACGGTAGGGTATACGAATTATCCTGAAAATGTGGTCCGCCATTTCATTGATGAGGCGGCAGATAATGGGATTGACGTGTTCCGCATCTTTGACTGTCTGAACCAGCTGAGCCACATGACGATTTCCATTGATGAAGTCCGCAAGAAGGGCAAGCTGGCAGAAGCGTGCTTCTGCTACACCGGGGATATCATGGATCCGAAGCGGCAGAAATATTCTTTGAAATATTATACGGATCTGGCGAAGGAAATGCAGAATGCCGGTGCCAACCTGATCGCTGTCAAGGATATGGCGGGACTTTTGAAACCGGAAGCCGCATACGCTCTTGTGGCCGCGTTAAAAGATGCTGTGGATCTTCCGATACACCTCCACAGCCATGAAGGCGGCGGACTGACGCTGTACAGCTACGCAAAGGCGGCGGAAGCCGGCGTGGATATTGTCGATGTGGCGACAGGTGCGCTTTCAAACGGTACGAGCCAGCCGTCCATGACGGCGCTGTACTATGCGCTCCAGAACAATCCCCGCCAGCCGAAACTGGATATCGAAGCTTTGGAAACGATTGACCGCTACTGGCAGGGTATCCGTCCCTACTACGCGGGAGTGGACAGCCGGATGGCAAGTCCGAATACTACGCTTTTCCAGCATGAAATGCCGGGAGGGCAGTTCTCCAATCTCCGCCAGCAGGCAACCGCGGTGGGATTGGGAGATCGCTGGCCGGAAGTCTGCCGCATGTATGCCAAGGTGAACATGATGTTCGGCGATATTATCAAAGTAACGCCGTCGTCTAAGGTGGTTGGTGATATGGCACTCTTCATGGTGCAGAATAATCTGACGGAAGAAGATGTTTATGCGAAAGGCGCAACCCTCGATTTCCCGCAGTCCGTGGTTGATTTCTTCGATGGGAAACTGGGTGTTCCTTATGGCGGATTCCCGGAAGAACTGCAGAAGATTATTTTGCGCGGGGAAGAACCTCATTTGGAATCTCATCCGCAGGATGTGGACTTCGCTGCGGTGAAAGCGGAAATGAAGGGCAAGCATATGTCTACGCGGGAAGAAGATGTTTCTTCTTACTGCATTTACCCGAAAGTTTTCGGTGACTATATGGATCGCTATCATCAGTATGGCGACCTGTCCGTCCTTGATACGCCGACTTTCTTCTTTGGGATGAAACCGGGCGAGGAAATTCGTGTGAATATAGAAGAAGGCAAGATGCTCCTTATCCGTCTTGACGGAATCACGAAACCAGATGGGGAAGGAAACCGCCGTATCCAGTTTGAGCTGAACGGCATGCCCCGTGAAATTAAAATTCATGACAGGCATGTGGCGGAATCCGCAGTGACCGCAAGGAAAGCGGACAAGGATATTCCCGGCGAGGTAGGAGCGACCCTGTCCGGATCCGTTGTGAAAGTGCTTGCGGAAAAAGGCGGACGCGTAAAGAAAGGCGAGCCGGTGATTGTTACGGAAGCTATGAAGATGGAAACGACGATTACCTCACCGGTGGACGGCATTGTGAGTGAAATCCACGTGAAGGCGGGCAGCCGTATTGAATCGGGTGACCTTCTCATGGTGATTGAATAAGAGGTAAAGCGGAGATAGAAATGCAAAAGGGTTCTTTCCTGACGGAGAGAACTCTTTTTGTATGGGATTCAGGAAAAGATGGAAAAAGGTAGGGAAGTTTCCTGAAAGCGGTGATATAATACGAATGGAGTATTTCAGGAAGAATCCTGAAAAAGAAAGTTTGCCAGGCGGATGCCTGGGAGAGGAGCGGATTATGAAATTTTATCGCTGTAAAAAGTGCGGCAAAGTAGTCACTGTTCTTGGAGAGTGTGCGGAAGACATGTTCTGCAAAAACGCGGAAATCGAAGAATTGATTCCCAATACTACGGATGCTGCCGGTGAAAAGCATGTTCCCGTCATTACGAAAGACGGATCGAAAGTGCATGTGGAGGTCGGCTCTGTGGAACATCCCATGCTGGACAACCACTATATCACCTGGATTGTTCTGGAAACAAAGACCGGAAGCCAGCAGGTGGATTTGAAGCCGGGCATGAAGCCGGTGGCTGATTTTGTTCTTGCTGAAGGGGATGAAGTCGTAGCGGCTTATGAGTATTGCAATTTGCACGGACTGTGGAGAGGAGAATAGACATGAAAAAATATGTATGCAAAGTTTGCGGATGGATTTATGATGAAGCTTTAGGCGATCCGGACAACGGAATTGCTCCGGGAACCAAGTGGGAAGATCTGCCGGACGATTTCAAGTGCCCGCTCTGTGGTGTCGGAAAAGACGATTTTGAAATCATTGAAGACTGATTGGTGATGGAACGAATTGTAGAAAACGAAAACTCTCTCTGCTACGGGGGAGTTTTCTTGTGCATACTCTTTCTTAAGCCTGCCCTGCATAACAGGTTTTGTTGCAAATCGTAAAATTAAATGATAGAATAAATCGGTAGCATATTTTACAGAGAAAAGCAAGAGGAAAACGTAACTATAAAATATTTCAATAACGAATAAGTTTTTATTTATAACAAAAATATTTCTATATAAGGTTATAGGGAAAATATTTCAAATGAAAATGAGTTTGTGTTGCTAAATGTTTTTCTCTCATGTAAAATTATGTTTTCAGTCTCTAATTTATATAGTTATATAGTGAGAAGGCTCACAGAGAAAAGAAGAGCTCGGCTCAAACCGGGAACACTGATGAAGTACAGGATATTTTGTGGCTTAATCGGTGTTTCCTTGGCCTTGCCCTCTTTTTATCTCTGTTCCCATGTGTTGGAAATTCAGATTTTGTAATGGAAGGAAAGGGTGAGGCGTGGAATGCCTAACAGCAAAATGTTCAGACCCGTCCAAGTAGGTACTAAGAAAAGATATACCTACGCCAGATCTCAGGAAGTTCTGGGGATGCCCCATCTGCTCGATTTGCAGACCAAATCTTACGAATGGTTCTGTAAAGAAGGGCTGAGGGATGTATTTGCGGATATTTCTCCTATCGAGGATAGTGCTCATAAATGGGCGCTGCATTTCGGCGAATACTATTTCAAGAAAGAAAAGTACAGCATCGATGAATGCAAGACGAGAGATGCTACTTATTCCGCTCCGCTGCAGGTCAAAGTCCAGCTCGTCAATAAGGAAACCGGCGAAATCAAGGAGCATGATCTTTTCATGGGCGATTTCCCGATTATGACGGACACGGGCACATTTATTATCAATGGCGCCGAACGTGTTATTGTTTCCCAGCTTGTCCGCTCTCCCGGCGTATACTACAAAAAGGAAATGGACACTTTCGGGAAGGAAATCTATTCCGCCCAGCTCATTCCGAACCGCGGCGCGTGGATCGAACTGGAAACCGATGCCAACGGCGTTGTTTCCGTCCGTATCGACCGTAACCGCAAGATGCCCGTGACGTACCTCATCCGTGCGCTGGGGTTCTCTTCCAATGAAGAAATCATGGAGCTTTTCAATAATGATATCCATATCGAAGAGACGCTCAAGAAGGATGAAACGCAGAATACAAAAGAAGCACTCATCGCTATTTATAAAAAGCTCCGTCCCGGCGAACCTGCGACAGAAGAAAGCGGCACGACCCTGCTCCGCAACTTCTTTTATGATCCCCGCCGTTATGATCTGGCGAAGGTCGGACGTTACAAGCTGAATAAGAAACTCTCCTGGGAAAACCGCCTCAAGGGCCACCGTACGGAAGGGCCTATCGTGGATACGGAAACCGGTGAAATTATTATCCAGGGGAATGCCCTTATCGACGAGGAAGCCATCGCGATCCTGAAGAAGAGCGGCGTGTTCAGCAAGGTGGAAATGGTGGAAGTCATGACCCAGAAAGAGGACGGAACACCTGTCAAGGTGATCTGCTCCAATGGAATGCGTGATGACAGCTATCGGATTCTTGACCGCGCGGATATTATCGCGGCGGTAGACTATCTTTTGAATATGATCCAGGGCTATGGACGCCAGGATGATATTGATCATCTCGGCAACCGCCGTGTCCGCTGCGTCGGTGAACTGCTCCAGAACCAGTTCCGCATCGGCTTGTCCCGTATGGAACGTGTGGTTCGCGAAAGAATGACTACCCAGGATCAGGACAAGATGACCGCCCAGGCGCTCGTCAATATCCGTCCTGTCGTGGCAGCCATCAAGGAATTCTTCGGCAGTTCCCAGCTGTCCCAGTTTATGGATCAGACGAACCCATTGGCGGAGCTGACGCATAAGCGCCGTCTGTCCGCTTTGGGACCGGGAGGGCTGTCTCGTGAACGTGCAGGGTTTGAAGTCCGCGACGTGCATTATTCCCATTATGGGCGTATGTGCCCCGTAGAAACGCCGGAAGGCCCGAATATCGGACTTATTTCCTCGCTGTCCAATTACGGGATTGTCAACAAGTACGGCCTGATTGAAACGCCGTACCGCCGGATTAACCCGAAGACCCACGAAGTGACCAATGAATGTCTCTATGTGACGGCTGACATTGAAGAAAATAAAGTTATTGCCCAGGCCAGCGAGCCGCTGTCGGATACCGGCGCGTTCCTGAACCGGTATGTGGCTTGCCGCCGCGGTCCTGATGTTCTGGAAGCTTCTCCTGAAGAAGTGGATCTCATGGACGTTTCCCCGAAACAGGTTGTTTCTATCGGTACGTCTCTTATTCCGTTCCTTGAACATGATGATACGAACCGTGCGCTCATGGGCGCCAACATGCAGAGGCAGGCGGTACCGCTCCTCCGTCCGGAAGCGCCTCTTGTAGGCACGGGTATGGAGTGGGTAGCCGGCCAGGACTCCGGTGTCTGCGTTCTTGCAAAACGGTCAGGCGTGGTTGCCTCTGTCAACGGGAAACAGATTATCGTCCGCGCGGATAACGGCGAATATGATACTTATGACCTGATTAAGTTCCTCCGGTCCAACCAGAGCACCTGCATCAACCAGCATCCCATCGTATACAAAGGGGACAAAGTCGAAGCGGGGCAGACACTGGCGGACGGCATGTCCACCGACGGGGGCGAGCTGGCTCTCGGACACAACGTGCTTGTGGCGTTCGTATCCTGGGAAGGATATAACCATGAAGACGCCGTGCTCATTTCTGAACGTCTCTGCAAAGATGACCTGTACACCTCTATCCATATTGAAGAATACGAGTGTGATGCCCGTGATACGAAGCTGGGTGAAGAAGAGATCACAAGAGAGCTGGCCTCCGTCAGCGACGACGCTTTGAAAAATCTTGATGAAAACGGTATTATCCGTATCGGCGCCGATGTACGCCCCGGCGATATCCTTGTCGGCAAAGTAACGCCGAAAGGGGAAACAGAACTGACTCCGGAAGAACGTCTTCTCCGTGCCATTTTCGGCGATAAGGAAAGAGAAGTCCGTGATACATCCCTCCGTGTGCCGCATGGAGAATTCGGGAAAGTGGTCGACGTCAAGGAATTTACCCGTGAAAACGGCGATGAACTGGCGCCGGGCGTAAATAAGCTCGTCCGCGTTTACGTTGCGCAGAAACGGAAACTCCGCGAAGGCGACAAAATGGCGGGGCGCCACGGCAACAAGTGCGTATGCTCCCGCATCCTGCCTGTTGAAGATATGCCCTTTACTCCGGACGGACGTCCTGTCGATTTGGTGCTGAACCCCCTCGGCGTTCCTTCGCGAATGAATATCGGGCAGATCCTGGAAATTCATTTGTCCTGGGCCTGCCATATGCTCGGCGAAGAAATCAAGGAAGCCAAGACAGATCCCGTAAAGGCGAAAGCGCTTGAAAAGCGGCTCCGTGAAGCAGGCTATGATTTTGACACCTACGGCATGCCCGAATCGACAGAATCCGGCGTCCACATCGCGACCCCTGTATTTGACGGCTGCCGCGATGAAGACCTGGCTGCCACCCTTGCTGCCGCAGGACTTCCGGTCAATGCGAAATCCGATCTTTATGACGGACGTACCGGCGAGAAGCTGGACGGACAGGTGACGATCGGCTGGAAATACATGCTGAAACTCCATCATCTTGTCGATGATAAGATCCATGCCCGTTCTACCGGCCCGTACTCCCTTGTGACCCAGCAGCCGCTCGGCGGCAAGGCGCAGTTCGGCGGCCAGCGTTTCGGTGAAATGGAAGTCTGGGCACTGGAAGCATATGGCGCCGCGTACACCTTACAGGAAATCCTGACGGTAAAATCCGATGATGTCATCGGCCGTGTCAAAGCCTATGAAAAAATCGTCAAAGGCGAAAACATTCCGAGTCCCGGTGTTCCCGAATCCTTTAAGGTTCTTATGAAAGAACTCCAATCCATCGGGTTGGATGTCCGCGTCCTGAATGAAGACAAAGAGGAAGTTGTCATGAAAGAGCTGGACGAAAGCGATCTGGAACCATCCAATGGCGGCGAACGCTGGCATAAAGACGAAGTGAAAGCGGCCATGGAAGGTGAGGATTCCGTTTCCGCAGCCAGAAATGCCATGGAATCCAGCATGGCCGGAGAAGGGAAAGAAGTGCCGGCAGATGATACGGCTTCTTTCAATGATACGCTGGAAGCGGAAGCGGCGGCTCCTGCAAATGAAGAAGCGGCTTTTACTGAAACTGATATAGAAACTGAAGCGGGTCTTGTCGATGACCCGGATGCCTGATTTCCGGAAAGGAGCACTGAGCAATTGTTAGACGTAAATGAATTTGACTCCATGAAAATCGGTATTGCGTCTCCGGAAACGATCAGATTATGGTCTCACGGAGAAGTAACGAAGCCGGAAACAATCAACTACCGTACACTGAAAGCAGAACCGGACGGTCTTTTCTGTGAAAAGATTTTCGGACCGACGAAAGATTGGGAATGTAAGTGCGGCAAGTATAAAAAAATGCGTTATAAGGGCACGGTCTGCGATAAGTGCGGCGTGGAAGTGACAAGCTCCAAAGTACGCCGTGAACGCATGGGTCATATTGATCTGGCCTGCCCGGTATCTCACATCTGGTATTTCAAGGGGACGCCGAGCCGTATCGGTCTCATTCTCGATGTGTCCCCCCGCCAGCTGGAAAGAGTCCTTTATTTTGCCGCCTACATCGTAATAGATAAAGGCGAAACAAAGCTTCTGGACAAGCAGGTTTTAAATGAACAGGAATACCAGCAGGCCGTCCAGGAATACGGCGCGGGTTCTTTTGAGGCGCAGATGGGGGCGGAAGCTATTCAGAAACTTCTCCGCCAGCTGGATCTGGAAGCCTTGGAAAAACAGCTCCGCGAAGATGTGGACAGCAGCAGCAACCAGCGCAAAGTCCGCAGTATCCGCCGGCTGGAAGAAGTGGAAGCTTTCCGCAAATCGGGCAATAAGCCGGAATGGATGATCCTCACCGTGCTGCCCGTTATACCGCCGGACCTTCGTCCGATGGTGCAGCTTGACGGCGGGCGTTTTGCTACCAGCGACCTGAACGATCTTTACCGCCGTGTCATCAACAGAAATAACCGTCTGAAAAGACTGATGGACATGGGTGCGCCTGAAATCATCGTCAGAAATGAAAAACGTATGCTGCAGGAAGCTGTCGATGCCCTTATAGATAACGGCCGCCGCGGCAGAGCGGTCAGCGGCCCGGGAAACCGGCCCCTGAAATCCCTTTCCGATATGCTGAAAGGCAAACAGGGCCGTTTCCGCCAGAACCTTTTGGGGAAACGTGTCGACTATTCCGGCCGTTCTGTTATCGTAGTCGGTCCTGAACTGAAAATGTACCAGTGCGGCCTGCCGAAAGAAATGGCGATCGAACTTTTCAAACCGTTCATCATGCATGAACTGATTGCCCGCGGTTTGGCGAGCAATCTGAAATCGGCACGGAAGAAAGTGGACAAGCTGTCCCCTGAAGTCTGGGACGTCCTTGGCGATGTTATTAAAGAACATCCCGTACTTCTGAACCGCGCTCCGACACTCCACCGCCTCGGCATCCAGGCGTTTGAACCGATTCTGTGGGAAGGCAGGGCGATCAAACTGCACCCTCTCGTCTGCCCGGGATACAATGCGGACTTTGACGGCGATCAGATGGCGTGCCATCTGCCTCTGTCCGTGGAAGCGCAGGCGGAAGCGAGAACGCTCATGCTTTCCATCAACAATATCCTGTCTACGAAAGACGGCAAACCTGTCGCCATTCCTTCCCAGGATATGATTCTGGGATCATACTATCTGACCATTGTAAAAGAAAGCAAGGAAGAGGAAGACGCGCTTGATCCCTCGAAATTCCATGCGTACACCAATTACGATGAAGTCATGCTGGCCTATGCACTGAACCAGGTACAGATCCATGATTTCATTAAAGTGGACATACCGGGACACGGTCTTGTCATCACGACCCCGGGGCGCCTGATTTTCAACTATGCCATTCCCGAACCTCTCCGCTTCTTCTATAAACGTCCTGACGGAAAAGAAGGTCTCGGCATCACCATCGGCAAGAAGCAGATGGGCAAACTTGTCAATGACTGTTTCAAGAAGCTGGGCTTCAAAGAAACGGGAGATCTCCTGGACTCTATTAAAGCCCTCGGCTTCCATTATGCCCTTGTTTCCGGCATTTCTATCGGCATTTATGACGTGGCCGTACCGAAAGCAAAAAATGATATCCTGTCCGCAAGTGAAGCGCAGATTGAAAAAATCAAGGAATATTTCCGCCGCGGCCTGATGACGGATGACGAAAGATACAGGAAAGTTGTTAAGATCTGGGAAAAAGCGACCAATGATGTCGGTGAAGCGATGAAAGCGTCCATGACGAAAATGAATCCGCTCACCATGATGGCCCAGTCCGGCGCCCGCGGCAACGATAACCAGATCCGCCAGCTGGCGGGGATGCGCGGCCTGATTGCCGATACATCCGGTAAAACGGTAGAATTGCCTGTTAAGGCAAACTTCCGTGAAGGGCTGACCGTCCTTGACTATTTTACGTCTTCCCACGGCGCCCGCAAGGGTCTTGCCGATACGGCTCTCCGTACGGCAGACTCCGGTTACCTCACACGCCGCCTTGTCGATGTTTCCCAGGATGTCATCATTCGGGAAGAAGACTGCGATGTGCAGACACTCAATTTCGACCGTGAATGGAATAAACTGGTTTCCAAGGCGGCTGTCCGCAGCCGTTACAATGTCCACCGCGCTGAATTGGACGGTTCTATTCTCGAAGAAGACGTCATGAACCGGCGCAGCGGGGAAATTCTCCTTGTGAAGGGGAAAACACTGGATGCGTCCGATGTGGCCCTTATGAACCGTTTCCTCGTTGATTCCGTTGTTGTTACCGTTCCCACAGCGGAAGGAGAAGCGGGCGAACCGAAAACCGTTACCTTCGGTGTGGAGGATGTCGCAGCGGAATACAAGAGTATCGTGAAACATCATGTGACAGTCCGCTTCTTTGAAAAGAAATTGGAAACACCGGCTCTGAACCGCAAAGGAGAAGAAGTGCTGGCGCAGGGAACCGTCCTTACGGCGGAAGCGGCTGAAAAACTTTTGGCTGCCGATATTCCGGTGATTTCCGTACGCATGGAAGGCACGGAAGGCGTAGAAGTCCGCAAAATTACGGAAGCCGGGGGTCTCATCGAGTCTCTGGCTGACCGTATCGCCGGCCGCTGCCCGCTGGAAGATGTGGTGAATCCGGAAACGGGAGAAATCATTGCCGCGAAGAATGAAGAAATTACTGACGACCAGGCTGCTGAAATTGAAAAGCATTATGACCGTCTGAAAGTCCGTTCCATTCTGACCTGCCATTCCGAACACGGCGTATGCGCGAAGTGCTATGGCAGGAACCTGGCAACAGGCCGCCATGTGGAAATCGGCGAATCGGTAGGCATCATCGCCGCACAGTCCATCGGCGAACCGGGTACCCAGCTGACCATGCGTACGTTCCATACGGGCGGTGTCGCAACGGCAGAGGATATCACCCAGGGTCTGCCCCGTGTCGAAGAATTGTTTGAAGCGCGCAAGCCGAAAGGGAACGCGATCATCTCCAATATCGCCGGCAAAGTCACCATTGAAGACTCTCCGGAAAATGCGAATATCAAGATTGTTACCGTGACCAATGAAGAAACGTCCGATACCTACAAGATTCCGTTCGGAAAGAGGATTTCCGTCAATGAAGGCGATGAAATCGAAGCTGGTACGCGCCTCATCGAAGGGAACATCAATCCCCACGATATTCTCCGTGTCCTCGGCGTACAGGCGACCCAGAACTATATCGTCAAGGAAGTGCAGAAAGTTTACCGGTCCCAGGGTGTTGAAATCAATGACAAGCACATTGAAATCATCGTCCATCAGATGCTCCGCAAGATCAAAATCGATGACCCCGGAGATTCCGAATGGCTTCCGGGACAGACGGTGGACATCGTGGCTTACCGCGTCATGAACGAACATCTGGAAGATGAAGGAAAGAAACCGGCGGTGGGTGAGAACCTGCTTCTCGGCACGACGAAAGCCGCACTGGCGACAGACTCCTTCCTCTCAGCGGCTTCTTTCCAGGAAACCACCAGAGTTCTTACGGAAGCGGCAATCAAAGGGAAAGTGGATCCGCTTCTCGGCCTCAAAGAAAACGTCATTATCGGCAAGCTGATTCCGGCAGGTACGGGGCTTGCCCGCTACCGCAGGCTCTCCGTGCAGCATAACGCGGAACCCCGGACGGCGGAAACCGCTGATGGGCAAGCTGACGTGCAATAAGTATTTAAATAAAATATCCCGCTGTGTAATCCATAGCGGGATATTTTTTGTGGGAGACAGAAATGCCTGACTTGAGAAAATATCTCTAATTCCTTACAATGAAAAGATAAATGATATATTACAGGAGAATTCCATGTTCAAAAAAATCATGGCGGCTCTGTCCGCTTTCATTCTGGCAGGCTGTCTTTACGCGGATGCGGAGGATCTCGTCATCGACGGACTGGGGAAACTGTCTTTCGGGGAAGACGTGCAGATTACCGATGGAGGGGGCAGCCGCACGGAAACCATATTTAAGAAATCGGGACACCGGAAAGATTACGGGAAAACAGATTGGGCGGCAGTGATGTACTTTCTCACCACGCCTCCGGGAATGGACATGTACCCCGACCGGGCGCCGTACCCTTACGACTCCCTTCATCTGTACCAGATCAGGAAATCTGATATCCGCGGCACCTACTCCGCTTCCGTCTCTGTTATGAAAGGAACGGAAGAAGCCTTCTTCCATGGGAAAGGGGAAAAGGCTGCCCGGTTTTGGGAGCGTGCATTCCATGAAGATGCGACACGGCCGCACTCCCTCTTCGGCATGCCGAAAATCAGCATAGAAGAATATCAGCGGATGCTGAATGGCCGTTTGGATGAAATCAAAAGGCAGAAGCTGCAGGCGGAACTGGTTTCTTTTTCACCGTGGCATGCCTATAAAAATCGTGACGGCACCTATCGCTGGACCCAGGAAGCGCGGGTGATTATTTCCGACGAAAGACACTTGTCCTATCCGATGTGGGTCTATACGAATCTGTACAGGCAGGGCGGCATGTATTATCTCATTGTCATACAGGGAAGCCATACAGCGGCGGAAAAAATCGGGAAAAATTTACTTTATGCCTTTTACGGACTGGAAAGGAGCGGCACATGAGTTGGAAGAAAACGGCGGCAGTCTTTATGACGGTTCTCTGTATTTCCGGCGGCGCGTCTGCTTATGACTTGCAGTCCATTGCGAAAGCACATCTGCCGCCTGCGTTTACCTATCAGGATATCCCTGAACAGCAGGAATTGAAGTTCCACAATTTCACCTATCCCTATCACATGGGGCAGCTTTCCGTCATGCTTCAAAAAAGCCGAAAATTCGCTTACGGCTACATTGTCACCGCCAAGCTGCCTCCTGCGGGAGCGGATACATTGAAACCGTTCTTCCGGGAATACCTGACGGTAAAAGAATGGAGAAGCCTTTCCCGCATGAACCGCGCCTTTCTGGATGAGGACTCGCCTCTGCGCAAAGGGGCGGAAGAGGTAATGAAGAACTGGGCAAAGAACGTGGTGGGAGAATTAGGAGAAGGCGTGAAAATCACCCTGTCCGATTTCGAGCCGTATCGCAAACTTACAGCCGACGAAGCCTATCTCTATACGATGGGCGCGAAAATTACCTTTGATTCCGATGGACTCATCCTGCCCTTTTACGGCAGAGCGTATTTCTTCCGTGAAAATGACCATATAGATGTGATGATGCTCCTTACTCCCGATGAAGGAAAAGAACCCCTCGTTTACGCCATTGATGATCTGGCGAAAGCGGCGGCAAAGGAGACGGATATGCAGGAAGAAAAAGAAGATCTCTCCGTCATGCTGGCAAAAGGCGCTGCAGGGAATTAAGGCGGAGGCGAAACAATAAAGAAAACATTTACAATACCTTCCCTGTAAACTATAATTAAAAATAAGAGAATGATTTGAAAAATTACTTTGGGAGAGTAGTCATATACGGGGAAAAATTGTAACAGCCTTTATTTTTTTAACCATGATGACGGGAGCAGTGTTAGCTGCTCCCGTTTTAGATTACGCGGAAGCAGAGCGGCTGGAAGAAGCGCGGCAGAGAGAAGAAGAGCGGCAGGAAAGGCTGCGCATGCCCCGCGTAGAAAATATGGGAAGCAGCCTGAATGAAAAAGAAGAGACGCAAGGTGCTGCCCTTGAGCCAGTATTTAGGATAAACGAAATTATTTTATCGGGGCAGGGAGAAAAGTTCGGCAGGCTGCATAAAATCATCTACAGCAAAAACAGCGCCGTCATCCCATGGAAAAACGCATTTCCCATCAAAGAAGGAGACATCCTGAACATCCGCCACCTGGAGCAGGGGTGGAACAGATGAAACGCGTCAGCTCCCTGGACGTATCCATGAAACTCCTCCCTGCCGATAACATATGAGGAAAAGGATAAAAGAGATAAAGAATATGCAGAAAGAAGTTGATTAGAGCGGAGGAAGGAATGCATATGATAGATACATTAATATGTATAGTTTATATTTTTGTCGGAGCCAAATGGGTTTTAAAAAAGGTAGAAATAGAGACGATATCTGCTCCAACAAATTGGAAAATTATCGTTCTGAAATTTTTAATATGGTTGGTAGTGCCATTAGAAATTTTTATATATATCCATTTTTATGATAGTGGTATGGTGCGAATATTTTTGGGTGTGAGTGTGTTGCTTTTGTATTTGATAGAGACCCGGCTGTTATTTAACGAAATGAGTAAAGCAATTGTGGAAAGTAATATTGATAATAGAGAAAAAGATGTTAAACATATTCTTGAAAAAAGAAAGTTTAGAATTCAACTTGGAATAATTTGTTTTGGTATAATTGCCTTTATTGCGCTATTAGTTGGGATTATGCCAGATTAATATATTTATTATTAAACAGCCTAAACAAACGCAAAGAAATCTTCAACAAGACAAAAGTAGAAGAAAAACAGGAACTTATTCACATGATGAACATAGTGGGGAACCAAATCATCCATGAAGCGGCAGACCACTATGGATGGAAAGAAGGATCCACAGAAAAACTCCTTCTCCATGGAGCCATAGGCGCACTGACAGGAACCATGAGCGGAGGAAACGCATTGTCAGGAGCCGTATCGGGAAGCGTGAACGAATTTGCTTTGGCATACATGGAAAAAACAAAAGGAAGAAACTGGATGGACACCCATCCCGATACCGTACAAGCCATCAGCACCGCTTTGGGAGCCGTCGCAGGAAGCCTGACAGGAGACAGAAACACAGGAACCTATACGGCACAGATGGGGACAAAGTGGAACTATTTTGCATTTGCTGACGCTCTATCTCCAGCCAGACAGATGGCTAAAACATTGTTACAAAAGAAAGACGGCAGTCCTGCTACCGAGGCGGAAATAGAAAATGCCCTGAGAAATCTGAACCGGATTATGACAGAACAGGAGCCGGAAAAAGGAAACTCAGGATTCCTGTACGCAGAAAACACGAACTCTTACAATAGAGGAATCGCCTACCTGAAACAAGAAGGCTTTACACAAGACAGTGCCGTCAGCCTGTTCAAAGAATATAACCGGTACCTGAGATTAGGAGTGGACTGGAAACATCCTGCCGTCCGTTTACCGGGGATCCAGGCAGATGTCGATAAAAATCATAAAGTAATCAATTCTTCCGTCATCCCAAGGACAGCAGACTGTATAGCGGATGAAATAGATATAAGGTGTAGGGAGCTGATTTAGCGCCGGTTATCTTTGGAATAGCGTTAGGGAGTGGTGGTGTTGCATTTGGAATGCCGGCTGTGTTTGGACTTGTTGGCGGTGTGCTTGGATATTATACGAAAGAATATATAAAAGCAGAGACACCAACTAATAAAGAAGAGGAAGTTAGAAAGTATTACCAGGAGGTAAAGAATAGATGAATGTACTAATTGCCGGTGGATTCTGGGCTATTGCAAAATTTATGGTACTTTTGTGTTGTACCATTGTTTCAATGATAAAAGCTATATATTTCTATGTAAACACAGTCAAAAAATGGAAACGATTAACAAAAACTTTATATGTTATGACAGTGGTACCGTTTTTTGCAAGTTTAATAATTACGTTGGGAGGGGTTTCTAATATAATCAAAGGTGATTGGGTAATAAAGGTGTTTTCTATGATGATTTTTGGTGGATTCATAGGAGGATGGTATGTGAAAAGTTTACTAAAAGATGAGAGCGTGAACCTTTCTGAAATGGAAATAGAAAAGTATAAATTCTTAATAAAAAGCATTTGGGGGTCTAGTATAGCGTTATTGGTCATGGCTCTAATAATTTATTTGTAACGATTCTGTTTGTATGTGTGCATAGTGCAGGTGCATTTGGCGATTATTTAAAGAATATATAAAAGCAGAGGAAGTAAGAAAGTATTACCAGGGGGTAAAGAAGTAAATGGAATTCTTGGTAGAAATGATCAGAGTTAATGCATTTGACCCTCGTATCTGGATAATATTAATTTGTATTCCTTTGTTGTTAGTAAGAATGGTATATGTGAGTATAAAAAGAAAAAATAGTTGGGGAATATCTGGAATATTTTACAAATTAATACCATTTTTATTGCTTATATTTGGAGGTCTATTTGTGTTTGGTCATATTATGGGAATATTAAGATCTGAGTTTGCTACAATAGGTGGATTTTTAATGGGGACAGGAGGGATAATTAATGGACTTTTTCTTAGACTTGAAATGAAAAAAGAAAAAGATAGTAATAATATTATTCAAAAATCTTCAATGTTATATCAAAAGTCGATTGCCAGTTTTGTTGGAGGTGGAATAATATTACTTGCGATGATTTTATTCATATTATAGTTTTCAATAAGATTTTAAATTACTCCCCGTGAAAGAGAAAGCAGGAAGTACCACCTACGCAGCCATAGCAGACAGCATCATCACCACCACAAAAGAAAAGACAGACAAAGAAATCAGCCACGACACAACAAACGCGCTTAACACACTCTCTGAAATCTTTGACAAAAAGAAAATAGAAGAAAAACAGGAATACGTGAACACCCTCTCCCAGGTAGGATACCGCCTCATAGGAGACATAGCGGGACACAAAGAAAACGAACTGAATAAAAAAGCAGAAAAAGCCAGAAAAGAGAATAACAGCATACTGGCGGAGAAATACGAAAGAGAAGCAAAGAAATGGAGCGAAAGCGGAACCAATAGAATCGCTATGCATGGAATCATGGGAGCCTTAGTATCCAAAGAAGCGGGAGCAGGAATGACAAAAGGACTGACAGGAGCAGGACTGAACGCCCTCCTGCAAAAAAACTGGGAAAAATCAAAGACCCGGAAGTCCATAAAATAGCAAGCGCCGCCATAGGATACCTGGCAGGAGGGAAAACAGGGGCAGCCATAGCCCATCAGGCGACAACCTTCAACTACCTGACCCATGAACAATATGAACAATATCTGGACGATATGAAAAACGCAAAGACAGAAGAAGATAAAGCAAAAATGAAAGACGGATGGCTGCAGATTGATGCTGAGCAGAACGAAGAATGGTTGAGAAAACAAGGAACAGGCACCTATATAGACCTGAGTACAATAAAAAAAGGAGGCCTGCCCGGACAAGTCATCCTTGAAAAGCATAACGGATATAAAGAAGCACTAAACAAAGCAGCTCTGGATAAATCCAAGGAAATCGCGGCGGAAGGAATAGTAAGCTGGAGCGCGGCGAACTGGATGGAAAGCGAATATCCCTACCTGACACGAAAAGAAGCGGAGGCAATCGGGAAAAACCTTGTGAAGAAAGCAAGTCCATTGGTGGCAGGCGGATTTTATTTATATGGGATACAGGAAAACCACGAAAGATTTAAATCCCCTTACAATGCATTTAAAGCGGATGTTTTGGATGTATTGCCAATAGTAGCTGGCGGTGGTGCTGCTGTGATTGGTGGATTTGCAGGACCTGCTGGGGCAATTGCTGCTGGCGTACTGGCGGGGGGGGGAACTGCAACCTATGGAGTTGAGGCCTATAAGCAAAAGATGGAAGCTTTAGAGAACAAAGAAGATGAACAAAATGTTAAATGGGAGACTGGGAAATGAATTATTTTTTAGGAAGTATAGAATATGATTTGATACTCGTATTTATAGGAATATTACTTTTTAGGATGGTCTTTTTAAAATTATATATGTCAGAAAAGGAGCGGATTATTGTGGAAAATGCACCGTCTAGTTTTTTCTTGACTAGCGCAGGGCTTATCATTGGCATAGGATGTGTTGTTTTATCTGATCGGATAGGAATAGATGATTGGATTAAGACTTTAGTGTATTTGTATTTAGGTTGCGTAGTTTTATGGTGGAATATGATAATAATTTATACAAAATGGAAATATAACAAAGTGAATAATATAGAAATGGATGAAATAAAAAAGGCTTGCGGGGCTTTTTTTATTCTGATTTCTATAATGCTGTTTTTATTATTTATCAATATTTAGTGTTTAGTAATATTTAGTCAATAAATAATATGTTTCGTGTCCTTACAATAAAGTGGAGTTTACAAAAAGAAAGATACGATACGATACGATATGAAAAACACAAAGACAGAAGAAGAGAAGAAACGATTACAAAAAGACTGGGAAGCCATAGATGAAAGACAAAGATATTCACCAATATCAACGCCCGGTACATATTGGGATTTAAAGACGGGCAGACCATTTACGGTGAAAGAAGAAGGAAGTCTTTTTGAGCCGGTATTAGTTACAGCAACACGTGCACATGGAGAAACCATATTTGAAAGTGCGATGGCAAGCGGAATTAATACAAAAGTTGCCAAATATCTGGGAAGAGAAACAATTATTGGCGATGCACTTACCCTACCGTGGGATATAGCCAATGATGCAAACATTGATAAGTATGGAATACAAGGGGCGAGAGATAGAGTGTTGGTAAATATTTATGGAACGATAGGATTATCATGGCTAACGCTTAAAACTCGTGGTTATATAGGTGCAATAATTGGTGGGAGTGGCGTAGTATTTTTAAATGAATATAAGGAAGTTATAGCACCTTTATTGAATGATGGGGAACGGAAAAAAGTGATGAGCAATATGTGGAAGACTTAAAAGATGAAATGGATTAGAGAGAATTTAATAAGGTGAGTAAATATTATGATAGATATAGCAATAATTTTAATTTATAGCATAACTAGTATTATTTGGATCTTTAAAAAGATTCATTTTGAGGGATTAAGTTTTCAGACTAATATTAAAGTTATTATCCTAAAGGTCATTATCTCATTCATTTTTCCTACTTCCATTTATATATATTTTTCTTTTGCTTCCATGCCTATATTACGATTATTTTTAGGAAGCATTTGTATAGGAGGGAGTGGAATTATTTTCTGGATTTTTGATTATGAGAGGCTGAATATTATTGTTCGACATTCTACTCCGCAAATGCTAGAAAAAATATATCCGGCTATTGAAAAGAGAAAGTTTGATACAAAATTGGTTGTAGTAGGGTGTAGCATATTCATGATTATGGGCGTATTGACTTGTTTCTTTAAGGGGTAAGTTTTGTTGGAAAAGGATCAACTCCATACCGGCGTCACAAAACAGGCAGGCATCTATGCAGGAAAAGAAGGATACGATATCCAAGTCAAAAACAACACCCGCGATAAATATATTTAATATAACCTCCTCAAAGGAGCCGTCATAGACAGCCAAGCAGAAAAAGAAAAGAACCGGCTCACCACCGGTACTTTGACATGGGAAAACATAGACAACAAAGCAGAATATAAAACAAAAGCAAGCGGAATCACCGTATCCACCCATGCCGTATACAAACTCAACCCCTTAGGACTGGGCTATGTACCGACCATCCCCGTCAAAGGAAAAGCAGGAACAACTACGAGATCGGCCATATCCAAAGGAACCATAACCATCACGGACAAAGAAAACCAGAAGCAGGACATAGAGAAACTGAACAGGAACACAGAAGACAGCTTAAACAAACTTAAAGAAATCTTCGACAAAACAAAAGTAGAAGAAAGAAAACGACTGTTGGAAGAACTGGGGATAGTCGGAAACCGGACCATCCATGAGATAGCCTCCCACAATGGATGGAAAGACGGGTCCACCGAAAAGGCAGCCCTCCTTGGAATGCTGGGAGCCATCACCGGAGCCAAGAGCGGAGGAAGCGCCCTAAGCGGCCTGATAGCAGGAGGAGCCAACGAATATGCCATAGGATACCTGAAAAAGACCAAGGGGAAAGACTGGATAAACAAACATCCCGATACCGTACAGAACATCTCCGCCGCCTTTGGAGGAATCCTGTCCAAGATGACAGGAGGGAGCGGACACACAGGCGCCTACATCTCCCAGATGGGGACGAAGTGGAATGAATTGGATGAGGAAATGGCTGCAATGAGAGGAAGGAATCTGAGAGATGAATTTAATAAATGGGTAGAAGACTCTGTAAATGATTAAGAGGGTATAAAGGATGAAAAAGGCATGGAAATTAATTGGGCTTAGTATATTTATTGCTACTTTTGCATATTTTTTTGATTATACGTTATTATGGCTTATGGCTTTTATACTTTTAGTAGGAGCTTCTTATTATTGATTTTAAATGGATTTTAGAAGCAGGTTTTGTGATAGAAAATACAAAAAATAATATAAGTGGAGCTGCGATACAGTGCAGAACATCTCCGCCGCCTTCGGAGGAATCCTGTCCAAGATGGCAGGAGGTGGCAGACACACGGGTGCTTACCTCTCCCGGATGGGAAATGCTTTAGGTGGGGCAAACGGATTTTATTTGTATTATGAAGACAATATTCCTGATGATGTAAAAAATATCCTTCTGATACAGCAACTAAGTTAATTCTTGAAAGAACAACTATAAAATCACTGGAATATTTAGGGAACGAAGTTATACGGGATTATCCTTATTTAGCAGATGAAGTAAAACAAAAGTTAGAAGGTATAAAATTTGTAAAAAAGTAGATGGCGGATATGGAACCTTAGCTGGTGCTGTGATAGTTTATGTTGCATTGTTAGATTATAAGTATGAAAGTAATCCTAAGACTACGAAAGAGTTAGAAGGCCGGATAAAGGATTGTATAACTGATTAGAGGGGATTATAGAATGAAGGCAGATAGTAAGTTTATATGCTTAGGAATTCTAATTTTTATTATTGCGCATTTTTTTAATTACACTATATTGTGGGTTTTATCAATAGTATTTTTATTAATATCCTTTTTTTACTAGGCGGAGTTCAAAAAGCCGGTTAACTGTAACAAGATAAAATAAGCTATAAATCATTAATTTGCTGCTATTATGGGAGGATTATATGAAAAAATATTTTGGACCTAGTTTGGCTTTAGGAATAGCCGGCTTAATATCAGGGAGTATTGCATGGCTTATGGGTATAGAATATTTGGGATATATAGCAGTCTTTTGTTTTTTACTTAGTGGAATAGTGAATACCGATCGTTGGTAAAGTAGTGTTCTGAGAGCCATCTCAAGGAATAGAATAAAGAGGTAAAAGATGAATTTAGCTGAATATATCAAAGGATTTTTAGGAATAATTGCAATAATATTTTTTGGTATAGGAATAGTAGTTTGGAAGTTTAGGGCCGCTGATGAAATTCAAGAAATTGAAAAGAAAATAGACGTCGATACAAAAAAGGTTATAGAATCTGATTTAAAAGTTCTTAGTGACGTTAGTTTCCCTGATGAGATAGATGTAAGGAAAATGTATGGCGTTATTTCGGCGGGGGGAATCCAAGAGATAGAGTATATAAAGGTCTATGAAGGTAAATATTTTGTAAAAATGAAGTTTTATGGAGAGGGATATTTTACATTAGAAGGAAATCATGTGGATATTGTTTCGGTTGGGCATGTTATAAATATGAAAAATGGACAATTGCTATACACACCACAAAATGATGATACGGAATATATTTCAATGACATAAAAAAGACCTAGGACATGGAAAAATTAGCGCAGATAAGAACCGTAGCCGCTCCCGTAAAGAGAGCCGGAGAAGTGGGAGATGGCCGGCTGAAAGCCCTGTATGCCCTGCAGGCAGGAATGAACGCAAGAGACATACAGAAAACCCAGAAAACAGACAAAGCCATTAACAAGAACAATACCGTAGGAATATCAGCCTCGGCAGCACCGGAAAGAAGCGGAGGGAATCGAGAAATTGGCGTGATACAGGCTTTTGACCGGAGTGCAAATCTTGATGGAACAATAGGGTTAGAATAAGGAGGAACATAATGAAAAAGAAAATATTCCTCGTTTGTTTGATATTTATCTTTTATCATGCGGCTTGTATAGCAGTGAATGTTATTCCGTCTTTATTTGATATTCAAACATGGTATATAGATACGGAATCTACTTTTGGAAATAAATCACGTATATTTCTCTCTAAAAGGGAGAAAGGAGGCATTCATTTTGAACTGCATGATTATCGCCCGGAAGACAAAGTAAAACAAAAATTAACCCTTTTAGACAAAAATGTGTATGAGACAGAAAGTGAAACAGACATGCTTTATAGGGACAAAGTGTTTTACTCTTATGGAAGTGCCGGTTTTTATGCAATTTATGCGAATCCATTTAAGATAAAGGTATATAGGAATCCGTCTCAGCCATTAGAGGAGAAACAAGAGATAGATAGGTCCTTAGCGAAGTATAGCAGTGATGAGATACAAGTAATTTCATCAGTGTCAGATCTTACTTCAGAAGAACGGAAGGCGTATGAGAAGTTGAGAGTCAAAGCGGATAATAAAGAAGGTAGATAAATATACGCTGTAGGCATCAATACCAGCCTCGGTAGCACCGGATGGAAAGACCATAAGGATCTACAGAAAAACTTCTTCTCCATGGAGCCATAGGCGCACTGATTCTATCAGATATTAAAGATGGATGATCAAAAGATATTGCCAAAGGTGTGGCAGAAGATGGAACTCTTCGTGCACTTAATTGGTTATCTAAATATACAAAACAAATTATCCTGAGTTAGATCGTATAATTCCCGGAAGTTTTGCCGGAATAAAATTTTTAAATAGAGTGAAAATATAACTGGATATATAGCGTGGATATCATTCTTTTGAAGTTATCTTGCACAATGAAAATGAAAAAATTAAAGAAGCAGAACGAAGGGAAGTTTATGAGCAGAAAAAATAGTATTAATACTATGAAAAATAAAATCAAAGAAATGTATGATTTCTTTAGTGGGAGTGATATCTGTTTTATTATAGGATGTGTAATTGCTGGTGTTGCGATTTATTTTGACTATAAACTGCTCGGTGTTATCGGATTATGCATACTACTTTTAGCTAGAGTTACCGGATAGATAAATTCATATCCAAAGTGATTGGGCTAAATATGCGGATATGGATTAGACTTTATAGGAGAAATATCTAAGGAATCTCATTTGCCTGGCGTGTCCGGCTGAGCAGAAACTGCCGGCAAGATGTTAGATATAGGAAAATTTTTAACAACAGATGACCGTGGCAAAGAATCTGCCGGTATAGCTGGTGGAATAGTGGGAAGTTTGGCAGGACAGAGTCTGCTTGTGCCGATTATGGTGGGATATGGCAGTCAATATCAAATCGCTCCAATACTCCTTTCCGGTGGAACGGCTGCAGTAGTTGTAGGTACAGGCTATGCAGGAGGTCTTTTGGCAAAATATATTTATGAAGAAGAGAATAAAAGTGATTATATTTATTATCTAAAAGGACTTAATCAATCGAATTATAATGAGGATGAATTTAAAGAAAGAATGGAACAAAACTTTGACATCATAGAGTAAACGGGGGGATATCAATTGAAAATTACAAGTATTCTATTTTGGGGAGGAATGGTAACCACTATTATGTTATTTGTTCTATTCTTGGGTTTGATTTGTCAAGATATTATTTACAAGAGAGTACATAATGGAGTTAAATATTTTTTTATAATTCCGATAGGAATATTATGTGTAATGTTCTTTTTACTATCGACTTTAGTGGCGGGAACGGATATTTTAAGTTATTTTTATCAGACGAATATTTATTATGGTCAAAAATTAGATATTTTATTTCTGGTTTTTGCGATTTGGTCATTATGGGTGGCAATACATTATTATGGTTATATTTTATTTCCCGAATATTCTAAATTGGATATCAATATAATTCCTAAAGTGAGAAAGAAATGGATATTACTATATATTTGTACCATAATAATAGGATTTTTTATGATATGGATATACCGGCCAATTCTAGTATATGTAATGAATGTGATAATCGGACATATATAAAATTTATAGATATAGTAATGTAGACATTAAGAAGAGATGCTTTATACGCAGGGAAAGAAGACTATGGACATTCGCATTAAAGACAGACCTCTTGGTGAGATGCTATTACTTTTTAGATATGGGTGTTATGGCTGCTTTTACTGTGGAAAATATTTATGATAATAAAAGAAACGATATCTATTACTGGGAAAACTTAAATAGTTCAAATTATGATAAACAAGATTTTGAAAAAAGATTGAATAAAATTTTGATGTTAAAGATTGATTGGGGATTCAAAATATGAGAATTATGGGGACTTCATTCTTTTTGGGAATAATGGCAACAATTATACTGGGTATTACACTGCTTAGTATAGCCATTTATGATATTGTATGTCACAGAATTCGTCATGTTATTAAGTATTTGTTTTTTATTCTTATGGGAATATTACTGATAATTTTTAGTTTGCTGTTTACAGTGACAGGTGGGACGAATCTTTTATTAGTCTTAAGAGAAATAGATATTGACTACGATAAAGAAATAGCATTTGCTTTTGCGATCTTCACATGTTGGTCACTTTTTATTGCTGTACGGTATTATGGTTATGTATTATTGCCGGAGTATTCGAATTTAAACAAAGAATTGAGATTTAAGATATCAAGAAAGACGATTTATCTTTCTTTTTGTACGTTAATAGCTGAGTTGATTATACTATGGTGGTGTTGGCCGATTCTTGCGTATGTGATAGATATAATACTTTTAAGGGTTTATAGGTAAAGAAGAATGATAATCTTCAACAAAGGACTGCCGCAATTTGGGCTTAGTGGAGATTCTACCTCTTCAGTAGATAATGAGGAGGTAGAGAAATGATTTCAAAAATGAAATTACAGAATTGGATATTGACATTGATGGGATTTATTATGTTAGTATCCATTTGTGTTTTAGTTAATCGTTTAGAATCAAGAAAGCCTGAAATAGAGATACGGGAAAGTATTGATGGCGTCAATGTCTATAATGAAGAAAGTAAATTAGTGGATTTACTACAATTTAATTATAGGACTAATAAACATTATGTTCTTACATATATTATTCAATCTTTTGGAACTGAAATTGATATTTTTGAATATTATAGAAAAAATTTGGAAAAAATCGGATGGGAATTTACAGGAGAAGCAGATAATATCGATCATTCAAACAATAGAAAGATAGGGGAATCATTTAATTTCCGAAAAGGGAAGTATAGATTGGGAATATATTTTAGTACTCGGGATTTGCATAATTACGAAAAAAGTAATGGGCAAGATCCGCTTAGGTATTCTGTAACAATCTATCCCAAAACATAAAGGGAGGGAAATAATTTATGTTTAGTCATAATAAGCGAGACAATTTGCCTATAGTTAATACTTGTTCTTTTATTCTGACAGGAATGCTTTCAATTCTTTATTGTGCTGAGAAAATCTGTGAGGGGGAATTTATATTCATAGATTTTTCAGACTATGGTCTTTTAGTTCTGATTTTCCTGATGAGTATTTTTATAATATTTATAGGAGCATTACAACTTCGTACAGCCTTAAGACATTTAGGGCGAGAGATTGAAAGCAATGATCAGAAACCGATTGCGCATAAACTGATGAAGTTATTTTGGTATCCTGATGAATATTACGAAAGAAAAAATAATCACACCCGTTTCAATAAAATAAAACATTACATAGGGCTTTTGATTATTGTCATATCTGTTTTTCTTGTGGGAGTTGTCTTTTTTTACTGGAATCAGTCAATTTTATTTGAAATTATTATAAAAATTTCTATTCTTATGAATATTATAGTGTACTGTAGAAAGTATCTGATGTAATGTAGGGGGAACTGTTGACATCGTTTATGTGGATAAAGGAAAGAACAAACTCACTACTGATACCGTACAGGCCATCAGCACTGCTTTAGTAACCGTCGCGGGAGGCCTGACAGGAGATCGTGCGACAGGAGCCTGTACGGCGCAAATGGGGACAGGATGGTATAGGTGATTGATATGAGAAATACTAAAATATGGGTTGCGTTTAGTTTATTAATAGGATTATGCGTTATGTATTTACACATGAATACATTTCAAATGGAACATGCAACCTATTATGCAGCATTTAGATATAGGTTTAAGGTCGATAGGATATTTACTGATTTGTGGACAAAAACAGCCTTAGAGTCGGATTGTTTTGCTTATAAGTATGAATATCCCTATATATTTTTGTATGGTATAGGAGGATATACAAAAGTAAACTTAATTCCTTTTTGTGGGAAAACGATTAAAGTGGTTAATGAAATTTATTACAGAAACATCCCGGATGATTTGAGAAGTGATGTGTTAAGTTCTTTATCACAGCTAAATGAATCTTATCTATGGGGGATAGAAATTAGATATGACTTTATAGGATTGCCCAAAAGAGATATAGATATTTTTAAAGAACTACAAAGAAAAGGGAATGAGAAAAAAATCAATTATATTAAAAGAAAATCGTATTATGTTTCTGATAAAAAGTTTATGGAAGAATATATTGATAGTATAAAAGGGTTAGATATACTTGATAAAAAGCTGGAAGATATTACCTCAGAAAGCGAATAGTATGGCAGGAGTGAACGCCTTCCTAAAAAGAACAGGGAAAGATCAAAGACCCGGAAGTTCATAAAATAGCAAGCGGGACTATAATCAGTTTAGTCATGTGGGATGGAAAGTTCTATTGCCGGCTTGGAAGGTGGGATGCTTGTGGGAGCCTATCTTTATGATCGTGTGCTTATAGAAAAATAGGCTTGAGGGAAGTGAGAAATATAAAGAATCAGTATAATTCTTTCCTTGCGAATGAAGGAGGGGATAAGAAATGAAATATATCTTTAGTAATCAAGTGATTGATTTTGCCATGCTTTTTCTCATGATATGGAATTTATGGATATTTATATTTAACAAATCTAAAAAAGAAGATATGAAGATGGTTGTAAAGAATATCCCAGTGTATATTCGAATTCCTTTTATATTTTGTATAGATGTATTAATGGGAGCGGCGATACTGATAGATATTGGGATCATTAATTATTCAAATAAACTTTTGATAATGACATCTGCAATATGGGGAGGGTGGCTATGGTTTCTTTTGGTGCTATATGAATTGAGAAGGAACCGAGCAAAAGTTGCAAATTGTTATGATGTTAAAGATGATGTCCGGTTAATAGCATGGTTACTTTTAGGATTAATGTTAATATTTATAAACTTACTACCGGAACCTTGACATGGGAAAATATAGAAAACAAAGCAGAATATAAAGCAAGCAAAAAAGGATTACTGAACATTCCCATACTGTCTGTCAAAGGAAGCACAGCCATAACCGCCCAATCCGCAGTGAACTCTGAGTATCTAATTATGACGATGAACAGTTTAAAAAGGACTTTGAGCGGAATTTTATTGTGAAGGATTAAGAGGAATACATAATGAAGATTACCAGTCTTTCGTTTTTTGGAGGAATAGTATTTACTGTTTTAATATTTGCTTTTATGTGCTGTGCTATAGGGGAGGATCTTATTCGACATAAAGATAGGAGACATCCGTCTCTCTATAAGTATGTCATATTTATATTCATGGGAATATTGCTAACTGTGTTTAGCTTTTTATTTGTAGTATTGACTGAAACTAATGTCTTAGAAATACTATTAAATATAGATATGTCTCATAGTTCATTGATTAGTTTAATAGGTTCTATTTTTGTATGCATAGCCGCGTTTATTCTAGTTCGATATTTTGCTTACATATTAACGCCTGAATTTACGAAGAAAAGCGAAAGTGAAATTCACAGGTGCAAAAACAAACTATTCTTTTATCAATATTAAATGTGTTTATTGAATTGTTTGTAATAGGGTATTACCGAGATGTGCTGTGGTATGTAATCTCCTGGATTTTCTATTAATTAATGAAATTCAATATAGAAGGTATTACTGAACAAAGCGGCATCTACATAGGGAAAGAAGAATACGGCAACAAGTCAAAACCAATACCCGCCTCAAAGGCGCCGTCATAGACAGCCAGGCAGAAAAAGAAAAGAACCGGATCACCACCGGTACTTTGACATGGGAAGATATAAAGAACAAAGCAGAATATAAAGCAAGCAAAAGAGGATTACTGAACACTCCCATACTGTCTGTCAAAGGAAGCACAGCTATAACCGCCCAATCCGCAGTGAACTCTGAGTATCTAATTATGACGATGAACAGTTTAAAAAGGACTTTGAGCGGAATTTTATTGTGAAGGATTAAGAGGAATACATAATGAAGATTACCAGTCTTTCGTTTTTTGGAGGAATAGTATTTACTGTTTTAATATTTGCTTTTATGTGCTGTGCTATAGGTGAGGATTTTATTCGACATAAAGATAGGAGACATCCGGCTCTCTATAAGTATGTCATATTTATATTCATGGGAATGTTGCTAACTGTATTTAGCTTTTTATTTGTAGTATTGACTGAAACTAATGTCTTAAAAATACTATTAAATATAGATATGTCTCATAGTTCATTAATTAGTTTAATGGGTTCTATTTTTGTATGTATAGCCGCGTTTATTCTAGTTCGGTATTTTGCTTACATATTAGCGCCTGAATTTACTAAGAAAAGCGAAAGTGAAATTGCACAGGTGCAAAAACAAACTATTCTTTTATCAATATTAAATGTGTTTATTGAATTATTTATAATATGGTATTACCGAGATGTGTTGTGGTATGTAATCTCTTGGATTTTCTGTTAATTAATGAAATCCAATATAGAGGGTATTACTGAACAAAGCGGCATCTACGCAGGAAAAGAAGGATACGACATCCAAGTCAAAAACAACACCCGCCTCAAAGGAGCCGTCATAGACAGCAAAGCAGAAAAAGAAAAGAACCGGATCACCACCGGTACCTTGACATGGGAAAATATAGAGAACAAAGCTGAATATAAAACAGGAGGACACGGAATATCCTACAACGGGAAAATAGGAAGAGGAGACAAGAACGATCCCTTAGACTCCCAAACAAATAACCGCTATGGAAAAGACGCCATAACAGGACAAAGAAACGGAATGAACAAAATCACCCCAACCATCTACGGCTCAAAAATCCCGTTAAACGAAAGAGGACTCCTGAACACCCCCATACCGTCCGTCAAAGGAAAAGCAGGAACAACCACGAGGTCAGCCGTAGCCAAAGAAACCATAACCATTACAGATAAAGAAAACCAGAAACAGGATATAGAGAAACTAAATAGGAACACGGAAAACAGCTTAAACAAACTCAAAGAAATCTTCGACAAAACAAAAGTAGAAGAAAGAAAACGACTGTTAGAAGAACTGGGGATAGTCGGGAACCGGGTCATCCATGAGATAGCCTCCCGCTATGGATGGAAAAACGGATCTATAGAAAAGACAGCCCTCCATGGCATGCTGGGAGCCATCACCGGAGCCAAGAGCGGAGGAAGCGCCCTAAGCGGCCTGATAGCAGGAGGAGCCAACGAATATGCCATAGGATACCTGAAAAAGACCAAAGGGAAAGACTGGATAAACAAACATCCCGATACCGTACAAAACATCTCCGCCGCCTTCGGAGGAATCCTGTCCAAGATGACAGGAGGGAGCGGACACACGGGCGCCTACATCTCCCAGATGGGAACGAAGTGGAATCTAATTCTGGAGAATATTCCGTCATTTAGAGAATCGCTGAATGATGATACTACTGTTAATAATTTACCAGTAGGATATGGACAAATACTTACTATATCTGGTGGAAAATATGGAGTTTCTGCTGGTGAATCAGTGTTCGTTTTTCATGCTGATGGAGGAAATCCTGTATTGGTATCAACTAACGTTAATGTTGGTATAGGCATGAGTTTTCCTATGAGTGGAGAAGTAGGTAGAGTATGGTTAACAGATTCATACGGGAATTTAGTTATTGATCCCAAGGTAATAATGAGAGAACTTTCTGGGGGAGCATTGGATTGGTCGATAACCGCAGGTATGAAATATAATAAATCTACTACTGCAAATGGTTATATCCTGCATATAGAGTCTATGGCTCCTGAAATATCTGTGCAGGGGGGATCATATACGGTTTGTTGATTATCAGGAGCAGATATAAGGAGATAAAATGGGTGTATCTATTCTGGTACTTATATATAGAATCATAGTGGTATTCATAGGAGTATCCCTTCTGGCTTATAGGCAGATGGTCAGATATAACTCTGAAAATATTACCTTACAGGTTGTAGAGGCAAAAAAGTATGGACATCTCCGACATCATGGGGGATTTACCGATTTTTTGTAACTTATGAATACAATGGTGTTGTTTACCAGCAAAAGAGTATCGAATTTGGAGTTTTTCTTTTTTCATTCAAGAATAAAACCATATATAATTGCACCGGTAAACGAAGCAAAAGCGGAAAGGTTAGTTGCGATCAAATATTCTGCATTGAAAAAATTGCGCTATTTTTTATATTGGCTGGTGTATGTTCGTTTTTTAATCGCAGGTTTTGATGCAGTATTATTGGTTATATGAGAGAAGAATACGAATATAAAAAGAGCGGCGGTACATGCGGCATTGACATTTCCCATTAGAAAAGCGTTTCTCCTGCGGGGATAAAACCTCGTAGAGAAACGCTTTTGTCGTTTAATCAGAATCCCGGAGTCAGGGTCGCCTGGAAGTTGTCGTTGATGTACTTTCTGGTGGCTTCCGTCTGGAATATTTTTACAAACTTTTGATAGGTGGGGTTGTCTTTATCCTGTTCACGGGCAGCGATGACATTTACATACGGGCTGGTATTGTCTTCCTGGGCGAGAGCCGTCTTCGGATCCAGTCCTGCGGATACCGCGTAGCCGCCGTTGATGATGGAGGCGTCGCAGTCTTCAAGCGCTCTTGGGAGCTGGGGCGCCTCCAGTTCGATGATTTTCAGATTTTTCGGGTTGGAAGCGATATCGGAGACGACCGCTTTGACAGGATTGACGCCTTCTTTTAATTTCAGCAGGCCGTTTTTCTCCAGAAGAAGGAGGGCGCGGCCTCCATTGGATGGATCGTTCGGAATTGCAATGGATGCGCCGTCGGGGAGATCGGACAGAGTCTTGTGTTTATTTGAGAACAGACGAAGGGGCGCGAGGTAAGTGTTTCCGATGGGAACAAGTTTTGTGCCGTTCTTTTCATTGAATGCTTCAAGGAAGGGGACGTGCTGGTAAGAATTTACGTCGATATCGCCCTGCGCCAGTGCCTGATTGGGGGTGACATAGTCGGAGAAGGGGACGATGGTCACTTTGAGGCCTTCTTTTTCGGCTTCTTTTGCGACGAATTCCACGACCTGTTCCGAGTAGCCCGGTGTCGTGCCGACTTTGATTTCATTTTTTGTTTTCGCAGGGTCAGCAGACGCGGCGTCTTTTTTATCGCTGCCGCAGCCTGCGATGAAGCCTGCACATGCCAATGCGGCCAGGGAAATGATGACAGTTTTTTTCAGATTCATAATACATACCTCTCTTTTTTAAAAATAATTTTGTGATAAATTTGGAAACCGGAAATAAGAATGGCGGAAACGGGTAAAAAAAAACTCCATCCCAGTAAAGGGACGAAGACCGTGTTACCACCCAATTTTACCTGCACGTCACCGCACAGGCCTCCATAGGTACGCCGGCTTGCGCCTTGATACCGCATCTCTGTAACGGGAGATCCCGGGCTGCTTTATTATTCGGCAAACCTGACTCGGAGGCCATGTTCAGCAAATTTTCCCGCACTCCTTTTCACCCGCCGGAGCTCTCTTTGGCAGTTCCATCCGCTTACTCTTCTCTTCATAGTCATTATGTAAGTTGGAACAACTATACCACGCGTCTTTTTGCGTGTCAAGGAAAATTTTAAAAGGAATGGGGTTGGGGGGCTTTTTATCAGATTTCTTTGCATTTAAGAATGATTTTTATTTTCTGCCGCAAAATAATTGGCACTCTGATTTAATAATTGAATTAGGGGAAGCTATTTTATATAATAGGAAGTAAGTAATAATTAGGGTGTAGGAAAAGAAACAGGTTTTGTATTTTATGAAAAATTTTCAGTTACAGGAAGTGGGGAAGGGAAATCATGACATCAGGGAAAGAAGATTATTTGAAAGCGATTTACATCATCAGCGAAGATCATGAACTGGTATCCAACAAGGAATTGTCCGACATGCTCCATGTGTCGCCGCCGTCAGTGAGCGAGATGATTATGAAGCTGCAGAAAGAAGGGTATGTGGACTACACCGCTTACAAAGGCAGCAAGATGACGAGGAAGGGAAGGCGGGAAGCAGGCAAGCTTTTCCGTTTTCATGCGCTGTGGGAAGTATTCCTTGTGGAAAAGCTCCATTTCTCCTGGAGCGAAGCTCATGAGCAGGCGGATGGTCTGGAACACCAGACGAGCGACATGCTTGCGGAACGGCTTGATGAGTTTCTCGGACATCCTGAACACTGTCCCCATGGCGACCCTATTCCGAAGGCGGACGGCAGCCGCAAAGGGCTTACTTTCCGTACGCTTTCTGATTTAAAGGAGGGGGATAGTACCACTATCCGCCGTATTGTGGAAGATTACAGCCTGATGGACTATCTTCAGGAGAAAGGCATCCATCCCGATATGCGGGTCACTGTAAAAGAAAAGGAACCTTATGAAGGACCGATTCTTCTTGCTACGGAGGCGGGTGATATTTCTCTCAGCTACAAAGCGGTGGAACAGATTTTTGTTGACGAATAAGATGAATAGAATAATACGGAGAGCCTCGTTTAGGGCTCTTTTTAATAGCGGCAGGCAGGTGCTTTATTTCCCTTTATGCATAAATGGCATATGAAACGGGGGAATACATGCAGAAAAAGTACGATGAAAAAGGCTATACAATTAAAGACAAATCGCTTATAATACATTTACACAATTTTGAATGATGTATACGGAAAAAGACAGAAATGTCTGCCGAAGGAGTAACACTATCAGGCGTCCTGCGGGACACGAAACCGTGTACGGACAAACCTCTGGAGAGTGTCGTATATGACCGCCGAAGGTGCAGGGGCGCGGGGAAGAGTAGTCCTCCCGTTCTAATCTCTCAGGCAAAAGGACAGGGTCGGTGCAGCAATGGAAACATGCATGCCGGCTCTGTTTTTGTCTTCAGGGCCGGTTTTTATATTGTTCCGTCATGTCCTGGTGTACGGAATTTTGAGGGTGGGAGTGAATGCGAATGCTTGACTTGTTAAACCAAATTGATGCGATTGTCTGGGGCCCGTGGCTCCTTGTTCTTCTGGTAGGGACCGGCGTATATCTGACCATCCGCCTCCGCCTTCTCCAGATGGTCAAGCTGCCAAGGGCCCTTCGGCTGATTTTCTTTGCCAGAAATAAAGGCGACGGCGACATTGACAGTTTCAAGGCACTCTGCACGGCGCTTGCCGCAACGGTAGGCACAGGAAATATCGTAGGCGTTGCCACTGCTATCAAATTGGGCGGCCCCGGCGCGCTTTTCTGGATGTGGGTAGCCGCTTTCTTCGGCATGGCTACCAAGTACGCCGAAGGCTGCCTTGCCGTCAAATTCCGCTCTATCGATGAAAATGGAAATATCGCAGGCGGACCGATGTATTACATTGAGCAGGGGCTGGGAAAGAAATGGAAACCTCTGGCGCTGGCATTTGCTTTCTTCGGTACGCTCACCGCTATGCTCGGATCCGGTACGACTACGCAGGTCAATGCTATTACGTCTTCTTTACAGGCATCCATGGGTGTTCCTATCCTGCCCTCTGCAGCCGTGATTACCATCCTTGTTGCTATTATTACTTTCGGCGGATTGAAATCCATTTCAAAAACAGCGGAAAAAATAGTTCCTGCCATGGCTGTTCTTTATTTTATTATCACGGTGGCTCTTCTTGTTATATTTTCGGGAGAACTGCCCCATGCGCTGGCTCTCGTTTTTGACGGCGCTTTTGAAGGTACGGCGGCAGCCGGCGGATTTGCCGGTGCGGGCATTATGCTTGCCATGCGGAGTGGTATCGCCCGCGGCCTTTTTTCCAATGAATCCGGCTTGGGTTCCGCGCCGATCGTGGCGGCAGCGGCAAAAACAAAATGGCCGGCTGAACAGGGGCTTATTTCCATGACCGGCACTTTTATTGATACCATCATTATCTGTACACTGACGGGGCTTACCATCATCGTTTCGGGCGCATGGCTGGGGGATACCAACGGCGCAGCTCTTACACAGGCTGCTTTCAGCCATGGTTATGGTGCTGTCGCGCCGATCCTTCTGACGGTTTCTTTGACACTTTTCGCCTTCACCACCATTCTCGGCTGGAACTATTACGGTGAACGCTGCCTCGTATACCTTGTGGGTGTCAGAGGGATTACTCCTTACCGCTTGTGCTATGTGGCCATTATCGCAGGAAGCGCTTTCATGCAGCTTGAAGAAATCTGGGCCCTTGCAGATATTGTAAACGGTCTCATGGCCATTCCGAACCTGATCGCCCTTCTTGGTCTCACCGGTGTAGTCGTCGCGGAAACAAAGCGGTATTTCCAGCACCTTGCCATTCGTGATGCGAAATTGGTGGCTTACAAAGCAAGGCATATAGGGAAGAAGTGATTGAAAGTCAGCAGGCAGACGATGCGGCATATACGATGATTTGTCTGCAGCCCGGACATAAAAATGAGAAAATGAAAATGCGGTACCTGTCAAGCGTGATGGGTGCCGTTTTTGTATCAGCAGATAACAGATGACAGCTTACAGCTGACAGATAGCAACTAGCAGCTAGGAGCTAAGAGCTGGAAACTAAGAACTAGCAGCTAGAAGCTAGTAGCTAGCCATTAGCTGTTAGCTATTAGCGGCAAGACGTCATCAGCGTAATAGATTCTTCACTCAGTGTTACTATTCCGTTTCCCGTCTTTCTCAAACAGCATTCTTGCATCCATTCAGAATGACAGCGGACGGCAAGGCGTCATAATGAGGAAAGCGTCAGTCGTCATCCTGAACGAATGTGAAGGATCTATTACCGTGGTGAGGAAGACGGTAAGGTGTCATCCGAGTGATAGATTCTTCACTCTGTGTCACTGTCCAGTTTTCCGTCTTTCTCATACAACATTTTTACCTCTGTTTAGAATGACAATCGGAGGAAAAGGCGTCATAATGAGGAAAGCGTCAGTTGTCATCCTGAACGAATGTGAAGGATCTATTACCGTGGTGAGGAAGACGGCAAGACGTCATCAGAGTAATAGATTCTTTACTCTGTGTCACTGTCCCGCTTCCCTGCCTTTCTCATATGGCATTCTTGTCCCCGTTCAGAATGACCGGGGACGGTAAGGCGTCATAATGAGGAAAGCGTCAGTTGTCATCCTGAACGAACGTGAAGGATCTATTACCGTGGTGAGGAAGACGGTAAGACGTCATCCTAAGTGAATGTGAAGGATCTGCTGCCGAAATTTGTTAAAAAATAATTAATATTTTTAATTTAACTTGCGTATTTTCACTTGACACCGTATAATTCATATCAACAAATTTATACAGGTGGATGATGTATGCGGGAGAAAGCCGTTTGGCTTACCGAAGGAGTAACACTCTCAGGTGCCCTCAGGGGCGGTACCGTATGCGGACATACTCTGGAGAGTGCCATTTTGGCCGCCGAAGGTGTAAGGATTGAGATCCAAATCTCTCAGGCAAAAGGACAGAGCAAAAGACGCATGATTTTTAGCGTTATTTGGCAATATGCCGGCTTCCGGAGTACAAGTTTTACCTGGAGCCGGCTTTTTTATTTTCCCAAGGAGGGCGTTTTTTAAATGGATTTTTTAGCGGTATTGAATGAAATTGATAATTTTATATGGGGGCCGCCGCTGCTGGTGCTTCTTGTAGGGACAGGGATCCTGCTTACAATCCGGCTGCATCTTTTGCAGATATTCAAATTGCCGAAGGCGCTGAGCCTGATTTTCAGAGCGCAAAATGCGGGCAGCGGAGATATCGACAGTTTTAAGGCTCTTTGTACGGCGCTCTCCGCGACGGTCGGTACGGGAAATATTGTAGGTGTCGCGACAGCGATCCATGCGGGCGGACCGGGGGCGCTTTTCTGGATGTGGATGGCGGCATTCTTCGGTATGGCGACAAAGTATGCGGAAGGTCTTCTTGCTGTCAAATATCGTGAGACTGATGAAAAAGGTGAAATTGCCGGCGGCCCGATGTACTATATTAAAAACGGCATGGGTGAGAAATACAAATGGCTGGGGGGGCTCTTTGCGTTTTTCGGTGTCCTCGTCGCGTACTTCGGTATCGGTACGTTTGCCCAGGTCAATTCCATTGTGGATATTACGAAGATGACCATCGGTCTTGATCCTGTCTGGACAGGGGCGATTCTCACCATTTTTGTGGCGGCGATTACTATCGGAGGGCTCCAGTCAATTGCGGCAGCGGCCAGCAGGATTGTTCCTGCCATGGCGTTTATTTATTTCCTGTCAACCATCGGCGTTCTGCTCGTTTTTGCCGATAAGGTGCCTGCCGCGGTTTCCATGATTTTTGAAAGTGCTTTTACCACCACGGCGGCAACAGGCGGTTTTCTTGGCGCGACTGTCATGATGGCGATGAAAAACGGCGTGGCCCGCGGAGTATTCTCCAATGAATCAGGTCTCGGTTCCGCTCCAATCGTGGCGGCTGCCGCTAAAACGAAATGGCCGGCTGAGCAGGGCCTTATTTCCATGACCGGTACTTTTATCGACACCATTGTTATCTGTACACTGACCGGCCTGACGCTTGTGGTCACCGGTGTATGGTGCGGTATGGAAAACGGCGCGGCGCTTACAAATGCGGCATTTACTTCCGCGTTTCCTGTTTTCGGCGGATACATGCTGTTGATCGGTCTTGTTCTCTTTGCTTTCACGACGATCTTGGGCTGGAACTACTATGGCGAACGCTGCATGATTTATCTCGTGGGGACGAAGGGCGTTCTCCCGTACCGTTTGGTTTTTATCCTTCTCATTGCCAGCGGCGCATTCCTCAAACTGGAAGCCATCTGGATTCTTGCGGATATCGTGAACGGCCTCATGGCCATTCCAAACCTGATTGCTCTTCTTTTCCTGTCGGGCATTTGTGTCCGTGAGACGAAGAAATATATGGATCATCTGAAGACAGGCAAACCGTATGAAGAGTATGAGGATTGATTTGAATCAGACGAAAAACGCATAAGGAAAATTTATTTTGATAAAAAATCGGTATAGAAATACCTGTTGCCATCTTGAAAAAACAGGTGTATAATTCGACACACATCAGAAAGTTAAAAATTTCTGATGGAGATTCCGCAGGCTGGGATACTGTTTCGGACAAATGAGTATATCCTGCCGGGGCATAACTGAATAAGTGGATGATGTACACTGAAAAATGACACGGAAGTGTCTGCCGAAGGAGTAACACTATCAGGCGTTCTTTGGAACACGAAACTATGTACGGACACGACTCTGGAGAGTCCCATTCAATTGGGCGCCGAAGGGGCAAAAATGGCTGACCGGGCCATTCCAATCTCTCAGGCAAAAGGACAGGGCTGGCATTGGGTAACACCCATTGTATACGTGGATGCATACATGCATACAACCGCCGGCCCAAGTCATACAAGGCTTGAGTGCGGCGGTTTTGTTTTTGAAAGAATATTAGGAAAAGTAAAGGGGGAAACGAAATGGATATGACGGCAATGAATCAGATTGTGGGGGATATTGACAGCTTTGTCTGGGGTCCTGTGATGTTGTGTCTGCTCGTGGGTACAGGAATTTACCTTACGGCATACCTGAATTTCCGTACATGGCGCAATCTGCCTTATGCAATGAAAAGCGTGTTCTCCCGGGAGGCCCGTAAAACAAATCGGGGATCGGGAGATGTTTCTCCTTTTTCCGCGCTGATGACGGCGCTTGCCGCGACCATCGGCACGGGAAATATCGTGGGCGTGGCGACCGCCATGTTTGCCGGTGGTCCGGGCGCTCTGGTATGGATGTGGGTTTCCGCCTGCTTCGGCCTGACGACCAAGTTTTCTGAATGTATGCTTGGCTTTAAGTTCCGCGAAGTGAATGCGAAAGGGGAAATGAAGGGCGGCCCCATGTTCACCATGAAGAACGGGTTTAAAAATAAAAGAGCAGGACTCTGTATGGGCTTTATTTTTGCCATGTTTACTGTCATCGCTTCCTTCGGTATCGGGAATATGACCCAGGCAAACTCTATCACCACAGCGGTGAGTGCCACGTTCGGATTTTCCAATGAAATCATCGGTGCTGCCCTTACGGTTCTCACGCTGGCGGTCATTGTCGGAGGGATCACTTCCATTTCCAGGGTATCATCCCTCATCGTTCCCGGAATGGCGGTATTCTACATTGCTGCGGGGCTTCTCTGTATCGCTTTGAATTTTGAAAATGTACCGCACGGTTTGTACCTCATTTTTATGATGGCTTTTGATCCTGCTGCTGTGGAAGGCGGGGTGGTCGGTACGATAACTGTTTCCGTGATGAATGCGGTCCGTTTCGGTGTGGCCCGCGGCTGTTTTTCCAATGAGGCCGGCCTCGGCTCCGCCGCTATTTCCGCCGCTGCGTCCACTACCGATGATCCGGCACGGCAGGGATATGTTTCCATGACAGGGACTTTCATCGACACCATCATCGTCTGCACCATCACCGGACTTACCATTGCGTCTTCCGGCGTTTTGGGAACCGTCGGTCCAGACGGGAAACCTCTGACGGGCGTGGCGCTGACCATGGCAGCTTTTTCCACGCATCTCGGCACGGCGGGAAACTGGATCGTTTCCGTCGGGATCATGCTCTTCGCCTACTCCACCATTCTCGGCTGGGAATATAACGGCGAAAAGGCATGGGAATATCTCTGGGGCACCCATACATACAATATCATCTACCGTCTTGCGTTTTCCCTTGTCGTCTATGTGGGGGCGACACAGACACTCGACCTCGTATGGAACCTGTCGGATATTGCCAATGCGCTCATGGCTGTTCCGAACCTTGTCTCTATGCTGGTTCTTGCCCCTGTCATTAAAGAAGAAGTTCTCCGATTTGAAGCGGTTATCGCAAAAGAAAAGGCGGGAAGAAAAGCGGCCCTGCTGGAAAAGAATGAGGAAACGCTACATATCTGAACAGTGCGAAAAGATCTCGGGTATTAAAAAATTGCCCGGGATCTTTATCGGACTGTAACAGGGGAAAGAAATCTGTATTTCTGCCGCATGAAACAGGCAGGGCGAGATATGCGACTGAAAGGCATTTACAATGAAAAAGAAATCCTATATAATGAATTCGTACCTTACAGACGGGAAACGGAATACCCTGCCGATGTCAGGGAGAGCGACTGTTTCCCTTGTTTTTGAAAAACAGAAAGAGGGATTTTTATGAAAATAAAACACATAGCAGCAGGTCTGGCACTGCTGGCCATGCCGTTTACAGCGCAGGCAGAAGTACGGGAAGCGGGGCTGGTGGATGGATTTGGCATGAGCCTTATTTATCCGGCGGTGCACACGAAAAATATTGCGGCCGAAAATGCGATCAATAAGGATATTACAGGGTATGTCCGTCGTATGAAGGAATTGTATGAAAGCGGCGAAAAGCAGGAAGTGTACATGACCTATACCACAAAGTATGAAGATGAAGATCTGGTATCTATCGTTCTGGAAACATCGTCTATAAATGAAGGAATGGCGGATAGAAATGCGCAAGCCTATGGCCTTGTGTATAATAAAAAGACAGGTGATCTGCTGGACAAATCTAAATTCGGCGTGAAGGTAGACAGCGCGGAAGTCGTGAACCTGCTGAAAGAGGGAAAGCTTGACCTGTATAACATCAATGGGAAAAAGTTATCTTATGACTCTTTCTTCAAGCCGACCGCATACATGGAGGCGGAGTGCTTCCTCCTGGGGAAGAAAGAACTGGGGCTGCTCTATGCGGCAGGAGAACTGGCTCCTTATTCGGAAGGCGCGACATACGTGGTGATTCATCTGAAATAAGGAAATAAAAATACGAAAATGAAAACGGTACCCCTCAAATGCGGCGGGTATCGTTTTATCGTACAGCTTTCAGCTGTATGATATGAGCGGTTAGCTACTAGCAGCTAGAAGCTAAGAGCGGCGGCGAAGGATCTGCTGCTGTGGTGAGGAAGACGGTAAGCTGTCATCAGAGTCATAGATTCTTCATTTAAAGTCACTATTCCGTTTCCTGTCTTTCTCACAAGGCATTCTTGCCTCCGTTCAGAATGACGGCGGACGGCAAGGCGTCATAGTGAGGAAAGCATCAGTCGTCATCCTGAACGAACGTGAAGGATCTATTACCATGTTGAGGAAGACGGTAAGATGTCATTCAAGGTAATAGATCTTCATTTAAAGTCACTATTCCGTTTCCTGTCTTTTTCACAAAGTATTTTTGCCTCCGTTTTGAATAGTGGGGGACGGAAAGGAAACGCTGGCTTCTGTTGTACCTGCCGGGGACGTGGTGTATAATGTAAAAAATCTATTGCAGCATAGGAGGAGTGAAGTTGAATTTATCCGTTCAGATTTTCGCGTCATTGGTGCTTTCCGTTGTTGTGGGGCTTGTCCTTGGGGACGGCGCGATCGGCCCGGTTAAGACATGGGTCGCGCCTGTCGGCACCATGTTCATTAATCTTATCAAAATGATGATCGTTCCTGTCGTTCTCTGTTCTCTCGTCGTGGGCATGACATCTATGGGGGATTTGAAGAAACTGGGGCGCATCGGGATGAAAACCGTGGGCTTCTATATGGTGACTACGGCGATTGCTATCGTTATCGGCTTTGCAGTGGCAAGTGTTATCCAGCCCGGTATCGGTATGGCTCTTCCCGGCGAGGCCGCCCCGAAAGTAAAGGAAGCGCCCACGATCATGCAGGTATTTGTCAATATGATTCCGACAAATCCGATTGCTTCCATGGCGAAAGCGGATATCCTTCCTGTCATTATATTTTCTCTTTTTCTTGGGGCAGGGATTATTTCCGTCGGCGGAAGCCGTTCCAAGCTGCTGATCAATCTTTTTGATGCGGGGGCGGAGGTCTGCTATAAAATCATCGCCATGATTATGCGCCTGGCGCCTATCGGTGTTTTCTGCCTTCTTTTACCTGTCGTTGTGCAGAATGGTCCGAAGGTTCTTCTGCCGCTGCTCTCCGTGATTATTGCTATGGCTATCGGCTGCACGATCCACGCGGTCTGCGTGTATTCCTCTGTGGCGGCGGTCGTGGGGCATATGAGCCCTGTCCGGTTTTTCCGCGGCATGGCAGAAGCCATGGTTATTGCGTTCACTACCTGTTCTTCTGCGGGCACGCTTCCGGTGAATATGAAGAACACGGAAGAAAAGCTGGGAGTAAAACGGGACATCGTGTCTTTCGTCCTGCCTCTCGGTGCTACCATCAATATGGACGGCACCGCTCTCTACATGGGGGTATGTTCCCTTTTCATCGCCAATGTATTCGGTATTCATCTGACAATGGATCAGATGATGATGATCGTTCTTACCGGTACGCTTGCCTCTATTGGTACAGCAGGCGTCCCCGGCGCGGGTCTGATCATGCTTGCCATGGTGCTCCAGTCTGTCGGGCTTCCATTGGAAGGATTGGCTCTCGTGGCAGGCATCGACCGTGTTCTGGATATGTTCCGTACCACGCTGAATATCACCGGTGACGCTGCTGTCGCCGTTGCTATTGACGCCACGGAAAAATCCGTCCCCACCCAGCTGGAAATCACTGAATAGGAACGGATGCGAAAGCCTCCGGCTATTTATGAGGATCTCTATAAGTCAGACGTGAAGTTTAACTTATGGAGGTTTTTTTGTGTAGGCGGCTTTAAGACAGGCGGCTGCGGTATTGTGTCGGCGTGTAGTTGAATTTCTCGGAGAACATTTTCGTATAGTAGCTTTGGCTGGAGAAGCCGCAGGCGTTTGCGATTTCCAAAATGGAATTTTCCGTGGAGTCCAGGAGGTTGCGGCTGATCTCCAAACGGTACCGGTTGAGGAAATCTATGGGGGACTGCTGCATATATTTCTTGAAAAGCTGGCAGCATTTGCTTCTGGATACGCTCCCCGCCGCGGCAATACCGGCTAAAGAGATTTTTTCAGGATAGTGGTGGGAAATATAGGCGACCATCCGGCGCTGCGCGCTTATATCTGTACCGGGCATATCTTCCTGCGTCTGCTTTTCGGGAGGGAAAAGGGCGTAAAGACGGGCGAGGAGAATGTGTAAAAGACCGATGCTTTCCAGCTCGAATCCGGGGAGGTGCTTTTCGTTGATCCGATTGATTTCCCGCAGCAGTTCTCCCAGCCGCGGCGCGTCAGGAGAGGCGGAGGGAACAAGGAAACAGCGGCGGGACGTATTTCCCAGAAGAGGAGACAGAAGCCTGTTTCTGACAGACTGATTTTCTGTCAGGAGGGAAGGGTGGATAAGCGCCCGTATGAAGCGGCAGTCTTCTCCGTTGTGCGGCGCGCTTCGGTGCATGGCGGAAGCGTGTATGGCAAGGAAATCTCCGCGGGAAGCGGTGAGGATCTTTTCCTCGATATGGAAATCCATTTTTCCGTCCAGTATGTAAATAAATTCCAGTTCAACATGCCAGTGGGAAATCATCTGCAGATGGGCCTGGGAAGATATGGTGCTGATGGTGGCTGAGATTGGCGGCGAAGATCCCTTTGCAGAAGGGATGACTGCGGCGGCGCTTTTCAATACATCAGGACTGATCATAAGAAACCTCCGGTTGCAATTTTTACAAAGTGTGAGAATGGTTTCTAAAGGAAATGTACGATATTTATAAAAATGTGGAATATATTTATATTCAAATGGTAAAAACTATACTATTATTATATCAGAAACATTGATAAACATGAATATAGAAACAGAATGTTTCAAAAAAGTAGTTATTGTAATATATAAGGAGGAACTACAAATGGAAAAGAAATTAAATGCACTATTATCAGATTTGGTGGTGGAGTACCATAAGCTGCAGAGTTTTCACTGGTACCTGAAAGGAAGTCATTTCTTTGATGACCATGCGAAATTGGAAAGTTTCTATGATGAAATTGCGGAAGCGGTCGATGCCGTAGCGGAAGCCATGCTCCAGCAGAAGCTCAGACCGGAATCGACACTGAAAGGGTTCCTTGCAAAGACAGGCATCCATGAGGCCGAAAATGAGGAATTGACATCGGAAGAAGCATATACCCGGGTGCTGGCGGACTTTGAGTATCTTCTTAAAGAAGTCATCGCTGTCAAGGAAGCGGCAGAGGAAAAGAAGAATTACCTGGTATCCACTCTGATGGATGATTACATTGCAAGTTTCAGCAAGAACATCTGGATGCTGAGACAGGCCCTGAAATAATTTACAGCAGGGAAAGGACGCTCTCTGAAAGGGAGTGTCTTTTTTTGCGCGGATATGAACCTGTTGTCTGAAAACAGGAACCGACAAGAGAATATATTTCTTAAAGGAATATTTCATATAAATGAAAAGAATTTTATTATTATATGGAATAAAAGTAGAATAAAAGAAACGGAAAGAGGTGGTGTGATGGAATATATCGGAGAAAGTTCGGCGATTTATTACTGGCGGGCTCTGGGGCTTATCGTATCGGTGCTCATTCTCTACGTGGTTTTTGAAATGCAGAAGAAAAAGATGAGCCGTCTTTCTTCGGCAAATACACATTCCTCCATTGTGCTTCTGCACAAACGGCATGCAGGCAATCCGAACTATTCCAGCAGCACTGAAATCTGCCGCATTGACGGGCTCAGGGCGGAAGCTTTCCTTTACTGTGTCGGCGTGCAGGCGGTCTATCTATCGCCGGGGGAGCATAATATCGAGGTAAATGCCCATTGGGCACGGCATATCCGCGGAAAACGTTTTAAGGAATATGAAGCGGGCCCGCATCATCTGTGCGTAGAAGTGGGACATGGCGAATTATGGTCGCTGGAATATTTCATTCCTGAAAAGAAATTTATTTTTTCCCGGTGCAATGAAAAGAAAATGTTCAAAAAGAGCGTGGTGTGATTATTCCTGTTTTCTCAAAAGTTTACTCAAAAACGGAATAAATCAGAGGAAAAACAAGCAACATATAACAGATAGGAATAACTTGCAAAAAATAGTAGATATTTAAAGATATCCGCTCTATAATCAAAACAGAAGGAAGAAAATAATCCTTCGTGACCGGTCAATTACAAAGGAACAGAAGTGTATCGAAAGATACAGAAAGGAGAAAGGCCATGAATACCATGTATGATGCAGTTATGAAAATGGAACAGCTCTTGGGCGTATATGAAAGACTGATTGACGATCTTGCCGGCTACATGAAGGAAAACGGCATTGATTACACCAATGATGATTCCGTACATCCGGCCATCATGCTCTACTCCGAGGCGGGACGCATTTATTCCAGGCTCCTGCGGACGAGAAAGATGGAAGATCTTCTCCGTATGGAAGGGGAATACAACCTGATGAACGGCATGGTAAATGAAATGAAAGCGGGCGCCTGGGCAAATCTCTCGGGTGAGGATGTTTCCCGCAAGGTTATGTAACATGAAACCTCAGAGGCGTATGTCTGAAAAAAGGACATACGCTTTTTGAGTGCCGGAAAAATAGAAATTCCATCAAAAAAGCGCTTTCCCTTACCGCCGCAGGGCGATGGGCGAAAGCACTTTTTGCTGTGTGCAGTTTTGGGTGATAGAACATAACACGTTTTATCCTTGTAAGTCCCATTCTTGCCTCTGTTCAGAATGACGGCGGACAGCAAGGCGTCATCTGGAAGCGAATGTGAAGGATCTGCTGCCGCGATGAGAAAGCTGGTAAGATGTTATTAGCGTAATAGATTTTTTACTCTGTCTTACCGTCCCGTTTCCCATTTTTGCCACTGCGTTTAATGATAGGGAACGGTAAAACGTCATCCTGAACGAACGTGAAGGATCTCTGCACCCGTGATGAGGCAAGCCCTTTTTTCAAGAAGGCATTGTTGATTTCTGAAAACCGGAATCCGGCCTTCGCCGGCTGAAAACATCTTGGCAGCAAAAAGGAGTACCTGATGTCTGAAACCACAGGTACTCTTTTTTGATTAAATTCAATGGTTTATTTCCGTTTCTTTTCTCGGATGGGCGATGGTCCGGTAGCCTTCCACGGCAAGAATCAGGGCGAGGATGACGAGGAGCGAACCAATGATGACCTGTGCGTAGGGCCCCCAGCCGGCGGCGCCTGCCATGATGATGCCAATCTGGTTTTTCACGATAAGGGAAAGCGAGCAGATGGTGACGAGGAGCATGAAACTCATGGGGAAGAGAAACATTTTATTGTTCTTTCCTGCGTTGCCGAGCCATGCGGCGACAGCAAGGAGACCGATGGCGGCAAGAAGCTGGTTAGCCGCGCCGAAGAGTCCCCAAATCTTGGCAAATCCGCCCATGCCGAGAGAGATGCCGAGAATGACGGTGATAATGGTCGCAAAATACGGATTCACCATGAGTTTGCGGAACCCGTCCTTGACATCTTTCGGATTTTCGCCTGGTTCGAGCCAGAATTCCTGGAACATGAAGCGTGCCAGCCTGGTGGCGGTATCAAGAGAAGTCAGGCAGAAAGCGGAGTAAGTAAGGACAAGAAGGGTGTACATGATGTTTTTCAGTCCTTCAAATCCCGGAATGGCAGCGACCATGGCGGCGATCCCGCCCGCAAAGATATCCGTCGCGCCATGGGTATGGCCTGTGACACGGGCATAACCGATTGCACAGAGAGTGATGATGGCGAGTACGCATTCCAGGAGCATACCGCCATAAGCGATAGGCTTTGCATCCGATTCTTTATCAAGCTGTTTGGACGTCGTCCCCGAAGAAACAAGGGAATGGAAGCCGGAAATAGCGCCGCATGCAACGGTAGTGAACAAAATCGGGAAGAGGAACTGCGTTCCGTTTGCGTTGTTGATGGTGAAGCCCGCAAAAGCGGGGAAGACCTTTTCATCAATGGTCGGATGAGCGCCGACGATGCCGATGACGGCGACGATGAGCATCGCGTAGAGAAGGAACGAACTGAGGTAGTCACGAGGCTGGAGAAGGATCCAGACAGGGGTGACCGAAGCGATGGTGATATAAATGCCGACAAGGACCATCCATGTATTCATGGAAAAATAGAATGGATGGAAATTCATGCCGACGGCCATGCACAGAACGATCGCCCCGACGCCGAGGATGGAAGAAATGACCATCGGCGTGTGGCGGCGGTATACGGCAAAACCGAAAATGATAGCGATGAGGATAAACATGATGGAAACCATGGCGACAGATGCTTTTGTCGCGCTGGCAGCCATGTCGAGAACGCCGTCCTTATAAGTCGCGCCGAACGTGGAAGCCACGATAGCGGCAAAAGCGGCCACTACAAGGATCAGTGTGAGGTATGAGAAGATGATGAAAAGCTGTTTTGCCCTTTTTGACATATTCAGGGAAATGATTTCACCGATGGATTTGCCCTGATGGCGGATAGAGGCAAAAAGCGCACCGAAATCATGGACACCGCCGAAGAAGATGCCGCCAATCAGTACCCAGAGGGTGACCGGCAGCCAGCCGAACATGGCCGCGCCGATCGGCCCCGTAATGGGTCCCGCACCGGCAATGGATGAGAAATGATGGCCCATGAGGATGGGTGCTTTAGCGGGAACGTAATCCACGCCGTCTTCCATAGTGTGGGCGGGCGTAGGATGATTTCCTTCGTTTACTCCCCACTGTCTGGCGACCCAGCCGCCGTAAAAAACGTAGCCGCAGAACAGAACGGCGATACTGATCAGCAAAAGTACAAGCGTGTTCATGCTACTCCCCCTTTGTAATTAACTCCTGAAAAATATTTCTTAGGTTCTTTTCCATGCATCGTCCGCTTTTATTAAAATAGAGCGAACGCTTTTCCATATCCAGGCAGCCTGTGTGAAATTCCAGCCAGCCATGGAGTGAAAAGCGGAATGTTTTATAGATGCGGCAGTTTTCTACCGCTTTCCGTGCCGCATCGTCCACCTTGCCGCAGATAAAGACAGGTGAGACATAGGTGTACATATGGCCCGAACCGATATGAGCCATTTCCATGCCGGCATTATAAGCGTAATCGCGGCACCTTTCAAAAAGATCCGCAGTCAGATGATCGGCGGTGAAAAGAAATATGAACTCTTCCTGATTGGCGGACCAGATTTCATTGGATTTGAGAAATAAGTGCTGGCCTGTTTTTTCATAATATTCGCAGACAGCGGCGAGACCGTTTCTTTCATCTTCCCGGAAAGGAGAGAGCTTTACCGCTTCTCTGAGATTCCGGCCTTCCTCCAATGGCGGTGAGATGCCTCCGTCAAAACGCGTAATATTATAAAAACGCCGGTAGCTTTTCAGCAGCCGTTCCACAGCATTTTCTTTTTTGTTTTCCATAGAACAGCCTCAAATGAATAATTCCTATGAAGTAAACATATACAATAATAATCAAAAAAGATATTAAATATATAGTAATACGTCTTGTAAAAGATTTCAACCATTATTGGACATTAAATTACTATAAAAATATTTTAAAGAACTGAACGAGTGAATAATAGTACCTTTATATTATATAGAGAAAGAATAATGGCTGTCTTTAAAAAGGAAAGGAGCTCTGTGGAAAGAGCGTCTTCCGGAAGGAAGATTTCTTTCATGGGAGAAATATTTCCGGGGTGCTGCCTGAGGAATACTATATTTGTCAATTCAGCTTTTTTGTAATACACTGGAATTCATAAAGAAAGAGAGGATATTCTAATGAAAATAAGCGTTGCGCCATCCTTATTTGACCGGATCCCCGGGCTTTGTATCGGAATCGTCGCTGTCCGCGCGGCAGATAACGCGGCAGCAAATATGGAAGCAGAAGCTTTTCGCCGCCGCTGCTGCACGGAAGCCAATTTGCTGCTGAAAATGGATCCCGCCCTGGCGGAAAAGGAACTGGAAGATTACAGGGAGATTCTTTCTGCTGCCGGTGTTAAAGAAGGCAGGACGGCTGTAGAAAAAGTATTTGCCGAGTACAGAAAACTTCTCGGTGTTTCTGCTGCGGAGGGCGTGCCCGAAGATCCGGAGATCCTTTTGCAGCCGAAGAAAGCGACCCTTGATGAGCTGGCGGGCTCCGACGCGCTGCCGCCGGTCAATCCGATTATGGATATCATTCGGGGCGGCATGCTGAAATTTCATGTAGAAATTCATGCTTATGATATGGGAAACAGGAAGACTCCTTTGGAGATACAGAAAGCAGGCCGTACGTTTTCCGTCAATTTGGGAGATAAAGTCTGCACGGCCGACTGGCTCTGCCGTGATGAAGAAGCAGGGGCGGTTACGGAAGATACGGAAAATATTCTTGTCCTCATCACAGGAATGAAAGGGAACCGCAGAAAAGTGGCGGCTGCGAGAAATGAACTGGCACGGCGCATGAAATCCGCTTTTGACAGGGCGGTGGAAGTGGGCTGGCTGGAAGGAAAGGAGACGGAATTTACTACGGAAATTTAAATTCGAGATATTCCGTGAAGAATTATGAAATACGCTGCTATCGATTTTGAAACGGCTTACTGGGGGCCGGGGAGCGCCTGCTCGCTCGGTATTTCCGTGAGCGACGGCAATGAAATTACGGAAGAATGGTATCGTCTGATCAGACCGTACCGCATGAATTTCGATCCCATCTGTATGCGGGTGAATGGAATTTATCCTAATGACGTGGAAAAGGAACCGGCTTTTCCGGCGTTTTGGAAAGAGGTGGCAGAGCGGCTGGAAGGAAGTATCGTTTTCGCCCACAATGCCCGCTTCGATATGGGCGTCCTTGCGTCAGTGCTGGATGTATATGATTTGCCGGATATTCATTTCCTGTATGGAGATACGGTGGCGGTTTCCAGAATGCTTTGGAAAGAATTGCCGAATCATAAATTGGATACCGTAGCCGGCAGTCTTGGCTATGATTTCAATCACCATCAGGCGCTAGATGATGCCCGCGCCTGCGAAATGATCGTGCGGAAAGCAGTAGAAAAGACGGAGGCAGCGACAATAAAAGAAATGATGGCACGTCTGAAGTTGCCGCTGAAAAAGTTCGCAGTGAAGAGGACGCATGTGCCCGGCAGTACAGGGCTCACTGCACCGGTGCTGTGGCGCAGTAAGGCAAGATAAAAACCGATGCGTACGAAGAAAATAAGTACACATCGGTTTTTCTTTTTTAAAATTCTATGGAGAGCCCCACTTTGAGCTGTTCCGCCATGGATCCCAGTTTTCCTTTCAGGAGGGCGAAAGCGCGGTCACCTGTGCAGTGGCCTGTATAGACGGATTTTATGCCTGTTTCTCTGATTTGCTCTGCCAGCCTGAGGATTTCTTCATCAGTTTTGTTGAACAGGTGGAAGCCGCCGATCAGGGAGAAAACCTTTTTTTCGGGGAAGGTTTCTGAAACTTCCCGGATGATGTCCGCCGCGCCGGCGTGGGAACAGGAACTGAAGATGACGAGTCCTTTTTCCGTCTCAAGGACAAGACTTTGCTCATGGTCAAAGTTATCGGGAAGGAAGCCGCCGTTTTTCTTCTGATACATCTGCTCCCGCTCACCGATTTTTTCCCGGTTCTTCCGCTTATGGGCGACTGCATATACGCCGTCACACAGGGCGGCATCGCCGTCTGCATAAATCAGTCTGTCCTGATAGGCGGTAAGAAGATCTTTGGGGATGCCGATGTATCTGAAACGGCCCTCTTCATAGGCGTAGCAGTTTTCTGCGCATGATTTCTGCAGATAAAATTTGGCATGCCTGTTTCTTTTAAAGAAATATTCCATGCCGTTGGCGTGGTCATAGTGCGCATGGGAAAGAATGCCGAAGTCTATATTTTCCAACGGGATATCCATGGCTTTCGCGTTTTCCACAAAAAGAGCCGATGCACCGGTATCAAGTAAAATCTTTTTATTTTCATACTCAATATAGATTGACAGGCCCCATTCACCTGCCAGCGGACCTTCTCCGATATTGTCCGCGAGGACGGTGGCTTTCATAGCAGCTGCTCCTTTCGTATATGAATTTCTTTTCCCCGCCGAAAATCAATTATAAACAAACGATGGAATAGAAAAGATGCTGCACGAAGTGCAGCCGGATTTTATGGAAAATTATTTGGCGCCGTGCAGGATTTCTTTCAGGTATTCGTTATTTTTTTCCTGCGGACGGGAAGCATTGTCCAGGAGGATGTCCACATACCGTTCCAGTGTGGCTGCATCGGTATAGCGGGTAATAAAAGAATTTTTACTGTTGCTTTCCAAAATGATAGGGAATTCCACAGCAGAGAAAATCTGCATACATTTCAATTCCAGATCACGGCGGTCCGTATATCCTGTGATGGCCGCCATATTTTCAATGACTTTCTCCCAGCTCTGGTCGTGGAGAAGGTTCAGATAAATGAAATAGGTCTCCCTCGCGTCAGTGCTGGATGGGCTGGAGATGGAGCGGAAGAGGGCGGGGTGCTTATGGGCGAGGGCAAAGTATCCGAGGATGTACTTTTTCATCCGTTCTGTCGGCGAAAGCCGGGAATCATCAAGAACGGAAACGACATTTTCCAAGGCACTCATCATGTACTCCAAAGCGGCGCCGATGAGTTCTTCTTTAGAACCGAAGTAGTAACGCACAGCGGCGATATTTACATTTGCTTCTTTCGCGATGGTTCGCACGGTGGCTGCCTTGAATCCTTTTTCACGGAGGATGCGGGCGGTTATGGCGACCATCTTTTCTTTCATCTGCTCACCTTTGCCGGTGAGTTTTTTTTGAGTCATAATACTTTTCCTTTCCTGGCGCTGATTGTATTTCTGATAAAGGGAAGAGTTTTCTCATGAGTCTCTTTTTCTGTAAGGGAGTTCATCATCAGTTTCAGCCGGTTTTCCTGATTGGCTTCGCTGGCGCTGGCGTCGCAGTCCAGCGGAAGGAATACGGCTTCCGGATAAGCCATATGGAGCTTGTGGATCATGCCTTCTCCCGTGATGTGGTTCGGCAGGCAGCCGAAGGGCTGGAGGCAGATGATGCCGCGGCATCCATGATGGAGAAGATCCGTCATGTCAGCGGTGAGGAACCATCCTTCGCCGGCGCGGTTGCCGAGAGAGAGGAACCGGGCGGCTCGTTTGGCCAGCCGCGTGATATTGGTAATCTCGTGGAAACGTTTGGAAATTTTGACTGCTTTTTCCAGAGGGCGGCGGTACCATTCCAAAAGATAGCGGCCAAAGGTATCTTTCAAGTTGTCGCTGAATGTGCCGTCCAGGTGCTTCCATTGAAAATGGCTGTCTAAAAGCCCATAGAGGAAGAAATCCAGCATGCCGCTTGTTTCCGCTTCACCGCCGTTGGCTTCGATGGAGCGGACGATATCATTGGAAGCGATGGGGCTAAATTTGACGTATATTTCTCCCACGATACCGATCCGGGGCCGCCGTTCCATTTTATTTAACGGGAGGCGGTCAAAGTCTTTGACAAGATGGGAAATGTTTTGTGCAAAGCGATGGAAGGAGCATCCTTTTATCAGTGATTTACAGCAGATATCCTGCCATTTCCGGTAGAGCGTTTCCGCGCTGCCCGGGGATTTTTCATAAGGCCGTGTCCGGTAAAGGCATTGCTGGAGGGCGTCTCCATAAATAGCGGCTTTGATGAGGCGGCGGAGCAGCGTAAAGGTGAGCCTGAATCCGCTTTGCGGCTCCAGATTCCGGGTGTTGAGGGAAATGACGGGGATCCGGGAAAGTCCGGCGTCATCCAGTGCTTTATGGAGAAAGCCGATATAGTTGGATGCCCGGCACGCGCCGCCCGTCTGGGAAAGTATGACGGCTGTCCTGCTTAGGTCATATGTTCCGGAAAGCAGGGCGCGCATCAGGGAACCGATGGTGATGATGGCCGGATAGCAGGCGTCATTATTTACAAAAGAGAGTCCGGTGTCGATATCCGCCCTGACCGGCGGAAGCACTTCTACATTATACCCTGCGGAACGGACAGCGTCACGGATAAGCGGAAAGTGGATGGGGGACATTTCCGGCGCCAGAATAGTGAATGTGCCCCGCATTTCAGGGGTAAATTCCGCTTTCGGATACAGGATGGGCGCCACAGATCCTTTTTCCTGCATCCGTTCTCCGATGGCGGCCTTGAGCGAGCGCAGGCGGATGCGGACCGCACCGAGGTTCATGCTTTGATCGATTTTCAGGGAGGTGTAGAGCCGGTTTCTTTTAGACATGATCTCCTGTACCTGGTCGGTGACAACTGCATCGAGGCCGCAGCCGAAGGAATTGAGTTCCACCAGTTCCAGATCGGCATGGCGGGTGACATAGTCGGCGGAGCGGTAGAGACGGCTGTGCCAGGTCCATTGGTTCAGTACGCGGAGAGGGGGAAACTTGCTGTCCTGCATCATGGCAATGCCGTCTTCGGAAAGGACGGCCATTCCCAGCTGGTTGATCAGATCGGGGATGCTGTGGTTGATCGCAGGGTCTGCATGGTAGGGACGGCCGGCCAGCACGATCCCGATAAGTTTCTTCTCTTCGATTTCCTGCAGGATACGTTGCGTTTCCAGATACAGCTGCATCTTGTATTCTTCTCTGGCGGCTTCTGCTTTACGCTGGGCGGCGGCAATTTCACTGCCGGATATTTTGAAGGGTCTGAAAATCCGTTTCAATATTTTATGCAGTTTTGCAGGATGATGGAGCGGCAGGAAGGGATGGAGAAAGCGGGTGCCGTATTTCGTGAAGATTTCATCCATATTGGCCTGGATGGTTTCCGGGTAGGATGTGACCATGGGGCAGTGGAAGGAGTTGGCTCCGCCTTCATCGGGGCCTTTGTCGACGCAGGGGTACCAGATGAAATCCGGTTTTCTCCCGGTCAGGTCATAGATGTGGGCATGGGACAATTTGACGGGGAAGCATTCGGAGTAGGAAGGGATGGTTTCCATGGCTTCGGTGGGGATGCCGCGGATCTGTCCGGAAGAAGTGATGACACGGTAGCCGAGACCGGTAAAAAAAGCATGCCAATAAGGGAAATCCTCGTACATATTCATCGTCCTGGGGATACCCACGGTTCCTCTTGCGGCTTCCTTGGGGGACAGGCTCTTCCGGTTGAAAATTTTGTCATATTTCCAGCGGTATATATTGGGCAGGGAGGAATGGGGCGCTGTCTTTCCGGTGAGCATGATAGAGGCGCCTCTTTCGCAGCGGTTACCCGTGACAAATGACCGGCCATCATGGAAGCGGATGATCGTGACCATGCAGTGGTTGCCACAGCCGGGGCAGCGTTTCGCCTCTTTTGAAAAAGAAAGGGAGGCAAGGCCATCCGGTGCGATAAGGGTCGTGGCGTGACTGGCAGGGCAGCGGTCCCGTGTGATGAGAGCAATTCCGTAAGCGCCCATGAGTCCTGCCACGTCAGGGCGGACGACTGTGCAGCCAAGAAGTTTTTCCAGCGCGCGGAGAACGGCGTCATTATAAAAAGTGCCGCCCTGCACTACGATTTTTTTACCCAATTCGGAAGCATCGCGGAGACGGATAACCTTGTACAGCGCGTTTTTGATGACGGAGTAGGAAAGTCCGGCGGAAATGTCGGCGATAGAAACGCCGTTTTTCTGTGCTTCCCGTACACGGGAATTCATGAATACCGTACAGCGGGAGCCAAGATCGGCAGGGTGGCCGGCGGTGAGAGCCAGTTTTGAAAATTCCCTGATGTCCATCCCCAATGATTGTGCGAATGTATCGAGGAAAGATCCGCAGCCGGACGAACAGGCTTCATTCAGCAGAATTTCATCAACAGCGCCATCCTTGATGCGGCAGCATTTCATATCCTGCCCGCCGATATCCAAAATGGTGGTGACATCCGGAAGGAAGTGGCGGGCGCCGCGGTAGTGCGCCATGGTTTCTACTTCTCCTGTATCCGCCCGGATAGCTTGGCGGATGAGTTCCTCTCCATAGCCGGTCACGCCGGCACCGCAGATATAAGCAGCGGGGGGAAGTTTATCATATAAGTCACGAAGAATTTTTTTGGTGCTGTCCAGAGGGGTGCCCTTGTTTCCCGCGTAATATTCATAAAGAATGCAGTTGTCTTCGTCAAGAAGAATGGCTTTGATCGTTGTGGAACCGGCATCTATGCCGAGCCAGCAGGGGCCCTTCGCGTCCGCGATATTTTCCCTCGGCGCATGGAAACGGGCGTGGCGCTCCGTGAAGCGGCGGTACTCCTCTTCATCAGCAAAAAGGGGATCCATGGTTTTAGATGATCCCAGATCCACATCGGTTTTCTTTCGTACATCAGAAAGCCAGTGCTCCAGGTCCAGCGGACGGTCGTGCATGGCAGAAACAGCGGCGCCGATGGCGACATATAGTTCACCGTGTTCAGGAATGATCATATCTTCATCTGCTATGGACAGGGTCTTTTGGAAACGGTCACGGAGGGCGGGAATGAAAGTCAGAGGCCCGCCGAGAAAAGCGACTTTCCCGCGGATAGGCCGCCCGCAGGCGAGACCGGAAATCGTCTGGTTGACCACGGACTGGAAAACGGAAGCGGCGATATCTTCGTGGGCGGCACCTTCATTTAAAAGGGTCTGGATATCTGTTTTAGCAAAGACACCGCAGCGGGAGGCGATGGGGTAGATCCGTCGGAAATTTTTTGCAAGTGCGCCCAAACCTGCCGCATCGACTGAAAGCAGGGATGCCATGCGGTCAATAAAAGCACCCGTGCCGCCGGCACAGGCGCCGTTCATCCGCTGATCTACACTGCCGCGGAGATATGTGATTTTTTCATCTTCTCCGCCGAGCTCGATGATGATATCCGTTTCGGGATGGAATGTGCGGATGGCTTTTGTTTCCGCCAGAATTTCCTGGCAGAAAGGAAGTCCCATCAGTTGGGACAGCCCCATGCCGCCGCTTCCGGAGACAGAGGCTGTGATACGGTATCCGGGGAATGTCTGCTGAAGTTCGGAAAGCAGTGCCTCCGTAGCGTGCCGGATATCCGACATATGCCGTGCATATCGCCCGAAAACCAGCTTAAGGTATGGAGATAGGGCGGCTACTTTGACAGTAGTGGAGCCGATATCGATACCTACATGGAGAACAGGTTTCATAAATAGCCTCCCAAAGAATCCCGAAGTTGCGAAAAGAAGTAAAGAAATGGGCGGGAACAGGTCATAATACAATTTCCGCCGTATGTTTATAAATTTCGGCGCTTCCTGCAGGAATGGCAGAGACGGGAAACGCGTGACAATAACTTATGATAGATTCGCATATGCGAAACCGGTTAACTTAATTATAACAGAGCGGAAGGGTATATAGAACGCTATTATCCGTTTTTACAAGGTATTGTCTGAGAAAATACAAATAATAGTAAAAAGAAGCAGGCGTATAAAATGAAAAATAAGTCTCTGGAACAGAAAAATGTACAGAATGAAAACAAAATGAGAGGGAATGTTTGGAAATTCCTTTGGACACCGAAATTCGGACAAATAAAAATGCCTGCCGCAAGACAGGCGTAAGGATTTTCCTTTTCAGGGAAGAAGAGGAAGAAGCTCTTTGATGGAATTGATGAAATGGATATTTTCCCATTCATCGGCAGTGATAAATTCTGCAGATTTCCAGTTTTCAAAAAGCGCGCGGAGAGGATCATAAATTCCTTCAATATTCGCGATGATAATAGGCGGGCGATTTGTTTCTTCCGTGTAAATATGGTAATGAACAGCGGTGTCTGCAAATTCTTCCAGTGTCCCGAATCCTCCGGGAAGGATAAGGAAAGCATCGCCGGCTTCAATCATTTTCCGTTTTCTTGCCATCAGATCAGGCACCTCGATGAGTTCCGTAATGAGGCGGTGCGCCTGTTCAGCGGCAATGAATACTTCGGGGATGATTCCTACGACTTTTCCGCCGGCTGCCAGGGCGGCATCTGCAGCGATACCCATGAGGCCCACACTTCCTCCTCCGTAAATCATGGTATAACCATTTTTTGCCAAAAGCTCTCCTGCCATTCCGGCAAAGGCTGTGTGGGCAGGATTGATTCCGTAACGCGAACCGCAGTAGACGGATACGTTTTTTCCTTTTTCCATATAAAATCCTTTCTTTATCATTGAAATGCTTTCTTTCTATCCTACTGAAGTGAGATAAACTTTGCAACTTGCAGCGGATACGGAAAGAATACGAATATTTTGCAAAGCAATTTATATGCGTATATAAAAAATATCGATAATAAATTTTGATGCGGTCTTCTTTGTTTTTTAAAATTTTTTTACATTTATTTAAATACGGAAGACGTGGAGAAAAATCGGGAGGGACGGTTTCTATTACTCTTTTCCGGATAGAAAGGGATAAACACATAAATGATACGCCCGAGACCGTTGTAAAAGAGTTCGGCATGAATACAGGAGAAATGCACCGTCATTTTGTTGACACTGCATAACCGTGATGATATAATTCCAATGTTGCGTGAAATTTGAAAGTAACAGGAGAGGTAAGTTCATGACATTAGATGAATTAAAGGCATCCGCTTTCGTAGTGGGGCTGAAAGAAACAGAGCGGGCCATTGACAGAGGCGAGGCAGGCCATGTTTTCATCGCGTCGGACTGTGATGACCGTATTTCACTGCCCCTTCGCAATGTCTGCGCGAAAGCGGGAATTTCCGTGACAGATGATTTCACGAAAAAAGAAATCGGCAGAGCCTGCGGTATCAAGGTCAAAGCCGCATCCGCCGCCGTACTTGCATCCCGGTAACATCTGCGGAGAAAGGCAATCCTGTCAGAGGACGGATCCGTTTTCCAAGAGATAATATCTCGGCAGATCAATTATAAATATCCCTTTATGGAAAGGAGGTGCCCCATTGCCGACAATTAATCAGCTCGTTCGCAAAGGTCGCGAAGTTTTGGCAACCAAAGCGAAGACACCGGCTCTGAAACAGTCCCCGCAGAAACGCGGTGTCTGCACAAGAGTTTACACAGCTACACCGAAGAAGCCGAATTCCGCTCTTCGTAAAGTAGCCCGTGTGCGCCTGACCAACGGAATCGAAGTTTCCGCTTATATTCCGGGCGAAGGCCATAACCTGCAGGAACATAGCGTCGTCCTCATCAGAGGCGGCCGTGTTAAGGATCTTCCAGGTGTTCGTTATCACATCATCCGCGGCGCGCTTGATACAGTAGGTGTATCCGGCCGTCAGCAGGCCCGTTCCAAGTACGGAGCCAAACGTGAAAAAGCAAAGAAGTAATCTCTGCCATTTAATGTGATTAACAAACGATTATAAGGAGGAAATTAACAATGCCGAGAAAAGGTGCTGTTCCGAAGCGTGACGTGCTGCCGGATCCAGTGTATGGAAATAAGACAGTTACACGTTTCATCAATAAAGTTATGCTTGACGGCAAAAAGGGCGTTGCAGAATCCATCGTATATGGAGCCCTTGATATTTGCCGCAGCAAATTGGACAAAGAACCAATCGAAATTTTCGAACAGGCTCTCAATAATGTAATGCCGGTATTGGAAGTACGTGCCCGCCGTGTCGGCGGTGCCAACTACCAGGTGCCGGTTGAAGTTCGCGCAGAACGCCGTCTGACCCTCGGTATCCGCTGGATGGTCAACTATTCCCGTCTGCGCAGCGAACGTACCATGGAGGAACGTCTGGCAGGAGAACTGATGGATGCTTTCAACAATACGGGCGCAGCAGTAAAGAAGAAAGAAGATACACATAAAATGGCTGAAGCCAATAAGGCTTTTGCCCATTATCGCTGGTAATTGATAAGGAGCAAATATCGTGGGCAGAGAATATCCGCTTGAAAAAACAAGAAATATCGGCATCATGGCTCATATTGATGCCGGCAAAACAACCACCACGGAACGTATCCTGTTTTATACCGGCGTAAACCATAAGATCGGCGAAGTTCATGACGGCGCAGCCACCATGGACTGGATGGAGCAGGAGCAGGAACGCGGCATCACGATCACTTCCGCTGCTACGACATGCCATTGGAAAGGATATCGTGTCAATATCATTGATACTCCCGGGCACGTAGATTTCACAGTAGAAGTAGAACGTTCTCTCCGCGTACTTGACGGATCTGTCGCTGTATTCAGTGCGAAAGACGGTGTGCAGACCCAGTCTGAAACCGTTTGGAGACAGGCTGACCATTACCATGTACCGCGTATCGCGTTCATCAACAAGATGGATACAGTCGGCGCAGATTTCCTGCGTGCGGTAAAGACCATGGAAGACCGTCTTCATGCCAATGCGCTGGCTATGCAGCTGCCGATCGGTAAACAGGATACTTTCACAGGTATTATCGATCTTCTCGAAAGAAAGGCTGAAGTCTACCTTTCCGACGACGGCACACAGTACGAAGTACGTGAGGTTCCGGAAGATATGAAAGACCTTGTGGAAGAATACCGTGACAAAATCATTGAAAAGGCTGCAGAAGGCGACGACGCCCTGATGGAAAAATACCTTGAAGGCGTTGAACCGAGTATTGAAGAAGTTAAAGCTTCTATCCGCAGGCAGACTCTTAACTGTGACCTGTTCCCCGTATTCTGCGGTTCCGCATACAAGAACAAAGGCATCCAGATGCTTTTGGATGCGGTATTGGATTACCTGCCGGCACCGACCGATGTTCCCGCTGTTAAAGGGACAGACCCGAAGACCGGTGAAGAAATAACCCGTGAATCCAGTGACGAGGCACCGATGGCGGCTCTCGCATTCAAAATCATGGCTGACCCGTTTGTCGGCAAACTGGCATTCTTCCGTGTATACTCCGGGATCATGAAGCAGGGAACTTACATCCTGAATTCCACAAAAGGAAAGAAGGAACGTGTAGGCCGTATCCTCCAGATGCATGCGAACAACCGCAAGGAAATCGAATGCGCCTACTCCGGTGATATCGCCGCTGCGGTAGGGTTTAAGGATGTTACCACAGGAGATTCCCTCTGCGATGAAAACCATCCGATTATTCTGGAAAAAATGGAATTCCCGGAACCGGTTATTTCTGTTGCCGTTGAACCGAAGACAAAAGCTGACCAGGAAAAGATGGGCACCGCCCTTCAACGCCTGGCGGAAGAAGATCCGACATTCAAAGTGCATACAGATCCGGAAACCAACCAGACCATTATTTCCGGCATGGGTGAACTTCATCTGGACATCATCGTTGACCGCATGAGACGTGAATTCAAAGTAGAATGTACTGTAGGCAAACCGCAGGTTGCTTACCGTGAAACCATCCGTAAAACGGTGGAAGCGGAAGGCAAGTTTATCCGCCAGACCGGCGGACACGGCCAGTACGGCCACTGCTGGCTCCGCCTTGAACCGATGGAAGCGGGCAAAGGATTTGAATTTGCCAATGAAGTCGTCGGCGGTGTCATTCCGAAAGAGTTTATCAACCCGATCCAGGCCGGCGTAGAAGCGGCTATGGAAGACGGTGTCGTTGCAGGCTATCCGATGGTCGATATCAAAGTTACCGTTTATGATGGTTCCTACCATGATGTCGACTCCTCTGAAATGGCATTTAAGGTGGCAGGCTCCATGGCGTTCAAGGAAGGCGCGAAGAAGGCGGATGCCGTTCTTCTCGAACCGTACATGAGCGTAGAAGTAGATGTTCCCGAAGAATACATGGGAGACGTTATCGGCGGACTCAATTCCCGCCGCGGACGTATCGAAGGCATGGAATCTGAAAACGGTGAATCCAGAATCAAAGGGTTTGTTCCGCTTTCCGAAATGTTCGGTTATGCGACCGGACTCCGCAGCGCTACACAGGGGCGCGGCACCTTCACAATGACATTTGATCACTATGAAGAAGTTCCGAAGGCAATTTCTCAGCAGATTACTGAAGAACGTCTGGGTAAGAAATAATTTAAAAGGAGAATTTAAAAATGGCAAAAGCACATTATGAAAGAACCAAACCGCATGTAAACATCGGTACCATCGGACACGTCGATCACGGTAAAACCACCC